>Ga0209597_1000058_pt1 | contig 64550 bp, 61 predicted proteins | sample M_140625_MF_Meta_FD_187316 | JGI IMG/M metagenome (GOLD analysis project Ga0209597, IMG submission 187316) | Freshwater microbial communities from Lake Montjoie, Canada to study carbon cycling - M_140625_MF_MetaG (SPAdes) (version 2) | ecosystem: Environmental > Aquatic > Freshwater > Lake... | reverse complement strand
AGCGCTGTCGCCAGGAGTTCAGTTGGTCAGCAAGGTTTCCTGCTGCTTGACCAGCTCGAAGAACTCCTGTTTCAGGCTGGGATCGTGACGAAAATCTCCCCGCATCACTGAATTGACCATCGAAGCCTGGGGCTCCTTCACTCCACGCCACTTCATGCAGTAGTGCTGGGCTTTCACCAGGATAGCCAGACCCTTGGGTTCACACAGGCGTTCAATCTCATCGGCCAAGATAATGACTGCTTCTTCCTGAATATGGGGGCGGGAGAACACCCAATCAGCGACGCGAGAGAACTTCGAGAGACCGATGACGCGATCGCCAGGTTTGATGCCGATCCAGCAGCTGCCCAAAATGGGGACGAGGTGATGGGAGCAGGCCGAGCGCACGGAGATGGGACCAACGGTATAAATCTCGTCCAGCTCTTTGACGTTGGGAAAGCTGGCGATTTTTGGTTGCTTGTGGTAACGGCCTTTGAAAACTTCATGCAGGTACATTTTTGATACCCGCTCGGCAGTTTCCTCGGTGTTGTGGTCATTATCAATATCGATCACCAGGCTTTGAAGCAGATCCCGCACCTTATCGGCCACTTCGACTTGCAATTGCTCCAATTCTCCCTCCAGAAGATGGTCGGAGATGTTGTCGTTCGCGAGAAAGGACACTCCCTTGGCTTGCAACCGCTCGCGAATGCGTCGGCTCAGGGATTGGCTTAGCGCTGGAGGCACCACGGTTCTGGAGCTGAGACCATTGGGCAGGGTGGAGGTCATGGCAGGGAGTCAGAAGGCGCCGGCAGCAGGCATCAGGGTGAGATCTTCAATCACCTGGTCAGACGGCTGAAGGGCCAGGTGAAGCAGGGCGTCGGCCACCCGCTCTGGGGCAAGCATGGCACGGCGGTCGAAGTCACTGTGGACTGTTTTGCTGTCCCAGAGAGGTGTATTGACCGAACCGAGGGTAAGGGTGCTGACCCGGATCCCATGCACCCTTTCTTCAGCGGCCAGGCAGCGGCTGTAGGTGGCGAGGGCCGCCTTGCTGGCGCTATAGGCCCCCCAATCAGTGAAAGCGTTGCGGCAGGCATGGCTGCTGACATTGATGATGATCCCCCCCCCTTCGGCGCGCATCCGTGGGATCACGTTGCTGCAGATCTGAAAGACGCTGGTGAGATTCAGCTGCATTAGCGCTTGCCATTGCTCCAAGGGCATGGCGCTTAATGGGCCGGTCCAGGCCGCCCCGGCATTGTTGATCAGAACCGTCGGGGTCAGGCCCCGGCCGCAGAGGTCATCCAGGGCGGGGGGGATCGCCGCTGGCTCGCCCAGATCGACCTCCGCGATCTCGATTCGGCGACCGGACGTGCGCAGTTGGGCGGCCAGGTCTGCGAAGTCCTGACTGGGGCGGGCAACCAGCAGGAGATCGAAGCCATGGTCGGCGAAACGTCGTGCTGCTGCGGCACCGATGCCGCGTGACGCACCAGTGATCAGGGCTGCCACCAAGGCAGAACAGGCAATTAGTAAAACTTTAAGCAGCCGCGACAGGATCTGGGGCCGAACTCTCCAGAAACCGGCCTATCCGCCGGAACTTGGCATAGCGTTGATCGAGCAGTTGCTCAGGGCTGAGGCGATCCAGCTCTGCCAATTGGGCGAGCAACGCCGCCTTGAGGGTTTCGGCGGCCTGGAGTGGGGCCCAATGGTTGCCCCCGGAGGGTTCGTTCAGCACCTGGTCAATCACCCCCAGTTGCAGTAGATCGGCCCCGGTGATGCGCAGGGCCTCGGCCGCTACAGGGGCCTTGGCGGCGTCCCGCCAGAGGATTGAGGCGCAGGCCTCGGGGCTGGCCACCGTGTAAACGCTGTGTTCGAACATCAGCAGCCGATCGGCCACGCCGATGCCAAGAGCACCCCCGGAACCGCCTTCGCCGATGACGGTGGCGATGATCGGGACCCGCAGCCGAAACATCTCGCGCAGGTTGACCGCAATCGCTTCCCCCTGGCCCTGTTCCTCGGCCAGGACGCCGGCATAGGCCCCAGGGGTGTCGATGAAACTGAGGATTGGCAGGCGGAAGCGATCAGCGTGCTCCATGAGCCGCATCGCTTTGCGATAGCCGCCGGGGGAGGCCATGCCGAAGTTGCGGGCCACATTTTCTTTCATGTCACGCCCCTTCTGGTGGCCGATCATCAGCACGGCCCGCTCCCCGATTCGGCCGATGCCTCCCACGAGGGCCTTGTCATCGGAGCCGCGGCGATCTCCGTGCAGTTCGATCCAGTCGTCCGTGAGGAGCTGGATGTAGTCCAGGGTGCTGGGCCGTTGGGGATGGCGGGCCACCTGGATCTTCTGGGCCGCACTGAGGGAGCGGAAAATTTCTTCGCGGCGTCGAGCGGCCAAGGTTTCGAGCTGCAGAAGCTGCTGGCTCACATCCACTTCGGAATCCCGGGCGAGCTGGCGGATCTGTTCGATCTGCTCCTCCAGCTCCACCAGTGGCTTTTCAAAATCCAGCAGGGCACGACGAGCCATGGGAAGGGGCGAGCGAACGGGAGAAATCAGGCGACGGCGAGGTTGGTGGCCGGCTGCAGTTCGGTCTCAAGACCGAGGGCCTGGAAGCCATGGCGCAGGGAGGCGGCGCCAATGAGATCCATTTTGGCCAGGTTGATGTTGTTGCGACCCCAACTGAAGTTGCTGTGGATGCCTTCGAATTCAAGCAGCATGGCCTCGGCAAAACAGGCAAACATTTGGCGTTGGGGCTTGGCCATATCGGCGACGGCCATCATCTGCCAGCCGATATCACTACCAAATTCCACGATGCCCCCCTTGATGACATGAACACCTTCGGCGGCGGCTTTACTGTCCAGATTTTTGGGATAGCCCCCGTCGATCATCAGGCAGGGGCGCTGCAGGCTGGCGGTGTCGATGCTGAGGGTCTGGGGAAGGCTGGCAACCCAGACCACCACATCGGCCTGGGGCAGGGCCTCCTCCAGGCTGAGTATGCGACCGCACCCCAGTTCGCTTTGGAGCTCGATCAACGGTTGCGCTTGGCGTGCCACGAGCAACAACTCGGCGATGCCGGTTCGCTCCTTTAACCAGCGGCAGACGGCGCTGCCGATGTCTCCAGTAGCTCCGACGACCGCCACCCTGGCCTTGGCCAAGTCGATGCCGAGCCGAGGGGCATTCTGTTCCACCTGACGGCAGATCACCCAGGCGGTATGGGTGTTGCCGGTGGTGAATCGTTGCCAGTCGAGGGTGGTGGAGCGGATCTGCTGTTCTTTGAGCAGGTTGAAATTTTCAAAGATGATCGACGTGAAACCGCCTAAGGCCGTGATCTGGATATCATTTTTCTGAGCCAGCTCCATGGCGTTTAGAACTTTTCGCCGTGCCGTTTTGAATCGGCTCAACATCTCCGGCACAAAGCAGGAGTCGATGTAGGCCCCCTCAATCGTTGTTCCGGTTGGGCTGGTTACCCGTACTCGTTCAAGAAGCTGTGGCGGAGCACTGCACCACATGTCCAGATCCCCCTCGGCGTACTCGTCGTAACCCAGGCGCTTGGCCAACAGACGGGCATCGGCAAAGCTGGTGGAATGACCGATCAGGCCGAACATGTAGAGGGAAGTGACGGAATGGACCGAGCAGGCTTTTGCCGTCGACAGATCTTGCCACGACGGCCTTCTAGGACTCAGCCCATCAGAGCGGCAGCGGCCATCTTGGCGATTTCCCGGGAGCTGAATCCAATCTCAGTCAGAGCCTCCTGGTAGGCGATCAGGAAGTCTTCAATCAGGTCTTCCTTTTCCATGTGGAGAACGGCGGCGTCGCCGGCAACCCCATCAAGCATGCGCCGCACCAGGGGCAGGTTGTCCCGGTTGGCCTGTTCAAGCTCCGCCCGGCTGGCCTCCAAATTGGCCTTGAGCCACTCCTGGCCGTAGTTCAGGTGGGTGTACTCGTCCTTGACCACACCTTCGGTGATTTTGCGGGCAAAGGGATCGGCAACGGGGATGTAAATGTGGTAGGCCGAAATGGCAAAGGCTTCGATTAGCAGGGCCTGGATTAACAAGCAGGTCACCACCTTGCCTTCGCCCAGCGCGGTCTGAAAGTTGTTGCGCAGGGGCGAGAAGAACTCCTGGGCAAAGGGCATGTCCGCCACCACCCCAAGGTTGTTGGCACAGGCGGTGAACCCCTTCATGTGCTTCAGCTCCATCCGTGCCAAGCGGGCCAGCTCATCAGCCTGGTCAGGAAGGAGGGTGCCCAGCGCCATGTAATTGTCGTGGGCTTCCTGTTCGCCTTCGATCACGATCGCATTGATGCGGCTGTAGGCGTCCTTGTAGACCGGGCAGGTGAAATCGGGGAGAGCATCGGCTGCGTGGCCCATCGGTTCCGAGCCGGTGGCCAGGGATGCCACGGCTGGATTGGATTCGATGGTCGGCATGGCAACCGGAATGGAAGTGATAAGGGCGACTTTAGTCACCTCAGCTCACCGGTCGCCGGCCAGTCACTCCGCACTAAGGCCTCCAGGCGGTTGACCCAGCTCGAGACCAAGGCCTCGAACAGCTGGCCCCCCAGCTGGGCTGAGGCGCCGCTGGGGTCGCCCACAACACCGCTGGCACTGAGCTCGTGGGTGAGCCAAGCGCTTGGTGCCGCCCCTTCCAGGCTCCACCCTGCAGGGGGCTGCAGCCCCCTGCAGGCCGGGCCATCCGCGGCCGGGGTGGGTCCGGTGAGTTCCGGGGCCAGGTGCAGCATCAGGCTGGTTTCCGCCAGGCCGGCATGGAGGCCCTCACGTCGTTCCGGCTCGGGGATCAAGGGTGCGATGCCCTCCGGACCCCGCCAGAGAAAGCAGGGCAAGACCGCCAGTTGGGGCGCGTTTGATCGCAGTTCCCGGGCGGCCGCCTCCAGCAATCCGATCTGGCCCCCATGGGCGTTGAACAGCACCAGCCGCTGGAAGCCGGCCTCCGCCAGGGCCTGCCCCACCTGGTTGACCAGGGCAACGAGCAAGGAGGCCGGCAGGCTGATCGTGCCGGGGAACCCCAGATGCTCGGGGGAGAAGCCAAGGCTTTGCACCGGCAGCCGCCAGAGGGGCAGGCTGCTGTCCACTTGGTCCAGCACCGCGTCGGTGATCCGCTCGGCGAACAGGGCATCGGTGGCGATGGGCAGGTGGGGGCCGTGCTGCTCGATCGCACCAAACGGCCAGATCACCGTGCTGCCCCGCCGCCGGGCCTGCTCCACCACCATCGGCCAGGGCAACAGATCCAGGCGACGCAGGTGGGCTGGGACCTCCTTCATGGGCGGCAGATTCCGGGGGCAACGGGGATCCCTACAGTGTGAGATCTCGAGTTGTCCTGAGGACTTCCATGGCCGGTACCGGCAATCCCGCGGCGCGTCCGCCCCGGACCCCCGCCCAGCGCCCGGCCGCTCCCGCTCCGGTGCGTAAGCCGCCTCAGGTCGTCATGATCAAGAAGGATGCGGCCGAGACCAGAGAGCCGGCGTCAGAGGTTTCGCCGGAACCGGTGGCCCCCACCATCCCCCCTGTCGCCGCTGCCCGTCCCGTTCCAGCCGTGGCGGCCACCCCCGGCGACGACGACGACCGCTTCGCCATGGACATGGAGGGTCTCACCATGGCCGACCTGTTGGGGCCGGATCCCGGCAAGTCGCGCCGGGGTTCGCAACCCCGCCAGGACGCCGCAGCAGCGAATCCTGAGGCCGGCCGCCCTCAGGTTCGCACCGTGGACGACTTCGACTTCGATGCGGAGGCGTTCCTGGCCGCGCTGGACGAAAATGAGCCTGTGGGGACCACCGGTGAAGTGGTCAGTGGCGTGGTCATTGGCGTTGAAAGTGATGGGGTCTATGTCGATATCGGCGGCAAGGCCCCTGGCTTCATGCCCAAGAAGGAGTGTGGCCTGGGGGTGATCACGAGCCTCAAGGAGCGCTTCCCTAAGGGGCTGCAGCTGGAGGTGCTCGTCACCCGTGAGCAGAATGCCGATGGCATGGTCACCATCAGTGCCCGTGCCCTGGCCCTCCGCCAAAGCTGGGAGCGGGTGCGCCAGCTTGAGAAGGACGGCAAGGTGGTTCAGGTCAAGGTCAGCGGCTTCAACCGGGGCGGGGTCACCTGTGATCTGGAGGGACTGCGCGGGTTCATCCCTCGCTCCCAGCTCAACGACGGGGAAAACCATGAGGCCCTCGTGGGCAAAACCCTCGGGGTTGCTTTTCTTGAGGTGAATGGGGACACCCGCAAGTTGGTGCTGTCCGAAAAGAAAGCGGCCACCTCAGCCAAGTTTTCCGAATTGGAGGTGGGGCAACTGGTGGAGGGACAGGTGGTGGCGGTGAAGCCCTACGGCCTGTTTGTGGATTTAGGGGGAGTGAGTGGCCTGCTGCATCAGTCCTCGATTACCGGCGGCAACTTGCGTGATCTGCGGGAGGTGTTCAATCAGGGGGATCGCGTCAAGGCCCTGATTACCGATCTGGATCCGGGTCGCGGACGCATTGCCCTCAATACCGCCCTGTTGGAGGGCCAGCCCGGGGAGCTCCTGATTGCCAAGGACAAGGTGATGGAGGAAGCGGCCGATCGTGCCAATCGGGCGCGCTCCGTGCTGCGTCAACAGGAGCAGACAGCGGGATGACGACGGTGCCCGTTCCTGGCTCCCTGCGCATTTCAACGGACTGGGAGCTCGACTTCTATTCCAGACCCATTCTCGATGCGGAAGGCAAGAAACGCTGGGAACTCTTGATCTGCTCGACCCCCGAACCCGGTCAGCCTCAATTCCGTTGGCTGAGGATTTGTCCTGCCAACAGTGTCAACTCGATCTGGTTGCGAGAGGCCATCCAGGCTTCCCTCGAGGAGGCGGAGCAGCGGGGCTTCGCGGCGCCACGTCGGATGCGTTGCTGGCGCAGCGCCATGCGCACGATGGTGCAACGCGCCGCGGAAGGCTTGGGCTTAGAGCTGGTGCCGAGCCGTCGCTGCTACCACTTGGTGGAGTGGCTGCAGGAGCGGGAAGCGCAGGTGTATCCGCAAGAACCCGGGTTTCTGGTGGGTCCCCTGGCCCCTCCTCCCCAGCTGATTCGCCCCGTAGCGCTTCCCTGGCCCGAAACCGTGCGGGGCGATCGTTGGAGCTGGGCCCACCTGCCGGCGGCAGCCCTGGCCGATGCCTTCGACTGGGAGGTCGGCTTTGCCGGTCTGCTACCCCTGCCTTCGGTCGTCAGCCAAGGTCCTGAGGCCCCCGCGGTGAGCGTGCCGGGCATTCGACTGTTCAGTGAACGCCGCTCCCTGGCGATGGCTGGGTGGTTGGCAGGCCTTGAGCCGGTGCGTCTGGAAATCTGTGACAACCAACTGGTGCTTGAAGCCGGTCTGGAGGATCGCTGGCTCCTGGCCACCCTGCCGGAGGGGGAAGCTGAGGCCGCCCAAGCCGCCTTCCAGGCCGCCCGGGAGCAGGCCGGTGGACTCCAGTTCATCGCCGTGCAGGCCAGCGAGGATCAACCCCGCTTCGATGGCTTCTGGATGTTGCGGGATCTGCCGGATGGCTGAGGCCCTCGCAGCCCCCTTCGATGGCCCCGATGTCGGATTTAACGCCCTGCCCGGCTGGACCTGGGTGGGGAGTTATGGCGGCTATCACCTCCAGGCGGATCTGCTGAGTGATTTTGAACACGGCTTTTTCACCCGCCTCTGGGCTGGACGCGGCCCAGAGGAACTGGCCGCCTTCTTGAGCGCGGGGGTCAGCGTGCATCGTCCCCAGCAGGTCCACAGCGCCTTGGTGCTGCCGGCGAAGGCCGCCCGGGAGGAACCCTGGCCCGAGGCCGATGGACTGGTGAGTGATGCGGGGGGGCAGAGCCTGTGGGTCTGCGGTGCGGATTGCACCCCGGTGTTGTTGGCTGATCCCGTCAGTGGGCGGGTGGCCGCTTGCCATGCGGGCTGGCGGGGGGTGGTCGGCAGAATCCTGCCCGCCGCCCTTGTCCAACTCGAGGCCGCTGGCACCCGCCGGGAGGATTTGCTGGTGGCCCTTGGGCCGGCGGTAAGCGGGCCTAACTACCAGGTGGAGCGCAGTGTCACCCTGCAGCTGGCGGCCTGCCTGAGGCCGGACGGGGAGGCCAATGACGAGACCCTCGCAGAACTGCGGGCCTGCGGGGCCCTGCTGCCGGATCCGAACGATCCCCAGCGCGATCGTCTCGACATCCGTGCCGCCAGCCATCGCCAGCTGCTGTACGAGGGACTCAGGGCCGAGCACATCAGTGTTTGTCCCCTTTGCACCGTGGCTGAGCCCCTGTTGTTGCATTCATGGCGACGTGATCAGGTCAAGGCTGTGCAATGGAGCGGGATCGTTTCCCAGGCCTGAGTGCACTTCAGGAGCTGCATCGCTGGCCCGTTCGGTTTGATGGTCCTTCTCCAACCCTTGACCAGATCCTCAGACTCCCAGCCCTATTTGGTGGAAGGATCGCGTCTGTGGAGAGTGAAATCATGCCATGGGAGATCGGAGCAAGGTCCCTGCGGATTTCCTTATCAGCATCTGGGGTGCTCTGTGAAGGTCTGGCGAACGCAAGGTGCCGACTCCCGATCTGTTCAGATCGCCCAAATCAGCTGATCCGGACTTGCACAAATGCCCCTCAGGGAGGAAAATGCAGAAGTCGCATTTTTCACAACATGCTCACTGGCGCCGATCTCCTGGCCAAGGTCAAGGAGCTGGGGGATGTCAGCAAGTCTGATCTCGTCCGGTCCTGTGGCTACGTCTCCACCAAGCGGGACGGAAGCGAACGGCTGAATTTCACGGCCTTCTATGAGGCGCTTCTCAATGCCAAAGGCGTCGACTTTGGGGCTGCTCCCAAGGCTGGTAAAGCTGGTCGCAAGCTCAGCTTCAACACCAAGGTTCAGTTCAATGGCAACCTGATGGTGGGCAAGGCCTACACGGCCATGCTTGATCTCAAGCCCGGCGATGAGTTTGAGATCAAGCTGGGTCGCAAGCAGATCCGTCTGGTCCCCCTTGGCGCTGAGGACGAAGAAGGCTGAGCGCCATGGCTTCGGCCACTTTGATGCCATCGATCGCCGCAGAGAGGATGCCGCCGGCATAGCCGGCCCCCTCGCCTGCGGGGAACAGTCCTGGAGTATTCACGCTGGCCAGCCCATCGTTTCGGCGGGGTACTCGGATGGGCGACGACGTGCGGGTTTCGACTCCCGTCAACAGAGCTCCGGGTTGGAGATACCCCCTGAGGCGGCGATCAAAGTGGGGGATCGCTTCCTTGATTGCCTCCACCACGAAGCCAGGCAAGCACTCTTCCACTTGCCCGAAATGCAAGCCTGGCTGGTAGGAACCCCTCACCCCCGTGCTCCCCTCCGGTGGCGTTGGGGTGCTTGAGCGGCCCACCAGAAAATCACCAAGCCATTGGGCGGGTGCACGGTAATTCGCCCCTGCCGATTCAAAGGCGCGCCGCTCCCAGTGCCGTTGAAAGGCCACCCCCGCCAGGGGATCGTCGGGTCCCTTGCCATAGGGTTCCAGATCTGCCAGGGTCACATTCACAACAAGGCCACTGTTGGCGTTGCGTTCGTTCCGGGTGTGTTGGCTCATGCCGTTGGTCACCACACCCCCCGGTTCTGAGGTGGCTCCCACCACCAGTCCACCCGGACACATGCAGAAGCTATAGACATCCCGCCCGCCCGTGGCATGGTGGACCAGCTTGTATTCGGCCGCCCCCAGGAGGGGATGGCCGGCACAGGCACCCCAGCGGGCCTGGTCGATCAGGGACTGGGGATGTTCGATGCGCAGGCCCACCGCGAAGGGTTTGGCCTGGAGGGTCACTCCCCGGCGTTGCAGCATCGCGAAACTGTCCCGGGCACTGTGGCCCACGGCCCACACCGCATGGCTCGCGTTGATGCAGGAGCCATCGGCCAGCTGTACAGCCCGCAGCTGGCGGGACACCGGGTCGAGGTCGAGGTCGTCGACCCGGCTTTCAAATCGAACCTCGCCCCCCAGGGCTTCGATGCGGCTTCGCAGACCCCGCACCACCGTGGCCAGCTTGAAGGTGCCGATATGGGGGCGGTGGTGCCAGAGGATCTCCGGATTGGCTCCCGCCGCAACCAGTTCCTCCAGCACCTTGCGCACATAGTGATCGGCTTCGCTCACCTGGCTGTAGAGCTTGCCGTCGGAGAAGGTGCCCGCTCCCCCCTCTCCGAACTGGGCATTCGATTCCGGGTCCAGGTCCCTGTCTCCGTGCCAGAACCCGAAGGTGTCCTGACTGCGCCGCCGCACCTCCCGGCCCCGTTCGAGCAGCAGCGGTTGGAGGCCCATCTGCGCCAGCAGCAAGGCGGCGAAATAGCCGCAGGGTCCGGCGCCGATCACCAGCGGCCGCTCGGGCAGGGCCCCACCACCGGCTTGGGCCACGAAGCGGTAACGGCTGTCCGGGGGGAGCCGCAGGTGGGGATCGCCACGATGGCGACGCAGCAGGCGCTGCTCCTCGCCCTTCTCGAGGGCCAAATCGAGATCGAGGCTATACACCAATTGAATGGCCTCGCGGCGCCGGGCATCGACGCTGCGTTTGACAATTCGATAGCCCACCAGCACATCCGTCCCAATCCGCAGTCGGCGACAAATGGCCGTCTCCAGATCGGTGGGACTGTGATCCAGCGACAGCTTCAGCTCACTGAGGCGCAGCACGGGGGGATAGCGGACGGGATGACTTCTGTCTAAGTCCCGGCCCCGTCCTGGTGGCCGTGCCTGCGGCCATGGCCTGCGGCGGTCCGGGGGCGTTTCGCAGCGGCGGCATGCCGCGGCGCCCAGGAGGTGCGATCGTGTGGGTTCATCGTCGCCAGCGCCGCCATGGGCTTGAGCCATTGTCCGCTCTGCCAGGGTCTGGCCCTGCTCTGCGCCGTTCGTTGCAGTGCCCACCTGTGGATGGTCTGGCTGCGCTGGGGTGCACCCCTGCGTCCGGCGTGGACAACGGTGCCGGCGACCATGGTCCGCTCCCCAGGCGCCTCACTGGCCTGACGGAGCCGGATCCATGGCCCGTTCCAGGTCTGCGACGGCTAGGCGGGTGCGGATCACGGCATCGGGATTGAGGCTGATGCCATCGATTCCCTCTTGAACGAGCAACCGGGCGAAGTCGAGATCGTCGCTGGGGGCCTGGCCGCAAAGGCTGATCGGTCGTCCGCAGCGCCGGGCAGTCCGGATGGCCAGGCGGATCATGGCCAGCACCGTGGGATGCGATTCGTCAAATAGCTCGGCCACCAGGGCCGAATCGCGATCCAGACCCAGGGTCAGCTGGGTGAGATCGTTAGAGCCGATCGAAAATCCATCGAAGCGCTCGGCGAAGGCCTCGGCCCCGATCACGTTGCTGGGAAGTTCGCACATCACGTACACCTGCAGACCCCCTTCGCCCCGCACCAGTCCATTGATCGCCATTTCGGCCAACACCCGATCCCCCTCCTCCGGGGTGCGGCAGAAGGGCACCATCGGGATCACGTTGCCCAATCCCATGGTGGTGCGCACCCGCTTGAGGGCTCGGCATTCCAGGGCGAAGGCGTCGCGGAAGTTCGCTGAGTAGTAGCGCGAGGCCCCCCGCCAGCCCAGCATCGGGTTCTCCTCCACGGGCTCAAAGGCGCGTCCCCCCAGCAGGCGGGCGTATTCATGGCTCTTGAAATCGGAGAAGCGCAGCAACACGGATCGGGGATGGAAGGCGGCCGCGATGCGCGCCATGCCCTGGGAGAGGCGATCCACGTAGAAGTCAGCAGGATCCTGGAAGCCCCTGACCAGGGCCGCGATGGCGTCCCGCTCGGCTGGATCGGCGATCCGCTCGGGGTGGAGCAGGGCCAGGGGATGGACCCCGATGTGGTTGGCAATGATGAATTCCAGCCGGGCCAGACCCACGCCATCGCAGGGAATGGCGGCCAGGTGGAAGGCCTGCTCCGGGTTGCCCACGTTCATCAGAATCCGGGTGCGGGTGCTGGGCAGGCTGTCCAGCACCACCTCCTCCACCTGGAAGGGCAGGGCGCCGCGGTAGACCCGTCCCTGGTCCCCTTCGCAGCAACTGGCCGTGATCAGGGCGCCCTCCGGGATCCGCTGACTGCCGTTGCCGGTGCCAACAATGGCGGTGATCCCCATCTCGCGGGCGATGATCGCCGCATGGCAGGTGCGGCCGCCCTGGTCGGTGATTACACCACGGGCCAGGCGCAGAATCGGCTCCCAATCCGGATCGGTGCGCTCCGTCACCAGCAGATCTCCCTGGCGGAAGCGGTGACGTTCGGAGGGGTCCCTCAGGACCCTGGCCAGGCCGCTGCTCACCGAAGCGCCGATCGCCTGACCGCGGCAGAGTTCCTCGCCGCGATGGGGCTCCAGATGCCAGCTGCGCAGCACGGCTTCACACCGTTGGGAGTGCACCGTTTCCGGCCTGGCCTGAAGAATGAACAGTTGGCCGCTTTCGCCGTCCTTGGCCCATTCGATGTCCATCGGCGTGGGCTTGCCCAGGCGCTCGCTGTAGTGCCGTTCGATCTGACAGGCCCAGCGGGCCAGTTGCAGGGCCTCACTGTCGCTGAGGGCAAAGCAGTCACGCAGCTGTTGGGGCACCGCCTCCTCCCGGAGCGGTCGCCCCGAGCGGTCGTCCCCGGCTGCCCCGTCGCCGTAGACCAGCCGGGTCGCCTTGCTGCCGAGCCGTCGGCTGATGATCGGCGCAAAGCCCTGGGCCAGGGTGGGCTTGAAGATCAGCAGTTCGTCAGGATTGACGGCCCCCTGGACCACGCTTTCCCCCAGGCCGTAGGCGGCGGTGAGCAGCACCGCGTCGCGAAAGCCGCTCTCGGTATCGAGACTGAACATCACACCGGCACAGGCCAGGTCAGAGCGCACCATGCGCTGCACCCCGATGGACAGGGCCACCTGCAGATGGTCAAAACCGAGTCGTTGGCGGTAGCAGATGGCGCGGTCGTTGAACAGGGAGGCGAAGCAGCGCCGGCAGGCTTCCAGCAGGGCCGCGTCCCCTTCGATGTGGAGGTAGGTGTCCTGTTGGCCGGCGAAGCTCGCCTCCGGTAGATCCTCGGCGGTGGCGCTGGAGCGCACCGCCACAGCGGGGGATCCCATGGCCCCATAGGCCGTGCCGATCGCCTGACAGAGCAAGGGGGGCAGGGGCGCCGTCCGCACCAAGGCGCGGGCCCGCTGACCCGCCTGTTGCAGGGCCGTGAGGTCGGTGATGTCCAGCTCTCCCAATAGGGCCTTCAGGGGAGCCGCAAGTCCGTTGGTGGCGATGAAGTCCCGGTAGGCGCGGGCCGTGGTGGCGAAGCCGTCGGGGACCGGCACGCCCTGGTGGCGGAGGTCGCGGATCATCTCCCCCAGGGAGGCGTTTTTGCCACCGACCACGGCGACCATATCCAGTCCCACGGTGGCCAGGGGGACCACCAGGCTGTCGGGTTCGTGCATCACCGTGGTCGCCGCTGTTCTGACTCTGACGATCTGGAGCAGGGGTGGTCATCGCGGTGACCGTCCTGTGCTCGTGCGGGCTGAGGACGGCGCTGCCTAGGGTGGCTGGTTTGCGAGGCTGGCATGGAGTTGGATCATTCCTTGCCGCCGGTTGTCGTCTCGCCGTCCACCGCCGTCGCGCTGCGGTCGCGATGCTGGGGCGCTGGGGCGGTGCTGGCCAGTGCGGTGCTGGCCAGTGCGGGGACCTGCCTGGCTCTGGTGGTGCCCCCGGCTCGGGCGATTCCCGAGGCTGAGGTGATGGCGAAGTTAGGGGTGATCCCTGTGTTTGTGATCACCAACGCCGAGGGCGTGCCCTTGCCAATCCCCCGCGACAAGACGATGATCTTGCCCTTGTTTCTGGATCGCTCCCGTGCGGAGAGTGAACGCAGCAAGTTGGCCAGTCGTAATCCTCAGCTGCAGACCCGGTTGTTACCCCTGCCGATGAATCAGGCCAATGAGAAGGTTTTGGCCATGCGTCAGCAGTTAAAGACTGGGCTTACTCTTGAGGCGCCAATTATTCCTCTCGCTTCTGATCTGGAGCAGGGTGGTGTAATTTTGCGGCAGCAGGATTTGACGGCCAAACAGGTGAAAGATGGCTTGAATATTCCGGTCTTTTTCACGAAACCGTTTATCGTTCTTCCCACTCCTGGCGGAAAGCGGGGAGTGTTTTTCTTCAGTTACGGGCAGATGCAGGAGGCCCTGGCCTCCTTGCCCAATCGATCCACGCTGGTGCCCCAGGTGGCGGACCTCACCGCCGTGGTGCACGTCATGCTGGAGGCTGCCCAGGACCAGTGGATCTTTTATCCGACCCGAGAGTATTTCCGGCTGGTGAAGGAGCAGCAGGCCGAAGGCCGTGGGTCCAGTTCGTCCCAGCGCCAACCGGGGGCGGTGGCTCCCTCGGCTTTGCCGTCGGCGCCACCGCCCTTGCCCAAGCTCTGAAGCTTCAGTCCTCCCCGCTAGCCGGCGGTTCAGGGAGCAGCTGGGCCAGCAGGCCAACGCCGATCAGGAGCGTCCCCAGGGCGATGGCCAGACCCCGATTCTGGGCGGCGGGTCCCTCCAGCCAAGCGGCGGAGCTCAGGAAGGCTCCCCCCAAGAGCAGGGTTGGGACCAGCACAATCCCTTTGGCAGGGCGGTTGAGGCTCATCTCAGGCGGGGTGAGAGGGGGGAATGGATCGGGATAGCGGCTCCACGGAGCGCCTAGGGGGCTTTGGGGCCCGTCTTAGCTGCAGGGAAGGGCGGTGGCCAAGCCCGCTGCCACCATCGCTGCGCCCACATCCCGCCCTGGCTCAGCCTTGGTGGTGAGGGTGCTGAGGTGGGCTTGCAGCTGGCCGTCCTGGCTGGCGGTGGGCCGCAGATTGACGGCGCTGTGGCGGGGCAGGGCCTGTCTCAGCCAGTCGAGGGCTTCCTGGTGCTGACCGGGTGGGATCGCCACACAGGCCAGCTCCACGGCGTAGCTGCGATTCCGGTCCCCCACAATCACGAGCGTGGGAGAGGGGACCTGCAACACCTCCGCTGCCGCGGCCGGTTGGGCGAGGGCCATCAGGACCCCAAGGAAAATGGAGAACAAGGCTCCGAGAAGCCCCCCTTGGAGGCGATCTTGGACCCTAGAGGCGGAGCTCGAAGGCTTCGAATTTCCCCTCCCAATGCGCTTCGGGTTCAGAGCTTCGCCCCGCAACTGGGGCAAAACAAATGGGCGCTGGCGGTGTTGTCGCCGCAGGATCCACATTGGCGAATCGTGTCGATGGCCAGCTCGGGATGGCTGGGGAGTCCCACCATCTGGGCGTTGCTGGCCCCAGGGGGGACCATCGGGTAGCAGTTCTCGTTGCGGCGCACCTTCACATCCACGAAGACGGGGCCCGGATGGGCCAGGGCCTCGGCCAATTGCTGATGCAACGTGGCGCGCTCCGTGATCTGAACGCCGCGCACACCAAAGGCTTCGGCCAGGGCAGGGAAATCGGGCATTCCGCCTGTCATGTCCGAGTTGGAATAACGCTCGTCGTAAAAACTTTCCTGCCATTGGCGCACCATGCCCTGCCAGCCGTTGTTCAGCACCACTACCTTCACGGGCAGGTCGTACTGATTGAGGGTTCCGAGTTCCTGAATATTCATCAGGATGCTGGCATCACCCGCCACACAGATCACCAGCTCGTCCGGTTTGGCCATCTGGGCCCCCATGGCCGCGGGCATGCCATATCCCATCGTGCCTAGTCCGGCGCTGCTGATCCAGCGGCGAGGGCCGGTTGGTAGAAACTGGGCAGCCCACATCTGGTGCTGACCCACGTCCGTGGTGATGGTGGCCTCGGGGGCCAGTTCCCGCAGGGCCACCACCACTTCCTGGGGCGCAATTTCGCCGCTGGGGGCGGGAACCACGAGCGGGTAGTGATGTTTCCAGCGATCGATCCGCTGCAACCAGGCCTCGGTACGCCCTCCGGAGTTGTCTTGGGTGGAGGCGGCCAGCATGGCGGCCAGGGAGGCTTTCACGTCCGCCACCACGGCCACCTGGGGTAGCCGATTTTTGCCCACTTCGGCGGCATCAATATCGATATGAATCACTTGGGCGCGGGGGGCAAAGCTGTCTAAACGGCCCGTCACACGGTCGTCGAAGCGGGCGCCTGCGGCGATCAACAGATCGCATTCGGTGACGGCGAAATTGGCGTAGGCGGTGCCGTGCATGCCGAGCATGCCGAGGGACAGAGGGTGCCGTTCATCAAAGGAGCCTTTTCCCATCAAGGTGGTGGTCACCGGAATCTGGAACCGCTCCGCCAGCGCCAGCACCTCCTGGTGGGCGCCGGAGCTGATCGATCCCCCGCCGACGTAAAGCAAGGGGCGGCGGGCCTGTCGGATCAACTCCAGGGCCGATTCAATCGCCGTGGGATCGGGGGGAGCCGGCAGGTGGAATCCGGCAGGAATGGCTGTCCCCGGCTCGACGGGCACGTAGTCGAACAGTTCGGTGCCCACATCCTTGGGCACGTCGATCAGGACGGGCCCAGGGCGGCCACTCGCGGCAATCAGAAACGCTTCGGCCACGATCCGACCGATGTGGGCCGGATTGCGGACCACCCAGGAGTGTTTGACGATCGGCAGGGTGATGCCGAAGATGTCCGTTTCCTGAAAGGCATCGGTTCCGATGGCGGCGCGGGGCACCTGGCCCGTGATCACGACCATGGGGACGGAGTCCATCTGGGCGGTGGCGATGCCCGTGACCAGATTGGTGGCCCCAGGCCCTGAGGTGCCGAAACAGACGCCCACCTGACCCGTTGCCCGGGCATAGGCGTCGGCGGCATGGGTGCCCCCTTGTTCGTGGCGCACCAGGATGTGCCGTAGCCAGCCTCGCTGCTCGGCCTGAAACAGTTCGTCGTAAATCGGCAGAATCGCTCCCCCTGGATAGCCGAAGATGTGCTTCACCCCATGGCGGTGGAGCGCGTCCATCAGGGCATAGGCACCACTCACCCGTTGGGAGGAGCAGGAGGTTGCCGAGGCATGCTCAGAACTTTCGGCAGCGACCAATTCCTGGTTGGCAGTGGCGGCTCCGGTCACGGGCGTCAGGGGGGTGAGCGTCACGGGGTCAGAAGGGGACGGTCTGGCGAGCGTTGAGAGCGGGCGAGCATCAGGAGGGAATCAGGGATCCCCATCCTGGTCGTGAACAGCGGCTCGGCACGGCTTCGCTCATCGCAACACGGCAACATTAGGGGCGCGGGAGCGTCTTGGGGATGGCTGAACACGGCTTTCGGCCATGGCCCGCAACACCCGGGCTGGATCGAGCCATTGCCCCCGATAGCGCAGCCCCCAGTGGAGATGGGGTCCCGTGGTCCGTCCGCTGACGCCGACCCGGGCAATGGGTTGACCGGCGCGCACCGCCTGGCCCGTTGCCAGGATCAAGCCGCCGCTGCGGTAGGTGCTGGCCGTGGTGCTGCCCTCCAGGTGGCAGTAAATGTGGTCGTAATCGCCGGAGCGGATCACCAGGCCGTTGCCGCAGGCGCCGTCGCTGATCACTTGGCTGACCCGGCCACTCCACCAGCTCAGCACCGGAGAGCCCAGCGGCGCGGCGATATCCAGGCCGTAATGGGGTTCGGTGGGCCCCCCGAACGCCCCGTCCCGGAGGCCGAAGTGGCTGGTGTAGGCCACGAAGTTGGTGACCGGAAAAATTCCGCCTCGCCAGGGGTTCTCCGGCGCCGCGAGGCCCACCGGTCCCAGGGCGATCGACCCCAGGGCCAACGTTCCCCGGGCCATCGAGGCCAGCGCTGGCAGGAAGCCCGCCAGTCGGCGTTGCGCCTCAGAGCAGGCCAAGGGCATGCAAGGGGCCATGGCCGCTGATCAGTTCCAGCAGGAAAGCGGAGAACCCCACCATGGCCAGGCGGCCGTTCCAGACCTCTGAACTGTTGTTCCAGCCCCACGCCCATTTGTCCTGGGGATAGAGCTTCACCTTGGTGGGCAGCTGGGCGGCCTGGTCGAGATTCACCTCGGGTCCAGCCATCGCCTCCTGCACCAGGTCGGCAAGGCCCTTGATGAAGGTGGGGTCGGTATCCAGGGCCGGCACCCGGTGGAAGCGGGCGATGCCCGCTTCGGTGGCGATTTCGCGGTATTCGATGTCGATTTCTTCCAGGGTTTCGATGTGCTCCGAAACGAAACTGATCGGCACCACCACCAGATCCTCGACGCCCTGTTCCCCGAGATCATGCAGGGCATCCTCGGTGTAGGGCCTCAGCCATTCCACCGGGCCCACCCGGCTCTGGTAGGCCAGGGTGGAGGGGTTGCCATGGCCCAGAAGCTGCTCAAGGCGCAGCATCACGAGCCGTGCGCAGGCCTCGATTTCCTGTTGGTAGGGGTCTCCGGCCTCTTCGACATAGCTCTTGGGCACACCATGGGCGCTGAAAAACACATGGGCTTCGGCCGGCTTCGGGCAGACTTCAATCTCCCGGGCGATCAATCCGGCCATGGCGTCGATGTAGCCGTCATGGTCGTACCAGCTGCGGATGCAGCGAATGGGCAGACGGCTGAAGGCGGGGTCAGCCAGGCGCAGCCGTTGTAGTTCCCGGAAGCTGGAGCCGCTGGTGCTGATCGAGAAGTGGGGATACAGGGGCAGGACTATGACTTCATCGATGGCGTCGGCCTTCAGATCCGCCACCGCCGATTCCGTGAAGGGATGCCAGTAGCGCATCGCCACGTAGCTGGTGGCTTCCACGCCGCGCTGGCGCAGGGCGCTCTGCAGTTCACGGGCCTGCTGCTCGGTAATGCGCCGCAGGGGGGAGCCCCCGCCAATCGAGCGGTAGGCCGCCTGGGATTTGCCGCTGCGCAGGGTGCTGATCAACCACGCCAGGGGTTTCTGCAGCGCCGGGATCGGCAACCGGATGATTTCCGGGTCGGCAAAAAGGTTGTAGAGGAACGGTCCCACGTCCTCGATGCGTTCCGGTCCGCCGAGGTTCAGCAGCACTACGCCGACCCTGGCCATGCCCGTGTGCAAAACGAAACACCGAGCGTAACTCCCGCTTCCCAACAGTTGGGGTGTTCCTGGCCGCAGCGGCCCTGGCCCGATAGCGTCCGGCCGACGCGTTCACCCCTTCCCCTGAGTCTCCCAAGCTCCGCTGCAGTTGCCGGGCCGACGGCCGTCGCAGAGGGGTTCGCCGAGCGGCTGCGGGACTGCAATGACCGCATCGCCGCAGCCGGAATCGCCCTGCGACTGGAGCAACGGGGGGAGCGCCTGGGGCTGAGGGGGCCGCTCCCCTGTCGCCACGGTGGCCCCACCTGGCCTGTTCAGCGCATCGCCCTGGGTGTGCCCGCCAGTTCCGAGGGTCTGGCGTCGGCCGTGGCCCAACTGCGCACAGTGCAGGATCAACTCCAGGCCCAGCGCTTTCGCTGGGAGGACTGGTCGCGCCGTGGTCCCCGCTCCGCTCCGGCCCAACGGGTCAGGGCCGATTCGCGGACGAAGCCCCCTCAGGATCCAGTGCCGGTGCTGGAGGCCGCGCCCTCGGCCATCGCCGACCAGTTGTTGGGGTTCGAACAGGCGTTCTTTCACGATCCCCGTCGGCGGCGCCAACCCGCCGGCAGCCGCTCCACCTGGACGTCGGCCTATCGGCCCTATCTGCGCCGGCTGGCCGCCCTGGCGGCTCCCTCCGCCCGTCGTCTCGATTCGGCCCTGCTGGTGGAGGTTCTCGAAAGCTATGGGCTGGCCACCCGGAGTCGTCAGCAGTGCGGCATCGCCCTGGCGGCCCTGGCCCGCCACCACGAGATCGCCCTCCCTCCCGATTGGCGTGAACGCTGCGGAGGCTACGGATTGCATGTCGCCCGCTTCCGTCGCCTACCTACCGACGGGCAGATCCTTCAATGGGTGGAGCTGATTCCCAACCCAAGCTGGCGGCTCGCCTACGGGCTCATGGCCACCTACGGCCTGCGCAATCACGAGGTGTTCTATGCCGACCTCTCGGCCCTCGCCCCTGGGGGGGATCGGGTGATTCGCGTCCTGCCCAGTAGCAAGACCGGCGAACATCAGGTGTGGCCCTTCCAGCCGGAGTGGGTGGAGCGATTCGAGCTGGAGCGACTCGGGCTCGATCCCGCCTTGCTGCCAGCCGTAGCCACCGATCTGCGGCGTACCACGCTCCAGCAGGCGGGGCGGCGGGTGGCCGAGCAGTTCCATCGCTACGGCGTGCCGATCACTCCCTACGACCTGCGCCATGCCTGGGCGGTGCGCACGATCCATATCGGCCTGCCCGACACCGTGGCAGCCCGCATGATGGGTCACTCGGTGACAATTCACACCCGCACGTATCACCACTGGATCACCCGTCGGGATCAGCAGCAGGCCGTGGATGCAGCCCTCTCCCGCCAGAGTGGCCTGGCCAGCTCCCGCTCCGCTTGAATCCAGTGACCGAACCTGATCCCGTGGTGCCCGCCGCTCCGCTGCCGGACCTCGATGCCCAGGCCGCTGACCTTGGCCCCGGGGGCGAGCTGGCCCCAGAGTCGGACGTGGAAGGCTATCGACGCCGCATGGCCCGCCGTCGGGAGGTGCAGCAGCAGCGGGTCGGGGAGCGCAATCTCGAAAAAGGTCTGGTGCTGGTGTTCACCGGGGAGGGCAAGGGCAAAACAACGGCGGCCCTGGGGCTGGTGCTGCGCACCCTCGGCCATGGCGACAAGGTGGCGGTGGTGCAGTTCATCAAGGGGGGGTGGCTGCCGGGGGAGGCCCTAGCCCTGCGCAGCTTCGGTGAGGCCCTGCATTGGCATGCCCTGGGGGAGGGGTTCACCTGGGAAACCCAGGATCGGGAGCGGGATCGGCAGCTGGTGCAGGCCGCCTGGCAGCGTTCCCTGGAGTATCTGGCGGACCCGGAGCGCAAGTTGGTGGTGCTGGATGAGGTGAATGTGGCGATGAAGCTGGGCTATTTGGAGGCTGATCAGGTGGTGGCGGGGCTGGATCGCCGTCCCGCCCTGACCCACGTGGTCCTCACCGGGCGCGGGGCGCCGGAATCCGTGTTGGAACGGGCCGATCTGGTGACGGAGATGAAGCTCGTGCGCCATCCCTTCCGGGAGCAGGGGGTGAAGGCCCAACGCGGGATTGAATTTTGAAGCGTTGTTTCTGCAGGGTGCGCTGCCAGGCGTCCTGTCAGGGGATCAAGGTCGGGGCCAGCACTTGAACTGGGATTGGCCTGGGGGGTGTTGCTACTGTTCGCCGGATCGGACGAATTGATGACTTACCGACGCGTCCTTCTCAAGCTCAGCGGTGAAGCGTTGATGGGGGATCAGGGCTATGGCATCGACCCGGCCATTGTCCAGTCCATCGCCCGGGACGTAGCCGCGGTGGTGGCTGGGGGAACCGAACTGGCCATCGTGGTGGGTGGCGGCAATATCTTCCGCGGCCTCAAGGGGTCGGCGGCGGGCATGGATCGGGCCACCGCCGACTATGTGGGCATGCTGGCCACGGTGATGAATGCCATCACCCTCCAAGATGGTTTGGAGCAGGCCGGGGTCCCCACCCGCGTCCAGAGCGCGATCTCGATGCAGGAAGTGGCTGAGCCTTACATCCGTCGCAAGGCGATTCGCCATCTGGAGAAGGGACGGGTGGTCATCTTCGGGGCCGGTTGTGGCAACCCCTTCTTCACCACCGATACCACCGCCGCCCTGCGGGCGGCAGAAATCGGTGCCGATGTCGTGTTCAAGGCCACCAAGGTGGATGGCGTGTACGACAAGGATCCCGCCCGCCATGCTGATGCAGTGCGTTACGAGAGGCTCTCCTTCCTTGAGGTGCTCAGCGGGGAGTTGGAGGTGATGGATGGAACCGCCATTGCCCTTTGCAAGGACAACTCCATTCCGATTGTGGTGTTCGACCTGTTCGGACCCGGCAACATCGGGCGTGCGGTGGCAGGCGAAGCGATCGGCACCCGCATCGAACCCTCCCGCTGAGCTCAGTTGCCATCAGGCATCAACGTTGTACACAACCATTCCGAAGGCTATGGATCTGGACGCCAGCATGCGCAAAGCGGTGGAAGCCACCCAGCGCACCTTCAACACCATCCGCACCGGCAGGGCCAACCCTTCTCTGCTCGACAAGATTGTTGTTGAGTATTACGGAGCTGAAACGCCTTTGAAGTCATTGGCCACGATTTCAACTCCGGATTCCTCCACCATTCAGATCCAGCCTTTTGATACAAGCTCAATGCATGTCATCGAAAAAGCTATTTCGATGAGTGATCTTGGCCTGACACCCAACAACGATGGCAAGCTGATTCGAATCAACATCCCCCCCCTGACCGAAGATCGCCGCAAGGATTTTTGCAAACTTGCCTCCAGGTACGCCGAGGAGGGCAAGGTTGCCCTTCGCAACATTCGACGTGACGGAATTGATCGAATTAAGAAGCAGGAGAAAGATGGCGAACTTTCTGAAGATCAGAGTCGTGATGAGCAGGAAAAAATTCAAAAACTAACGGATCGCTATATTGCGGCTGTTGAGAAGCATTTAGCTGACAAGGAAGCTGACATTCTTAAAGTTTAATTAATGGGTGTCAGCGGGCTCGACGCGATTGTGGTGGGGGCGGGCCCGGCGGGGGCGACTGCCGCCTTCCACCTTGCCTCTGGTGGTCGTCGGGTGCAGCTGCTCGAGGCAGGGGAGTCAGGTCGCAGCAAGCCCTGTGGCGGGGGCATGGCGTCGTCGGTGCAGCGGCTGTTTCCGTTCGATCTCAGCCCGGCGGTGGACACGGTGATTCGCCAGGTGCGCTTCACCTGGTGCCTGGAGGATCCGGTCACGGCAGTTCTGCCGGGAGATGCCCCATTCTGGATCGTACGCCGGTCAGTCCTGGATGCCTTTCTGGTCGATCAGGCGGTGGCCGCTGGGGCCGAGCTTCAACAGGGCTGGACCGTGGAGGCCATCGAGCGTCACGATGGTCAATGGCAGGTGAGGGATCGGACTGGGCGCCTGTTGCGGGCACCGGCCTTGGTGCTGGCTGATGGCTCCGCTTCCCGTTTTGCCGCTCCCCTTGGCCTGGGCCCGCCCCGCCCCCGCTTCGCGACCACCCTCTCGGTGGAGGTGGAGGTGGAATTGAAGGATCCCCAAACGGCGCGCTTTGAATTCGGCCTCGTGCATCACGGTTTTTGCTGGGCTTTTCCGCGGCAGGGTGGCTACAGCATCGGCGTGGGCACGTTCATCGGTCAGCAGGAGGTGGATCATGGGGCCGTCCTCCGTGACCTGCTGCCCAGCCTGGGGTTGCCCGATGACGCGGGTCTGCGGCGCCAGAGTCGCCTGAGGCTCTGGAATGGACACCATCCCCTCCATGGTGATGGCGTGGTGGTGGTGGGAGACGCCGCCTCCCTGTCCGATCCCTTTCTGGCGGAGGGGATCAGGCCAGCGTTGCTCAGCGGTTGTCGTGCGGCAACGACCGTGGATCGCTGGTTGGACGGGGATCGAGGGGCCTTGGCGGACTACAGCCGAACCATGCGGTTGGAATGGGGCGAATCGATGGCCTGGGGCAAACGCATCGCCCAAGTGTTCTATCGGGTGCCGAAGGTGGGCTACCAGTTGGGGGTGAAGCGACCAACCGCTCCGCAACGGATCGCGCAGATTCTCTCCGGAGAGATGGGCTATGGCGATATTGCTCAGCGGGTGATCCGTCGCTTGCTGTTTCAGGGCGGAGGATGATGGGACAAACTTAACTTCGGGTGCAGTCCTTGAGCTGTCGCAGTCGGTCGTCGATAGAGCTCAATAATTCAATGGCAAACATCGGGGATTCCTGCACGGCAAACAGGAATTTTTCCCGGTTCATGACCAGCACCTTGCAGGGTGAAAGGGCCTTGGCGTTTCCGTAACGGCGGTGGTCTTCCGTTACCAAGGCCCCCGCACCAAACACATCTCCCGCTTCAATCCGTTCATGGCCCAGGCCATCATTCCAGTTTAGTTCGACACTGCCTTCGAGCAGGCCGAACATGCAGTTTCCTGATTCACCGGAGCGAAAGATCATGGCGCCAGGTTCGACGCGGATCACCTCACCGGTGCTGGCAAGGGCACGCATGGTGTCGAGGGCATTCACGGCGGATTGAGCGTCGGGACGGTTGAAGGTTGATGGTTCGATGGCTCATCGGCTGATGGCCAGGGGAGCCCCAAGGCCCCCCTGCACGTCCTCCGGCACCAGGCGGCCATCGTTATCCGTGTCGAGGGCTGCAAAGACGGCATCACTGCCTAGCCACTCCTCACGGGTGATGCAGCCATCGCCGTCGAGGTCATTGAGCAGAAAGATTTCATGGACCGCATGGCCAAAGGCGGCACCCCCCTCCAGTTCGGCCAGGCGGTGGGCCAGCTGCGCCTCCAGGGTCTCGATCGCCTTCGAGAATCCTTTGATTCCCTCATCGAGCTTTTCGCTGGCCATCGGATCGGCGGCCATCATTTCCGTAAACCGTTCCGCATCCACGTGAATCTGTCCCTCAGCATCTGGGTGATCTAAGGGGTTGAGCCGCCGCTGGAGTTCGCCTTGACTGTTGCGCAATTGGTCCATCAGGGCGGGGGAGATGGTGAGCAGATCGCAGCCCGCCAATTCGATGATTTCCTCGGTATTACGGAAACTCGCCCCCATCACCTCCGTGCGATAGCCGTAGGTCTTGAAGTAGTTGAAAATCCTCGTCACCGAGATCACCCCGGGGTCTTCGGCACCGGGATAGTGATCCCGCCCCGTTGATTTTTTGAACCAATCCAGGATGCGCCCCACAAAGGGGGAGATCAGGGTCACGCCGGCTTCGGCACAGGCCACGGCCTGGGCAAAACCAAACAGCAGGGTCAGGTTGCAGTGAATGCCTTCGCGCTCAAGCCGTTCTGCCGCCTTGATTCCCTCCCAGGTGGAGGCAATTTTGATCAGCACCCGTTCATTGCCGATGCCGGCCTGGTTGTAGAGGCCGATCAGTTTGTGGGCTTTGGCCACCGTGGCTTCGGTGTCGTAGCTGAGGCGAGCATCCACCTCGGTGGACACCCGACCGGGCACGATCTTGAGGATTTCTTTGCCGAAGATCACGCTGATTTCGTCCAGCGCTTCGCTCACCACCGCATCGGCTCCGGCGCCACTCCCCAGGACGTCGCGGGATTCGCGCAAGGAGCGGTCAATCAGGTCTTGATAGCTGGGAATCTGGGCGGCCGCCAGAATCAAGGAGGGGTTGGTGGTCGCGTCGCGGGGCGTGAATTGACGGATGGCGTCGATGTCACCGGTATCGGCCACCACCACGGTCATGGCGGCCAGTTGATCAAGCACGTTGGCCATCGAAACGCCGAGCCTCGGAGGGTGTCCTAACCGGCACGCTAGCCGTCCCTGCAGGGCAAGGCCTAGGCGGGAAGCGCTCTCGTTGGGGGAATCCACACAGGGAAATCAGGTCTTGGGGCGCGCCGTCAGTTTCGTGTCCTGGGGTCGACTGGGGGGAATCTTTTCCAGCACCAACAGGGCTTCGACGATCTGTCGGGCCACCGGGACCGCCACCGTGGCGCCGTAGGCGTTGCCTCCCTGCGGTTCGTCCACGACGACGAGGACGACATAGCGAGGATCCTCAATCGGCAGCACCGCGACAAAACTGCAGATCCGAGCCCCAGGGATGTAAACCCCATTGTGGGCTTTCTGGGCAGTTCCGGTTTTGCCGCCCAGTCGGTAGCCCGGAATGCGTAGTCCTTTGCCGCTGCCTTTCTCGACCACCGTTTCCATCCAATCGGTCACGGTGCGGCTGACTTTCGGATCCAGCAATCGCACCCCTTGGCCCGCGGTTCCATTAGCCAAGGCGTCGCCGGAGCGTAGGCCGCGGGTGATGTGGGGACTCACCAATCGTCCCCCATTCGCCAGCATCGCGTGCAATTGCACCAACTTCAGGGGGGTGAGGGAGAAGCCCTGACCGAAGGCCGCGGTGGCCGGTTCGATGGCCCCGGCGGTGAAATCAGCGCGGCTTTTCAGTTGTCCGGCCACGGCTCCCGGGAGATCGGTATCGGGAACTTCATCGATGCCGAGCGTATGCAGCCAGTTCCAGTAGCGATCCCGCTTCATGTGCTGCATCGCCCCCACCATGCCCACATTGCTGGACACCTGCAGAACCGTTGGGAAATCAATCACCCCATGGGCACTGTGGTCGCTGTTGAAAATCGGCCAGCCACCGATCATCAGCTGGCCCACATCATTCACGGTCCCGTGGGGATCAATCACCTTCTCCTGCAGGGCCAGCGCCAGGTTGATGGGTTTGAAGGTGGATCCAGGTTCATAGAGATCCTGCACCGACCATTCCCGGAACAGGCCCGGATTGAAGTTCCAGAACCTGTTGGGGTCGTAGCTGGGGCTGGACGCCAGAGCCAGCATCTCGCCGGTGCGGGCATCCATCACCAAGGCGGCTCCCCGTTTCGCGCCCCATTGCTTCACCTGGCGGGCTAGGGCCTGATGGGCCACCTGCTGCAGTCGCGCGTCCAGGGTGAGTTGGAGACGGAGGTCATCGCCGTAAAGGGAACCGGCCTGGATGCCATCCGGAAGGGGGGTGCCATCGGCGCCCCGGCGCATCGTCAGGGTGGTTTCCTGACGATGCAGGTCGTGGTCGCGGCTCTGTTCGAGCCCCGCTTGAGGCACCCGCTCCTGGTTGAGGAAACCCACGACGTTGGCGAACAGCGGACCCTGGGGATAGACCCTCTGGGGAAAGGGAATGAGGTCGAGTCCACTGATGCCGAGCTGTTTGATCTTCTCGGCGGTTTCCGGGTCGAGGTCGGTGGCCAGGCGGATGCCGCTGGAACGGTTGCCGATCAAGGTGATCAGCTGCTCCTTGGGAAGGGCCATGACCCCGGCCAATTTGGCCGCCACATCGGCGACGGGCCTCACTGCGTTTGGGGGATCGCCGGGCATGTTGAAGATGCGCGGGTGGGCCCAGAGGGTGAACCGCACCTCATCCAGCGCTACCAGCCGGCCCATGCGGTCCACAATCGTGCGGCGCGTGCCCAGGGGCTTGACGGAGAGGGTTTGAAAGGAGCGGGCGCGGGCCTGGAGTCGATCGCCGTTCACCACCTGCAGCCAGGCGAGCCGCACGGCCAGACCCCCCAGGGCGGCGCAGAGGAGCAGGTAGACGGTGAGGAGACGGCCGGGGGAGAGCGGCTGAAGATCCACGATCCGGTGATTGCCAGCGCTCCGGCGTTGGCCACCCGAACCAGCACGCGGACCCAGGGGGCTTCGTTGCTGCCGACCGGATCCACCCGGAGGATGGCGGCGCGTGGAGGTGGAACGCATCAGTAACCGGCAGGAATAGCGTTCAGCGGCAGGGTCGAGAGCGTGAGGCCGCCACCCCCTGGGCTGCGCAGCGTGGGCCCTGGGAGATGGACCAGCTTTTCGCTACTCGTGGGGACGAGTTGGCCAGGACGTCGCACGGCCGCCAGATGGTGCTGCTCCAACAGAGCCGATGATTCCTGCATGCGATGTTCCAACACCTTCGAGGCCTGAAGGCGTCCGTAACTCACGGCCCATGCGTTCTGCCAATGGATCGTGAGGGCACTCAACACCAGCGTGGATCCCCCGACCGCCACCAGGGCTCCCGTGCTGATGCGATGCAGGTTGGCAAGCCACGGCACCCTCCGGTCCACCTTGCGGGCCGAAAGGGCTCCGTGGATCAGTTTGAAACGACGCTCCCGCGTCCGCCGCTGGGAGCCAGGGGAGAGTGAGGCGACCACGACGGCGGGCAGAGCACTGCGCAAGTGAACCACCCCACGGTGACCTCAGCAAGCCACCTAGCCCGCTAGAGCCAATAGATCGATGAAGGTGATGCCGTTCCAGAGGGCGTGCATCAGGACCGAGGGGGCCAAACGGCCGCTGCGCCAACGGATCCAGCCCAATCCCACCCCCAGCAGAAACAGGGGAGCAAGCTCGCTCAGGCTCAGGTGGGCGATTGCGAACACAAGGGCACTGACCACCACGCCAGCCACCGGACCGATCCGTTGGCCCAGCACGGGCAGCAGGACTCCTCGGAAGAGGGTTTCTTCAAAGAGGGGGGCGATCACCACGGCGGTGAGGGCAAAGCAGATCAGGGTGAGGGGCTGGGAACGGGTCAGGACCAGGTCCAGAAGGGGGTTGCTGCCGCCGGGATTCCCCCAGAACCGCTCAATCAGCCACCCCGCCAGGGCGACGATTGGAAAGATGGTCAGGACGCCGCTCAGCGCTTGAAGCAGGGCCTGGCCCAGGGGGCGCCATCGCCACTGGAGTCCGCCGTCGGTCCCCGTGGAGCCCTGCGGTCGCAGCTGCGACCGCAGGATCAGCAACGGGGCCGCCATCACCACCAGATAGGGCAGCAGCACCTGCAGTCCCTGGGCCAGGCCCGGAGGCAAGGTGGTCGTGAGCAGCTGCATCGGGTAGGCCAGCAGCGGGGGGAGCAGGACCTCTCCCACCACCACGAAGCCGCCGGCGATCAGCAGGGTGACCTCCACCAGATCCAGGGGCGGGCCGAGTAGCGCCGGAGCCCTCCCGATCCGACCGGCCAGCTGCCACCAGAGCTTGATCAAGATCAGCAGGACACCCAGCCCCAGCAGCACCAGCGGCAGCACGGTGGCAGCCAACCACTGACTTAGAACGATCAGTCGGGCCTGCTGGATCGGACACTCCCGTTCCGGCCCCCCGAGCTGCTCACAGCTGAGCTGGCGAACCAGCAGCGGTGCCCTCCAGGGGGTCACCAGGGCCTGTTGGTTGAGCGGGGAGCGGCGGTCGCCCGCCAGGAGCGCCTCGACCAGGGGGCGCCGCGGCCCATCCACCATCTCCACCAGTTCCCGCAGCGCCCGTTCGGCCTGGTCGGCGTGCGCCCCCCCCCGCAGCAGCAGGGCAAGTTCCAGGCGCCGCAAAGCTGGCGCTGGTGTCGGGTCCTGCGCCATTGCCTTGCTCAGGGCGTCGCTGAGGCTTTGACGTGGATCGGGGCCCAGCAGCTCGGCGCTTAGGTCGGCGGGCAACAGCTCGGCTACCGAGGCGGTGAGTTCCAGCTGCCGCAGGGTCAGATCGTTCTGAACCGAAGGACGGCCCAGGCTCTCCGTCAGCCCGTTCAGCCAGAGCAACAGGCTCACACCAAGGCTGATCACGGCCACGAGGACCTTCCAGCCCTGCGTCGCCGGCGACCTGGCAGGGGGGCCGGGGGGCTGGGGGGCAGGGGACTGGGGGCCGTTCAACCGGATCGCTCGCAGGGCTTGCGGGTCTGATTCTGTCCTGCACCGTGAGGCGAAGGTGCTCCCATACGATGGCAACGCTTGCAGCGCAAGGCCCGTGCCCCTTCGCCTGGTTCTGGTCCGTCACGGCCTGAGCTCCTTCAACCTCGACCACCGCATCCAGGGTCGCGACGATCTGTCCAGCCTCACCGAGGCGGGTCAGGAGCAGGCCCGCGCCACGGGGGAAGCCCTGCGGGACCTGCGACTAGGGGCCGCCTACACCTCTCCGCTGCGCCGGGCCCGTGCCACTGCCCTTGCCTTGTTGGCGGCCCATGGGCAGGGTCTGGCCCCCAGCGACGACGACGACCTGATGGAGATTGACCTGGAGCCCTGGAGCGGGCTGCGGCGTTCCGAGGTCGCCAGCGTGGATCCCGAGGGGGAGCGCCTTTGGCGCCTCAGCCCCGAACTGCTGGAACTGGAGCGCTCGGACGGTCGCCGCTTTCGGCCGTTGATCGACCTGATGGCCCAGGCCGGCCGCATCCGCGATCGCCTCGTGTCCCTCCATTCCCCAGCCCTGGCCGAAGGGGAGACCACCGTGCTGGTGGTGGCCCATAACGCCATCCTGCGCGCCCTGGTGTTGCAGCTGCTGGGCCTGCCGGCCTCCCACTTCCGTCGACTCCGCCTCGACAACGCCTCGGTGTCGGTGTTCAACCTCAGCACTGGCCCAGCGGGTCTGGAGGTGCAGATCGAATCGCTCAATGGCACCACCCATTTGGGCCAGAGTCTGCCCAAGCCTGGGACGGGGCCGCGGATGGTGCTCGTGCGCCATGGGGAAACGGACTGGAATCGCCAGGGCCGCTTTCAGGGGCAGATCGATATCCCCCTCAATGAGAATGGACGTCGCCAGGCGGCGGCAGCTGAGACCTTCCTGGCCCAGGTGCCGCTCCAGCGGGCCTACACCAGTGCCATGGCCCGGCCCCGACAGACCGCCGAAACGATCCTCCGTTCCCATCCCGGAGTCCCCCTCACCAGCACCACCGGCCTGCTGGAGATTGGCCATGGACTTTGGGAGGGTCGACTGGAAGCCGAGATCGCCGAGGGCTGGCCCCAGTTGCTGGTGGATTGGAAGCGTGCCCCGGAGACCGTTCAGATGCCTGAAGGGGAAACCATCCAGGAGGTCTGGGAGCGCTCCTTGGCCACCTGGAGCCGCATCGCCTGCAGCCTGGATGCGGCGGAAACGGCCTTAGTGGTGGCCCACGATGCGGTCAACAAAACCATCCTCTGTGCCCTACTCGGGCTCACCCCTGGTCAGATTTGGGCGATCAAGCAGGGCAATGGCGGCGTGTCGGTGATCGATTACCCGGAAGGGGGCGGCGGGCTGCCGGTGCTCACCTGTCTCAATCTCACCGGCCATCTTGGTGGAGTGATCGATCGCACCGCCGCCGGAGCCCTTTAGGGCCTGATCCCCATGCACGATCGGCTGCTGCTGCGCCGGGTCAACCTCCTGCCGGGTCCGGGCCAGGTCCCCTGTCAGCGGGATGTGCTGCTGGAGCAGGGACTGCTGAGTGCGGGGTTGGATCAGCCCATCAGGGATCTGGAGGGACTCCCGACTCTGGAGGCCTCCGGCTGGTGGTTGGCGCCGCCGTTGGTCGATCCCCACAGCGTGCTCGAGGACCCAGTGCGGGGTCGGGCCGAAACCCTCCGCAGCCTCGAGGCTGCCGCCTTGGCCGGCGGATACGGCAGTGTGGGGATCCTGCCCTGGGCCCCAAACTGGCGGGATCGACCGGCGCGACTGGACTGGGGCCAGGGATCGGGGCCCTGTCGGTATCAGCTGTGGGGAAGTTTCAGCCTCGATGGGGCTGATCTGGAGCTGGCCCCCCATGCCGACCAGCTCGAGTCCGGTGCGGTCGGCCTTGCGGCCGGTGATGGCCTCCCCCCCCTTGGCCTTCTGGAGCGAGGGCTGAGGCTGGCGGAGATGGGGGACCGGCCCGTGCTGATCGCCCCGCGCGATGCCTCCCTGGGCCAGCTGGGGTTTGTGCGGGAGCGGGTCGAGGCGTTGCGGGCGGGTTGGCCTCCCGATCCGGTGGTCAGCGAAACCCTGCCCCTCCAGACCCTGCTCGCCTTAGCGGAGGCGCTCCCGGAGGCGCCGCTGCGGCTGATGAACCTCTCCACGGCCGAAGGGGTGGCTTTGTTGGGGCGCCATACCGCTCCGCCCCCGGCCAGCGTCTGTTGGTGGCATCTGCTGGCCGATAGTGGCGGCCTTGATCCCGCCGCGGAGGGCTGGAGGCTGGTGCCCTCCCTGGGGGGGCCCAGTGATCGGGAGGCGTTGATCGAGGCGGTGGCGGCCGGGCGGATCACGGCCGTGGCCGTGCACCATCTCCCCTTGGATGCGGAGGAGCGCCTGCTCCCCCTCGACCAGCGCCGGCCGGGACTGGCCGGTCATGGCCTTGCCCTCTCACTGCTTTGGCAGGAACTGGTGGCGAAGCGTGGTTGGTCACCTGTCCAGTTGTGGCAAGCGCTGTGCTGGGGGCCGTCCGCCTTTATGGCCCTGCCCCCGGAGCAGCTGGAGACGGGCAGTCCGCGCTGGGTCCTGTTTGACCCCCAGCTGGAGTGGCAATGGAATGGGGCCAGCTGCCCGTCTCAGGCCGCCAATCAACCCTGCTGGAACCAACCCGTGAAGGGGAGAGTGGTGGCCTCAGGTCTTACTGCCGCTCGGGATTGGTTGCTGCCGGACCCAGGGGCCCCATTGCGTTGAAGGGGAAAAAACGCCAAAAGGCGCGTCCGATGATTTCACCTTGGGGAAGGAAGGGGCCGCCGGGCCAGAAACGGGCATCCCAGCTGTTGCCTCGGTTGTCCCCCAGCACGAGCACGTGGCCTGGGGGAACCATGACATCCAGGGTCCGGCAGGGGCCGGCACCCTGGGCATTCACCGGGCACAGATTTTTGACATAGGGCTCGTCGAGGGGCTTGCCATCAAGGCGGACACGGCCCAAGGGATCGACTTGCACACGGTGGCCCGGCAGACCGATCACCCGTTTGATGTATGCATCGCAGGCGGGTTGTTGGAGGGAGGGCAGGGCGCCGATCAGGGGCAGATTCACCAGCAGGCAGGCCAGGTCTCCCCCGCTGTTCTGACTGCGCAGGGCGGGATCAAAGTGGTGGGGGGCGTGAAACACAATGATTTCCCCCTGGCGGGGCTGGCGGCTGCGATAACTCAGCTTTTCCACCAGCAGGCGGTCCTGGAGCTGCAGGCCTGGCAACATCGATCCCGACGGGATGTAGCGCGCTTCCAACAGGAACTGACGAATGCCGAGGGCGATCGCCAGGGTGATCAGCACACTGCGCCAAAAGGCCCAGGGACTTTCCACCGACTCATCTTGGCGGTTTGAGGGGGAGGAGGGGGGCTTGTTCGGGCTGCCGCCTTTGCCGGTAGGGGGTTCCGCTGGACTCAAGGACAGGTGGGCGACGGTGGCCATGAACGGAAGGCAGATTAGGCAAGTCTTTGCCCGCTGCGGATTCCATGGCTCGACCACGCTGGCATGACGCCCTGCCCCAGCCCTCCAGCCGGATTGCTCTTGTCTGGGATCGGTTTGTCGCCATCTGGGCGGTGGTGAATCTGGTCTGCGTCGCTTTCGACATCACCTACGTACCCCTGCGAACCTTCTGGTTGCAGCGCAACCTCTACCCCATCCCCTCGGTGCCCCTGGTGGTGCCGCTTCACGCCATTCCCGATCTCACCCCCTGGGTGGATCCCATCAAGGGAATCGAGGCCCATCGTGAAACCCAGGCCTACCTGGATCACTTCCAGCAGCTGGATCAAGCCCTGATGGGCCATCGGGCCGGACAACCCCTGAGCCCCCTTCAGCAACAGCTTCTGCAGCGGCAGGTCAGGCTCACGGGGCAGATGATCGACACCAATCCATTTTTGGCCTCGGGGAACAGCGCCACCCTGGAAAAGATCAAGAATCGTCTGCGGCAACGGGCCGATCTCGATTCCGCCAAGCAGTCCGCTGATCTGTTGCTCAGTGATCGCCGGCTGCGGAACCAGGACTGGTCGGAGCAGCGGAGGTTTTGGAATCGGCAGGTCTTGCCCCTGGTGGCCACCAACTACTGGCGGTCGATCGATGACAACGGCCGCCCCACCGATCATTTCTGGCGTTACGACCTGGTGCTGTTCCAGAGCGTCTTCGCCCTGGACATCCTGCTGAGGGCTGTGCGCCTGCGCCGTCGCCTGCCCGGATTGCGCTGGCGCGAGGCCCTGTTGCGGCGTTGGATTGATCTCCCCCTACTGCTGCCCTTTTGGCGTTGGTTGCGGATCGCTCCGGTGCTGGAGCGCTTGCACAGCAGTGGGCTGATCACGGTGGAACCGTTACGGGCGGTCGTCAGTCGTGGGGTGGTGGCTCTGCTGGCGGTGGAACTGTTCGAGGTGCTGGCGCTGCAGTTGATCGATGGATTGCAGCAGTTGATCCGCTCCAGGCGTTGGCCGTCGCGGATCCGCGCCCTGCGCAGCCATCAGACGGTGGTGAGCAACGACGAACGGGAACTGGTGGAGCTGGTCCGCATCTGGGGGCCGCTGTTATTGGTGCAGGTGGCGCCGCGATTGGCGCCCGAACTGCAGGGGGTGCTTGGCCATGCCCTGCAGCAGAGCTTGCAGGGGGCCATGGTGCCCCCTGCCCTGCGGCAGCTGCAGCCCCTGCTGCGGGTCGAGCAGGGGCTCAGCCGGCAGCTGGCCGGGGGCATGGTGGAGAGCCTGCTGGATCTGACCCGAACCACTGGGGAACGGTTGGCCCGCCGGGATGATCAGCAGCTCGAGCTGCTACAGCACTGCGTCGATCGTTTCTGGGAGGAACTGGCCTCGGCCTTGGAGCAGGGGCCGGTGCTGGAGCGCTCCCAGCAGTTGCTCTGTACCTTTCTCGAGGAATTCAAGGGGAATTACCTCAGCCAGATCAGCCGGGCTGGAATTGAGGGCCTGATTGATGAGCTGGATCAATTGACGGTGAAGGGGGGCCAGCCGGCACGGGAGCCCTAAGCATGACTGGGCTCCATGCCGCTGCCGAATGGACGCTTGGTCACCCCAACAGGTCCTGCCACTCCTCGGGCTTGAACCCGGTGGTCATTCGACCGTCGGAAGTGATCAGGAAGGGACGCTTGATCAACTTGCCATCGGCCGCCAAGGCCGCCAGGGCCTCGGCTTCGCCCATCGCCTTCACGGTGGCCGCCCCTAGGGCGCGGTAGCTCTGACCACTGGTGTTGAACAGACGCCCCAGGCCACCGAACTGGGCAAGGGCCTGGCGCAACTCGGCGGTCGTGGGTGGGGTCGAGGTGATATCGAGCACGTCCACCTCGATCCTGCGGGCGTTCAGCCAAGCAAGGGCCTTGCGGCAGGTGCCGCACGGCGCATAGCTGTACATCCTGTGCCTGGCCATGGACCCGACCTACTTCCTCCCCACCAAGGCCTTGAGGGCACCGACCAGGCTGTTGGTGCCCTTGCCCACGCCGGATTCCGGACTCGTCCGCACGGTCACGTCTCCGTTGACGCTGGTACGGCAGCTGAGGCGGTAGTTGGCCGGACGGTCGGCGAGGTAGACCTCCTCCACATCGCTGCGGGGGGACAGGTTGCGGACGCCTTCCAGCACTTCCACCACGCAGGTGCCGCACTGGCCAATGCCACCACAGTTATTGATGTTGTTCAGACCCTTGTAAGGATTGACTCCTGCATCCAGGGCTGCCTTGCGCAGGTTGGCCCCCTCAATGCACCCGACCTGCTGGCCTTCACGTTCAAAACGAATGGTGGGCACGGACGATACGGGGCGATGGCGCCGCCCAACTTAAAACATGCCTCGCCCCTTGCCCCCTCCGGTCCATGGGATGCAATCCAGGTGGTCCCCGCAACGCCCGTCGGAATGGCCCCACCGGACCGGGATGGGGTGGGCTGCCTAGCATGACCCGATCGGCGTTTGACCCGTGACTGAGGCCTCCCCGTTCCGCTCCGAGGCTCCGGCCTACGACTTGGTCGTTCAGCAGTTGATTCCTGGGTACACCAGTCTGGCTCGGTTGGCCGTAGCCCTGCTGGCGGCCTCACCCCGGGCTGGCCAGGCCGATGCCGCTGTCTTAGTGGCAGGCTGCGGGACTGGAGCCGAGCTGCTTGAAGCCAGGGCCCAGCGTCCCGACTGGCGATTGACGGCGATTGATCCTGCCGCCGCCATGCTGGCGATTGCCCGAGAGCGACTGGTGGGTGCGGCAGGAATCCACTGGCAGCAGGCCACCGTGGAGCAGCTTGGTGCCTTGGACGCCTTTGATGGGGCGATGGCGGTTCTCGTCCTCCAGTCCCTAGCGGATGACGGCAGCAAACTGGCCTTCCTGTCGTCCCTGGCACGGGCCGTGCGTCCGGGGGGTCAGGTGGTGCTGGTGGATCTAATGCGTCCGGAAGGATCTCCGTTGCAGTCCCAGATGGAGGCGGCGTGGCTTGGCTATCAACGGGCCAGTGGGTTGGCCGCCCCCGATGAGGCCCTGGCGGGCTTGAGTCAGGGTCTGTTTCCGATCGGCACGGCCCGGCTGACGGCCCTGGTCAATGCGGCGGGATTCAGTGACCCCGCGCCTGTGTTCAAGGCCCTTGATGTGGAAGGGTTTCTGTTGCAACGTCGCGCTTAGTCGGCAAGGCTGGCGTAGGCAGCGGCCGCCACGCAACGGGCCAGCAGCTCCGGCACCGCGTCCACATCGCGCCAACCCGTGCTACCGGCGGGCATTTCCACCAGCAGGTTGACCAGGCCAGGGCTGGGAACGGGAGGACGTGTCCTGCCGCAGGGGCAGACCCTCGCGATCATTGACCACCGTGGCCAGGGGCACAACCAGCGTCAGCAGGGCGATGGCGGACCCCGCCAGCAGGCCGAGCGGTTGAGGCAGGGACTCCGGGGGTTCGATCGCCCGCAGCCGCCTCGCGGCTCCCGGGTAGGTCGGGAGAGGGCGAGCAACGATGGGGTTCCGGCCTGGAGCTCGACCCTCAAGGGAACCAGGGCGGGATCCTGGGCTGGTCAGGGGGGTCAGGGTTGGGGCCGGCCAGTCCTGAGGAAGGGGAGGATGGGGGCCCGGACTGGGAGGTTCGTCACTGGTTTCGCTGTCGACGCTCTGGGCGTTGCCTAAGGCGTTGCCAGAAGCACGCAGTCGGACGACGTTGCCGGACGAGGGATGGGAAACGGGTTCGGCGGTAAGGGAATGATCCATTCAGGGGTGGCTGACCGGAGTCAAGGCCACAGGTGCTATCAAAGGACGATGCCGCGATCAGGGCCAAGACCCAGGGCTGAAATCAGCAAGTGCGGTCCTTGGATTCTGCCATTGATTCAACGGCTGTCATCCGTTGCAGCGGATTCGGACTCCATGCCTCAGGCGGCGGGGCGGGCCTGATTGTGATGGTGCCGGTGGGCGTTGATGTCGGCAGGGGCTCCGTCGACCCCGTCCAGCCGTTCCCGGATCGCGCGCAATTCCTCAAGAATTGCGCTGAGGAGTTGCTGGGTGGCGGTCGAGGGGGAATTCAGCACCTCAACCGTCACTTCCTTGATCCGCAACACATCGCGGGCAAAGCGAGCCACTTCATTGGGATGGAAGACCAGGGCGTCTTTCTGATCGCTGCGGTATTCCGGATTGAGCTTGCGGCTGTTGAAGGGGGGATTGAGGTTGCGTGGATCCGTATTGGTATAGCGGTAGACCGAGGCCCGGGATCGGTTCAACGCTTTCTGAACATCATCGATGCTGATCAAGGGCTCGTGGGTCGGGCTTCCGGCACCAGCGTCGGCTTCGAACAAGGCTTGCCCGAGCCCACTCCCCACCTCAAACGTGCCCATGGGAGTCGCGGATCCTGGGTCAGGGGCGGCGGAATGAATCACAGCGATTGGAGTTGGAGTGAGCTGATGAGAAGCAGAGAAGGAGGCAGGTCAGGGTAGTCAAAAATGGACGGCTCTCGGCCCTGAATTTGATGGCGCCAATGTCAATACGATGCCGGACGAATTAGGAGTCGATACGGTTAACACTTAGGGGCCTTGATTGGAACTACTGCGAATCGGTTGGCTGGGAATCCCCGAACATCAGCCTATTGGAAAAACTCGGATCAACCTTCAGCTGACCGGAAAAATGGCTAAAGCATCGGACTACCTCCATAGGCTAGCAGCTGTTTCGCGATTGATTCGTTCCGATCCCAGGGTCGAAGGGGGTGGGCGGGCAGTCCCCTCGCCCTATCGGCATCCAGGGCCGGTGGGGGCTCGCGCGCTGGGCAAGCCACCGATCGAGGTGGGGCTGGGTTGCTAGGGGGAGGTGATAGGGTCCAGCCTCTTTCGATTTCCTCCCCCATGCGCGTCTCCCGCCTCATGCTGGTGACGCTGCGGGATGACCCGGCCCAAGCCGAGATTCCTTCCCACAAACTGCTGCTTCGTGCTGGATATATCCGACGGGTAGCTTCCGGAATCTATGCCTATCTACCTCTGCTTTGGCGCGTTCTCCAGAAGGTGTCGGCCATTGTTCGCGAAGAGATGGATGCCACAGGGGCCCTCGAGACGCTTCTCCCCCAGCTGCAGCCGGCCGACCTATGGCAACGCAGTGGCCGCTGGGCTGGCTACACCGCCGGCGAAGGGATCATGTTCCACCTTAAGGATCGCCAAGGTCATGAGCTTGGCCTTGGTCCCACCCACGAGGAGGTGATCACCGACCTGGCCGCCGATCTGTTGCGCTCCTACCGGCAACTGCCGGTGAACCTCTATCAAATTCAAACAAAATTCCGCGATGAAATCAGGCCACGTTTTGGTCTGATGAGGGGGCGTGAGTTCATCATGAAGGACGCCTATTCCTTCCACTCGGACGAGGCTTCCCTCCGTGACACCTATGCCGCCATGGATGGGGCCTACAGGCGTATTTTCCGCCGATGCGGCCTGCGGGCCGTGGCCGTTGAGGCCGACAGCGGCGCCATCGGTGGCTCGGCCAGTCAGGAATTCATGGTCACGGCCGATGCCGGAGAGGACCTGATTCTCACCAGTGCCGATGGGTGCTATGCCGCCAACCAGGAACGGGCGGTCTCCCTGCCCACGCCGCCCGTGGAGCTGCCGGGGGGGCTGCGGACCGGGGGCGCCGGCGAGCTCCTGGCCACACCGGGTCAGACCTCGATCGAGCAGTTGGTAGGGGCCCATGGATTCGAGGCCAGCCAGCTGGTGAAGGTGCTGCTGTTGCTAGCCCGCTTCCAAGATGGCTACCTCCAGCCGCTGCTCATCAGCCTCCGGGGTGACCAGCAGCTCAATGGGGTGAAGTTGGCCAATGCAGTCTCCGCCCGACTGGCCGGCGACCATGGCGTTCTGCTGGGGATCGACCCCCTGAGCTTCGAGCTGGTCGCTGCGCTGAACCGCAGCGAAGGGCGATCCATCGATCTTTCTGCCTTCCCCCTGGGCTATCTCGGGCCGGATCTGGACGATGGGCTGCTTTCGGGATCCCGCCCTTCCCTGGGCGTTGAGGGTCGGGAAGTCAGGGCGGGAAGCTCCGGTGTGGCGGCCCTGCCGCAACCGCCGCGCCAACAGTTGTCAGCCAAGTTCCTTCGTCTCACCGACCCCACCGCCGCCCAGCTTCCTGCCTTCGTGTGCGGTGCCAATCAGATCGATCGGCACCGGGTCGGAGCCAGCTGGCAGGGCCTCCAGCTTGAGCCAGAGGTTGTGGATTTGCGCGCTGCCCAGCCGGGCGACTGCTGCCTGCACGATTCCGCTCAAACTCTCACCGCGGCCCGGGGGATCGAAGTGGGCCATATCTTCCAGCTCGGAAAAAAGTACTCCGAGGCCCTGGGGGCCCGGTTCACCAACGAATCTGGAGAGGAGGAGGCCCTCTGGATGGGCTGCTATGGCATCGGCGTTTCGCGGCTGGCCCAGGCTGCCGTGGAGCAGAACCACGATGGAGACGGCATCTGCTGGCCCGTGGCGATCGCCCCCTTTGAGGTGATCATCGTGGTGGCCAGTTCCCAGGATCCGCTGCAAAGCGAGTTGGCGGAACGGCTCTACGGCCACTTCCAGGCCGAAGGCCTCGATGTTCTGCTCGACGACCGCCCTGATCGGGCCGGTGTGAAATTCAAGGATGCGGACCTGATCGGGATTCCCTATCGCCTGGTGGTGGGACGGGGGGCCGCCAGCGGCGTTGTGGAGCTGGTGGAGCGTGCCACACGCCAGAGCCAGGAGCTGACGGTCGACGCCGCCCTGGAGGCCGTGGTGGCGGCCGTGCGCTCTGGCCGCTCAGGCCTTCAGGTGCCTGGGGCGGCGGCAGGGTGAGCGGGCCAGGGCCCCACGCCTAGGATGGCAAGCCTGTCGATTGCCTCCGATGGTTGCCCAGTTGAGCCGGATCTCCTGTCTTACCTCCCGGCTCTCCGGTTGGTTGCCTTCCCTTGGCAGGGGCCTGGCCCTGGTGGGGTTATGTCTCACCCTGGTTTTGGGGGCCTGTAGCAGCGCCTCAACTGGCATCAGCGGCAACTATGTCGACGACACGGTCAACGTGGCCCAGACCCTCCTCGCCACCATCAACCTTGACCCAGCGGATCCCGGTCGGACTGAGGCTGAACAGGAGTCCCGTCAGCTGATCAATGCCTACACGGCGCGCTATCGGCCCCGCAACGACATCAACGGTCTGAGTTCCTTCACCACCATGCAGACGGCGGTGAATTCCCTGGCTGGTCACTATGCAAACTATCCCAATCGCCCTTTACCGGACTCCCTGCGCGCCCGCTTGGAGAAGGAACTGAAGATGGCCACCACCAATGTGACCCGAGGGGCCTGAGCCTTCCCCCTCCTGGCCCCATCAATAAGCGCCCCGATCCGCTCCTTTCCTTTGACGAAACGGCGGGTTATCTGAGAGGATTACGGATTGTGCTTTGAAGCGGCTTCGGGCCGCTGCGTCCTTGGCCAACGTTGTCGTCATCGGTGCACAGTGGGGCGACGAAGGGAAGGGCAAGATCACTGATCTCCTGAGCCGTTCCGCCGACGTGGTGGTGCGTTATCAGGGCGGTGTGAATGCCGGCCACACGATCGTTGTGGGCGATCGGGTCCTCAAGCTTCACCTGATCCCCTCCGGCATTCTTTATCCGGATACCACCTGTCTGATCGGCTCCGGCACGGTCGTCGATCCCAAGGTGATGCTCGGGGAGCTGGATACCCTGCTGTCCTATGGCATCGATGTGGCTGGCCTGAAGCTGGCCTCCACGGCCCACGTCACCATGCCCTACCACCGCCTCCTGGATCAGGCGATGGAACTTCGCCGCGGTGATCGGCGTATCGGGACGACGGGCCGCGGCATTGGTCCCACCTACGCCGACAAGGCGGAACGTAATGGCATCCGTGTCATCGATCTGCTCGATGCCGATCGACTGCGGGATCGTTTGCTTGCCCCCCTGGCGGAAAAGAATGATCTGCTCGAAAAGGTCTACGGCATGGCGCCGCTGGATCCGGAAGCGGTGATCAGTGAATACGCCGCCTATGGCCAGCGACTAGCCCCCCACGTGGTGGATTGCACGCGGATCATCCATCAGGCGGCCCGCGCCCGCAAAAACATCCTGTTCGAAGGGGCCCAGGGCACCTTGTTGGACTTGGACCACGGCACCTATCCCTACGTCACCTCCTCGAATCCGGTGAGCGGCGGGGCCTGCATCGGTGCCGGGGTGGGCCCGACCCTGATCGACCGGGTGATCGGCGTGGCCAAGGCCTACACCACTCGGGTGGGCGAAGGTCCCTTCCCCACGGAATTAGAGGGCAGTCTCAATGATCACCTCTGCGATCGGGGTGGGGAATACGGCACCACCACGGGGCGCCGCCGCCGCTGCGGTTGGTTTGATGGGGTGATTGGCCGGTATGCGGTGGAGGTCAACGGTCTCGATTGCCTCGCGATCACGAAATTAGACGTGCTGGATGAGCTGGATGCCATTCAGGTTTGTGTGGCCTATCTCCTTGATGGGGAGCGTATCGATCACTTTCCCAGTTCTTCGGAGCATTTCGCTCGCTGTCAACCCATCTACGAAACCCTCCCTGGTTGGCAGTGCTCCACTGCTGATTGCCGTTCGCTCGATGACCTGCCTACCACCGCCAGATCCTATCTGCGCTTCCTGGCGGAATTGATGGAGGTGCCCATCGCCATTGTTTCGCTCGGTGCCCAACGGGATCAGACGATTGTGGTGGAAGATCCGATTCATGGCCCCAAACGGGCCCTGTTGAGCGTCTGAGCCTGCGCTCAATCCCCCCTCCTGTCCGGCAGGATCCGGCCACGTCCGGATGGCCCTTTCGTTATCACGACTTCCTCCATGACCTCCTCTATCATCCCGGCCGTGACCAAAACCTTCGATGTGGTGGGAATCGGCAACGCCATCGTCGATGTGCTGGTGCAGGCCGACGAGGCGTTCCTTGAAAGCCATGGCCTCACCAAAGGCACCATGGCGCTGATTGATGAGGCTCAGGCCGAGCGTCTTTACGCCAGCGTGGGTGTTGGCCTGGAAACCTCCGGTGGTTCGGCGGCCAACACCCTGGCGGGCCTGGCCCAGCTGGGGGGGCGAGCCGGTTTCATCGGCCGCGTCCGCGACGATCAACTTGGTGCGATCTTCGCCCATGACATCCGAGCGGTGGGGGCCCGCTTCGACACCCCGGCCGCCAGCCTTGGACCCTCCACGGCCCGTTGCTTGATCCTGGTCACCGCCGATGCCCAGCGCACCATGTGCACCTATCTGGGAGCCTCCGTCGGCCTGGATCCTGAGGATCTCGATCTCGATCTCGTCCGTCAGGCAAAGGTGTTGTATCTGGAGGGTTATCTGTGGGACAGCGAGGATGCCAAACGGGCCTTTATCACTGCCGCTGAAGTGATGCGGCAGAGCGGTGGTGAGGTGGCCCTTTCCCTCTCGGATGCCTTCTGTGTTGATCGCCACCGCGACAGTTTCCTGGAGTTGGTGGATGGTCATGTGGACATCCTGTTTGCCAACGAAATGGAGATCACCTCGCTCTACCGCAGCGAAAGCTTTGAGGCCGCCGCTGATCAGGTCCGTGGCCGTTGCCGCGTGGCGGCCCTGACCCGCAGTGCCCTGGGTTCCGTGATCCTCAGCGGCGACCAAACGATCCACGTCCCCCCTTTCCAGCTCGGTCCCTTGGTGGATACCACCGGAGCTGGAGATCTCTATGCCGCTGGCTTCCTCTACGGCTACACCCAGGGTGAGTCTTTGGAGCGCTGCGGCCAGATCGGATCGCTCTGTGCCGGCCAAGTGGTGACCCAGCTGGGTCCCCGCTCCCAGGTGTCCTTGCCGGAATTGCTGGCGAGCCATCTCTCCTGATGAAGTCCGGGCCCCGGGACGTACGGACACGTGATTGTTCAGGGGCGCTTCAGCCGCCTGAGCAATGCTTCTAACGCCAACCGCTCGCTGCCCTGGGGTTCCGGCGGGCGGTCGAGGAGCAGAAGGCGCAGCCCCAGCGAGGCGCTGATCCCATGCCAGAGCCCCTCACTCACCCCACCGGAGCGCCGGCAGAGGACCGAGCTGATGGCCCAGCGCCGGCAGAGGGCCCGCTCCAGCTCTCCGTTTCCCCCAGGCCGCAGGCAAGCTACCCGTTCCGGCGCCAATCCGGCAGCCATCGCCTGCTGCAGGCCTGGGGCCGCTGGTAATAACCGGGCATGGTGAACAGCCTGGGGACTCTGTTCCACCACGCAGGCGAGCTGGCGTCCCCCGATCGCCAACAACAGCCGTTCGCCCGCCGCCACCTGCTCCCCCAAGGCCAGGAGATCCGGGAGCAACGTGGCCTCCCCAAGGGGAAGCAAGGGGCGTTCCAGGCGAAGCAGGGGTTGGCCCTGGGCGCTGCAGACCCTCGCCAGGCTTGCGCTGATACGACAAGCGAAGGGGTGGCTGGCATCGATCACCCAGCGGAAGGGATCCGCCAGGCCTTGGGCCTGTTCCAGTTCCCTGGCTACCCCTGCGTCGCTGGCATGGGTGGCCCCAGCGCCGATCGTCCCGATCCTCAGGTCCAGGGCGGGGTGGGGGCGGTAGGCCCCGGCGGCGGCGCGGCTCACCACACTCACCTGCAGCCGCCAGCCCCTGGCCAGGAGGGTCTCCGCCAGCGGAGGGCCCTCACCGGTCCCCGCAATCAACCACAGCCGATCGCCTTGGGGTTGGTTCCAGGGGTGACTGTGCATCAGGATGGGGGCTCGAAGCCATGGACCGGGGCGTGAATCACTGCTTGATCGAAGGAGAGGTGCTGGAGGCCCCCCAGATCCGTTACACCCAGGACAACCAGACGCCGGTGGCCGAGATGACCGTGCGCATCGACGGCTTGCGCCCCGATGACCCCTCGGGGCAGCTCAAGGTGGTGGGCTGGGGCAATCTGGCCCAGGATCTGCAACAGCGGGTGACGGTCGGCCAGCGCCTAGTGCTCGAAGGTCGTCTGCGCATGAATACCGTCAGTCGAGCGGATGGGGTGAAGGAAAAGCGAGCGGAGTTCACCCTGGCGCGTCTCCATCCCCTGGCGGCATCCGCCCCTACGGCCCAGGGTTATCCAGGGGCGATAGCTTCGGCTGCCATGCCGGACTCCCGCGGCCCTGCCCCCTCGGGCTCCGGCTCCGCCCCCCGACGGCCTGCCCCTGCCCCCGTCCGAGCGGCCCCTGGTCCAGCTCCCTCCCAGGCTGCTGTTCCGGAGCCGCCGGTGTGGAATACCTCGCCCTTGGTCCCCGATGATCTGGCGGAGGGGGAGGGGGACGACGACATTCCCTTCTGATCGGTCGGGCCAAGATTGGTGCTGCGCCGTGGGGCGATCAGCCCTCGATCAATTGCTCCTGGGCCTGTTCCAGCACCAGACCCAATTCCCGTTCCAGGGCAGCCAGGTCGAGACGCCAGTCACTCCAGTGGCCGCTGTCCAGCTGTCTGAGTAACCACAGCCGATCCTGCTGCAATTGCAGAAGCAGCTCGGCCGTGCTGATCACGCCGGTGCTCCCGGCACTGGCGTCGGTGGCGGCGGCTGGGGCTTGGGTCATGACCTGGGCATTGATGCTGCCGCCCATCCTGGCCCCTGTTGAAGGAAGATGGACCGATGAATGAGTTCGTTTCCCCCGGCAGCTTGGTCACGATCGCCGGTGCGGTCCTCACCGTCATTGGTTCCATCGCCTATGCCGGCGACAATGCCAACCTCAGCCTGCCGACGATTTTCTACGGCATCCCAATCCTGCTGGGTGGGTTGGCCCTGAAGTCCTCGGAACTGGCCCCACCCCAGCGCCTCACCCCCCCTGGGGCCCTGAAGTCCCTGCGCGAGCAGTCCTCCAACGACGCGTTGCGCAAGCTTCTTGCCGATGTCACCCGTTGGCGCTATGGGCAAAAAGCCCATCTCGAAAGTTCCCTGGAGGCGCTCAAGCTCTGGAATGACGAGAACCCCCCCCAGCTGGTGGCCGTCCAAGAATTGGATCTTCCCGAGGGCTATGGCCTCAGCCTTCAATTTGACGCCAACGGGGTGCCCTGGCAGCGTTGGCAGGACCAGCAGCAACGCCTGGGGCGCTTCTTCGGCCCCGGCCTACGGGCCGACGTGCAGCAGCCCGCTCCGGGTCGGATTGATGTGACCCTGTTGCCCGAGGCCCTTCCGCTTCCCGCGTCCCCCTTGCCGTGAGCTCAGAACCCCTGGTCAGTGCTGAGGACACCCTGCGGGTGTCCGTCCTCAGCGAAGCCTTGCCCTACATCCAGCGATTTGCCGGTCGACGGATTGTGGTCAAGTACGGCGGCGCCGCCATGGTGCGCGAGGACCTGCGCGAGGCCGTTTTCCGCGATCTGGCCTTGCTGGCCTGTGTCGGGGTTCAGCCCGTGGTGGTCCATGGCGGTGGTCCTGAGATCAACCAATGGCTCGGCCGGCTTGCCATCGAGCCCCAATTCCGGGACGGTCTGCGGATCACCGATGCGGACACCATGGACGTGGTGGAGATGGTGCTGATCGGCAGGGTCAACAAGCAGATCGTCAACGGAATCAACCGGGTCGGGGGTCGGGCCGTGGGATTGGCAGGGTGCGATGGCGGCTTGCTGGAGGCCCGGCCCTGGGGGAATGGATCCCATGGGTTGGTGGGGGATGTGGCGGGCGTCAACCCCCAGGTGCTGGACCCCCTGCTCGACCACGGCTACATCCCGGTGATTTCCAGCGTGGCTCCCTCCGAGGAGGGCGAGTCCCACAACATCAACGCCGACACCGTGGCTGGCGAGTTGGCGGCGGCCCTTCAGGCCGAGAAGCTGATCCTGCTCACGGACACCCCAGGGATCCTGGTCGACCGGGATGACCCAAGATCCCTGGTGCGCCAGTTGACCTTGCCGGAGGCCCGTCGGTTGATTGCCGATGGGGTGGTGAATGGTGGCATGACCCCCAAGACCGAATGCTGTATTAGGGCCCTCGCCCAGGGTGTGCGTGCTGCCCATATCGTCGATGGCCGGGTGCCCCATGCGTTGTTGTTGGAGGTGTTCACCAACGCGGGCATTGGCACGATGGTGGTGGGGAGCTCCAAAGCGCTCCAGCCCTAATGGAACCCCGTGGTTGACGACCCCCTAGAGATCGCCCGGCAGGCCCTGGAGCGGGGCGAGTATGGCCTGGTGGGGCAGCTGCTTGAGCCCCTGGCGGCGCAGCATCCAGCCTCCACCGCCCATGGAGCCGGCATTCGCCTGCTGATGGCCACGGCGTTGCTGGGGTTAGGGGACACCGAACGGGCGACCGCCTGTTGTCGGAGCCTGCAGCGCTGCGTGGATCCGGACCTCAGGGCCCAGGCCAGGGATCTGCTGATGGTGCTGGAGGCGCCTGCCCTGTCCCGTCCCCGCGGCTGGTCCATCACCCTGCCCGATCTCTCCAGCACCACCCCCCTGGAGGGCGTGGGGCAAGGACTGAGTCGGCGTCGGCCCCTGCCGCCCCCACCGCCGCCGCCGCCGGTGGGACGCACCCGGGCCCCGATGGGATTCGCCTTGGTGGTCACCACGGTGCTCCTGCTGGTTGCCCTGCTGTTGGGGGGCTGCGTGGAGGTCCGTACCGATCTGCGGTTCGCCGGACCAGGGCGGCTGCAGGTCGTCCATCTCCTGCACAATCGCTCGGGGTCTCCCCTGCCCTGGCAACGCCGCTGGGTCCAGGCCCTTGAGGCCACGGCGTTTGCGGGGATGGTGGTGGAGGGAGATCAGCGGTTATCCACGGCGGTCCTGCCCGCCGACCGGGCCCTCGCGGCCCTTGCCCGGAGCCTTCTCCTGGCCTCCGATCTGGCTGGCTCATCCCTGCCCCCCCCCCGGCTGGAGTTGAAGGAGCGCAATTGGCTGGTGGGGGTCTATCAGACCCTGCGATTTGACCTTGACCTCAGCGATGTCACGCCCCTAGCCGGACTGGATCTCTCGGTGCGCCTGGTCCCCTTGCGACAGCGTGCGGTGGTGAAGGCTTTGCCCCAGCCGGTCCAGCAGCGGGGCGACGCCGTGGTCTGGCCGCTGCGCTTGGGCAGCCCCAATGGGTTGGAGCTGCACTGCTGGCGCTGGAGTCCCCTCGGCCTGGGGGGGGTGGTGATTGGGCTGGGCCTGTTGATGGTGCTGGCGCTGCAGGCCATGCGCCTGCGTTTGGGATTCGGTTTGCCCCAGCTGCCGGCCTGAGCGGCGGGGGGATCAGAGTTCCAGGGGATCGGGGTCGATCGTGAGGCTCACCCCCTGGGGCAGGATGCGACGCAGGCTGGATTCTGGCGGGAGCGGCAGCCCCAGCCCGTCGTTGGTCCAGGGTGCATCGGGACTGGCAGGCCCGTGCAACAACACCTGCCAGCGGCTGCGGCCCGCCACCCGGGCCACGGGCGCCGGCGCGGGACCAATCACCCACCAGCCGGCCAGTTCCAGGGGGCCCCGCACCATTTCCACCAGGGCGGTGGCGGCCGTGGCGGTCGTTGTGGCGGTGGGCCCCGCCAGGCGCAACAGGCAGGCACGGCTAAAGGGCACCAGACCGCCCTGCTGCCGCAGTTTCGCTTCCTCCTCCAGAAAGCGTTCATAGCGTCCGTCCACGAGATGGCGAATCACGGGGTGCTCGGGGGTGTAGGTCTGCACCAGCACCTCGCCGGGGCGTTCCCCCCGCCCCGCCCTTCCAGCCAATTGCAGCAGCAACTGGAGGCTGTGCTCCCCGGCCCTCAGGTCCGGCCGATGCAGCAGGCTGTCCGCGGCGAGGACCGCCGCCAGGGTGACCCGCGGCAGATCCATCCCCTTGGCCAGCATCTGGGTGCCCACGAGCACATCGGCTTCGCCGGCGGCAAAGCGCTCGAGCAGCCGCCGGTGACCATCGCGGCCGCGGGTGGTGTCGTGGTCAAAGCGCAGCAGGCGCAGCTCGGCCAATTCGTCGGCCAGTTGTTCCATCACCCGCTGGGTGCCAGCTCCGAAGGGCTTGAACGCACTGGATCCACAGGCGCCGCAGCGTTGGCCTGGGTCCTGGCGATGGTCGCACCAGTGGCAGCGCAACCATTCCCGACCGCTGTCTTGGCGGTGCACGGTCAGGGCTACGTCGCAGTGAGGGCAATGCACCACCGCACCGCAACTGCGGCAACTCAGAAAGGTGCGATAGCCCCGCCGTGGCACCAGGATCACCGCCTGTTCTCCGCGCTCGCGCAGATGCTCCAACCTGCCGATCAGGGCGCGGCTGAGCAGGCGGCGATGGCCTTCGGCGAGCTCCATGCGCATGTCCACCACCCGCACCGGCGGCAGGGGCCTCTGGCCGATCCGCTCCGGAAGGCGCAGCAGGTGGGTATCCGCCTTGGGCCCCTGGCAGCGCAGCCAGGTGTCCAGCGAGGGGGTGGCGCTGCCGAGCAGTACGCGGGCACCACTGTGGGTAGCCCGCAGTCGGGCTACCTCCCGAGCGTGATAACAGGGCATCGGACTGTCTTGCTTGTAGGAGCTGTCGTGTTCCTCATCGAGGACAATCAGCCCCAGGCGGGCCAGGGGGAGAAAAATGGCTGAGCGGGTGCCCACCGCCAGCAGGGCTTCCCCCCGTTCGCCCGCCTCCAGGCACCGCCGCCACGAGGCCACCCGCTGGCCCTCGCCCAGGCCACTGTGGGATTCGATCACCCGGCTGCCGAACCGCGCCCGGCAGCGATCCAGGAGCTGGGGAATCAGGCCGATCTCCGGGGCCAGGATCAGCACGCTGTTCCCCCGGGCCAATTCCCTGGCCGCGGCCTGGAGGTAAACCTCCGTCTTGCCTGCCCCCGTGACCCCCCACAGCAGGAGAGCCTGACAGGGTGGGGCGGCTGCCACGGCGGCGACGGCCTCGGCCTGGGCGGGGGTGAGCGACGGGGAGGCCCCAGGAAGCGCTGGTTGTGGGTCCAGGGGCCCAGGGGGGACCGGGGTGGCGCGAGGGAGGGTCACCGTCTCGCGACGGATCAGCAGCAGGGTTTCCAGGCCAGCGATCAAGCGATGGCCGTATCCGGCCTGCACCAAATCACGCAGCAGCTGCCGCCCAGCGTGGGCTTCGAGGTACTCGAGCAGGGCCTGCTGGCGTGCCCGCAGCTCTGGTACAGATTCGTCCGTGCGCACGACCACCTGGACGCGCCGGCCCGCTCCCCCGCGCTGGGGACGCTGCCCTAACCAGCCGGAGGGCAGGGCGCTGCGCAGGGTGCGAAACAGGCTGGTGTGGCATTGGGTCGCGACCGCGGCGATCAACCCTTGCCAGGCCGGCTCCACGGCGGCCGCCTGCAGCAGGCGCACCACCGGCAGGATGGTTTTCCCTTCCAGTTCCGTGGGGAGGCAGCCGGAGCAGGCCACCACCAAGCCTGCCTGGCGACGGCCCTGGAGTCGTACCTCCACCAGATCGCCAGGGTTGATGGGTAGGCCCTCGGGGTTGGCGTAGGTGAACACCTGCCCCTCGCGTCCGGCTTCCACCCAGACATCCAGCCACGGCAGGGGAGAGGGTCCGCTGAGAGGGGACCGGTCAGCTTGCCAATCTTGCAAAGGTCTCAGGACGTTCCTAAGATGTGAGAGTTGAGCAGTTCATCAGGCTGCTGTCGGAACCGGGCAGAGTTCCGTCCGTTGGGGAAGACCCGTTGAGCCAGCTCGGAAGTTCTTGCTTCCATCGAGCCCTCCCGTCTGCGACCACCCCTGACACCACTGCCTCGGCCACGGCCGCTCTCCCATCCTCCCATTCCCCGCAAGCCAACGGTTCGCCCCCTGGAGATCCGTCATCTTGCCGACTCCGTTGACCTTGCTGTTGTCCTTACGTTTCCATCAGTCCATTGGGTTCCTGGCTCTTCGGGGCCGGTTGCGACGTCTCGGTCCACCCCCCTCGGTCTTGCGGCGGCTCCCGGAGAGTCGTTACTCGCCCTGAATTGTTCCGGGATTTGATCGGATTCCCCCTTCCCGTCACGGCCCCGAGAGTTGGACGATTGACCCTTCGACTGACTGTTAGGTCCCCCGCAAGCGCGTCCTCCCCTGGGACGGTCGCCTTGGTTGTCCTCGATGTCGATAGGTCAATCGCTGTTGACGTTGGCAGGGGTTGCATCCCCGCTTCGCGCCGATCCGTTGGCTGTCCGCCCCACTGATTCCGTTCCGTCCCCCGTTCGAACTACGTCCTCTGCTCCACCTCCATGAGCCCCGTCGTCGCCAAGCCCAAGTCTTCCCTGCCTGAAATCGTGGCCACCGTGAGTGCCACGGGCGAGGTGGTCATCGTCGATCCCAGCACCAACGCTTCGGCGCCGGACAGGGTGGTTGAGGAGCCAGCGAAGGGCAAAGCCAAGCCGAAGGCGGTGGCGAAATCCCCCAAACCCTCCGCCAAGGGCACGACGACCACCACCAAGCCTGCGGCCAAGGCCAAGCCAGCGGTCAAGGCCACGCCAGCCGCCAAGGCCACGCCAGCCGCCAAGGCTAAGCCGGCGGCCAAGGCCAAGCCGGCGGCGAAGAGCAAGCCGGCGGCAGCCCCTGGCGATCTTGAAGGCGAAGCCCTTGACCTGGAGGTGGCCGCCGATGATCTGCTGGCGGTAGCCGACCTTGGGGGTGCCGAGGATCTGATCGAAAAGAAGGATGCCAAGGCGGCCAAGGCTCTGGCCAGCATCAAAGTTGGGCCCAAGGGGGTCTATACCGAGGATTCGATTCGGGTCTACCTCCAGGAAATCGGTCGGATTCGCCTGTTGCGTCCTGACGAAGAGATTGAGCTGGCCCGCAAGATTGCCGATCTTCTTCAATTGGAGGAACTGGCGGCCCAATTTGAGGCCGATAAGGGCCATTTCCCTGACACCAAGGAATGGGCCGTCCTGGTGGATATGCCCCTGATCAAGTTCCGTAGGCGCTTGATGCTTGGCCGCCGAGCTAAGGAGAAAATGGTTCAATCCAATCTTCGCCTAGTGGTATCTATCGCCAAGAAATACATGAATCGAGGCCTTTCTTTCCAGGATCTAATCCAGGAAGGTAGCCTGGGATTGATTCGAGCGGCGGAGAAGTTTGACCACGAAAAGGGTTATAAGTTCTCCACCTACGCTACCTGGTGGATTCGTCAGGCCATCACCCGTGCAATTGCCGATCAAAGCCGCACGATCCGCCTGCCTGTTCACTTGTATGAAACCATCAGCAGGATCAAGAAAACCACCAAGACCCTCAGCCAGGAGTTCGGGCGCAAACCCACGGAAGAGGAAATTGCAGAAAGCATGGAGATGACAATCGAAAAATTGCGCTTTATTGCAAAGTCGGCCCAATTGCCAATTTCCTTAGAAACTCCTATCGGGAAAGAGGAAGATTCCCGTCTTGGGGATTTTATTGAAGCAGACATTGAAAACCCAGAGCAAGATGTGGCGAAAAATCTGCTCCGAGAAGATCTCGAGGGCGTCCTCGCCACCCTCAGCCCACGGGAGCGCGATGTGCTCAGGTTGCGCTACGGCCTCGACGATGGCCGTATGAAAACGCTCGAGGAGATAGGACAAATCTTCGATGTCACCCGTGAGCGTATTCGCCAGATCGAAGCCAAGGCGTTGCGGAAGCTGCGCCATCCGAATCGCAATGGTGTGCTGAAGGAGTACATCAAGTAACCATTTAAGCTTTACTCTTGTTGCGCTTATCTGTTGTTCTCCCTACTTTTAATGAGAGGGAGAGCATCGAGCCTATGGTGCTCAATTTGCTGCCCTTGCAGCAAAGCTACGATCTCGAACTTCTCTTCGTTGATGACGATTCCGCCGATGGTACCGCTGATCGGGTTCGTGAGTTGGCCCATCGCTATGGCTGTCTCCACCTGATACGTCGGGTTGGACGCCATGGCCTTTCCAGTGCCATTAAGGAAGGAATTCTTGATGCTACTGGTGACGTGGTCATTGTCATGGATTGCGATGGCCAGCATGAACCGGCCGCCGTTGCCCGCGCCGTTGAGCACTTGCTGGACACCGCCAGTGATTTGGTGATTGGAACCCGCTTCCATCCCCAGGCCGAGATTGCTGGCCTCAGTCGCCAACGGGAGCGCAATTCCACCCTGGCCAATCGTGTGGCCCGATTCAGCCTGCCACGCTACGGCAATCTGACTGATTATATGAGTGGTTTTTTTGCCCTTCGTCCTGAACGCTGCCTAAACTATGTGCGTCAGGTCGATGTTAATGGCTTCAAATTTCTCTATGAATTGTTGGCCCTCAGTCGGGGTCAGTTGAAGGTGGCTGAGGTGCCCCTTAGTTTTCAGCCCCGCTTGGCTGGCGAGTCCAAGCTTGATCTTGCCGTGGTTTGGGATCTTGGAGTTTCCATTCTGCACACGTTGCTCCTGCGGGCCCTACCCCGGCGAGCCGTCAGTTTTGCCCTGGTGGGAACTAGCGGCATTCTGTTGCATGTGCTGGTTTTTGCGATCATGCGTCGCCTGGTGGGGCTCAGCTTTGAACAGGCCCAGGTGTTGGCGGTGGTTTGCGCCGCAAGTTCGAATTATCTGATCAATAATGTCCTGACATTTCGTGTACAGCAATTGCGGGGCAGGGCCCTGCTGATTGGTCTGCTTCGTTTTCTGCTGGTGACCTCCCTTGGCATGGTGGCCAATGTGGGCGTCTCTTCGGCCTTTTACCGGCAGGTCAGCCATCAACCGCTGTTGGCCCTGTTGGCCGGCATTGCCGTCGATTTCGTCTGGAAATATGCCGCATCGTCCCGTTTTGTCTGGAATAGTCCTTGAGGAGGGCCTGTGGTTGCGGTCACCCCTTAACCTTCTCTTTCCCTTGGAATCAAGCCGTCGATGCGGGTTGAACGGGTCGGCGATGGCTCCAGCGCTGGCTTTCGGAGTGGTCCTGCTCCTCTGATTCCACCCCTGACCTGGCTGGGGGTGGCCGCAGCTTTGGCCCTGCTGTGCTGGCTTGCCTTCTTTCAGGGCCTGGGCAATCTGGGTCTCACCGACAAGACCGAATCGCTCTTCGTGGAGGTGGCCCGCGGCATGGCGCAGCGCGGGGATTGGATCACGCCCTGGTGGAACGGTGAGCGCTTCTTTGACTATCCGGTTTGGGGCTACTGGATGGTGGCCCTGAGCTTTCGCCTGTTTGGCCCCTCCGCCTGGGCGGCCCGGCTGCCGGTGGCCTTGGCCGCCAGTGCCGTTGTTGTGGCCCTGTTTATGTTGCTGGTCGTGCTGGCCCCCTCAGGGGAGCAGCCCCGGCGGCGCTTGGGCCGGGCGGGGCTGGCGGCGGCCCTGCTGGCGACCAGCCCGGGTTGGATCGGCTGGGGGCGCATTGCCAGTACGGACATGTTTCTGGCCAGCGCCATCAGCCTTGCCCTGTTTGGTTTCCTGCTGGCCCATCACCATCCTCCGCGTTCCCGGCCGGCCTTGCTGGGACAGCTGGCCATGGCTCTGTTCGCCGCCATCGCGGTGCTGGCCAAGGGGCCGGTGGGGCTCTTGCTTCCGGGGCTTGTCCTTGTGGTGTTCCTCACCCTGACCAGGGGCTGGTCGCGATGGTGGCAACCCCGATCCCTCGCCGTCATGGCGCTGGTGTTCCTGCTGGTGGTGGTCCCCTGGTATGCGCTGGCGGCCCAGGCCAATGGCATGGCCTTTTTGGGGGGATTTCTAGGGTTCAGCAATCTTCAGCGCTTCACGAGCGTTCTCTACAACCATCCCGGTCCGCCCTGGTTTTATCTTCCCTGGCTGGCCGTGCTGTTGCTGCCTTGGTCGATCTATCTCCCTGAGGCCATCGCCCGCTTGCGATTCTGGCGACTTCAGAGCTGGCGGGAGGCCGGACAGCGGGGCGATGCGGCCCTGCTGCTGCCCTTGTTTCTGCTGACGTGGCTCGGGGTGATGTTGGTCTTTTATTCGGCGGCCGCCACCAAGTTGCCCGGCTACATCCTGCCGCTCCTGCCCGCTGGGAGCTTGCTGGTGGCCCTGCTTTGGCAGCCCCTGGTGCCGGTGCCCGCCGGCGGTGGGGGCCATCGGCCCGCCGGTTGGGTCAATGCGCTGCTCCTGGGGGCCTTGGCCCTGGCCGCCGGCGGCGCCGGTCGCTGGGCCGCCACCGATCCGGCCTATCCCGCCTTGGGGGCTGCCCTCGCCCAGTCCGGACTTCCCCTCCGCTTGGCGTTGCTGTTGGGCCTGGCCAGTCTGGCCCTGATGGCCCTTCTGCTGAATGCCAACGGTAACCGCTGGCTGTGGTTGCCCAATCTGGCGGCCTTTCTGGCACTGCTGGCCCTGGTGATTCCCCCCCTCGCGCTCCTGTTGGATCGGGAACGCCAGCTGCCCCTGCGCCACTTGGCCGTGGCGTCGCGCCAATCTGCCCGCCCCGACGAACCCCTTTGGGTGGTCGGCACCAAGCGCTACAGCATCGTGTTCTACAGCGGCGCCCCAGCGGTGTTTGTGGCCGATCGGCGCCAGATTCGCCAGCGTTGGCGCCATGATCCGGGCGATCTTTTCCTCACGGCCCGCTCTAAAACCATCCGGTTGCTTGGCGACCGCCAGGACCTGGAACAGCTCCGGTTGGATCCCGCGGATGTTGCGGTTCTGGCCCGCGACGGAGAGCAACAACTCTGGCGGATTCCCGTGGAGGGCTTGCAGCCATGAGTCCGTTCCAATGGTCCTGGCTGCAACTGCGTTGGCGTCGGTTTGACGGCTGGTTGGTGCTCGCTTGCGTCATCGTCCTGCTCGGACTGGCCCAGCTTCTGGATCCGCGTCGCCCCCCCGAGGTGGATACGACCGTTCTTGACTGGCTCGGCCAACACCTCCAAGGCGGCTTGGGCATCGCCCTGGTTCAGGTGTATCGCCTGAGCGGCGTGGGGTTCACCGCCGTGCTCGTGCTGTCTGCCTTGATCTATCTATTGATTAAACGGTGGTGGAATGATTTGAGGCTGTTGGCCACCGCCTCGGCAGGCATCTTGGTGATCATCGACCTCTGGCTGAAGCCGTTGTTCGACCGTGCCCGACCCCACGAGAAGTTGTTGCACGTGGACGGCCGCAGCTTTCCCAGCGGACACGCTGCAGGCTCGATCACTTTTTATTTCGCGATGGTGGCGATCCTGGCGGCCCACCATCCCCGCTGGCGAGGCCCCCTGACCTTGGCGGCCGGGCTGTGGGTGGCCCTGGTGTGGTTGAGCACCCTCTTCGCCCGGGCCCACTGGCCCACCGACTTGGTGGCCGGGGGCGCTGTGGGCCTGGCCTGGCTCACGGTCTGCCTTGCGATCTGGCGAGGCCAACGCCTGTCTCCCCTGCCACAGGGCAGAGTGAGCGCTGGTTTTGCCCTGCCTTGGATGTCGTCCATTGCCCCCTATGGCCTGGACCAGCTGCGGGGGTTGCGTAGTGCGCCGGCCCTCAACCCGGAACAGCGGGCCCAGCTGCGGGCTCAACTGAGTCCGTTAGTCGCTCGCTGCGCCTGGTTCACCATCGGGGTGATGGCCCCATCGGCGGCGGCGGCGGTTCAGGCCCTGCGCAGCGCCGAGATGGCCCTGGGCTGGTCCCCGATCGCCGCGGTGGAAGCGGGGTCCGCCGATAGTGAGGCCGCAGGAACGGTGTTCCTCAAGGCCAATCAGCGCACCGGAACGGCCCTGCTCCGTCAGGAAGCCGGCCTTGGCGAAGGTTTGCTGATTACCGGCCACAACCCGGAGGATCCTTCGCTTGAGGACACCTGGGGCCCGTTGCCCCTGGATCTGTTCGCCTGATCGCGCCTCGGGGTTCCCCATCAACTGATCACGTTCTTCGGGGGGGATCCGATCGACTGACCATGGGTCCTTAGGCTGGGCTGCTGTTGCCGGCAGCCTGGGCTGCCTCCCCCGGACACCCGATGACCAGCTCCCCCCTGCGCATCGCCTCCCGCCGCAGTCAGCTGGCCATGGTCCAGACCCACTGGGTGCGCGACGAACTGACCAAGGCCCATCCCGGCCTGGAGATCAGCATTGAGGCGATGGCCACCCAGGGGGACAAGATCCTTGATGTGGCCCTGGCCAAGATTGGCGATAAAGGCTTGTTCACCAAGGAATTGGAGGCCCAGATGCTGGTGGATCGTGCCGATATCGCCGTTCATAGCCTCAAGGATCTGCCTACCAACCTGCCCGAAGGGCTGATGCTGGGCTGCATTACCGAGCGGGAGGATCCGGCCGATGCTTTGGTCGTCCACGCGCGCCACAGGGACCTCACCCTGGCCACCCTGCCGGAGGGGGCGGTGGTGGGCACCAGTTCGCTACGGCGATTGGCCCAGTTGCGTCACCATTTCCCCCATCTTGTGTTCAAGGATGTTCGCGGCAATGTGATCACCCGCCTGGAGAAACTTGATGCCGGTGAGTACGACTGCCTGATTCTCGCGGCGGCAGGTTTGGGGCGTCTGGGATTGGCCAATCGCATCCATGAACTGATCGATCCTTCGATCTCCCTCCACGCCGTTGGACAGGGGGCCCTGGGGATCGAATGCCGTCAGGATGACGCCGAGGTTCTGGGCTGGATCAAGGTGCTAGAGCATCTCCCTACCGCCCGTCGATGCCTGGCGGAGCGGGCGTTCCTGCGCCAACTTGAGGGGGGCTGCCAGGTGCCGATTGGTGTCAACACCCGTTTCGAGGCCGATGATCTGGTGCTGACCGGCATGGTGGCCAGCCTGGATGGTCTGCGTCTGATCCGCGATGAGGTGCGGGGTTCCAAGACGGATCCCGAGTCGCTGGGCCTTCGCCTGGCGGAAGCGCTGCGTGCCCAGGGAGCGGGTGAGATTCTGGAGGAGATTTTTGCAACCGTCCGGCCCGAGGCCTGAACCGAGGTCTGAACCAAAGCCTGGGGCGACGGTCCTACCCCCCGCACCCCGCAGCCTGCCGTTGGCCGGAAATTTGCTGGCGTGGGCGGCCCTGGTGGGGGTGCTCACCGGTCTTGCCGTTGTGGGCTTCCACGGACTGCTGGGCTTCATTAACAATTTCCTGTTTGGGCCCTTTGTGGAAGGGCTCCTGGTGATCGGCCGCTCTTCCACCGCCGGCTCTCCAGATCTTTTGGCCATTGATCTGCCGCCCCTCAACAGCAGTGGGGCCACCCCCCTGAAGGCGCTGTTGGACTTGGGGCTTGGCAGCATTGGCTTCCTACCGCCTCCACCCTTGCCGCCGGCGCCGCCGCCGCCATCCCAGAGCATTCCGGATTGGTTGGCCCTATGGCCGGTCGTGGTGGTGCCCACCCTCGGGGGGTTGGCGGTGGGTCTGCTGCGCCACTGGGGGGGGCCCCTGGGACCCGGCTTGCCCAGCCTGATGGCCATGGCCGACGGGGCGATGGCCTCGGCGGCCCGCCTGCCCCTGTTGCGGTTGGTGGCGGCCTCCCTGAGCCTGGGCAGTGGTGCCTCCCTCGGACCGGAGGGGCCGAGTGTGGAGAGCGGTGGCAACCTGGGACTGTGGCTGGCCCAACGGGCCGGGTTGCCCCCTCAGTCGCAGAAAACGTTGGTGGCCGCTGGGGTGGCCGCGGGCCTCGCGGCTGGCTTCAAGGCCCCCATTGCCGGGGTGTTCTTTGCCTTCGAAGGCAGTCTGTCCACCAGTCCGGGACGGGTCAGCCTGCGGGCGGTACTGGTGTCGGCTGTGGCCTCGGCCCTGGTGACCCAGCTCTGCCTGGGCGATACCCCCATCCTGCGCCTTCCCTCCTACGAAGTGCGATCTCCCCTGGAGTTGCCCCTCTACCTGCTGCTGGGACTGCTGGCGAGCGGCATGTCCTTGGCCCTGATTCGCCTCCTGGCCTTGGGGCGTTCGGAAACAACCCAACGTTGGATTTCCCGGTTACCTCCTGGTCTCGCCACCGCGTTAGGGGGGGCGGTCGTTGGGGGGATGGCCCTGGCCTTTCCCCAGGTGCTGGGGGTTGGCTACGACACGATCGAAGCGCTCCTGGGCTCCGATGGGGGCATCTCCCTGGTCACCCTGGTGGCGCTGATTGGTGTGAAGTTATTGGCCATGGCGGTGAGCAACGCCACGGGTTTCGTCGGGGGGGGCTTTGCACCGGCCCTGTTCCTTGGGGCGGTGCTCGGCAGCTGCTACGGCCAGTTGCTCGGGGATGGGGGGTTGCACTTGCCGGTGGCGGAAGCTCCGGCCTACGCCATGGTGGGCATGGCGGCCGTGCTCGCCGGCAGTGCCCGGGCCCCCTTGACGGCCCTGCTGCTGTTGTTTGAACTGACCCGGGACATCCGCATCGTTCTGCCTCTGATGGCCGCCGCCGGACTCAGTGCGGTGCTGGTGGAGCGTTGGCAGGGTGTGGAGGATCCCGGACTGCTGGGACCGGACCTGGAAGAGGAACAACGCCGCGCCCGGCTCGCGGAGCTTTCGGTCCTGAAAGCCCTCGATCCTGAATCGCCCCTGGTGCTGGAGGGGACCATCCCAGCATCTCAGGCCTTGGCCCGTTTGATCGGCGCCCATGGCCATTGCCTGTTGGTGGCCAGGGAAAATTGCATTATCGGACTGGTGTCCTTGGCTGATCTTCAACGCTGCCTGATCAGCGCGACCGTCACACCCTCACCTTCCCTCGAGAGCTGCCGCCGCAGTGATCTGATCTGGCTTCCCCAATCTGCCCATCTGGATCAGCTGGAAGACCAACTTCGCCCCAATGATCTGCGTCAATTACCTGTGTTTGCCTTTCCGGCTTCCAAGGCTGATTACCTGCCTAGTGGCTTGCCCAGTGGGGGGTTGCCGGTCGTGAGTCTGAGGGGTCTGGCGAGCCGAGATGGCCTAGCCCGAGCTCTGGCTCAACGGTTCATGGCTCCTGTTGATCCCGGTGGCGCAGAAGGGATTCGGCCACCGGATCGCTCTGGGTCAGCAGGGTGAGGATGCGGCGCAGATCCAAGTCGGAAAGTTCGCCGTCTTGGCCCCACTTCAAGGAGGTGCTGTTCTGTTGGTCGATCAGGGTAACCTCCGTGTCCATCGTTCCCTGACTGGGGGAGTGGGTGGACGTCGTTGAGCCGCTGGAGGGGGAGGAATGGAGCATGAACTAGCGGCCAGGTGAAGAAGATGCTTGAAAGCGTTCACTGACAATAGGTGGAGGCCCCCCTTCAACTCCCTTGCTGCGACTGATCTGCTGAATGATTTCCGAGTTGCGCCTGAACCCGGGTTGGCCAAGTCCTCGCTGTAATCTTCATCGCTTTACAATCACTGGTGTGCCCACCTCCACCTGGTTAAACAACTGGCGGACGTGGGGACCAAGCATCCGCACGCAGCCATGGGTCACGGCGGCCCTGGTGTTAACCGCCCAGGCCCAGGCGCTCGGGGTGCCATGGATGCCGTATTGATCCTTCGTGGTGCGGTGGAATCCCATCCAGCGATCGCCTAGGGGACCATTGGCTCCGGTGGTGGCGTTGACCTTGCCGCTTTTGGTGCTCTGGTACTGGGGGTCGATCACCTTGTTTTCCACCTTGAAGGTGCCGGTGGGCGTGGGGGTGGCCGGGTCCCCGATGGCCACGGGCCAACTGCCCAGCACCTTGCCGTCCTCCAGCAGGCTGATCGTTCGTTTGCCCAGTTCCAGGACGATCTGACGGGTGCTGGTCCGGGCGGCCGTGGTGCTCGTCGTCCCCGCAGGCCCAGGGGTTCCGGTGGTGCCGAGGCTGGGGGGAGCAGGGGGCAGCGGCGGCGGGGAATCGGCCGCCTGGGCCCGCACTCCAAGCAGGGTCAGCGCCAGCAGCAGCACGGTGGAGGGACCCACCAGGCTGGGGCGGCGGTTCAGGGGGGTGGGACGGGAGGCCATGGAGGAGGCAGCAGCGGAGATGGGCATGGAGCAGGACTGAGTTCTTGCTTTGGCTTGGCGGGCGGTCAAGGTCGCCGGGCCACAGCAAGAACCTTCGATTAATTCACCAGCTTGGAATCCATGGTGTCGAGATAGCGTTGCTCACATTCTTTGATCACGGAAACGGCCTCGATCGAGTCAAAGAAGCCATTCACTTTACAGGTGCCAGGTTTCTTGAGGTCCTTATAGTGCTCCCAGTAGTACTGGGTCTCCTTGAGCCAGTGAGCACCAAGTTGATCGTAGCTGGTGATGTGATCCATCCGCTTATCATCCGCCAGCACGGCTATCACCTTGTCATCGACTTCACCCCCATCATCGAATTTCATGATGCCGATGATGCGCGCTTCCACGAGGCTTCCAGGAACGAGCGGCTCGGTGACGCCCACGATCTCGATGTCGAGAGGATCCCCGTCCTCGTCCCAGGTGCGGGGAATGCAGCCGTAGGCAAAGGGATAGGACAGGGAGGAGTAACCAACGCGATCGAGCTTGAGATGGCCTGTTTCGGTGATGAGCTCGTACTTGTTGATGGTCATGGAGTTGAGTTCCACAATCGCATTCAGGCGCAACTCGGTCTCATCGGCGAAGGCCGGCAGCACGTGGAGCAGGTTGAGCATCGTGCGGCTCGGGGCGTGGTCGATGTTGGCCATAGACAGGGAAAATGCGAGCGCATGCTAGAGGTCCAAGCCGATCCCCCTGGGGCGATGGGGTTGGTTATGGGGTTGACCCCAGCCTTCGGTTGATCGGTTCAGGTCCGATTCAGGAGCTGCTCCACCTTGCCGTTGAGGTGGTTCAGAAACGGACGGGCCCCCAGGGTGTCCCCGCTCACCTGTTCCACCAGCTCCTCGCCGTTCACCGTCCGCCCCAACGGCCAGACATGGGTCTGGAGCCAGGCTTGGAGGGTTCTGGTCTCCCCGGCGGCAATCAGAGGCTCGATCGGTCCAATCGCGCCAGCCATGGCCTCGGTGAGTTGGGCACTGATCAGGTGCCCCAGGGCATAGGAGGGGAAATAGCCGATCAGCCCCTCCGCCCAATGGATGTCCTGCAGGCAGCCCTCCGACACCGTGGTGGGCTGGAGCCCCAGCAAGGCGTCCATGCGCTGGTTCCATTCGTGGGGCAGGTCAGCCACGGGCATCCCCTGCTCCACCAGGGCTAGTTCCAGCTCAAAGCGCAACACGATGTGCAGGCAGTAGCTGAGTTCGTCGGCTTCGACGCGGATCAGGCCTGGCCGCATCGGGTTGAGGGCCCGCCAGAAGCGGTGGCCATCCCCCCAGGGGTCACGGCCAGGGCCGGCACTGAAGCGGGGATACCACTGGTCGGCAAAGGCCTGGCTGCGGGCCACCCGACATTCCCAGAACAGGCTTTGGCTTTCATGCACCCCCATGGAGGTGGCTTCCCCCAGGGGCCAGGGGAAGTCCTGGGATTCGGAGCGGGCCAGTCCCTGTTCGTAGAGCGAATGGCCCCACTCATGGGCCGTCGCCAGAAAGGCGGAGAACGGTTGCCCGTTCACCACCCGGGTGGTGATCCGGAAGTCGTCAGGGCCCACGGTGCAGGAAAACGGATGGGCCGATCGGGCACGCTGGCAGCGGCGGGGGTCGTAGCCCCAGCTGTCCAGGAGCTCGCCGCACAGACGATCCTGCACCGCCTCGGGCAGATCCGTGGCGGCGGTCGCCATGGCAGGGACGGCCGCCGCCCGTTCCAGCAGCGGGGGAATCTCGTGTTTCAGGGGGGCAAAGAGCTCCTGCAGGCGGGCCTTGCTCACGTCCGGCTCGTAGGGCTGGGCCAGGAGCTCCCAGGGGCTGCGGGCCACCGGTTCAGCACTGGCCCATTGGCTGGCCTGGGCACGGCGCAGGCGGATCAACTCCTCCAGGGCCGGTGCAAAAGCCTGGAAATCGTTGGCCTGGCGCGCCTCTTGCCAGATGGCGTTGCCCCGCGCCTGGGCCAGGGCCAGCGCGGCCACCAGCTGGGGATCCAGGCTGCGCTGACGTTGCAGCTCCAGCCGCAGTAACTGAAGATTGCGCTGCTCGGCTGCCGGCGCGTGGGGGGCCAGTTCGGCGGCCGCGTCCTCCACCAAGTCCGCATAGGTGGCACAGCTCTGGCGTTCGTGGAGCTGGGTGGCCAGGAGGGCCAGTTGCTCGCCGCGCCAAGGCGCCCCGGCGGCGGGCATCACGGTGTTTTGGTCGTAGTACAGCGTGCTGTGGATGGAGCGCAGCAGCCGCGTCGTGTGCAAATACTGCTGCAGTCGGATGGAGGCGGTGTGCGGGGGGGGCATGGGGACGGGCGCTCTGGGATCTCCAGCCTGCCGTGCGGGCGACGCAATCCCACCCCCAAATGACTGCTAAGGTCTGAGTTACTTTGCTGCGGTGACGTTTTACCCGAGGTAAGGAAATTCACTTTCGAGAAGTGTTTTCCCTGAAAACTTCAGGTAGTTCTGGTCAGCGTTCCTTCATCTCTTCCAATCTTGTTATGGTCAATAGTTATCTCCCTGAGGAGTCAACGCCCCAGACTCCTGGGCAGGTCCAGGGAGGATCTTCCGATGTGATCTCCCATCGCCTGGCGGTGGTGGCCAACATGTTGTTGGTCATTTTTGTGTTGGTGATCCTCGGCAGAGTGTTGCCAATCCGGCTCCTGGATCCCACCTGGCAGCTCCAGATCAGTGCCGTGCTTGCCGATAACGCCTTTGTACCGATCCTGGCCATGGCCTTGGTGCATCTCGCCGCCTATCTCAATCCGGCGAACGAGGCCCTGAGTCGTCGTCGCGATCAATTCGGGCGTTTGGCCATTGCGGTGGTTCTTGGATTCCTTCTTCTGATCCCCCTGCAGGCGGTGGCTACCTACAACCTTATCCAGCTTGGAGATCTAGGAGCGAAGTATCAGGCTACGGATGCCTCCCGCCGGCTCTATCTGCTCCAGCAGGCGATCGATTCGTCGAAGTCGATGGATGAAATCAAGGCGCGCTTCGCCAAGATCAACGCACCACCCCTTCCAGATAACTTACTCCAACTTCCCCTCGCCGATCTGAAAAAAGAGCTCAAGAGTCAGCTCAGAACCCTGGAAGTTTCGGTCAAGCAAAGGGTAGCCAAGGCGTCCGAGCGTCCTCGCCAAGGTCGCACCCAGCTGGTGGCCACCGTCATCCAGAAAATTCTCACGACTCTGGCCTGCGCTTTGGCGTTCAGTGCTCTGGCCCAGCCCAAGGGTTCTGAGATCTCGCTGCTCCAAGCCCTCGTCGTCAATCTGGTGGAGCGGGACGAAAAGAACGCCAAGCAACGTCAAGAGAGGCTGGAGGCCAAGCTCGAAAAGGAGCTCATCCGCGCCGAGCAGGAAGAGCTGGAACGGGCTGCTGTTGCCAGCCAGGCTCCTCAGGAGGAGCCGCGATTGGACCGTGCCCCTCGCCCCAAACGGACCGACCGCAAGGCTGGCTCCCCGGATGAGGAGTATCTGCGGCAACTGATTGGGGACGAGGAGGATCCCAAGGGGTAATTGGGTCTGGATCAATCACTGCCAATGGAGGATCATCGGCACGCTGCCTTCTAAGCTCCGCTTCACCGGGCAGCTTTCCCCCGCCCGTTCCAGCAGGGCGCGTTGATCGGGGGTGAGCGATTCGGGCAGGGTCACCCAAACCTCCAGTTGCTCGATCCGGCGGATGCCGCTGCTGGTCATCGACTTGACCACCCTGGAGGGACAGGCTCCGAGGCTCAAGCCATGGCGTTGGGCCGTGATCCCAAGGATGGTGAGGATGCAGGTGACCAGGGCTGTGGCCACCAGATCCGTGGGGGAAAAGGCCTCCCCTTTGCCCTGGTTATCGACGGGCGCGTCAGTGACCAGTTCACGGCCGGAGGGATCGTGGACAGCCTGACAACGCAAATCGCCGGCATAGCGGGCCTGGATGCTGGTCATCATGGGATGGGCCAGAGGACAGAGTCATTGTGACGGACAGACAGGATTGAGCCCCGTGGCAAGGACATAAAAAAACCCTGCCGGAGGCAGGGTTGAGAGTGGACGAATTGCGAAGCGATTCGGAGACTCAGACGGTGGCTTTGTTGGAAACGACGCGACGGCGCAGACGACGGCTCCAAGCGAAGCCTGCACCAGCACCGAGCAGGGGCAGGGGGCCGGGAGCATGGGCGGAGACGTTGGCACCGAAGTAGCCCTGCACTCCACAGCCAGCAAATGAGACGGGATCCAGGCCGCAAAGCACACCAGGGCCGGCGTTGAGAGCCGTGGCGTTCTGGACGATGGAATAGGCCGCTTCGACGTAGGTGGCGTCTTGGGTGGTGGAAAGCACGGTGCCGTTTCCGGCTACAAAAGAATCAAGCACCCAGTTGGTTGCCACGACAACATAACCATTGTTCCCTCCCAAGGTGATCGGACCTCCGACGAGTTCTTTCCAACGGAAGCTTTGGGCAGGGTCAAGCAGGCCTGCAGTTGCCACAGTCGTTCCAGAGAACGCTGCTGTTTGGGCGATTGGAGCACCAGTACAGGCGAAGTCACCTAAAAAGGTGCAATTGAGATCAGCTATGTTGTAAAGATAGACGTTATGGGTCTCGGCGAAGCCGTCTTTATTGTAATCGAAGACGCCGAGAGCGTCGATGATGGTTTTGTAAGTGGTTTCGAAGTAGAAACCAAAGTTGTAGCCCCCGGCGTTGGTGACATAGTCGGTGGGGGATGCGGTGAACTTGGCGACAGGTTTGATGTTTTTGAGTTCAAGGGCGGCTTGGGCGCTGCTTGGGGCCATCAGGGTGGCCCCCATGGCCAGCAGGCTGGCTGCGCCAAGCTTGAGGCCCAGGCGAAAGCGCTTGGATCGTTGCAGAGCCATTGATTTGGTCTCGATTGGAAGTTGTGAGGGAGCATACATGATAAGTCAGGGAGTCAAAGGCCTATGGCGAACTTAGGAGCAAACATGCAGAAGGTGGGAACGTCGGCAAGGGCCCTCCAGGCCTGAGTTTTCAGCTTGTTGTCCCCTGGTGAACGCCCCGAGCTTCCTCGCGGCGTTCGTTCCTTCCTGTCAGCGCTTCCCCATCAAACGCCTGCGCCCCTGATCACACCGTCAGCGCCAAGGGCGGGCTTGGCTCCATCGCAGCCTGGTGCTGGAAGCGGAGGCGCCCCTCGGCCAGCTCCACCGAGATCGTGCTGCCGGTCGGAAGGGTGCCCGACAGGATCGCCTTGGCGATCGGCGTTTCCAGTTCCCGTTGGATCGCCCGCTTCAGGGGCCGGGCCCCGTACACGGGGTCGTAGCCCACGCCCGCCAACCAGTCGAGGGCGGCGGCATCCAGGTGGAGCCCAAGTTTTTTTTCCTCCAGGCGCCGGGCCAGCCGCTGCACCTGCAGCTCAACGATCTGGCGCAGTTCCTCCGCCTTGAGGCTGTGGAAAATGATGGACTCATCCAGCCGGTTGAGAAATTCAGGCCGGAAGTGGGCCCGCAACGCTTCATTCACCCGCGCCTCCATTTCGCCATGGCGGCTCGG
>Ga0209597_1000056_pt1 | contig 64702 bp, 62 predicted proteins | sample M_140625_MF_Meta_FD_187316 | JGI IMG/M metagenome (GOLD analysis project Ga0209597, IMG submission 187316) | Freshwater microbial communities from Lake Montjoie, Canada to study carbon cycling - M_140625_MF_MetaG (SPAdes) (version 2) | ecosystem: Environmental > Aquatic > Freshwater > Lake... | reverse complement strand
ATTCTTGGATCGATTCAAAAAAGCGGGCGGACGAACTCTAAATTTTCTCGGTAGTGATAACGCATTGCTATACAAAAAGAACCCCCCTTGAATTTCAAGGGGGGTTCTTTTGTTTGTTGTGGTATCGGGCGGAATCAGCGACCTTCGGGAGCCCTTGATTTTGCTCGTTTTGAGAAAATTTAATTTTTCGTTTGTGTTTCGTTTGTGTTTGGATACTCGTGGAGAACTTTTAGAAATTATTTTTTCTGGTCACAAAAATTATTTCTCGGTCACAAGCATAAGTTCGATTCCAAACAGGAATCGAACTTGTTTTGATCATATTTCGGGTCAATTTCAGTCCGTCGAAAAGGGGTCAATTTGTCCAATTATTCTAATAAAATGTCGGTAGATGAATGAACATGAGATTAGGTAGCGAAATGTCATTGATCTGGTAGGAGTACTTTCCAATTGAAAAACATGCCGTACACAAACTCCGTTTGTCGCTGCAAACTGACTCATCTCCGTTGGAACTGCTCACATCCAAAAATAGCCAATGTTACCGTTGTTTAACTCCTTAGCCAGTATCATCGATTTGCCTCTACTGTGGGTTAATTTCGGTCTGACGAAGAGGGGTTGGTTTGTCCGATTATTCCAGAGACACCAAGATTGTGAAAAGCACATTTTTTTAATACCATCTCTCGAACTCATTTTACTATATTTGTGTATAGTTAAAAATGAACCACTTAAGAGTTAACAGCAAGCAAGATATTTACGACTCTATCGCTGGGAACCGTGCGGTCTTTAATAACTATGGAGTAAAGTCGATTAGTTTATTTGGTTCATTTGTAAAAAATAGTACCAACGAGAATAGCGATGTCGACTTATTGGTTGACTTTCTTCCGGATAAAAAATCATTTGATAACTTTATGGATCTCGCCTTCTTTTTAGAGGACTTATTTGGTCGCAAAGTGGAGATCGTTACGCCTCAATCGTTGAGCAAGCACATTGGCCCACACATTTTAAAGGAGTTAGAAAATGTCTATCAATCCTGACATTGAACTTGTGAAGGACTGCTTTTTTTGAGCATTTTGAAAAGATGCATGCTCAGTTATTGTTTTAGTAAATAATAATTTCGTTGATTTTGGATTTGATAGTTTTCCGGTCTTGTTTTTTGTTGATTTTGGTATTTTATTGGTCTTGTTTTTTATAAAAGTGACCTATTTATTGATTTGGATTTTGGATTTTTGTCATGATATCGACCTAAATCGAATCGTTTCCGATGTATATAGAAAGAAAAATTGACATTGAATTGCTTGTATGGCAGAGGTCGTTTTTTTGAAATAATCAAATGCAAAATAATAGATGATATTGCAATTTTTTTGGTGCGGTGCTAAAAAAATACGTATCTAAATTCGGATATTTACGGATAAATACGGATATTTTATTTATTCGAATCGGATATATTTTCGTATATTTGCGAATAAATACGGATATTTCATGAGTTTACTAATACATACATTGAAACTTGATTTGGGCATGAAACTCATGACTGAATTAAGTAAAATAGACAGATTTGATGCTTCCTGGGCAACTATTGAAAAGCGTGAAGGCGCTTCGTTGAAACAATTAAAATCCATTGCCACGGTAAGAAGTGTAGGGGCTTCAACCAGGATTGAGGGTTCAAAGATGACGGATGATGAAGTAGCTGTTTTGATTGAAAAATTGTCTATCTCCAAATTAGAAGAAAGAGACGAGCAAGAAGTAATCGGTTATTTTGAAGCCTTAGATACGATCGCTGAGAACTATGAATCCATCAGTATTTCTGAAAGTCAAATAAAAAACTTACATAAAATATTGATGCTGCATGGTGATAAAGATGCATGGCATAGAGGAAACTACAAACAAGTGAGTAATGCCGTAGAAGCTAATTTGGTTGATGGTACAAAGCAAATTGTATTTAGAACTGCTGAATCAGGATTAGAAACACAGGATGCCATGATGCAATTGTTTGAATGGTATAATTCAGACAAGGAAACAATTCCTTTGGTTAAGGCAGCTTTGTTTGTTTACGAATTTTTAAGTATCCATCCATTTCAAGATGGTAATGGAAGATTGAGCAGATTGCTTGGTAGTTTACTGCTCTTGAAAAATGGGTACTCATGGATTCAATATGTCAGTTTTGAGCATGAAATTGAAAGTAGAAAATCGGAGTATTACAAAGTGCTCATGCAAACACAGCGAAACAGACCAGGTGAAAATGTTACAGACTGGCTAATTTTTTTTATCAGTTGTTTGATAAACATACAGGAGCAGTTACTAGTTAAATTAGAAGAAAGCAGAATAGAACAGCCCGTTTCACAAAGAGAGAAACGCATCTTATTCTTTATTCAAAACCACGCAGGATGTGGGTCTAGCGACATAGCTAAGAAACTTGACATGGCTTTGCCAACCGTAAAGAAATCTTTGGCTGAATTAGTTTTAAAAGGAACCATCACCAAAGAGGGACAGGGTAAATCGACAGGGTATTTTGTGGTTTGATAAGAATGTGGAAAAAACGCTGACGACAGACCCTATTCGTCGCTGCAAACTGACCCCCACTCCGTCAGATCTAATCACATCCCCACATCCCCAATGTTACTAGTGCTGAACTCCGTATTATGCATCATTGATTTGAATCTGATGACGGGGTCAATTTCAGTCCGACGGAGAGGGGTTGGTTTGTCCGATTATTCCACTTTGCATGTGTTTGACTTGGATAAATTCAGCTGGGGGAATAGCAGTTTGGTTGATAGTTCTGAACAACGTAAAATCTATCTCAAGGTTTTGCAATTGGCCGATAACGGTGATTTTTCTCAACTGATAAAGTTCGCACGTTCTTAAGCATCCTTGTAAAAGTTGGTCATATTGACTACCAGCGCCGCTTGCACTAGGTCCCAGGTTTCGAATCCAAAAGGGTCTAATTTTCGACATTTGGGGCGGTGTATTGATGATTTTTAAGCATGTAAATAATTTAAAAAATTGTTGTATAGGTTCGGGATTCTTTCTAAATTCGAACTGTTGTAAGAGGGTTTTCGGCATTAAGGTCCCCTGCCAAAAATCATTTTGCAACTCGTGACGTTGACGCGTTACGGATTGACATAACTGATTGATAATTAATGTATTATCATAGGCGGTTAGTGTACCTCTCTGACTGGAAAAACGCTGAAGACAAACTCCATTCGTTGATGAATTTAGATTGCTCGGGCTATGGAATTATTCTTCCTTCTCGTAACCTTCGTAATAATAAGATTGCTCGATGCCCTTGAAGATGATTTCGCGATTGTTAATGTCCAATGTGAGTTGTGCTCCAATCAATGAGCGCAGTTCCAGGTCGTTGATCGGACTTCGTTCCATCGCTTGTAAATACTGAGTTTTGTCGATGTGTTGCCAATCAATTACTTGCTGCAACCTTTTTTTCAATATCATATCGAGCCAGATACGCATCGATCGTCCATTACCTTCAAGGAACGGGTGTGCGATGTTCATTTCGACATACTTAGCGATGATTTCTTCAAAAGAACTTTCAGGCATTTGTTCGATTTTTGCCAAAATCTCGCTGAGATAGAGTGCCGTGGCAAACCGAAATCCACCTTTTGAGATGTTGTGCTTACGAATCGCTCCTGCAAAGTCGTATAGACCATCGAATAGGTAGTTGTGAATTTGTTGCAGTCCCTTCATTGTGCCCACCTCTATGCTGTCGATATCACCCGATTCAAATAGGCGAAAGGCTTTTTCCAAACTACTTTTGTCGATGTTTTTCATTGGGAGGGTCCGGTATTGGGGTTAGATGAATGTATCTGCAATTTCGGTAAAAATAGGGGTATTCGCAATAGCGATAGGAATTTGTGAATTGAGAATTCCGGTTTAACGCCTAAGTATATCCGATTTAAACAAGTAAAATATCCGTATTTATCCGTAAATATCTGAATGCAGATTGGATATGTTAAAAGTGATGGAACCGTCCAAAATAGTAATTATGCAAGGATTGGTCATATCAAAGACGACGGAACCGTTCAAAACAGCAATTATGCTACCATTGGTTACGCAAAGGGAATTGACAAAGAATGGGCAGCAGTTGCATTTTTCTTTTTCCGTTTTAATTAACCCAGATAACCATTCTGAAGGCAGGCCTCCTAAACTGGAAAAAACGCTGACGACAAACCCTATTCGTCGCTGTAAACTGACTCATCTCCATCGGAAATAATCATCTCCAAAAATACCCAATGTTACTATTGTTTAACTCCTTAGTCCGCATCATTAATTTGTCTCTATTGAGGGGGTCAATTTAAGTCCGACGAAGAGGGGTTAGTTGTCCGATTATTCCACTATGTAAATGCGCTCTTTTATGAACCTGAACCTAGCAAAATCATCTATAACAATAACAAAGGTCCATTTTTTAGATGGTCGCAGTTGTAACTAAAAACTTAAATCTTATTGCTCCTAGACCACAACTTTTTTATATAAAGAAAGGTCTTTTTCAATATCGTCCAAAGGAAATATAATACTATAACAAATATTATAAGCCCAATAATAGTTGCAGCCGTTCCACTCTCTTCGTTGTTCTCACATATTTGATCATTAAGTGTGATATTTTTGTTTTGAGCAATAGCATTAATTTCTAAATTGGCGGTATTGTCACATTTATATAAAACTTGTAATTTTTCTAATTCTTCCTTTGCAAAAGTTTGGCTAAAATTAAAATACAAATTGTATAGTTTACTGCTGTCAAACCCAATTCCATTTAATTTATTGCCAAGCAGTATGTATTCAATTTCCTTTTTCTTTAAGGTATCTCTTTTATACTTATTACAGATTCCAATATAAAGCTTGGGATAGTTTCTATTAGAAAAAATTTCTTTTAAATAAATAACTATCCTTTCTTGATTTTTTTCATAATTGTCCATCTCTGCGGCAAAGTCAACCCCAAAACCATATACATCAGTGCAATGGTATTTTTCCCAAAATTTTGTTATATTAGCCTTGTAGCCCTTAGATAGATTTTTACTTGCACTTAATCTTGCCAATGCGACAGCCTCTTCACGCACAATACCTTTAGCCACCTGACGCTCTCCCGATTGAAATAAATTCCTTAAAGTTGGTCCTAACTGAGCCCTTACGAGCTGTGGTGCTGATAGCTGAAGTAAAATAATAGTCAGAATACAACTGATTTTTAAATTGTATTTTATAGGCAAGCGCATAATAAATTTTATTCTTTTTTATAATTTTACCTCGCCGGCGTAAATATCCAAAATAAGACATAAATAATTAACATCGCACCTGCAGAGACACCGAAGGTGATGCCGCCAATTGCAAAGAATCCAATCAAAAACAAAACCCTTAAAACGGGCAAAGAAACGCCATATTCTGTAGAAATTCCTGCAAGAACACCGCCCAATTGCTTTCTATTTTTATCTCTTATCATAACGTGAATTCAAACATTAAGGGCATTTTTTTTTACAAATATATTCTCTAGGAGTTAGATATACAAGACATTTTATTGGTCTATTATTGAGGCTATTTTCTATCCTTTTTAGTTCATAGATGTGATACGATATTTAAGTCAGTATCTTTGGGGTTTTAACAACTCAAAATAATTAAAAAATAATATGACCTAATTAATTACTTGTGCTGGATCAAAACGCCAGCGACTATTCGTCGCTTCAAATGGACTCCTCTTTGTCGGAACCAATCACTTCCAAAATAATCAATGTTACCATTGTTTAAAGCCTAAGTCGGCATCAATATGCCCCTACAGAGGGGTCAGTTTAATTCCGACGAAGGGGAGTCAATTTGTCCTATTAGCCCAATCTACCAAAAATATTCTACATCGAAGTACATTGGACCAACAGCAAAAACCACGGGGTTTATCATCCTCACTTGTGATTGTGTACAATACACCTTACACTCCACAAATACCTTTTTACCATTGAGTTTTTCATTGGTAAAATAAAACCTCATAAACACCTCCCCGTTATTAATGTACCAACAACCAAGTGGACTTTTACCATTGTATTTTGAGATGATATTCTTCCAAGCTCGCTGATCATTGAAGTTTGAATCGATATCATTTTTTAGCGGGAATTCCGCATTCAAAGGCAACGAAAGGATGAAATCATAGAAAAGTTTGTTGTATCCAATGGCTGTTTCTGAATGGTATCGTATCAGTGATTTTTGACCATTAACTGGAGCCACCAAAAATACCAAATTCAATAGTGGACTATTAAATTTTATCTCCTTTAGTTTACTGGGTGCAAAAAAGGATATTTTATTGATGCCTTCTTTTAAATTAATGGCAATATTATCTTCAATTCGCTCACTATTTAAATTAGTAATTACCAAGTTACCGGTCATTGCCTCCTTGGCATATATATAGAATTCAATCAAATTGTTTACCAGGGGAATGATAATGTTGTTATTCGGTCCAAGAAATTGACAGTCAAACCCTTTTTGATACACAACAGGACTTTTGGCGGATTCAGAAACAGTCGAAGGACCCATGTTGGTAAATTTATAGGCCGCATTTTGAGGGAAATGGTCGTTAATCATGTTTTCAGGAGGGGTTAAGAAATAATATGATTTTCCAGTAACCTCATTTTGCCCTGCACCAATTGGATCTAACCAGGTTACATCAACATGGCGCCAAACACCCTTGATTTTCACAATATTCCATGCATGGTTGGATTTATCATCGAGCTCGTATCTCTCTTTTGATCCATTGTCGGCAAGCCCGAGAACATACATACAAGGCACACCTACGGCTTTACACATTTCAACGAAAAAACTAGCGTAGCCCGCACAAACAGTTCGCTTTTCCTTGAGAACTAGATCCGGTCGAACAGGACCATCGTAATCATAATTGAACTCTTTGACCATCCATTGGCAGATTTTCAAAACCTTTAAGGAATCTTCCTGTAATCCTTGACATATTGATTTGGCCAATGAATATATTTCCTTGTACGCGGGATCAAAAAAGTTTTTGGATTTCTTTAAGGTCAGAAATTCACTTTCTGCAGCCAATTGACCATTGGTGAATGAACTTTTATTCGGTAATTTAATCATTGAATCTAATTCCCCTCTGTATGTATTCACCCTTACATCCAATTCACCATTTCTTTGAATATCCCCACCATTTTGGTGTTTAGTTTTTACAAATTTTTGGCCGTCGTAAAGTAACATTTTGACCAACAATGAATCCATCGGGATTTGGCGAAAAGTAATTTTTCTATTGTTGTTTTTGTCTAAAATATAGTCATCTGTCATTTGATAGTTTCCATCAATCAGTGGATTAAAACTATGACTTGAAGCAATGCTTTTACAAATAATTTTTTTATCAATTGCACGAATTTTGATAGTACCTGTATCAAATTTCAAGCCTTTATTATTGAAATGATAGAATGAATATTTCCCGCCTGCGTAAACGTTGAAATACTGTTCACTGAGCTTTGTCTTTTTCACATAGCTGATATGTTTGCCAAAAGAATTTCCTTTTGCCAAAAGATCTTGGCCAAATACTGGTATGAAAGAAACCAATGAAGCACAAAACAATAATAAAACTTGAGTTGAAAATGGCTTTTTGAAGCCGAGCGGAGAAAATATTTTGTTTTTCATATCACTAAGAATTAAACAATAAAAATCACTCTTACGGTCAGTTATTTACTATTACTGCTGAGAGGTAGTATTGTTCATTTCATAGTGGTCGTATTTTTAGTTATAACGTCAAACGCTGTGCCAATATTTTGTGTTGTAAAAAAATCTAAGGCGGTGGCAGTCCCTTTTATCAATAAGATACTATTTAATCAATTGATTTTTCAAGCTTCCTAAGCTTCCTTTTTTGAATGAAGTAAATTGTAGGTGATGCTAATAACAAAATAGGATATAGCAGTATGAAAATAATAAAATTGATTTCATAATATGATAGTCCAAAAATATTTGAAAGATTGATGATGAAATCGGTACAATAGGCATAAATCTGATCGAAAATATAATTGACAATATTCATTTTACGATTTTGTAATTTTATTTATTTCTACTTGTAAATCCAATGATTTAATAAGGAAATATATTATTATAAAAGGAACTAATAGGACTAAAAAAACAATATTGGCCAAACCATAATCGCCAGTCGATTCTAGTTTGTTAATTACCCACATGTACGATGAGTCTGTATAAGCGTAATATGGTTTTAGAATCTTCACATGGTTTATTTTGCAGTGATTTGTTCGATTGTGGCAAGCCCAAGTACATTTTTTTGTGTTAAAATCTGCAGGATTAATTGTATTGACACTACTATTTTTGTTGTAGGATTTATATTCAATTTTCGGTCGTTCAATTTCATTAATTAGTGACATGATAATGAAAGGACATGTCAAAATTAAAATGTTTCTGAATGTTTTATTTAGCTTAAACATACTCGCGGAATTGATCATTTTCATTTTAAATAACCCTATGGTTTGATTTCAATAGGTGTTCCAATTTTAACTGCGGCGTAAAGTTCGTCAATTTCTTCATCTGTAAGTGCGATACAGCCATCTGTCCAGTCATACCATCTTTGGAATTTACCCAATAATCCCAATTTGTTTGGCAACCCATGAATTTCAATGGCGCTACCCGGCTCCAGGGACATTTTTTTTGCGTTTGCTTCGTTTATGTGATTAGGATATGAAATGACTAGTCTTTTATGGTAATTACTAACTGTATTTTTTTCTTTTATGTAGTACAAACCTTCAGGTGTTTTGTGGTCATCTTTATAAGCTTTTGCGCCAATAGGATTTCCACCTAATGAGGTTTTATAGGTCTTTACAATGAGTCCGCTTGAGTATGCCAACAATTGCCTTTTTGATTTGTAGACTAATATTTTATCTACGACTATATTTTTTTGCAATTTTTCGTCTGGATAAAAGTAATACGTTGTGAATCCAAGTATTATTACAATTATTGAGAGCGTAATGTATTTTTGTTTTTTCATAAATTATCTATGATACAAATAAAGGGATTTTTCTGTTTTTTTGACAATATGGTGAAATAGTTTAAATTTGTTTCATTGAAAATTAATCAGCCTTGTTATCGATGGCTATCGTATTGACAACAGTAAAATCAATAATGAAAAAAAATAGTTTTTTTTATTTTTTAAGTTTGGTTCTTGCCGTATTAACGCTGAATGGCTGTAAAAACAATGACTGTGCGAGAGCAGTAGCAAATTATGGAACTGAAGTAGACAATTATGCCAAAATATATAATTTGCCGTCGTCATATCTGAAAGCTCTGATTGTATTGGAATCCTCTGGAAAAAAACCTGCCAATTCACGATTTGAAAACAGAGTTTACAAAAGGCTTGTTTTGAAATATAAAGGGCGGTTATCTTTTGCGGCCATAAAGAATCTGTCGACTTCATGGGGTCCCTTCCAATTAATGGGTTATCAAGTTAACAAACTCAATATCCATGTAAAGGATATACGTGGTGCAAACTGTGTGAAATGGGGAATTAAATGGATAAATGACTCTTATGGCAATTACCTAAGAGAAGGTAAATTCGAAGAAGCATTTAGGATTCATAATACTGGAAAACCCAATGGAAGGACCTTTGATCCGGAGTATGTAAAAAACGGATTGAAGTATATTAAGTATTTTACTTCTCACAATTGAACAATCGCATTAATAAAAAATCACATGACCAATAAAAACCAATTTCTTTTGCTCACCGTTTACATTTGTTGCCTTCAAAGTTGCAATTTTGATAGTAATTCAAGTGAAAAAAATCAAGATGAATTAATGGAAATTCAAACAAACGATGAAATAATTACGGATATAGACGGAAATAAATACGAAACCATTAAAATTGGTCCAAGTATTTGGCTCGGATCTAATCTAAAGGCAACTAGGTTTTCAAATGGAGATAAAATTCCGAACATAAAAGATGATGAAACTTGGAAAAAAAATAATGGGCCATCATATTGCTTTTTCAATAATGACCTAAAGCATAAGGATTTTGGCTGCCTTTACAATCTTTATACAATTATTGATAAAAGAAATATTTGTCCTAAAGGTTGGCATGTCGCCTCAAAAGATGAATGGCAGAAATGGAATCTTGAGAAAGGAAAATATACTACTTTTGATATTGATGACAAATTGTTTAATAACAAAGTTTTAGGTTGGCGTAGGATAAGTGACGATGTTGACTATCACATCCAAGGCGGCAATACAAACGATCCAAATTACAACAGTTTCTTTTTTGAGAACGATGGTACTTGCATATATTGGACATCTACCAAATATGTAGATGAAGATTATGATACCGAGAATCCAAATGATACAGCACTCAGAGGCGATATTTACGCTTCCGGTGAATTAGGAGAATATGGCTGGGGTTACCGCAAAGATGGATTTCCTTGTAGGTGTGTAAAAGACACTTTGTGATTTTCAGTTAATGATTCCTAACTTTAATTGTGAGATTTAAGGTATGCAGTGATTGAAAAAGGGACCCCCAGAAAGTGGAAAGCCTGTACTTGGGAATTTCACAGCTCTAATATTTGGGCACACTTCTAAATGATCTTTAATGACATTTAGTATTAACAATCAAGAGTATATTATATATTTGTTTAAATGGATGGGAGTAGGGGGTATAATTGGTTAAGACGGTCATCGTAAACATAATTCCATTGAAATCCATTTGGTGTGAATATAGTTTCATGCTAGTACAACCCCTTTTGTAAAGAAGGGGTTTGTTTTTTGTAAATAGGTTTTATATTAGCCTGTATTTTGAATTAATTGCAAGCTAATAAGTTGAAAAAATATGAAAACAATGGAAAAAATTGAAAGTATCCTTTCGTTAATGAACAGCGATGACCAGGAATACTGCATACTTAATCAGTTTCCGTATATTTTCACAAAAGCCGAATTGTATCTTGAAATTGGACCAGACAACTACAGAAAAGAGGATTTTTTTCAGCAACCGCCGTTGAATTTAGATACTGTAGACGTGGAATCAATTAGATATGGTTGCGAGCAAATTATAGAAGGCCGGGGCTTTAATTACTCAACACCATTGCAAGGATTGGGTGTTTCTGGATTTTACCGACTTATGGAATTATTTCATTTTAAATTTGAATCTCGGAAAACGAAATATTCATTCAAACATGAGGAGGAAAAAGGCGCCCTGGATGTAATGACATTTACTCACCAGATGGATGATCGAAAAGCAACGCTTTTTCATTTTTGTCCAATGAAACCGAGGCGTGGGGTTTGATTTTATTCTCAGGATATTGTCATGGCACATAATTTTCTAGTTTTATTAAAATATTGGCACGCACTTTGCCGTTATGGTTTTAAATACACACACTATGAAATGACCAATACTACCTCTCAGCAGTAATTTTGAATAACTGACCGTAAGAGGGTGTTTTATTGTTTAATACATAGTGTTATGAAAAACAAATCAATCATTTTTCGCCGGCCCTTTGGCCAATTGCCCTTTGACGTTATTATTTTTTCTTTCTTCCTTTTAGGCAATTCTTCATTGCTGTTGAGTCAGCAAGAAAATCCTCAAAAGACAAAAAATGATGAAGTTGCGATGGATACATCAGCAATAGCATTGCCCAGCTTCTTTGATGATGGCAATGTGAATTCCTTCGATGATTTTCAATTTGTATTTGGTAATGGAATCGTAGCAACCCAAGATCAGGATGCTGCTGATAAATTTGCGCAACTCATCGGTGTAGGTTTTGGAAAGCGCACCATGAATAAAGTGGGTGCCTACTATCCTCGACCAAAATCTAAAGATGCTACATTTATTGCTGCAATGGATGACGGTTACATTGGTTACAATGGTAAAATCTATCATTCTGAAAAAGATTATAATCAAGATCCTACTGGCAATGTTTGGTTAACCTTAGAAGAGTTTGGTAAGTATCCACCCAACTTAGGTGGAGGTTATAAATTGGTCCTCAAGTAATTGTCTCACAGTTAAAAAATGTCGTTATGAAAACCTTAAAAAGAGAAATACTAATTATGGCCTTTTGTATGTGTCTAATTAGCGGGGAATTACAAGCGCAACGAATCATGAAGATGGGCTTAGTGGCTGACTCATCAGCGAGTTTTAAATATCCAGATTCTTCAAATTTCATGGCCAAAATATTTTTTGGTGACACTTCAAATATGGTGTACTTTGATTCAGACTCTCCAGATTCCATTGTGATTGATAAAAAGAAGAAAGTGGTTAAATATCAACGCTATGATGGGGAAATGGTTGAATGTAGAATTACAAATGTTCGAGAACCAATTGAATTTGGTCTGACTTTCCAAGTGTATGAATTGCGATTTAGATCAGGCATGGATGGACGATTGGTCATGATGGATTTGTCAGCACTTGAAAAGATGGTAATCATGGAGTGGGGTCATAATGGTTACAATACTGGATTTGTGGCTCAACTAAATGCTGCTTCGGCTAAAAGTATTAAACCACTAATGAATCCAAAGAAATCAAACTTCCTCAATAGAATTGTAAAAAACTGATGTGTAACTTAAATGACAACAATATGAAAAATCTAAAAATTTATATTATCGCAATAATGATTATAATCAGTGGTGGCGTATTTGGACAATCCTATTCGTTCCAGGTTCAAGATTGTGGTTGGTTTATTGTATATAATAATCGCAACCCAATGATGACGTTTGATAAGTGTTTCCAAAATGACAGTTCTATTGATTGTATACTAACTGAGCCCAATAGTTCTATTTATGAAATAGATTTGGATAGTATGGTATTTAAAACTAATGGTGTAATTACAAGCCGCATCATTGAAGTATACCCTGAAAATGGATATATCTTGTCCATAAGATTTCAGTACTTGGCGTCAGCAACCGAAGGGTATGTAGCGCTTCAAAAAAGGTCTGATGGGAAAGTTGCTTACTGTGGATTAATTATGGACGAATCTAAGCCATATGTTGATGGGTTATTGGCCATTGGTGATTTTAAAGAGAATGTTAGAGGTGTTAATAAATGACAAGATGAAACGCGGGGTAATAGTATTAATATTTCTCTTCGGGGCCATCTTGATTTATTTTGGTGTTACAGAACTCAAGTCGGCTATAATTAGAGGCACTGGCAATATCGACAGTATTCAAGTGTATAAATCAAAACGGAAGTTGATGTTTTTTCGCAATGGTGATGTCTCAGGGGAATTCCGAATTTCCCTGGGATTTCATCCTAAGGGTAAAAAGCGATATGAAAAAGACGGGAAAACACCCGAGGGTTTGTATGAAATTGATGGAAAAAACCCCAAGAGTGTGGCGCATAAAAATTTGGGCATATCGTATCCTAATCAAAGCGATAGATCATTTGCAAGTAGGGCGGGTCAGAAAGCGGGCGGCGCTATTAAAATACATGGCCTATTGAAAAAATATAGGAAATTGGGGAAACTCCATCGCTTCTATGATTGGACAGCGGGTTGTATTGCGGTTACTGATGAAGAGGTTGATTATTTATACGAAAACACCGCCGTTGGCACTCCAATTAGAATTTTACCATAGATTTGAAATTCGTTATGAAAAGAATAATAAGAATCAATATAATTTTTCTTCTGGGTGTCTTGTTGAATTCATGTGGGTCAAAGTCTGATTCAGAATCCCTGTTAGCCCATAAATCGGGAGAATCGAGTAAATTAATTGTTTGTATTCAGCCATTTGGCAACGTGACTGCGGGATATTTGGCTTATGTTAAGAATAGCTTGCAAAAGGATTTTTCTAGTGTAAAGATTCTACCCAAGATGAATTTGCCGCGTACAGCATTTGTTGGAATTCGTAAGCGATACGACGCAAACAAAATGTTGTGGTACTTGCAAGATTTGTATGTTAAACGAAAATATCCCAATGAGACTTTTCTCGTCGGAGTTACCGAATCTGATCTTTGTCAAAATCGGGAAAATCCCCAAAAATGGAAAGGTAAATTAGGTTTTGGAAGCCCTGATTATGGAATAATGGGATTGGGCTATCAGCCTAATTCAAAAAATATTGTTCCCTCCCAAAAGGTAAACATCAACTCAACTCATAGGCTTCATTCAAATAAAAAGGAACAATTGGCAAAGTTGATCAAACATGAACTAGGTCATAATTTTGGACTACCACATTGTCCCAATAAAAGTTGCATTATGAGAGATGCAGAAGGCGGGAATCATTTTAACGAGATGACTGGGTTTTGTAAGCGTTGTGCATCTAAGTTTGCATTATAATCTTAATCATGTATTTTTGATCTATTGAATTAACTTGAAGTTAATCATACGATACATTTAAATACGATTCAACGTAAAATTAGAAAATAGATGAAAAGAAAATTCATTATTTATTTTATCATAATATCGACATTTTTTGTTGCAGGTTGTAACGGATGTGACAAGGAGAAAACCCCTGAAGATAGTTTGCGAGAGAGTGATTTAGGGTCTGCCATAGAAAACCAAGGCATGCCAACAAATTACATTAATGCATGGTCTGATGGTTGTAATTTTTCTTTTGAACTGGGTAGTGATTCCATTCATGCTTTTGGAGGCACTTTTATTAGATATAAGAGACTGAATGATAGTTTGTTTGAAGTTTTTTATCCGAAGACTGCATTGGTCTTACATGATGTTAGTATTAAAAAATATGAAAATGACAGATGGATTTCATTTTCAAAAATGACGGGTTGTTGCCTAGATCCAAACCAAAATGTAATTCATTTTGGCCCAGATCAACTAAAATTTCAAATATTATCAAAAAGTTCTGTTAAAGTGTTTTATCCTAAAAAAAGTATTTGGAAAATATCCCGTATTTCAGATACAGAAATTTACATTTATAATGAATGGAATAGAGTCAAATACAGCCAGTTTTTGGATTAACGTACTAAAATATGAAAATTATACGAATTAGTTTAGTTCTTTTACTGTTCTCGATTTTGACCGTTTTAACACAGGTGGGCGGAGTTGTTTATCTCATTTCACTTTTGTTACACAAATACGTTCATAAATGGACTGAAAATAGGGTGTCTAGAGCTGCATATAAATATGCATTGTTTTTGGCGTTGTATTGCTTGGCTACTTTTTTGGTTGTACCTGGAATTGCAAAATCATTTGGGCGAGTACCACTTCCAATGACTCAGAAAAATCATTTGAGACCTTTGAATATAATTACTTGCATTCTCAATCGCCATTATGTTAAATTGGAAATGCGAACGATAGCTTTTGAAGTTGCGAACCAAATGAATGAGAAATATCCAGGTACTTGTATTAATTACTTAGATGCAAACTTTCCATTAATTGATCATTTTCCGCTATTCCCTCATTTAAGTCACGATGATGGGAAAAAGCTCGATCTTTCATTTTGCTATCGCAAGAGCAAAACCAACCAATCAACTAATCAGTGTCCCTCTTTTATAGGATATGGGATTTGCGAAGAACCATTACCTAACGAGGAAGATATGCCTTGCTCATGCTCTAAACAGGGCTTTTGGCAATATAGTCTCATGTCGAAAATCATTCCTCAAGGCAACAAAAAGAAATTCACTTTTGACGAGAGTAAGACGAGGTCTCTAGTAGGTCTTTTTATTGATAAACCGAGTATTGAGAAGATATTTATAGAACCCCATTTGAAAACTCGGTTGCGTTTGAGTTCGAACAAAGTGAGATTTCATGGTTGCCAGGCAGTTCGACATGACGACCATATTCATGTTCAGATAAAATAATCTCACATTTTAAGAGGTCAACGTCGGGGATTGGTTTTTTTGGTTTGAACTTGGTTGACAAATCGCTCAGTTTCTTTGAAGCGGTTCATTGGTAGAACATGCGAAGAAATTGGTTAAAATAAGGAATACCGAAACAATTTTTTTTTTCATGTTGGCATATACTGAGTTAGAATGGTAAATCATCCATCTTTTCGTCTGTCTCATCTGAGGCTGTGAAAATTGACGAAATTTCAGGTATTTCTGAATTGTGGTTTTGCGTATTGAATATTAGATTTTCGTCTTCTCGAGTAATCGATGCATACATAAAGTCACCTAATTGGGGGTCAGAAGGTCTAATGCTAAACAATGTATTAACATCATGAAAATAAGGATTATTCTCATACTTGATCTCATTCCCCGTATTGAAATCAACAACGACATAACACTGAATCAATGGTATAAGTTCGAAAATACCTACACAATAAAATGCCGTCTGTACAACTCCCATGCAACTCCCATAAATAACGCCAGAAACCTTGTGTATATAGAGCGAATAACTCTCATCACGAAGGAAATCGGCAAGTTCAGTATCAGAATTCCCACGCCCATTAAATGTGGCTAATGCTTCTTCGAATAGGTTTGCATCAGTACTGGCACGAAAATCAACAAAATAGGTGGTGACCAAACTTGATTTGAACATATTGCAATAATAACCTATTTACAGTTAAGCAATTGACGAAAATTCCATACTCGCGAATTTTGCATTTGAAAAAATTACATTAAATTGCTCGCCGTTATGAAATATATAAAATTATTAGGATTGGCCATAGTTGCAATTGGGGTCATTTTTTACAAAAAGACATTTGTAATTATGATGATTTTGGGTGGATATTTTGTCTCCCCTGAAGCCAGTGATATTTTATCTCATTATTGTTTTGGTTCAGGTGATACATTATACCTAGACTCTTCTTATATCAAAAGATCTCCGGTTATTAAACGAGAAATAAATAAGTTGAAAATTGGGGATGCAGTTGAAAGGGTTGGATTTGAACAAAAGGATGATTGGAGACTTTCTTACGCTTTAAACCCATTTAAAATCAAGCGCGCTAAAGAAGGATATGAAATTTACCAATGGATTGAATTTGATCAAACAGGAAAAGTGCCCACAGAACTCAATTTGGGTATTACCAAAATTACGGTTAATGATGCAGTTGTACACGCTTTTGAATGTAAGCCATTTTGGGTAATTTGTAAATTTAAAAATCCTGAATAAACTGAATTCTAATCGCAAAGATGAATTGACAAAATTAATCTACCCAAGAATTTTGAAGTCAAGCATCGATAGGAGGTCAGTTAACATATTCGTTTGATCCTCTAAGTTAACGGCCTCTGAATTATTAATAAAGTCTGCAATATGTATAAATAGAACATTAGTTCCCCGTTTGGCCCGCGTCATTGATTGGTAATAAACGTAGTTGCAAAGGTAGGTTCCAGCGTCATCTGATATTCTGATTTTACTCGGATATTTTTCACAAAGCTGATTTAATATGGGGAATTGTATTTGTGTTTTTGCATCCTGTGCACCTTGAGTAATTGGAATGGATTTAGGTTCAACCCCATCAATATCCTTGCCTGATTTCAAGTTCTTAGCCACTACTTCTAGACGCATTTTGGTTTCATTAGAGGCCACACCCAAGTGTATGATCAAATCATAATGGGTATTCTTCCAAATTTCTTGAAATTCATCAACGGAGCTATAGGAAACGGGGATAATCTCAAAGGTTATATCGAAATTTGGATTTTGTTGAACTACTCCTTTATCAATCCATTCCTTTAAAACCAATTCACTGGGGTTTTTGGTGAATTCTTGGAAAGGGCCAAAAGCTGTTATAAGTAATTTCATATTTTAATACCTTTAAATACTCTCATTTTATTTATAGAATCCTTGATGGTGCCGTTAATAGTAAAATTATTCCAATCTATGGAAAAGGAAATTGTAAAATTGATTTTATTACCATAAATAGTATTTACTTCTATTAAATATGCTTTAGCCGTTTGTTCATATTCTCCTTCACAATAGTAAAGTGCCATGCTTTGTCCATCTGGAATTAACAAATTGGCATACAATTTACCTTCAATGTCTATTATATGTAAAACAGCTGGTGTGCTAACTTTACCTATTATTTGTATTAACCAACTTGAATTTAACTCTTTATATCGATTTAAATAGGTCGCACTTACAATCGGATATTGGTTTTGTGTGTCAAATATGCGAATCGGCATTAGAGATTTTGTCCTAGCCGCATTGAATGAACCATTGAGTTCTTCGATACTCCATTCTCCCTCAAAATGTAGTCCATTTTCAATGATGATACCTTCGTAACGAATTGTCCATGGTTTTTCTAATATGTAAGTTTTATTAAAATCAAAGAGAAATTCATTTTCTAATACTCCTTGAATTTCAGCGAGTAGGATCTGTTCATGGAATCCCCTGTCCATCCATTGAGGGTTTACCGGTTCTATAGAAATTCCGATAAAGTCATTTTCGTTTTTCGCAACAAACAAAAGGTCAAAATATGTTTTAGAAGCATATTGAAAATACCATCCTTGCCAGCAACCTATTAATGAGGATATGGAATCTGATGTTACAATTTTCTCCGAAAGCAATTCGGGAAAATAAAATCCTAAATAATTCCGAAATTCTTCGCACTCTGAATGTTTAGTTTGTTGCAAACATTTGGAAGCCCATTCGGGTAACTCACGCTCTAAGGTATCTAGTTTTCTGAAGGAGTCTAAATCTATATTGCTTAGGACTTCCACAATACTAGATACTTTCGTATTGAAAATTTCAGCACAAACTGTTTGCTCAATGGCAAGGGCTTCTTCTATTTCAATGCCTAAATTATTCCTAGCTTCAACGAGGTTCTCGTATTCATCGAGCTCTAAGATGCGGTCTTCTAAAGCTGAGCGTATTAGATCTTCGTAATTGGCTGCATTGGTTTTAGTAACTCCGGAAGACGATTTTTTGAAAATGCCTTCCTCTAATTCCATTTCTAAATAGGTGTTAAAAAACCAGTTACAGATACCTGATAAGTTGCTTTCAACAATCAAAGCCTCATGTTCCGTGCGATAAGTAAGTTCATCATCCGGATGAATTGTCATATTGCCGTAACGCTGAACTGTCTCAAAAAGTAGTAGTATTTGATGGGGAGCAATGTTCTTTTTTCGGATTCCCTCTAATAGTGTTTGGAAAGTGATTTTAGGGGGTACATTTCCAAATTCTCTTTTGTAAACTTCTCTTAAGATTGCTTCACCACTTATTCTAGATTGGGAACAAATAAGATTGGGATTTTCCCGTAATAGAAAGGCCTGACGCAATAAATCAATTATTTTATGAATAATAAGGTCGTGACTCATATTTTTAATTTAAGAATAATTAACAATGTTAAAATGGAGAAAGTATAGGTGTTTCTTTGATTATCAACTCATAAGTATATGAAATCGCTAATTTAATCAGTAATAGGCCAACATTTTTTTAATTATTAGTCGAATCAGTCATCCCTTCAATAAAACCTTCCATCTGATTTTCTAAGTCTTTAATGGATTCCTTGATATCATTAAATCCCTCTTTTACGAGGAATGCCGCATACCGACCTTTTAGCCTGCCAATTTCTTTTATTTGTTCATCGGAGTAATCCTTTCTATTTGTTTCCAAGTCTATCTGAAGTTCTTTCATTTGGATTTCTATTTCTTTAAGGTCCGCTTTTGAGAGATCCACTTTACTTTGCTCAGCATGTTCAATTAGAGCAGAGGCGTTTTTTATTTTTGTTTGCGCGGGATTACATGAAAACAATAAACTCGCTATTAGAATTACTGAAATTAAAGTGCTTTTGTTGCTCATGTTTTCAAAGCAACAATTTTGAAAGCAATTTTCCAAAATTGTTGCGGTGTTTAATTGTATAAAATTAGTAAAATATTAAGTTATTTGTATTGAATTCAGTTAATAAGTATCTATTTGACGGTATGATATTTAGTGTATTCTGAATTTTTTCAAAATGTCCGTCCAATGAAAATTTTAGATTGACTTAAAGACGATCGTTTTTTTTGTTTAATGTTTGTGAATTCTAAATTATTGACATATTATTGCTATGCGGTCAATAAATGGATAGTTTACAAATAATTCCTATTTTGTGTATTTGTATGGTTTTATACCTTTCTGGGATTGATTTGCAACTCAGGGGATTGAGAAATTCCACTTATAACCTTGAGGAAAATTTGATTTTAATTGAGTTTTTAACACAACACAAGTCTAAAACTAAAGATTACAGCAGGCCTCCCGAGGAATATGGTCAATATCAGCACTTTATTCATGGGACTATGGAGGGTAATTGCGTTTCTTTTTTGTATGAATATCCCTTGATTCATAAAATACAGGGTCGTTTGCAAATCAATTTGGAACCTGTGGAAACGTCGCGACAGGTAGACACATTTGGATTGCCACAAGCAATTGTGGAGGTAACGCCTGAAGGTTTTAGAATTGCTTCCGGCGTGAATCAAGCTACTTTAGATATTGAATTAAATCGTAACGGGTGGGGTGAGAATGGAATTGCTTTTTCAGAGTTGATTCCTCAATTCGATTCATTAACTGTTAAAATAGCTTCAAATCTAATCGATCAACTTTCGTCAAACAGTCAAGACAATTATTTGAACCGAGTTCAGGCGGCACTCAACTTTGTACAGTTTATTCCTTACGGACAACCTAATTTTAATACTACTGAATGGTATTATCATGGTCTAAGTTTACCACCTGAGAGCTTTGTACTTGGGTATGCTGATTGTGATAGTAAAGCTTTGTTTTTCGCGTCAATTCTTTCACATTTGATTCCTAAAGAAAATGTAATTATTGTGCATTGTACGGTTAAATCTTCCCAAAGTCGTACCAATGGCGCTCATGCGATGGCCGCCGTTTCGGATCTGGGCGTTGTGGGAGAAACATTACAGTACAATAATAAATCTTATCTTCTACTTGAAACTACAGCACCGAGTGCAATTGGTAGTTTTGATTGGATTTCTTTCGAAGTTCGAGAAATTAGACCAATCTTGTGATGAATAGTTTTTTTGAATGGCTCAGCGAATTGGATAATAGCACACAATTGTTGCTATTTATGCTAGTGGTTTTTGCCATTGTAGTTATTCCATATTCATCACTTATCAGAAAATACATAATTTACTTAATAAAACCCCAGTCGCTGCGCATTGATTTTTTTGAATTGGAATCCTCACCCCATGTTTATATTGGTGAAGACATTGATGGTGCTGATTTATATGCTGAAATTGTTGGTGAAGGGATTTTTATCGATGGATGCTCTGCAATGTTAATTTGGAGTGTAAGGGGTGCAAGGTCCGTAGAAATTAAACCTATAGGCAAAACATTAAATGGGAATTCCGCTATCGTAATTATTAATTCTGATCAACCCGAATATACTCTAGTTGCAAAGGGTTTTAATGGTAAAACCATTACATCCACTTTGCGTATTCCTGAGCGAGATTTATATCACCTGAGTGTTACGCCACTTGGTGTCCTAAAACCTGTAGGCGATGATCGTTCTCTTACCACGGCATCGTTGACAGAATTACTGCCCTCAACCCAGTCTTTTTCGCAAGCCCAACCATTGGTGGGGAGTAGAAATTCGCTAATTGGGCCAAATGTTTGCCAACTAAACCCCGAGCCCGTTGCCGTTCGTAGTGACAAAAGACGGGAATTACATACCGCACTGGATAAACGAAGAATAATGGCTGTTTACGACTTCAGTACCACCAAATACAATAAAAAAAGGCATTTTTTCAATGAAACCGAGGTTGATTATTCCAACACAATAAAACAATAAATAAACAATAAATAAATAAATATCATGAATGAACATGTAGACTATTCAGCCAAACCAGCCAGCGGTGCCACGCGATTTTTGTGGTGGTGCGCGGGAGCAGACAAGGATATTTTAAAATATTCGAGTTATGCAGATCATGTAAAGTACGTAGGAATTGGAGGGATTGTATTGGCCACGGGTATTTTGGCCTCACTTTCAATGTTTTTTGCTATTAACTACATCTTTGAAGATGTTAAAATCGCCATTCCTGTAGGTTTGTTATGGGGTGCAATTATTTTCAATCTTGACCGTTTTATTGTATCCAGCACTGGCAAAGGCGATGGTTCAGATAGCATTTCAGGTAAGGAATTGAAAAATGCGGCTCCACGGTTATTCATGGCTGTAATTTTAGGTTTTACTATATCAGCCCCATTAGAAGTTTATATTTTTCAGAAAGAGATTGATAAGCAGTTTTATTTACAAGACCAAGACGAGCAGAGAAAAGAAAAGAAAAAAATTGAAGAAAGTTATAATAATCAAACTGATGTAATAAGATGGAAGGAGGAAAGCCGGAAAATTCAACAAAAAATTGATGAAGAAGCACTTCAAGCAAGGAGATTTGATAGTTTATCCGGAGTTGAAAATTCTTCAAAAATGGGAGGTTGTCATGGAAGTTGTATAACGTATAGAGAATATGCGGATAAGAACAGGAGAAATATTGTTGAATATAATTTGAAAAAGAAACAAGTGGAGTTGCAATTAAAAAAAGAAGAAGATAAAAGAGATACAATAATAAGTGGACTAGCTAAACAAAATGCGAATCACGGTTTATTAGACAGAATAATTGCCTTAGAATCTATTCCAGGATCTTCATGGCCCGCATGGATGATTCGCCTCATGTTTGTGTTTATTGAAATTGCACCTGTATTGTTGAAGCTGATGCTTATAAAATCGCCGTATGACTATATGAGCGAAAATGTGAATCAAATTTTAGAAACGAAACAAGGCATCAATCGAGATCATATCATAGACGAGAACAATAAGCTTCATACTATGAAAGGGTTTTACAATCCCAAACGGATTATTGCCATTGTGGAGCATCAGAATGCGAAAGAAGAGGAGAACGCCAAGGAAGCGATAACTCTGTTTGCCAAGCAGGAAAAAGATGAAATACAGAAGGATCCGACCTCTTTCGTGAAACCAGATAACAAAGCGTAAGTAACTAGGCTGCATGTCGCTTCCATTCCTTTTTGTTCAAGGTGCCTTTAGCGGCAATTACTTTACGGACCAGGGTAGTACGCTGGTGGAGGGGCATCCTATGCCCGGACCCGAGAAACACCATGTTCGGCTCTACCGGGGTGAATTGCATGACTTAGTTCCATTGAAGGAATTCAACCCTGAGAATCATCTTAATCGTGATGCACTCTATTTATATAATGCCACAAACATTCAGCTTCATCCAGGTAACAAACAGTACATCCATGAAAAAATCGTTTTTGATTTCGAGCAAGTAATAATCAAAAATGCGCGGGTAAAAGAGTCCTGGGAGATAGATGGGAAAACCTATGGCATCGTTGAAGGTGAATTTTATGGGAAATTGAAGGTGCCTTCAGCTGCTCCTGACCCGACAAAACCGCCATCCCCCGGTCCAATAACACCGCCATCCCCTGATCCAGAGCCATACAATCCCGATAAGCCACCGGTAAGCCATCAATTTCGGGGCTGTTTAGGTAAATTGTGGGATATATTGAAGTGGTTGTTTTTGTTGTTGTTGTTATCGCTGTTATTAAAGAATTGTAATCCGAGTGGTTGTAATGTGGGTATGAATAATTGTGAGGATTGCCAGGAAGAGCTAGTGCGATTGAAACAGCAAATAGATAGCCTCAAGGGCGAGAGTACTATTGGCTGCAGTCAGGAGGCTAAGTCGGGAGGTCAAGGTGTAACAGAGAAAAAACATATACTTGGCAACCAATCGGGAAGAGTTGTAATACATTATGATATGGAAACGGTTCCAGATAAATTAGAAGTATTTTATGAAGGCAACTTGATAGCGTCTACGAAACAGGTACAAGGCAATGTTAAGGGTTTCGTAGGTGGAAAAAATGCAGCGAATTGTTGTGGAGCAATTGACTTTAATTTTCAGTACAACAAAGATGACTATTGTACTGTTCGAGTGACTGGTGGAAGTATAGATACTAAGTGGAAATACACGTTGTTTTGCCCTGAATAATTGACCGTTAATAACAATATTTAGAAATGCAGTTAAGCGAACAAATAGGAATAGACAGTGATGTGATGCAAAAATTGCCAATTGACGTTGTTAATCGTCAGATGGTGATTTTTAACAGCATTTCATTGACGCTAATTGTTATTGGCGTGATAAGTTCGGTTTCAGGTACAATCTATTCTCTTATTATATTTCATAGTTGGCTAATATCCATAGGGGTCGGTATTTTTATTGGTGCTGTGGTATTTAATTTATACCGGTTGTTTTTAATGACCGGCCTTGATTTGAAAGGAAGTTCACTGGCCTATTATCACATGAAACATGAAAATCATTATATTGAAAATAATTTGTATTCGCTTGATGGTTCAGCCTATCAATATGCCGATGAAGTACTGAAGGGATGGGCAGTTGAAGCCAAAGATAAATTGCGAAGTAAAATCAATATAAATTCTAGCCATCCTCGTAATCTATTTACTGTAGCGGTTCGTGTATTTGTCATTGCCTTACTTGCAGTTATTTTTGCCAGCGGTTTGGAAATATTGATTTTTAGTCAGTCAATCAACATGGCATTATCAGGCCTTAGGCAGTCTCTACCGACAGAAGACTGGACCTATAAATATATTCTAACACCTAACGTTGATGAGCCATTTATTTTAATTGATGCCAATTCTTTACTACTTACCTTCGATGCACTGGATTCTGGGCTAGGAAATTGGAAGACATTGCTGGATATTATAGTATTTACAATTTATATGATTCCTTTGATTGTTATTTACCGGTCTAAAGAAATACGACACGGAGCTTATGTGCAGGAACAAGCATTGCACGAAATAAATAAAACAACTTATCATTATTTGCTTACGCAAAAATACTGTTATGTTGTTTTCACGGAGGTAAAAGAAATGGAAATCCCTTTCAATAAATATGAGAACCGCGAAATTGCGGTTGCTGAAACAATACTCGCATGAATAATGAAAAGAGATATTTCAATTTTTCTCAACTTTTGTTTTGGGTATTGATTGTTTTACTGATTGCGTTACCATTTCTAAAATTAGATGAAGGCCTGTTTAATGAATCTGAACTTGCTAGAAGATACATAGTTACGGATTCCCTTAACAGAATTGCACTGGAAGAAAAAGAGGAATTAGAGCAAGATGAAAACATACAAGACAGTGTCTCTGGAATTGCCATAAAAAGAAAATGGAAATGGAAGTCTTTCGATGGTAAAACGTATACTCTTGAATTTGCTATTCCTCAAAAAGCTTACGATGCAGCGCGCCAAAATCGCATTGATTTACCACCTAATGAAAATTGCTGGGTGGGAATGTATCGCCACGATCGAGATGGGTTGAAAGATATGGTAGATGGATATCGGAATATCATAGAAGAAGAAAAACTAAATTATCGTCAAGCGATGCAGATGGTCGTATCCAGTGCACAGAATTTTAATTATACATATATTACAATATCCCAAGAACCATGTGGAAGTGGGGGACGTTCAAGTCAAGACTGTAAACCTAAGCCGTTTCCATATGGCTGCTGTGACAATGTTGAGCCTTGGGCTGTGTATTCTCCATTAGAATACGCGGTTAATGGCACGGGCGACTGCGATACTAAGTCGCTTTTTGCAATGGCAATTCTAAAATATCTCAACTTAGGATTTGATGCAGAAATGCTAATGGGGGATGTCGAGGCAGGTCATCATGCTATGCTTGGAGTGTCTGTGCCCAATCCTCCATTTAGAAACCTTTCCGTTAAGGATTTACGCACAGGTAAAAGATATTATGCATGGGAATGTACAGTTAGGGATAATAGTTCAGAACTTGGTGCCCCCGTCTGGCAGATGTTTAAAAATTGGGAAGTAGTAACAATAAACTAATCAACTAATAAAAAAAACAACTATGAATACTGGATTAATGAACTTACTAATGCTGATGATTTTGGGAATTGGATACATGTTCGGATTTACCAAACTGCAACAGAGATTTTTTGCTAAATTTTCAAGTCCAACAAAGAATCAAGCGGTGCTGATTGTTTTTGTTTCGTCTCTCATAATGGCAGGTATTAACCTTTGCCATGTAGCAGATCTTACGAACCAAGCTGTTACATTTTTCATTGCTAATAATCAGTTAGCCAATGCAATTACTTACGCAATAGGTTATTTTGCAGGTATGTGGATCTTTTCGCTTATTCTGTTTAGAATGAGTTATGTTTTGGTGGGTATGCTGACTAGTGAAAATGAAGATGTGGAATTGACAAAAAACAATTTAGAACTTGCATGGACCCATGCCATCATAATCATTGTGCTGGCCTTTCTGATTGCACCAGCGTTAATTAATATTGCTGCTAGTTTTATTCCTTACCCGAAATTCCCGAGTGCTGGCTGAATTTAGGAATCAAGTGCAATAAATCATAGAATTCTTCGTGGGTCAATTGTTCGAATTTAAACCGAGTTCGTATTTTTCATCATCCTGAAACTAGGATCTTTTAATAATGGAGATTTAGAAGAGTCAAGAATTGTTATCAGGGGTGGATTTAATTCACCAGTTAGTGATTTGTTGCGCCGTGAATTGGCTGGCTCTTATTTGTTTATAAATATCAGGTTATCAAAAAGTACTACCGATTTAATCTTTGTCTACAAGCCACCAAAAAAGAAAGTAAATTAGCGCAACAGCGCCACTTCCAATACCAAAAGACAGTCCACCAACTCCGAAAAATAATACGATAAATACAACCCGTAAAAAACTGGAATTAATTCCTAACCATTTGGCAAATCCCCCAATAACACCGCCAATCCACTTGTCTGTTGAATCTCTTTTCATTTCCCTGCTAAATTACTTCTGTTCAATTATCGTAATAATTATTGATTTTATTGACTTCGTCTCGAGTAATAATAAGGATTTTTTGGAACATCGTATTAATTGTGAGTTCAAATTTTTGAGAAATAGTGTTGAGAACAATTAGCTAGCCTTTGCTATGTACTTTTTAAAGATTCACGTTGGTATAACAATTTGTTAGGTTTAACTGTGACGTGACAATACTGAAATTCTCTATAACCCTAAAATAAACCCGAAAATCGGGTATATTTTTTTATTTCGTATGTTTTCAATATTGGCATGCAACTTAACTACAATGTAAAGAATTACACAGATCATTGAGATTATTAAAAGAGTTGATTCGATTAGCCCCGGAGTAAGAAATGCACAAATTGGTTTAAATACCCATGAGATAATAGTGGTATGTAATAAATATACGAAAAGGCTATATTGCCCGATGATTTGCAAGTGTTTGAATCGTGTTTTAGAGTGGGTGGAATTTACACTTAATAAAAGTGCTGTTGCCGAAGATATTGCTAATATGAAAAAAATTAAAGCAATTGAAACTGGGTAAAATATTTCAAGATAACCGTTTCTGGGCTCCGGGATATTTTTGAAACTAAAGAGTAAGCAAAATACAATAATGGCAAATAAACTAAATGCGCCATAGAATTTCTGGTTGTTAATAGTAGGCTTTATGAAAAATGTTATGTATCCAATCAAAGCGATTGCCAGCCATGGTAAAACTGGAAACCATCCATCAAAAACTAAGCGCTTTAATGAGTCAGAAAAAAATACTTTGTAACTGTCTATATGAGTAACTGCGCTGTCATTATTGTCGAATCTATAGTTGATTGTATTAAGCAAATAGATGTGTATGGCTAAAATGATTAAAACAAATATGGCTAAAATATTCATTGATTTAATTTTTTCTATGTAAGTTAAAAAAAATGAAGTAAACCCTATTAAATATAACACGTCAAATGTGCGAAAAGGTGTGATTCCCCATACGACGACATCAATTATTACGGCAATTGATAGTATTTGTATAGATCTCATTCTTTGCCGATTTCGGTTTGGACGGCGTTCATTGTTTAATGCAAATGTGTATCCTAATAAGAAGATAAATATGGGTGCAGCTATTGAAAAGATTATGCGAATTGCTGGGATTATTCTCACGCCAAAAAAACAATAGGGGCTTGCATTTGCAAAAATCATTATTAATATTGCAAATGCCCGTAAATAATCTAATAGCACAATTCTTGAAGTTGTCATATTGTCAAACGCAAAGGTCTTTATAAATTTTCAATTTTAAAATGCCAAGTCAGGTTTTATGCAGTCACTGAAACAACTTCGATTCTATATTGTATCATTCTTCTTGTGTTGTATTTTTTCTTGGGGTCAAGAGTGCATAGCTCAACAGATTTATCGTCTCGATACAATTAGGACTGGTATTTTCGTAAAAAGTCTCTTTAACTTTAACTCGACTGACTTCTCCTATGATGTTGATTGTTGGATTTGGTTAAAAAGTAAAAAGCGATGTATTATTCCAGAAAACGAAATTGAAATTGCAAATGCCAAGACTTTTATCTTTTCTGCTCAAGGATATGATACTGTCATGGATAAAAGTGGTGAAGTTTGGTATTGGACTTCTCTAAATTGTAAAGCAACAATTATTCAAAACTGGGATTTGAGGCATTTTCCTTTTGATCGGCAAGTTTTGAAAGTAGTGATTGAATCAACAAATTTAGATTCAAGGGAGTTGACATTCGTTCAAGATAATGTCAATAATAAAATTTTTGATGAAAATTTAGACCATTTGGGTTGGCGAAGAATTGGACGAGAAATTGTCGTAGTTTCATCGCACAACTATTTGACTAATTTTGGGGATCCCAGTTTATTGGAATCGAAGAGTTGTTATCCAAATATTGCTTTTAACATAAATTTGGCAAGGAATAGTTTAGGACTATTCTTTAAATTGTTTATGGGGTGTTATGTTGCATTCTTTGTGACGGTACTTGTGTTCTTTATCAAGCCAATTCATGTAGATCCGCGATTTGGACTTAGTATTGGTGCTTTATTTGCAGCTGTTGGAAACATGTATGTGGTTGATTCGAACGTTCCTGATAGTTTGTCTTTTGGGTTAATTGATCAAATACATGTAGTTACGTTTTTTTATATTTTATTGTCGATGATGATTTCTATTAGATCATTACATTTGTTTGAAATGAAAAGAATAAATCAACAAATACGATTAGATAGGATTTCATTATATCTATTTATGAGTACTTATTTCATCATTAATTTTATTCTAATTGGGAATGCAAACGCATGGTGGTTAAATTGAATTGTTTGAAACTAGCCTCTTGGCTTAATTAATTTGTAATTTTATGTATAAAAAAGTTGTATCAGTGGTGTTTTGGATGTTATTCATTCAGTCAATTTGTTTGTCTATGGGTCAAAATCAAATGAGTTTACCGTCGAAATCTGTGAGATGCAAGACAGGGATTTACATTAAAAATTTGAGAATAGATCAAGCAAATGAGGAATTTACCGTGCTTTTTTATTGGTGGATTCGTGTTGATTCAATAGGCAAGGATTTTAATGCTCAAAAGGTGAAACAGATTGAGTTTATTAATTCATCTAATGAGGTTGAAATTACTCAAGAGATTATTGATACCATGAAAGGCTATTATTACCTAACAGGTGTCTGCCAATCTACAACACCCTTCAAAGCTGACTACCACAGATTTCCTTACGACAAACAAAATCTATATATATCATTGGAAAATAAAAATCACAACATAAATGAGATAGTATTTATGAGTGATACGCGTTTTCAGAATTTTAATAGATTAAGTGATGACAATATTGAAATTCTGAATGGCGATCAATATTCTGTTTCAAACCTATCGTCTTTTAACTCAAAATATATTTACAACACAAACTTTGGTGATCCGCTTGTTACGGGGAATGATGTTTACTCTCGGATAAATTTTAAAATTGAAATCTCACGGAATCCTACAGGTATAATGTTAAAACTTGGGTTGCCATTATTTTTAGTATTGTTTCTATCATATTTGGTTTTTTTTATTCCGGACCATGAAATATCCACTGCCTCAGCGTTAACCGTGACGTCCTTGTTAGCTGCTATTGCTTTTCAATGGACTATCAATGATTCTCTACCAAAAGTTTCTTATTATACTACAGTGGATAGGGTATTTTATTTAGTTTATTCATTCATATTTTATGCAATGGCTCAAACTGTGTTCACATATAATTTATCGAATGGAAATCCAAGGGCAAAAAAGATTTCGCAAACCATTGAACTACATTCAAGATGGATTTTCCCAGTGTCTTTTATTCTTATTCTATTGCAAATATTAAGCTGAGATGCTTGTTTGAGTAAACCGTCGAGGCCTAATTTTATTAATGCACTAGGTTCTAAAGATAAATACATATTTTCGTGTTATGAGTAAATATATTACAATGCTTTTTGCTGTTTTGTTTTTGTTGTCATGTCAAAATTCAAATTCATCAAATATGGAATTGAATCCAACATCAGATAGCCAAGAGAGAGCTGAAAATAATGACGGTGCAAGAGACGGTCAAAATTACAGCGAGGAAGAAACTAGTTCTGAAAATGTGGATGCTCAAAATGATGGAAGAGTTAATTGTCCGACTTGTGCGGGAAGCACTCAACTAGAATGTGATGATTGTGACGGTAAAGGTAGGCGCCATTGTATAGGTTGTGGTGGTGATGGTTGGGACTCTGACGGGAACCGTTGTTTGAATTGTGAGGGAGGGGGAATTGTTAGTTGTCCATCAACGCGAGAATGCCCGTCTTGTAATGGTTATGGTTATGGTTATCTGTCAGCTTGTGGAATCTGTAAAGGGACGGCTAAAGATGAGAATGGTGAACCCTGTTCATGTACTAGTATGATTCATGATGCACTGGGTGGCTATTTGTCTATGATGACGGGTGGTGGTGGAAATGAAGAAGTTTCTAAATACTTAAAAGGACTTAGGATGAAGGATCATCCGGGATATCTATTTTATGCGCCAAATAGCAATTAATAAAATTTAGTGTGATTGTAGTATAAAAAATCGTTTTCTATAGATTGGAAAAATGGCAGTATGTTATATTATTTATTAGACTTTGTCAAGAATAACTCGCTGGGGAGTGAAAATATCGAAAATAGCATTTGCAGTTGTGGTGAATGTATTGATAATAGAGACCTTAAAGGCCAATGCGATGTCAACTTCAGTGCGTCGAGGATAAGTTATTCTGATTTTGGCTCAATAAAATTAATGTTCAAATGCAAGCGAATCACAAATAGAAAAGAGCTAAATGTCGCTGATAATATTTTTGACACTTTAGGTTTTTTTAGTTCTCGATCGCCAAAATGTATTAGCATGTGCCATGAATTAATTTTAAAGCATGCCAACAAATTGGGAATTCCGTATTCTGTTTTATTTGATATTGTTTCTGCTCATGAATATGCACATATGATCCATTATCATTTCAACAAGACAAAATTCAAAAGGGTTGAAATTGGATTTAAGAACAGAACTCATTACGTAGAATCATGGGCTCAGTGGTGTACTTATAATTTTTGCATTCAAATTGATGGTAAAGCATCTAGTTTGTATTGTGATGCTTTTGAAAAGTTGAACAAAGGTCAAAGATCTCAATACCACGATTTTAAACGTTTTAACAGCTGGTGTAAAACAGCTGTAATTCACTTGTTTTTGAATCCTCATGGTTGGGATGGCCTGCTTTGTGATGGGTTAATTAATGATCTCGGAAAAGAAAATGCAAATTGGGGCCTTGAGGTTAGAGAAAATTTAGCACGAGTGATTGAATCAGAGATGAGAATTCACCCAGAATCAATTACCATAAAACTGAAAAAAGTATGGGGAAATCCAAAGTTTGCTTTGATCCAAGATTTGATAAATATCCCAGAAAAATTCCCAATGGATGATCTAGAAACATTGGCGGCGTTAAATGGCGTTGGATTATAATCAATTCGAATTGTAATGATACAATTTTTTTCTAATTGCAATTGGCACCCATCGATTGCACATATTCACAAATAATGAATTTCCCCTCTGTTCTCAGATCCGTTGTAAGTAGGGTTTTCTTTTCTATTGCATTAAATTGTATAGCGGCGTAACACCACTCGTTTAATAAGAATAATCCTTGTGCTTTAATTAGGCCGGAAATCAGGTTTACGGCAAGACTATTAGGATTTTTCTGTAAAGCTAATTGAGCGATTTCATTCGCATATGTTACATCAAAATAATCTTCCATAGCTCGAATGTATGCGAAGCAAATCAACTCATCGGCTGTTGCATTCCATTTAAAGGCAAGGCGGTTTCCTTTTATTCCGGCTGTGTACTTTTTTGTTTTTACGACGTAATTCAAATATGCTTCACTTCTTTTAGTCCCATTATTGCTCCATCCAATAGCGTTGATAATGGCTAATTTCACATCCAAGGGATTTGTATCAGAGACCAAATAAGACATCAGTTCATTGGAAATTTTACCTTTCGAACTTAGTGCTCTTTGCACGATCGGTACATCGATGTAAGCTTTGTGGAATTCCGTATATGTTAATGGGGAATCCCCCCAAGATAAACTGGTGGTGAATGTGCAGATAATTAAAAGAAGTATTTTTTTCATTCTTGGTAGGTTTTTTTAGTTAAGGTTATTCAAGTATAGCGAATTTTGGTGATTGGTTTTTTCGATTTACTAGTTGAAACGGAATCGCTAGACTATTAACTTCACAGAGCCCTAAAATTCTTTTTTCAAATTATACAAAATATCGGTATCGGCTTTGCGTTATGCTTTGAAACGCGGACACTATGAAATGAACAATACTAACTCTCAGCAGTAATTTTTAATCACTGACCGTAGGAGGTTGTTTTATTGTTTAATACTAGTGTTATGAAAAACAAAGCATCTTTCATCGCAAGGCTTAAGAGCCTAACGTTCAATCAATTCATTATCGCCATTCTTTTATTTTGTTTTTGTAGCTCTTCTGTAAGGGGTCAAATTATTGCGTTAAATACATCCTACGTGATGAATTTAAGCGGCAACCAAAGCGTTAAAATGATTGGAATAGAAAATATCACACCCATTGGGAGTTTCTCAGTTCATAAAGGATTAGTCAGTGGTTACCCTACTATTTGGAAATTGGACATCACCCCAACTGGACATCACCACGCATATTTAGCTAATCAATGCGCACCAATGATCGGGCTTGATTATATAAGTAATCCCAAAATGAATGAATCAGGGCAGCGGTCTTTTTGTATGATAAAATGCGGTATGAAATTTTCGACAGAACGATTTGTAGGTGGAATTGAATATGGTGTTCAACCCATTAGTAGTCGCCAGCAGTTTTTGACCGTTCGATTGGGGTATGTAATTGGGTTGACACATGATTGCTTAAGAAAGAGGATCCATAGTCAGTACATGAATCGATTTATGGAATTATAGGCATTCATCATATGCTGAATCCGTTCAATCTACCCGACCGGTGTTACTTATTGAATTTCACATTAACAAAATCAAACAAATCATGAAAAAATCAATTTTAATAATTGCATTAATCCTTGGATTCCATTCAGCGCAAGCCCAACGTCAATTGGATACTACAGACTTATTTGAAGGAATGTTATCTCAGGTAATTAAAGATGCTCCAAGACCCAAGATATTCATTGGGAGCGGTAAGTTTGACCATAGATATTCAATTGGGAAATTGAAATATATCTTCGATGACAGCGGAGAATCATTCAGGGAAATCTTCGGTCAAATGGCTGAAGAATTTCCTGGAGTTGTTTATGCAAACGATATGGATGTTCCTCATATTAAGTTGGAGGACTACTACAGCAAAAACATCAAGGATCACTCTTATGACAGCTTAAACTACCATGTACAACCTTCCAGTTATACCGAACGGGATGGTAAATTAATCTTTACGGAAAGAGAAAGTATCGAATGCTACAACTCTGACAAAATTAGAGTAAGATTTATTCAAATCACTAGATATAATGGGGAAATCATAAGTGTCTTAGATAACGCACCAGAGTTGGGGGTGAAATGAAGATTCTTTGGAGTAAAAGAGTGTTTTGAATTACAATTTGTTGTTTTTGATATTTTGGAACACATCAAGGATTGATTCTAAAAAAAATCTCATTTATTTGGATAAACACAAAATTGTGCTATTTTTGACTATACAACAATCTTTTTATTAATCACTTACATGTTAATCAAATAAATTATGGCAAAATGTATTCAATGCGACTACCCTTATTCATCAAGAGGAGTTTGTCCAAATTGTGGTTCTAAAGATCCAAACGGATCAACGGCGAAATCTAATCGTACAATTCTGATAATTTGTATTATCATAGTTGTATTGTCTCAAGTACTCAAATAACTTCACTTTTGAGTTACGGTGAGTTTGTGTGAATTTGCCTGTTGTTTGAACAAGTTTTGTGTATTTTTACAAATTGCACGATGGAAGGGATTAACAAGGGTTGTTGGTAAAGGAATTGAAAAATTTAGAGGCCAAATCAAAATAATTAATGCGACGGGTATACTTACGTCAGATTATTCCATTTTGGAGTTTATTACCCGTAAATTCCATTAACAACCTACGTTTGATATATTTGCTTGGTTTTATTCCTTAACCTAGCAAAAGCAAATAATTCCTGAATAATATAATATCAAACAGACAATCATGACAACGAATAGCACCAATTCTTCTAAATATAGTTGGAAAACCGTAACCATTTACATTGTACTCATTGGCCTAATTATCTATTTACTCGTTCAATTAAGCAACGCAAAAAAAGGCCATTCAAATGAACTTTCTCAATTGCGAATCCAAATTTCGAAGCAATCCGAAACTCAAAATAAATTGAAGATGGAACTCAATAATTCCCAAAAAGAGCTTGGGGAATATTTACCCTATAAAGCCATCATTCGTTCTGCATCGCTGAGAGATTCGATTTATTCTTTACTGCCTTTTAAATTTGGGGAGTCTGCTATGATTATGCCTGATAGCACACCCGTTGTGATAAATTCCGTTAGTATTGTTGGTAATGCCACGGACTATAGCATAAAATATGTCGTCCGCACAAAAAAGGGCGAGTACTTGCAAATTTCTCCCTCAGAATTGAGAAAGTAATTTTCATTGATTCATCGAAACCTACAAAATTGAAAAGTAAGATTTTATCCTATTGAGTCTATCTAATAGAAAGTAAAGGCACGAAGATGGTACGCAAGTTTATGGTCATCTTCATATTTCCTGCTGAATGTCTTTCATAATTTTGGGGTAATTCAATGTTATAGAAACATAGCCTAATTGACATCAAAATGGGCTGTTGATCCAATAAGTTCTCGAGCCTTTTAGGATACTCTACGGATTCATTTTTAATCTCTTAAGTTGCTTTTCGATGGATTTTTTGTGTCCATTCAAATTCATATTTTTGAGATCAAGGCTATGGATTTTATCGTCAGAATCTGTTAATACCAAATGCCATCCAGTATTTCGAGAATACATATTCATTGAAACACAATCTGTTTTTTGGATCTCGAACTTGTAAGATTTTAAAGAGCAGCTTTTCTTCTCGTCGTTGTTGAACCAGCTGATGTTATTGTCTGCGATAATAAGCTTGTCATTGGAGTTTGCAAAAACCTCATGAGCACGCAAAAAACACACTATTGCTAGACCGATTGGCATGAGCCATGCATACCAAATTGGCATGTTTTGAATCAATCCGTAAATTGAAAATGAACTGATTCCAACAAAATAGAAAATCATCAAAGTTTCGCCTGCCTTACTCAGGTTAAATTCGGTTTTATCGTCGTCAAGTTTTCGACCACGGCAATACAATGATTGCCACAAGAAGGAAATTGTTAGGTAGCTTAGTAAAATGGAGGTAATTATGATAAAAATTTCGCGGCCCCAATAAAAATATAACATCGCACCGACCACGATTGATAGGACCCACAAAATGACTTTATTTCTTACTTCTTTCTTCATATTGGGAAATACAACTGAGATAAATTAACTTGGAAAATTCTTACGCATGATTTTTATTGTCGCTTGCGATTCATACTGGACGATAAAAACCTTAATTTCTGCCTGACTCTCATATTTCACCAATTCACCCGGCGAAATAATTTGGTGATTCTTCTGTTGAGATTCATAATCACAAAAATATACTTTGTGCTTAGCTTGTGATTCGTATGATACGATGAAAACCTTTGCTTTTCCCATGATATTTAAATTTCTTATTTCTTATTGGAGCAATCAAATCGAACAATTCAATATAATCCAAATGTAATCACTTATCCCAAAATCACCAAATTATGTAACACAATAAACTATAGAAACAAACAATCCACGGTATCATGTTTTTACAAAATTTCAATCCTAAATTTGGTTTTTGAGAATTTTTGTTGTTTATTCAATCTACGTAAACCATTGCTATGAAGAATAAAAAAGATTCCCGCCCTTTTCATTCCTTTTACATAAAACATCGTGTTATATTTAAATGAGGATGCTTGGGTTTAGGCTATTGCTATTTTCTAATTATCAGGTAGCAATCAAATTTCTTTTGTTCTTTATCGGCCTACAAGCGACAGTTGTTCAGGCTCAAATTTTGAATGTAGATCGTGAGGTTTTAGATTCGATGCCCAAGAACTGGTATGGATTGATTTCAGGGTCTTTTAGCAAAGACAAACAGAAGTTTGACATCCAAGACATCAACTTGTATACGGAGTCGGTGATTAAGCGAAAAAACGGTATGGGGATCACCTATGTTGGTCAAGTAGATGCCACTATTTCAGGCAAACAGATATTGCAGAATGAAGGATACTTCCAGCTGAAACATAGGGATTTGGATAAACGAAAAAACAGTTTAGAGTATTTTCTACAGTATCAGTGGAATGGCGCTTGGGGTATGCAATCTCGGGCATTGGGTGGGTTGAATTTGAGAAAAAGATTGTTTGAAGCTAAGGGGTATGATCTTTATTTTGGTATTGGTGGATTCGTGCAAAATGAAATATGGGATTATAATGGGGTTGCGGATGCGACAAAAATCCCTCTGAACCCAATAGATGTTGTAGATCAGCAATTAAGGTTAAATACCTATTTAAAGGGTGCAATTAAATTATCAAGTAAGTGTGATTTGGTATGTCAAACATATGTACAGTCCGATGCATTGTCATTGATTGGCAACCCCAGAATAAGATGGTATTGGTCTTCGGAAATCGTATACAACCTAACAGAGAATTGGATGTTGGGATTAAACTATGATCACACATATAATCAAAGCAATCCGGTCCCCATTGGGAAATATTACTATGGATATTTAATGAATTTGAGTTTTAAGTTTTAATCGAAATGAAAACAATCCAAGCTTCTGAAACCATTTATACAGAATTAATGATACCCTCTTATGCTAATTTTGGAGGTAAGGTCCACGGTGGTATTATTCTATCAATAATGGATAAAGTGGCCTATGTATGTGCTTGTAAACATAGCGAGAGTTACGTAGTCACAGTTTCTGTTGATGGAGTAGAGTTTCTGTCTCCTGTGGAAGTAGGGAATTTACTTACTGTTAAAGCCTGTGTTAATTATGTGGGAAACACTACAATGATTGTAGGGATGAGGGTAGAGTCTTTTAATCCAATTACATCAACCACAACCCATACGAATTCATGTTATTTCACAATGGCTGCAAAAAACGAAGATGGCACATTGAAGGAAGTCCAAGGACTCATTTTGCAGAGCGAACAAGAGATAATCCGCTTTTGTGAAGGTCATTTAATAAAGAAATTATCTAAAGAGAAGAGAGATGCATTAAAGGGGGATTTAGGTCATTTAACACTTGAAGACATGATTCAACAGTGCAAGATGGGGAAATGTACTATTTCAATCTGAAGTGGTCTGATTTTATTGGCATAAATCAAAAATAACACACATGTTAGTTCCTTGATTTTAGCTCCAATTATCCAATCTGCTTAACTAAATCTATATATTTGCTCAGCATGGAACCAATTTTGCCAATAGTTGATGCCGCTCTAATAAAGGTCACCGGTGTCTTTTCGTTTAGTAAAAAGAAAATATCCCAGTTTATTGATGTAGGCTATCAACCTATGCCGTTGAGTGAAAACTTGCCTGATCCTGGTTCGCCTGATTATGAATCAAAAAAAGCGGAAGAAATCAATTCTACTAAAAAATATTATAGGGATACCTACTACAATGAATTTGCATCTCTCATGTTTACGGGAGAAGCGGAAAAAAATCCCATGAAGCCATTTCAAAGAAACCAGAACTTTGATTTGACGTTTTATTTGGGCTTTAAGAAAGACAGAATTATTAAATCAAGATGTGTCTGTCAAGAGTTATTCCTTTTTAATAACGAAGTGGGTATTTTGTCGTTGACGTTTGAGCCCGAAACACTGGATTTTCTTTGTATTAGTGATTTAACAGTAGCACTAAAATCATTTGATACCTTAGTTGAGTCTGGAAATATTCAAACTGTTTTTCATGAGTTTATTAGCACAAATATCTTAGCAGGTATTCAGTTGAGAGGAAAAAATGTAAAGGCCGATGACTACAGCGGCTCCAAGTTTAAGATTTATTCTGTAATAAATACAACAGATCCCGATGACGGGAGCAAATACGACCGAGACAAATTGGTATTCGAAATTGGAACGGGTTCTAGGATTGGAGAATTGGGAAGTAATGGATACAATGCACCATCTCAAGAGTATTTTGATGAGATTATGGTGAATTCAATTAAGGTCTTCAATAACTATACTGGTTTGGCATTATTGGATTCTTTCACTGTAATTGGAAATGGGGACCAATTTGGAAAACAAATATTCTTTCAATCAAAGGACAAGCACTTTTATCAATTTAATACCTACAACAGAATATACTTTGCTATTTATACTTTGAACTTATATATCAGATATAATATATTTCGATTCAATGCGGTGTTCAATGATAATCCGGTAAAAACGCGGGAGGAATTCGAACTGTTTATTAACGATTATAATTACTCACACATTTCTTTCAATTTCTTACCGAATATTTTTCATCAAAAGATTTATGCAGCGCTAAATATTGATGATGAAATCAATCACTTCGAAAAAAGACTGGGTAGTTTAGCAACCAAAATTCAGGAAGATCAAGAAAAAAGGCAAGCGACATTATTGGGTCTTGTATCGGTATTGACCGGACTTTCTTCCTTCTCAGATATTATTGACCTGCTCGAAAAACTTAGGGTACAGATTGGTTGGTCTAATGGATTGTTTTATGCATCACTAGTGTTTTTATTAGTAGCATTGGCTGTTCCGGTACTGATTTATCTATTTCCTGAATCTGCGAAGAAAATCAAACGGAAATGGAATAATCGCAAAATTAAAAAGTGAAATATTTACTAACGGATCGAGCCAAGAAACACGTCGAGGGTCATTTTGCCCAAAATGCAAAATCCGGAAGTATTTTCCGTCAGGATTATTTCCCGACAATTGAATCGTTACTGATTTATATACTTGATCTTGAGCCAATTCGTGAAATTATTCAATCTGAATATAGCGTTGCACACTTGTATGAAATCAATGCAATAGAATATGTAGGGTGGGAGGGTGTTGGAAAAATGTCGGATTATCCAAAGGTGAAAGTGCAAGAGGAGAATCGCAATGGCTACATGACAAGATTTATGGAAATTGAAGATCTACCGCAAACCAAGTTTGTTAATATTGTTTTTAAGTATGGTTTGAATGGCATGATTGACATGGAAATGATAACAGTTTTTCCGGGTATGTATGCTCCAGCGTTTCCAAATGCTTCAATGTCACAGGAGGATTTTCAAATTGCATCAGAATTTTGGGATGAGCACATTCTATTAAAAAAACATTCCTATTAAATCGCTTTTGACATATAGATTTTTCACTAAAAAAACCTTTTTCACCACTGATATAGTAGATCAAATTACCCCTGAAACTCTAACTTCGGTTGTTTGATTTACGGGGAGGGGTCAGTGTCGTTTATGGAATAGATTTTGGGAGGCCTTAAATGATTTTTTTCTGAGGGATGCAACCGTCTAATTGGTACCAATTTTCTTAATTTATTTAAACTTGGTTAGACGGTGTAAGTCCATGAGCAAGTTATATTTGTTTGGATACTGATAATTAAATTTAGGAATGATCGACTCGCATATTCACATTGGTTCTTTAAATCAACTTTTTTCGGAGGAAACACAGCCCTTCCGCAAGGTTCATCGCATGATCGATCTTTTCGAAAGTATCATTAAATCACATTCGGTGGTTATACTGAGTGAGTATGTCAAGCACAACCGTCTAAGTGAATCAGCTAAAGGTATGTTGGCTTCAGGCTTGCGCACACCATCACTAGGAACTTGGCAACTGTTAAGCCGGGTTCTGTTCGAAGAATTGAAGGAGCAAGCCTATGATTGGAGTTTTGACGGTTTTTCCGGCGATTTTACCGCACTCGACAAGGCATTAAATGTGGAGAAAACCAATGTCATAGCCTTGCGCAATGGCTATGCCCATGGAGCAACTCCTACAGATGGGCAATGTAAGGCCGATATTTTGAAGTTTGAACCATTTCTGGAGAAATTACTTAATAGCAAATGGCTAATAAACACCAATACAGAGGTTCGCGATGGAAAGGTATGGATAGCAACTCAGTCAAATGCCCTTTGCGCTCATCCTATACTAGTTCACAAGGCAGAAGACGTCGGGGCCCCTTACGCCTTTTTCAATGATTTGAAAAACGACAAGGTAGGCCTTCTCAATTATCCGCTGAGCAAACATTACCGCGAGAAGGATTTTTATCGCGAGTTTCACGAATATTTGCCTCTTCACGAATGGAAGAAAACGGGCAGTTCAGATTTTACCCAACGTATCGAAGAACTCACCGAAACCTTTAAAGGTCGCTTAGCTGAGCGTTCACAGATTCACGATTTTATACTCACAAAAAGTAAGGGTTATTTGTCCATTCAGGGAAATCCTGGAATAGGGAAGTCGGCTCTCATTGCACAGGTTTTTAAAGAAATCAAAAGCAGTAAAGAAGCCCATCAGTTAAATTGTATCGAGTATTTTATTCGCAGAGGCACCCAGCAGGCCGATGTAGATTACTTGCTTAATTACCTCGTCAAACGCACTGACGAAGTTTTTCCGCAAGGACGAGAAATAAGGGCCGAGGGTAAAATGACCTTCGATTTGCAAAATCAATTATTTAGCAAGTGGCGCTTATGGTTGGAACACAGTCAGGGAAAGAAACTGTTGTTTTTGATTGATGGGTTGGATGAAGGCGTTGAAAAGAATTTGCTCGCCTACATGCCGCGTGAGAACTTTGAAAACATCCTCATTATTTATGGCTCAAGGCCGGGCGGACACAAGAGCATCGATGAACTTTGGGCCACATTACCCCCTGAGCACCATACCCCATTGTTATTGGAAGGACTGAGTATGGCTGATATTCGAGCCCTTATTTATGATGTTGCCAACAAATACGAATTAGAACGAGAAAGTGTATGGATTGATGTGGTGCAGCAGCGCTCACAGGGTAATCCACTTTATTTGCGATTGCTCTGCAATGCGATTGAAAACGGTAGTATTGCCCTAAATGATTTGAATGCACTTCCCCAAGAGATTGACGAATACTACAAGGCTATATTGAGTCGCTACGCACAGGATATGGTGGATGGCGATGCCCTGCTAGCTGGCTTGTTCACGTTTGCAGCGGCCAAAGACTATCTTACTATGGCGCATTTGGGGCTCATTAATCGATTGGGGGATGCTACTATTCAAAGGATTGGTAGTACTTTAAAAGAAGTTTTGTTTGAGAACCCACTTACCGAAGACGTGTTGGACTATCAGTTGTTTCATGAAAGCTTCCGCGAATATTTGGTAAAGGAAAAAGCCAAGCAGGTAAATGATGCCGCCGAGCGTATACTTGATTATTGCGCAAGCTGGGAGTCCGTGGAAGGAACTTGGGAGCAACGCTATGCTTTAGAGCATTATGCAAGTCATTTAAGCGAGAGCAAAAAGGAAGTTCGCGCAAAGGAATTATGGGGATTACTGAAAAATAGCAGATATAAAGAAACTCAGAAAAATGTTCTCAAACAATATGATGCGAGCCGCGATCTTGCCAGAATTGGTTTATTGAAGGCTTCGGAGTTAAAACAATTTGATTTACAATTGGAATGCGCGCTACAATTGGTAGATCTAAAATACGAAGAGGCCAACGATGCTACGCAGGTAGTGGCTTTGGTGGCAGATGGAGAGATTGACCTGGCTCTTAAACGCATCGAAAGCTTTGGCGGTTCGGACCAAGAGGGTGTAAAACGTAGGTTTATCTTATACATGCTTTGTCTTATGGAACTCACACTTTTGGAAAGTAAAACTAAACCATATCGGAAAACTAGTGTTGCGAAAATTCTACAACATCTGGATGAGCAAATACCCGTGGATCATTCAAATTTAAATTGGAATGATTTCTTCCCAAGTTATGTCATGTTTTTGATGGCCTGTGAATTAGCCAAGTTGGACTTGGTTTATCTATTGGTATACAAGCGAACTGAAAATTGGAAGAGTGATTGGTTGGGTGAAAATGGGCCTTACAATGATTTGCAATTAGAGGTATTACAGGCTTGCGCCAGAGGGATAAGTTCTGATTTTCTTATGAGTAGCGCGCTTGCGGACTTGAGTGCCGCACTGGTTGAACAAGGCAATTTAGAGGAAGCCCTTGCCTGCGCACGAGGGATAAATTCTGATACTGATATGAGTAGCGAACTTGCGATGCAGATATCGGATAAATTTCTGTCACCATCGCTTGCGGCCGTCAGTGCCGCACTAGTTAAACAAGGCAATGTAGAGGAAGCTCATTCCTGCCTACGAGGGATAAGTTCTAATTTTTATAAGATTAGCGCACTTTTGGACATCAGTGCCGCACTGGCTCAACAAGGCAATTTAGAAGAAGCGGCATCTTCGATTCGGGAAGCCCTTACCTGCGCACGAGGGGTAAGAAATGATTTATGGAAGAGTAGCGCGCTTGCGTCCATCAGTGCCGCACTGGCTCAACAAGGCAATATAGAAGAAGCGGCATCTTCGATGCAGGAAGCCCTTGACTGTGCACGAGGGATAAGTTCTGATTTTCGTAAGAGTAGCGCGCTTGCGGACTTGAGTGCCGTACTGTCTAATCAAGGGGATTTAGAAGAAGCGACATCTTTGATGCAGGAAGCCCTTGCCTGCGCACGAGGGATAAGTTCTGATTTTTATAAGATTAGCGCACTTTTGGACATCAGTGCCGCACTGACTCAACAAGGCAATATAGAAGAAGCGACATCTTTGATGCAAGAAGCCCTCGCCTGCGCACGAGGGATAAGTTCTGATACTGGTAAGATTAGAGCGCTTTTGGACATCAGTGCCGCGCTAGCTCAACAAGGCAATGTAGTAGAAGCGGCATCTTCGATGCAGGAAGCCCTTGCCTGTGCACGAGGGATAATTTCTGATTTTTATAAGGGTCGCGCGCTTTTGGATATCAGTGCCGCAATGGTTGAACAAGGCAATTTAGAGGAAGCCCTTGCTTGCGCACGAGGGATAAGTTCTGATTTTTATAAGGGTCGCGCGCTTTTGAACATCAGTGCCACATTTGCTAAACAAGGCAATATAGAAGAAACGGCATCTTCGATGCAGGCAAGCCTTGCTTGCGCAATAGGGATGAGTGATCTTTGGAAGATTAATGCGCTTGCGTCCATCAGTGCTGCACAGACTAAACAAGGCAAGATAGTGGAAGCCCTTGCCTGCGTAAGAGGGATAAGTTCTGATAATATTTATAAGAGTAGCGCGCTTGCGTCTATCAGTGCCGAACTAGCTAAACAAGGCAAGATAGAGGAAGCCCTTGACTGTGCACGAGGGATAAGTTCTTATACTTATAAGAATAGCGCGCTTTTGGACATCAGTGCCGCACTGGCTCAACAAGGCAATGTAGAAGAAGCGACATCTTTGATGCAAGAAGCCCTTGCCTGCGCACGAGGGATAAGTTCTGATACTGGTAAGATTAGAGCGCTTTTGGACATCAGTGCCGCGCTAGCTCAACAAGGCAATGTAGAAGAAGCGGCATCTTCGATGCAGGAAGTTCTTGCCTGTGCACGAGGGATAAGTTCTGATACTGATAAGAGTCTCGCGCTTTTGGACATCAGTGCTGCACTGGCTCAACAAGGCAATGTAGAAGAAGCGGCATCTTCGATACACGAAGCCCTTGACTGTGCACGAGGGATAAGTTCTTATCATGCTATTTTGGACATCAGTGCCGCACTGGCTCAACAAGGCAATGTAGAAGAAGCGGCATCTTCGATACAGGATGCCCTTGCCCGCGCGCGGGGGATAAGTTCTGATACTGATAAAAGTCGCGCGCTTGCATCCATCAGTGTCGCATTGGCTCAACAAGGTAATGTAGAAGAAGCCCATGCCTGCGCCAGAGGGATAAGTTCTGATTTTCGTAAGAGTCGTGCGCTTGCATCTATCAGTGCCGCACTGGCTCAACAAGGCAAGATAGAGGAAGCCCTTGCGTGTGCACGAGGGATAAATTCTGATACTGATAAGAGTCGCGCGCTTGCGTCCATCAGTGCCGAATTTGCTAAACAAGGCCGTGCAGAAGAAGTTGAAGCGATTGTTACTGAAATACCTCAAATTGGTATTCGACATTCATGTTGGGAGAAAATAGCAGTGGTAACCCTTGCAAAAGATACTTGGGAAATGGCTCTAAATGCAGTGCAAGAGTACAAAACGGATGAAGCTCGTCTGTTTTGTCTTAGAGGATGGTGTGAAAAAGTGGATATAACCGCGGTTTCTTCAGAATGCATAATCGAAATATTACCGCTTATTGCTTTTGACAGTTACAGTATTGAAGCACTATTACGCAAATATGCAGTGCGTGAAACTTTGCTTTGTAAACCAAAATATTTGCTTCAGCAAAGACTTAATGCGACATTAAATATCCAATGGGCCATCGATATCGCGGCCCAATTTCCAAATTTGGAAACCAAAGTACGCCTATCCACCAACCTCGAAGCTTGGTTGCATGAAATTGTGGATGAGGACGATCGAGATCAAATCGAATTATGGGCAAAACAGGTGGCAAAAGGTAAAATTACAGAAGAAGAATTTGGGCAGAGGGTGTCTGAGATTTGATATAGAGTACATTCAAAATTGAATAAATAACACCTACACGGGAATGGTATTTGAAAAGTTTGTTTGCCATGCTAAAATTGAGAATTGATTAATACAAGTGAGTGCTGTATCACGAAAGTTCCAATAGTCATGACATCTCTCTATAATACTCCCTGAATCCTGGACCAAAGGTTTAGTTAAAAAATCACTTAATTTGACTAAACGATATGACCAAACAAACCCGACGCAAATTCACGCCGGAATTCAAGGCAAATGGCGCATAACACAGCACAAAATATTAACTTAGCATCACTAACCTTTTGGTCCAACGACGGGGGTGTATTATAAACATCGGCTGGTTGAATTCAAAGCGCGCCTTTGGTCCTTGGCATGACGTTGAGAAAACTTGCAGAAAGGGTAGGTGTTTCGGTCAGCGCGACACAATTCATTTTCTAGTTTACGCAATTGATTTCCTTAAATTGGTCTTCGTTGGTTAATTGGCTTTGTTAGATATCCTTATTAAGTAGCTTTTCGGGATAAAATTCATTTAATAGATTGATTAGAATGCTCTCCTCACACTTGATAGTTGTGTTTCCTAGTACTTCAACAAAACTATTATGATGCTCTCCCCATTCGATCAAAGAAAGATACAAGGGCATGCGTAACAAAAGTTGTTCACCATGCTCAATGGGGAAATCTGCTCTAGTAAAAATTCTTTTAGCCCATTCTAAGTAGCCTTTATACTTGTTAAATTCCTCTTTTGAATATCCCTCACTAAACACAATACTATTTAGACTGCTCAAATGAAAGTTGCCATTTTTATAGTAATCCCATCGGGGGTAGTTGCCTTTGAATAATGTGCTAATTTCATTCGATTTGCCATTCCTCCTAGCCATTCCCAAGTACAACGGGTGAGCAATACCTAAATTATCCACTTGATGAAGAAAATATAAAAAGCCCTGACTTTTTTTGTTTCCCCTTACTGAATTGACTACTTTTTCGAACAATCGCTCCATTTTTTTCGAACGGAGAATTATTCGGTAACCATTAAGTAATTTGGTTGATGAAGCCCCACCATTAGTTTCAAATAATTCTGCTCTATTTTCATCTTTTGTTGCAAAAGCAATAAAGTTGTCAATTATCTGTTTTCGGTATTGGTTATCCATTTTGTATTTCTGTCTGTTAATTGTCAATGTTGTCAGTCTTTTGGGGTTTCACACAACAGTTTTCGAAGCAGTGAACCGCCACTTTTGCCAAACCCGTTTTAGCAGTTCGGCCTTCTTTTTTCATCATTCGTTTAGCCAATTAAATGCGTTTGAAAAATAATTGTCTGCGTAATTTCTCCAGTCGTTTCCGTTGAAGCCAAATTGAGCCAGTTTTCTTTGCGGTGAGCCTGGAGAAGGAATTGCGATTGCTGTAACTTGGTAATTGTCAATTGTGAAAACCTTTGCAATTGGACTAGTTATTTGATTGTTGTTTCCACCAAGCCCCTGAACAAAGTTTTCTTGAAAAGTGCATCCTGCTAGATTGTCTACTTGTCCAAATGGTAAATTGCCGTGAAGGATAAATTGTCTTTCGAGGTCTTTGAGAACACCTTTGGAGGTGCAAATAATTTTTCGTACTCCATTTTGGATAAGTGATTGAACGCATTGAATATTGTACGTTCTCCTAATTAATTTATTATCCAATGAACTAAAATCGTGTCTTTCACAAGAATAAATTGTATCTGAAATTGCAATCTGTCTGTGAGCTAAACTTTGTAATATTTGGTTTGGGTCCGGTGGCAATAAAATTGTGTCGTCAATGTTGTCTCTGTATAAACCCCATAGTCCGCTATCAATGCTTCCATAGAAAAAACGAATTGTGCCTTCATTCAGTCTGTTTTGTTGCTTTGTTGTATTGTCTTGGTCAGTGCATTCGTAAACTGGGAAGCTACCTAAAATTAGTTTAGTTGCTCCGTTAATTTGTCCTTGTTGCAGGTAAGGGTGTATTTCTATTTCTCCTATTGGCATCTTGTCTTAATTATAATATCTATCTGTTAGGTCAAAAAAGTGAGTGGCGCTAAGTTAATGTTTTGTGCTGTGTTATGCAGTAATTTGCTGTTAATTCCATCAAGCCTTTCATCAGCATGACCATTGCCAAGGTGTCTAGCTCACAGTATTGGAGTAGAGCATTCCGCAATGTCAATCGCTCTGCATCGCCGATGAAACTCCATTGAAGTTTGTTGTAAGCGGTCATCGCGGCGGAACCGTCAGAGACCTCACCTAGGTCATCAAATAGTTCGTAATCAGCAACCCAGTCAAAGGTTGTTATTGGTAACAAGGTCTTGTATGGGTCGCGATTTTTGTCGTCCCGGATCCAAACATGGTCATCAAAATTCCGACTGCCATATTCCAAACCCCTGCCGTATTTCTTGGCTTGAGAAAATTGCTCAGCAACAGAAGGGCAGTCATTTATGATCGCTGGTAAAATGCGCTTGATAGAATTGCTACCGCCGGCATGCGGACTGTAATAAACCTTCCTTACTAAATCGGCCATGTCGACCATATTGCGAGGGCCAGTTCTTTTCGGCTTCTTATCAATGTCCTCTTCCGTGATTGAATCGATAAATGCCAACAATTCCTCTTGATCATCCGGCTTCAAAATAGCGATATCTCGCTTAATTTTATTCAATACCGTATTCTCGTGCGATGCATATCTAAAAATGGTGCCATCGTTTGATTCCAGAGAAGCCTTCAAAGCCCTAGCAAAAGCCAAATTAGGGTATTCACCTTGCTCCCAAGATATGAAATCATTGAAATGCTCAACCCTGCCATCTTTGTGCATGATGTGATGGGAAAATTGGAACGCCACCGTTTCGTAAGGGGCCATTCCCTTGAAATAAGGCAATGCTACCACACTGGTTTCAAAATCAATCATATTCAATGGATAATTCCAGTTAGATCGCATCGAATCGAAATCCGCTTTCAAGAAAACATAGTCTTTGGATTTATTTTGAACGGCTTCGATCTGATAACCCCGACGTTCAAATGGCGTCATCCCCAGTCTTTCTGGATCTTCCTTTCCCGTTTCAGGTCTCAATAATTCTGCATTCAATAGTGAGATAAAGGGTACATTTTGGTCCATCACTTTTTGCGAAATCTGAGCACCGCCCAAACCCAACCACAAATCCGTCACTTTTGTATTCTGCAACTGCTCCGCTGAAACTTGTCCAACAATACTCCATTGATGGTTAGCCCAACACTCCGTAAATCCACATTTCTTCTTCGTACCAGCCGCGACGAAAGTACATTTCTTGCACGCCATGCTCGGTTTGCACCAATGTCGTTGTTGTGACACATACAAATCAGCCGACCACTGTATGAATTGTTCTAAGCTTCGATGTTCTTCGGGGATGTTTTCATTGGGCACCGGCAGTGCATGCAAACGCTCTACCACTTCACCCATGGGAATCTCCTTGAGCAAATCAAAATTGCCAATCTGACCCGATGTCAATCCGTCTGCCACCGTCACATTCATGCGGCCCTTTTCATCTTTCGCCACTTTGAACAACTGATTCAGCCCGTCACGACTTGCCACAGCATCTTTGTTTATCAGCAACAAATACGGCTTGATTTCGAATTGCGGCAAGGCTTTCTGCATCACATAAGTTTGAAAAGCGATATCGTATAAATATGGTTGCCATTTTGCCGAGGGTTTACCTTTTTTATCAAAGAAAACCTCACCGTTAGCGATGGATTTCGACTTAACCTCAATCAACTTGATAGTATGCCCGTCACGCACAATGATATCAGCTCGGATGAATAGGTTCGCATGTCGAAATGCCCCCTCAGCAATTACCACATTTGGGTGTGCCAATAATTTATCTTTGGTCAGTTGCAGCGCGTCTTCTTCGTCGAGAGTTTCGATCGTAATCCCATACCCTTGGGGATCATCGCAATACTTATACTTAGCCATTTCCCCAACTTGATAACCGCCTTTGGCCAGCGCCTGCATGAATGGATCGCTTTCTTGGTTGTCGTAGTATTCAGCGTTCTTGGTGTAATACAATTTGGTTGGACACTCAAGCCCAAGTTTAAATCTACTTTTGGTTAGATAGCGTGCTTTCATGGTCATATGGCTTTGCTTTTAAGGGTCAATGATTTTTCAAACGAGAATCCGATGTTGGATGTATGATTGCGCTCGTAATGCTCTGTATTACACAGTTCTATCAAGGTTTGAAGTCGAGCCTTTTCGAGGCCTAGTAAATTCTCCACCATAAATCTTCGGGCTACATTGTTTATTTCGCCAGGTGTAAAATCGAACTTCTTCACCAATTCTATCGCTTCTTGTTGTCGCAATCCCTTAATTGCAGACTTCCATATAGAAATTTTGGCCAATTCATTGGGGGATTCGAATTCGAATTTCATCGCCCAACGTCTCTCAAAGGCCTCATCCATGTTTTTGGTAAGGTTGGTGGTTCCGATCATGATTCCATTGAATTGCTCCATTTGCTCCAGTAGGATGTTTTGAAGTGCATTGCTCATCTGATCAACTGAATTCCGGATTCCCACTCGCTTGCCAATGATCTGATCGCATTCGTTCAAGAACAATATGGGAGCAACATCTATTCGCTCGCAGGCGGTTTTATAGTCAGTGAAGATCTGTTTCAGTTTCCGTTCGGATTCACCCACCCATTTACTCTGAAAATCCGTAACCTCAATTTTCATCAATGGGCGTTTGGTTTTGCGGCAAATCTGTAAGACCATCTCCGTTTTTCCGCATCCAGGTCCGCCATAAAACAACATAGTAAGTCCTTTCATTTTTGCATGAGTAGGAAAGCCAGCCTGAAACTCGGCAAATTTCTGGGGCATTAAAATTGACGACACCCTGTCGATTCTCTTTGAGAATTCCGGATTGAAGTACAAATCCACCTTTTGAATGTCCTTGGCTTGAATCATCGGGACATTTACTTTTCCTATACGCGCACGCAGAAACTTCAGCATGTCGGGATCCAACTCTTTGAGGAAATAATCAAATCCCTTTGGGGTGAGTTTTAGCTCTGGGTTGAAGTCGACCATGGCCCCACCTGCATTTTCAATCAATCCCTCGGCAATGGGCGCCCAGGTGTCCGCAAGAATCTCCTTTCGCATGTATTGTATGTAATTCTTGCCCATGTTGATGTAGTTATCTAAATAACTAAAATTGAAGGCGTCATTGTCAAATACTGATTTTACGCATACTGCCATACACACATAGGCATCTAGAACCGTTTCAATGAAGTACTTTTTATTGCAATATTTAATCAGATTCAACTGCGCATTGTTCTCAACGATGTCGTCAATGAATTGATTCACCTCAGCTTTCCCGAGATGGTCATGATCAAGGAGCTTTTTTCGGAAATACTCCAATACAGCATCCAATCCAATAGGACCGATATTTCTAATCGTATCCAAATCGCCATTGTCGATCGCCTCTGAAATGGCTGATTCAATTGAATATATATATATTCCTTCATAGCGCTCCTTTTCCAGTAAACTTATTCTTTGCATTTCCCTTAGTTGGGTGCGTATCAGTTTACTATTTTCCTGAAAAAAGGGCTTCAAAAATGCTGTAATTGAACGCTCCGATAATCTAATGTCGGTAGACGACATACAATAAACCGTTGCGAAAATCGCGGCTCTATCAATGGACATTTTGAGATTATCTGCCATGGCAACCAGATTTCCCAAGTCAGACAGGGGCTTGGCGACGGCAAGTGAATTTTCTTGGAGATTCCTAAAAGCATCTTTGATGAGCTTACCGAAATCTTCCTTTTCTTGATTCGCAGTTCGTTGTGCGGCGAAGCGGCTTATTTTAAGTTTTTTCATATCAATTTAAAGGCATAGTTTTTTGGGACCCCTATGCAAGGCTTGTAGTGAAGTAGTAATAAGGTTCTTTTGATTCCGAAGAACCTAAATATATGACATTTTTTCTGAAATTCCAAATTTGACCTCCGATTTGTTACAAAATTCCTGCAATTTCCCTAAATCAAAAAATGCATAGTTGCAATTTTAATATTGCATAATTATGAATACTTTTGTCATCATTAAATGTCACATTACAATAAAAGACACGAACGGTTGCAGGGCCTAGAGCAGTTTTTACGCACTGCAGAATCAACACGATTTGAGGACATTGAGCACTTTGCACTGCAATTTGGCGAGGTGAAGGAGAGAATGATTCGAGAAGACTTGAAACTCCTTCGCATCGGCTATGGCAAAAACGACCCAATCAATATTGTCGTAGAGAACGGTCATTACAAAATCAAGGCGATAGGATCAAAATGGAGTTACACAGATCTTGCCGAAACAGAAAGAGCCACCTTGCCCTTGGTTTTTAGTATTTTACAACCCTATCGTGAAATGCCGGCTATCAAAAAGGTATTGGAGGATTTGAAACAGGAACATCGATTGGCCAACAAAGATGTCAAATTGTTATCTGCGGCTGTTTGGAGTCGTTCAACAGAGCTCCAACCTGAATTTTTGACCATGACCACGAAATTGATGGGATTCATCGCCAAGCAGCAGGCCTGTGAATTCAACTATTTTAAAGTCAACGCTCGAAGCGATAAGTCCAAAACACCCACATTTGTGGAAGTATATCCCTTGCAGATTAGGGTTTACGAATCCCGTTATTATTTGGTTGCGATACGAACCGATGCTCCTGCCACACCAGAATCAATCAGGATCTTTCCCTTAGACGGCATTTATCGTTACAGAATTGATGAATCGGTAAACCAAGATAGCGGGGAACCCAACAACTTCGATTGGCATGAAGTAAGTAAGTCGGTTGAATTGAACGATTACTTTACACACTGCATTGGATTGTATCGAGATTACAACAAACACAAATCACCCACCACAATCATCCGTTGGTTCAAAGATTGGGCTGCTAGTCAGGTGGAGGCGGTGCCCCTGCATCCAAGCCAAACGATTATTCAACGCGTTGATAACGCCATTTGTGTTAAGTTGTCCGTTTATGACACGGCTGAACTTACAAGTATTTTCAGTAAGTATGGAGAATATAGTTGGGAATGAAAGTCACAAAATCAAAGAACTAACTCAAAATAAATCGATAAGCGGATGTCCGCAGATGAATAAAAGCAAAATAATTGTAATATTGAATAAGTCAACGGAAGTGATAAAAGATCCAAGCAATATTCCCAAAGTGAAGAATCTTATTCTTGCAACATTGATGGTGTTATTATCATCATCAACAAATGTTGGGAGGCAATCGGCACCTGCGTCTTGGAGCAACCCAGTAATGAATCCCTATGGACAGAACCTCGCTTCGTATGTCAAAGCCCATTACAGGGTTGGCGATATAAAGACGATGCGCAAATTCATTGTCTATAAGGAGTTGAACGCCCCAACAGAAAAAGAACTCAGCAACATCATGACTTCCTGTAGCTGGGGATATGACTTCAAAATGAAAAACTGTACATGGTTAAATAAGAGAGAATTCTATCTCACTGTGGAAACTAATAAAATGAATACCACAGGCATTGAAAATTATTATGGAGTTGTTCTAAGAGACACCGCCCGCTTGATAATCAACAAACAAAATCGATCTAACCCGTTTGCCATGGCTAACTAATTGGGCCAAAGATGAAAGATCCTAAGAAGATCAAAATCACGAAAAATTATCTTTAAACAGGACTTCTTTTTAGAAAAGATGCAATTTTTGCTGATATTTGGTCATGACGGAATTGAACAAGAGTGCTTTTCCCTATCAAATCGATAAGATAGTTTCTAATCCGAGTTGTTTGGACTTTATTCAGTCATTCATTGATTATCAGGAATTTGGCAAATTAGAAGATATGATAAATAAAATTAATAGTACGCCAGACCTAAAGGAGAAGTATGGCGATCATATTAATAAAGTGTCGAGAGTGAGGAGGAAATTCAATTTAAATTTGGGATTTTACAGCCCTGGAAAAAAATCAAAAGGTGAGGTTGTTGAAGCGGCGGAAGTAACTCTGTTTTTTAAGCTTTTTGAGAACTCTGAACCTGAACAGGTGAAACTTGGTGAACACGCTGATAATAAGCCGGACGTAAATGGACAAAAAAAACTGCGGCGTTTGGCTCCAAGCGTATGGAGTATGAAAACCGCCAATTACACTAATGACCTTAATGGCATTGCCCTAATCATACCAAATAATATAACAGCGAAATCAAAGGTGATTAAGGTTTACTGCGGTTATAGATATGGGCAGATGATGGGGCATGGAGACTGGCAAATTTGGAGAAGGTCAGATTCTGGTTGGAGAATGTCTTCAACTAAAGGGACTTGGATCTCTTGATATACAAACCAACTGGTATGAATAATGAATTTGAGCGTAGCCCAGTATCTAAGGTGCGGTGTATTTTTTACGCGGTCTTTATTTTTTTAAACACATTAAAATGTTGCTTTTTGCCAACATTGAATAATATTATGTATATTTGTGGTGGAATATACCGACATTTTATTTAAATTCTAATGTTGGTATTAGTTAACATTGTATAGTAATAATAAACTGAATGATGGAAAAAAGTATCAAATATTGGCACGCAATGAGCGACCCTGCAATGCTTGAACAATTGGGTGAATTTGTTAAACAAACAAGGTTGCAGCAAAATAAAACACAACAACACGTTGCTATTGCGGCAGGAATTAATCGTTCCACAATGGTGCAAATTGAAAAAGGTGCAGGAGGAACATTGCTTTCTTTTATACAAATTTTGAGAGCACTAGAGCAGCTTCAAATCTTTGAGCATTTTGAAATAAAGCAACAATTTAGCCCCTTACAACTTGCTAAGTTGGAACAGAGTAAACGCCAAAGAGCAAGCACTAAAAAAGACAGTCAAAACAAAAAACCTAAAAGTGATTGGTAATGATAACAACAGCATATGTTAACATTTGGAACAAACGAGTTGGGGCAATTGCTTGGGATGTAAATAGTGGTTGGGCTTCATTTGAATACGAACCTGCCTTTCTTGCTAATCAATGGGATTTATCTCCATTGAAAATGCCCATTAGCGGTGCAGAAAAACAAGTATTTTCCTTTTCGGAATTAAGAAATACAACAACATTTAAAGGCTTGCCAGGTCTTTTAGCGGATGTACTACCAGATAAATACGGAAGCAGCTTAATTAACGCTTGGTTGGCAAGTAATGGTCGTCCTTCAGATAGCATGAATCCAGTTGAGTTATTATGTTTTATTGGTGCACGTGGAATGGGTGCTTTGGAATTTGAACCAGTTTTACCCAAAGCAAATAATCGAGCTACTAAAATTGAGCTGAGTAGTTTGATTCAAATTGCTCAAGAGATACTTTCAGGAAGACAACAATTTAACGCTAACTTATCTGCTGATGAAGCAAAGGCATTGAGCGATATCTTGAAAATAGGTACTTCAGCTGGTGGGGCAAGAGCAAAGGCTGTTATCGCTTTCAATCCCGACACAAAAGAAATACGTTCAGGTCAGGCAGATGCGCCGAAAGGATTTACCCATTGGCTATTGAAGTTTGACGGTGTTACTGATCAGCAGCTCGGTACTTCATCAGGTTATGGTAGAGTAGAAATGGCTTATTATTTAATGGCTAAAGAAGCTGCAATTGAAATGACTGAATGCAGGTTACTTGAGGAAAATGACCGAGCACATTTTATGACAAAACGTTTTGATAGAGAGCATGGGAAAGGCAAAATTCATGTTCAAAGTTTTTGTGCTATCGCTCACAATGATTTTAATGAAATTAATTCTTTCAGTTACGAACAGTTATTCGAAACCATGCGAAGCATGTTATTACCCTATACCGATGCAGAACAACTTTACCGCAGGATGATATTTAATGTGATGGCAAGAAATTGTGATGATCATACAAAGAACTTTTCTTTTATCATGGACAAAACGGGCCAATGGAAATTAGCCCCTGCATTTGATGTGTGCCACTCATATCGCCCTGATAGTACCTGGGTAAGTCAACATTCAATGAGCATCAATGGCAAACGTCAGAACATTACGAGAAACGATTTATTGCAAGTAGCACAAAAAATGAACATTAAAAAAGCGGATGCAATCATAAATCAGGTGCAGGAAGCTGTTAGTAAATGGGATGAATTTGCAATACAAACAAAAGTAAAGAAGGACTTAAAAGAAGCAATCGCAAAAACCTTATTGCTTTTATAAAATAGACAAGGGAATTATTCTTCCTTCTCGTACATCGCGAAAAAGGGTGTGCCGATTTCCCATTCAATGCCCTTGACATCGGAGATATATCGACCCAAATCGAATCGTTTCCGATGTATATAGAAAGAAAAATTGACATTGAATTGGAAAAAACGCTGACGACAGACCCTATTCGTCGCTGCAAACTGACCCCACTCCGTCAGATCTAATCACATCCCCAATGTTACTAGTGCTTAACTCCGTATTATGCATCATTGATTTGCCTCTACTGAGGGGGGCAATTTCAGCCCGACGAAGAGGGATCAATTTGCCCGATTATTCCAGTTGTAAAACATTCATTTATAGTCACTTACCAAAAATATCGGCTATTCATTGCCGAAGTGGTTGATTTTTTTTTAATTGGTATATTGTTGTGTGTGCTAATTAATTAAAATGATCTAAATGAAACATAAAATACTCATATTAACAATTTCTATCATTTTCATACCTCTTTTGATCTTATCATCGTGTGGAAATAGTACAAAGAATAACGAGGAGGTTTCAAGTGCAGCCGCTACGGTGTCCCCTGACGATCAAGAGAATTCAACTAAGATAGAAATAGCTGGTGTATATTCCGGAATTGATAACGTTGGCATGGAGTCGTCAATCGTACTCCGAAGTGGTGGGACGTTAATAATCAAGGCGTCTGTCGGCGACGGAACTCCAGATTACGGGCATTGGACGGGATCTTCGGATGATTTGGCTTTATATCATAACGATGCTTTTGGCAATGAAGAACTCATAGGCAATGCAAAAGTTACTGCAGAGGGCTTGGAAATAATTGGTGGTAAATTCTATAATCGACAATAAAAATTGAGTTCAATATTTGTTTTAGGAATTGAAATAGATAAATTAAAGTGGAGTCCAGAACCCACTCAAAAAAACGGGGCGTTTTCGAAAAGCCATACGAGTAGAGCAACGTAAATAAATCAAAGAAAAAATGAATTGGTACATTCAAGTGTTAAAAAATTATGCTCAATTTACTGGTAGGGCAAGAAGAAGCGAATATTGGTATTTCGCTTTGTTTAATGTTATTTTCATGGCTCTCGCTATGGGCCTAGATAATGTGTTAGGAACGACGATGTATCCATTGCCTTATGGATATGTTTATTTTATTTATGCTATAGTTGTAATAATTCCAGGTTTGGCTGTATGCGTGAGAAGGCTTCATGATGTAGGGAAAAGTGGTTGGATGGCTTTGATTTGTTTGATTCCAATTGTTGGTGGCATTTGGCTTCTTGTCTTACTTTTTACTGACAGCCAAGCGCAAAGTAATAAATGGGGTGACAATCCTAAGATTCAAGTTTCAAATATTTAAAAATGAAACAAATATTATTAATGGCGACGATGTTGCTAATGTCCGGATTTACTCATGCACAAACAATCCAATCGAGTAATTATGGTACAACTGGTTATATCAAGCCCGACGGCACTATTCAAAATAGCAGTTATGCTACGGTTGGCCACATTAAAGAAAATGGCACAATTCAAAATAGTAACTACTCTACAATTGGATATATAAAAAGTGACGGGACGATTCAAAATAGCAATTATTCAACTGTTGGATATGTTAAAAGTGATGGAACCATCCAAAATAGTAATTATGCAACTATTGGTCATATCAAAGACGACGGGACCGTTCAAAACAGCAATTATGCTACCATTGGTTACGCAAAGGGAATTGATAAAGAATGGGCCGCAGTTGCATTTTTCTTTTTCCGATTTAATTAACTCAGATAACCATTTTGAAGGCAAGCCTCCTAAACAGCCCAAAACCACTCTTGCTTACGTTTTGGGTTGGTTAGGGTGGCATTACTTTTTGACGCAGTAATAGCTGCCTTCATTTTCAACACAATCCGTAGTTGAGTTAATGCGGATTTTCATTTTCCCATCTGGATCGGATAACGACTCGCCAGTAATAACGGCGCGGGTTGGCGACAGGATAACAATCGTCAAATTGAAGTGAGTCGCTGTGCCATTAAGGATAAATCCGTAAGTCCCAAGAGTGCTCGAATATCCAATTTTGACTTTTACCGTTTGGTCTGTACTGTAAAAGGTTTTACCATCTAGATACGTTAATACATCCGATTCGCTCTCAAAATTAGTTTGGCCAAATCCTCTGTTTGTAAACAAAAGGAAGCAGATTAGAAGTAGGTATATTTTTTTCATTTTTTGTAAATGTAGGTTAATATCAATTGAAATATATTGTTTCCTAAGATCAATTATTAATAGTTTAAGCTCATAATTTAAAGAACTGGGTTTGATTCGATTTTCGGAGTCTTGAAAATGTTCTGTGAAGAGAATAGGGTTTATTAGGGAATTGATTTTATGAACTATTACATATCATTTACTAAGTGTAAGTTATGAATTAGTCGTCTTGAGCGTTATTTGTTGCATGAAAATCAAATCTTTATCAATTTTTGCTGTTGCGTTCGTTCTGTTTGCGTCGATGGTGGCATTTAAGCCTGCATCAACTAAGTCGCAGATTTGTTTTTCGATTAGAGGTAATGGTAAGTCATTGGTTATGATACGCATCGGTCCTGATAAAAACTCTGGTGCATGTTGTACAGGTGTGAGTAAGGAAAGTACAACTGGCGTTTGCGGTGAAATTGGATACAAAATTTACGACGACGGAACAAAGCGTCAGCTAGGCGTAATTACAAGTGATATCAAAGGCAAAACGATTGATCTGCGCAATTATTATTGATTAAAGCACTAAGTGAATACAATAATTGGGGGCCTATCCTATCACTGAATACTTTGGGTAATTGCAATTAGAAACCATCTTGTAAAATATCGCTGTGAAATGGTTGTATCTTTATTATTAAGACGTGAATCAAGATTAGCAACTCGCTATTTTTTGGCGTTCGTAACTTGTGTTTTTTATTTTGGATTAATAAAATCCCAATCTCAACGTGTGATTTATTCCCACTCTGATAGGCAAAAGATATTGTCGGCGCACAATCAAGAAAGGAGATTGGTTGGGAATCAAGATTTGATATGGGATTATGAACTTGAAGAATTTGCTGCAGATTGGGCATCAACCTTGTCATCGAGAGGTTCAGGCTTGTCTCACAGACCAAATAATAAATATGGTGAGAATTGTTACTGGTCTAGTACATCATCTGTTATTCCAGATGCTGCTATTTTGGCTTTTAACGAGGAAAAAGAGATGTATAATTACGGGCCCGTTTCATATCAGAATTTTAATGGTACTGGGCATTATACCCAGGTTGTTTGGTATCGAACCACGAAGGTTGGCTGTGCAGCGGTAAGCGGAAGTTCAGGCACGTATGTCGTTTGTAATTACGATCCTCCAGGTAATTTGATTGGAGATTATCCCTATAACAAAACAAATGTCAATGCTACTCCACCGCCAGTCAAAGTTTATACTCAGATCGAGCCAGAGCAAATTATAAAGCCAAAATATCCAGATCAATCACCGGCGTTAACCCAGGTGCCAACAACGGTCCGAGTTACTGCTCCAAATCCTACACTCAAACCCACCCCAAATGAACCAATGAAATCAAAGGGCTATCCCTCTGAAGTTTCCAGTAAAACGAAACAAAAATCTTCTGAACTCAAAAGAGCGCCATATATTTTCATGTTTTCAGGTGTTGAAACGTGGACTAAAAATCATGATTTGCCATTGATTACCCAGATGAAATTAAAGCAAGATATTAATTTCACGGGTGCCTCACCAGTATTCCAATTAAATGCAACGCTACCGAAAAAACCGGGCCATAAAATAAATGATATCAGAGGTGTATTCTCAATTGGGTTTACTTTGTCAAATAGCATTCTCCAAAATGAGATTGGGCAAGCTATAGGTAATTATCAATCGAGTCCGCGGTTGTATTCTCCAGTTTATTATGATTTTGGACTTCAGTGCTGGAAATATTTCCAAATCAATTTGGGGCAAACTATTTTCGGACTTATGGGGACTTCAAATACATTAGATTACGCAGTTTTAAATCGATGTGGTATAAGATTTATTATGCCAATGGGACGAAATTTAACCATTTCAGTGCATGGGTCCATTACAGGTCAAACAGTTGATATATCTAATTGGAGCATGGCGAGCTTGGGCCTTTCCCTGAGGTCTAAATTTTATTGAAATTGTGAATTAGCTAATTTAATTTCTTTTCAATTCTAAAATAACACAATACAATAATTCCCAATACTCGACTGACTTATTTACTTTGCCATAAGGAGAGATTCGTTTTCATAAGGGATATTTTCTGGGATATTTTAATCTGCATTTTGACCTTGAATTAAAACGTCGTACCAAATTTGTCGTCCCATTACAAAATATCTCGCATACTCTGCTGGTTAAGATGTTAATTTGTATTTTATGATACTAAATGCAATTAAAATTTTAAGACAACGTTATCCCAAGTTGTTTTCTATTTTAATTTATAGTTACATGAGGATTTTATTTACTTTCTATCTCCTCTTTTTGTCGGTATTTCCCTTATTCGGACAATCAGGCTATACTAGTAATAAGGGTCAAGTATATAATGAACTTGGTAAATCTAATGAGAATGTTAAATTTCTCTACAAAAAGGGTAATTTTCAATTACAGATTAGGTCAACAGGAATAAGTTATGAATGGTTTAATAAAGTTGATATTCAAAAAAGAAATGATGAAAATTCGAATTCCAATTTAGGATTTAAAGTAAAGAGATTGGATTATGAGTTTTTAGGAATTGACCCAAGAATTTCTTGGGAGGGTGAAGATGTTTTAAGTTCATGGGAGAATTATTATAATCATCTCGGGGCTTTCAATCGCGTGCCTTCATACGAAAAAGTGAAGATAAAAAATGTTTGGGAAGGCGTAGATTTGATTTTTTATCTTGACGAGAATGATGATCCCAAATATGATTTTATAGCGAAGGGTGATTGTATTTCTAACATAAAAATAAAACTTAAAAATCAAACTGCACTGACATGCAATAAGAAGAAGTTGATTTTGAGATTCGATGATTTTGAAATTTCAGATATTATCGGTGATTGTCACGTGAAAAATAATCCTAACGTCAAGATAGATGTAAATTGGAATTATGGGGATTCTGTTTTATCACTTACCACAACTAATATGATTGACTCCGACTCCTTCTATCGGATCGATCCACAGATTATACTTAAATGGGCTAGTTATTATGGTGGTGAGGGATTGGACAAAGGGTTGGGTACAGATGTTCATAGCGATGGGGGCGTGTTTTTTTGTGGTTTGGCAAGTTCTAAAGGAATGGCCACAAGTGGTTCGAAAATTTTTCAAACAACAATCAGTAATAATGATGATGCTTATTTAACAAAATTCCATAAGGATGGTGGCTCACTTTCAAGGATGTGGACGACGTATTATGGTGATACTGGCTACGAGTCTGCAAATGGAATAACTGCTCTAAGGGGTGGAAAAAAAGACACAATTTATATTACTGGGTATACTACTTCTGGAGGTAGTAACTTAGTGAAAAATTCGAGATATCGATCGAGTTATGCAGGAAAAAAAGATGTTTTTATTGCCAAGTTTGTTGATTCCGGAACTTTAGTTTGGTCTAATTATTTTGGAGGGAAGGAAGATGATGTGGGTATTTCAATAACCACAGATAGTTCTAGCAACATCATTGTTGTTGGTCAAACTTATTCAGACACCGGTATTGTTCGGAGTGGTTATGTAGGATTTTCATCTAAAGATAGTGGTAGTGGGGATGGCTTTATCTTGAAATTGCGCCCGAATGGTAAACTTGTTTGGTCTTCTTATTACGGCGGAACTGGTACAGACGTGCTAAACGATATCGCTATTGGAACCAAGGATACAATTTGCGTCATAGGTACAACTAACTCGAATTATATAGCCCAGAATAATAATAAACGATCAAATAAAGACGCATTTTACGTCATGCTTTCGCCTTCGGGTAGTAGATTAAGATCTTATTATTTTGGTGGGCCTGGAGACGACGAGGGAAGAGGCGTTTATTTTGCAAAAAAAACAAACAGTTATTATATTTCTGGAAAAACAAATTCAAAATCAGGTATCTCAACGAGTAAAGGAATCGTTCATTCAAGTACACTCAATTCCAATCTTGGAGGGACAAATAACTCTTCAACAGATGGATTTATTACTCATATCACTAGTCGAGGTGATACTCTATGGTCCTCATATTATGGGGGACAAGGCAATGATGATGCAGTTGATGTTGTTATTGATGACTTTAACTACATTTACTTGTGCGGTACAACGGCATCGAATAATTGTCAAAATACAGGCTGTTCCACTGGTTTGAAAAATATAATTGCTTCATCTGACGCATTTAAAAAAGTAAGAGATGCGGATGAAGCATATGTTGCCAAATTTGATAGTAAGGGTAAAAGAGTTTGGTCAACTTATTTTGGGGGGAAAAATAATGAAGTGGCGGCGGGATTGTCCCATGGGCGATTTGGTGATGTCTATCTAGTTGGCTACACAGATTCGGATGATGGACTAATTAAAAAAGCATTTCAAGATACCTTTGGTGGTGCAACTGATGCCTATTATGCGGATATTTTATATTGTAAAAAGTTCGCGGTATTAAAAAAAGACACTGTTTGCTATGGGGATACATTTTCAATCAATTTTGTTGATAGCGCAAATTATTTTAAATATAAAGATAGTTCTGCTTTGAAGCGTTGGAATGTTAAATTCAATGTTCACAAATTTTCTTGGTACGGACCTAAAGATGCTAACAAGATTGTGTGGGACAAACAGGTGTTGAGAAATCGGTTTCAATTTAAAGATACTGGTATTTACACCCTCATCGTTCGGGATACATTTGGTTGTGCGGATACAGCTAAACTGAGGATAAATTATTCTTGGAAATTGCCCATCGATACAATCACGAGCAAATTAGAATACTGTAAATGGGATACCATTCGGTTTAGTGCAAAAGCTGGGAAACTCACGAATAAATATAAATATCGTTGGCAAAGTAAGGATAAGGCATTTTATTCTGAAAATCGCGTTGATAAGCGCTGGCCGGCATTCAGAGGTAAGACGGATGGAGTTTATTATCATACCGTCATTGATTCCAACAATTGCAAAAAAACAGATACAATAACAATCAAGGTTGGACCGATTGATTCGATCCGACCCAGTATTGTGGTTTGTCCAGGTGATTCTTTCAGGATTTTCGGTACAGCTAAACGACTAAAAAGTGCCAAATGGATTGGGCCAAATGGGTTTCGGGCATACAGGGCGGATACTACAATCGGAAATGCTGATGCATCAAAAATGGGTCTTTACTCTTTAATTATTCTCGACAGTGCCGGATGTAGGGACACTCTCAGTATGAAGGTTTCTCTTTTCAAATTAGATTCATTAAAACTATTATTTACATCGCCGATTTGTGAAGGGCAGAAATTTACAGTTACTGCAAGAATGGCGATGGGAAATAGATTTTTTAAATTTAGTTGGTCTGGACCTAATTCATTCAAAAGTACTGACACCACTTGGTCTATTAATCCAGTCAAACAAGTTCACAAAGGTGATTATAAACTAACGATAAAAGATACGAACGGATGTCAAATTGATACTGTAATAAAGTTGAAATTGTGGTCATTGCCATTCTCTAAATTTTCAACCAACGCATCGAGATGTCAAGATGACACGCTATGGATGAAGTCAGGCGGTGTCGGAGGGTCAGGGTCTTATAAATTTACTTGGACACTGCCAAATGGTAGCACATCAACTGATTCAGTGATTTCGAGATCCAAATCTTCAATGTTAGATTCCGGGCTATACAAATTGAGAATTACGGATAAAAATGGATGTTACACTGATACCAATTTACTAATTAATATTTGGCCTAAGCCCAAACCTAATTTTAACATCAACGATACTAACCAGTGTTTGAATCAAAATAGATTTGTTTTCACTGATAATTCAAAAATATCATCCGGTAGCATAACTAATTATCGATGGAAATTTACAGGTATTGACACAAGTAGATCCAATAAATTTCAGTTGACTTACAAGTTTAAGACTGCTGGTAACTACTCAATAAAATACATATTAACATCAAATAAAAATTGCAAGGATTCGATTTCGAAAAAAGTCAATATTAAAGATTCCCCCAAGGCAAAGATTAACTTAAGTCCGCAGAAGCAGTGTTTACGCGGCAATGAGTTTGGTATAAGCGATAGTTCAAGTATAGCGGCGAGTGGAAGTGTTATCTCCCGTTATAACTGGGTATTTGATCAAGGTGTAAGTAACTCAACTGCGAGTCCGAGTACTCAGAGTGGTATTGGCATACACAAGGTAAAGTATAGCAGTACGGGTGTGAAGACATTGCGCTTAACGGTACGAGATACGAATGGCTGTTGGGATACGGCGTATAAGAAGTTAGAGGTATTGGCTCACCCATTGGCAAAGTTAAAAGTAGATAAGTCCAAGCAGTGTTTACGTGGTAATGAGTTTGGGTTTGAAGACAATGTCAGTACGGCGGTAAGTGGTTCAAGTCTAAAGGCATATAAGTGGATCTTTGATCAAGGTTCAAGTTCAAGCAGCGCTAAGCCAGATACAGCAGATGGCAAGGGTACACACAAGGTAAAATACTCAAGTATAGGAAGTAAGACGGTACAATATCGGATTATGGACAACAATGGTTGTTGGGACACTGTAAAGACAGTTGTAGAGGTGTTGGCCCATCCGATAGCGAAGTTAGATGTTGATACGAGCAAGCTTTGTTTGCGCGGCAATGAGTTCAGTTACCGCGGGAACTCAAGTACGGCAGTGAGTGGATCAACAATAAGTCGTTACAATTGGATATTCGATTTTGGCTCAAGTACCTCAAGTGCTACTCCGGCAACGAAAACGGGAGTAGGTACGCACAAGGTGAAGTACAATAGCGCAGGCATTAAGACGTCTCGCTTAACAGTAAAAGATACAAATGGATGTTGGGATACGATTACCAAGAAGGTAGAGGTATTGGCACATCCGACAGCAAAATTGACGGTCAATAAGGATACCCAGTGTTTACGTGGCAATGAGTTTTTGTTTAGGGATACGAGTGTGGCAGTGAGTGGAAGTAAGATATCGAGATACAATTGGAGTTTTGATACGGGCTCAGCGCCAGGTACTGCAGTGGGTAGAGGCGCGTTTTATCATAAAGTGAAATACAAGTATGCAGGAGGTCGATCAATACGCTTAACGGTAAAGGACACGAATGGCTGTTGGGATACGGCGTATAAGAAGATATTTGTGAATGATCAACCTCAAGCATCATTCAGTAATACAACAGATCTATGTATTAATTCAGTTGTAACCTTTACCGATAATAGTAAAGGCAGTGGCATGTCTTATACATGGAGTTTTGGGAAGTACGCGAGTCCGAGTACAGCGACGGGCAAGGGACCTCATAAAGTCAAGTATAGTCAAGCGGGCAAGGATACTGTAAAACTCACAGTTAAAGCGGGCAGTGGTTGCCAGGATGATACTTCTATAGTTATTGACATCTTGGGACGTCCTAAGGCAAAGATTAACTTAAGTCCGCAGAAGCAGTGTTTACGCGGCAATGAGTTTGGTATAAGCGATAGTTCAAGTATAGCGGCGAGTGGAAGTGTTATCTCCCGTTATAACTGGGTATTTGATCAAG
>Ga0209597_1000053_pt1 | contig 65461 bp, 55 predicted proteins | sample M_140625_MF_Meta_FD_187316 | JGI IMG/M metagenome (GOLD analysis project Ga0209597, IMG submission 187316) | Freshwater microbial communities from Lake Montjoie, Canada to study carbon cycling - M_140625_MF_MetaG (SPAdes) (version 2) | ecosystem: Environmental > Aquatic > Freshwater > Lake... | reverse complement strand
CCTCAACTATCTGATTCTTTTAACCTATTCTCTACTTCCTCTAACCTTTCTAACACACCCTCTAACCACTCTATCGATCACAATCACGATCACGATCACGATTTTGACCTTTCTATTATTTAATTATTTACAGGGGACCGTAGGTCCCCTTGTACGAACCCTCCTATTTACAGGAGATAAAGGTCCCCCTTGTAAGAACCCTCCTATTTACAGTAGATAAAGGTCCCCTTGTAAGAATTATAATTTAACATATTAAATGGTGTAATAACACTTTTTTTACAATATTATTATGAAATAATACAATTTTGTAAAATATTATTTTTATTTTTTATATTAGGAATTGTTGTATTGTTTTTAACTAATTCAGGTTTAACAATATTTATTTTTGTTTGTGATTCATTTTCTTGAATAATTTGTTCTGATTCTTGGACAATTTGTGGTGTTTGTTTTAATTCTTGGACAATTTGTGGTGTTTGTTTTAATTCTTGGTCAATTTGTGGTATTTGTTCTGATTCTTGGTCAATTTGTGGTGTTTGTTCTAATTCTTGGACAATTTGTGGTATTTGTTCTGATTCTTGGTCAATGTGTGGTGTTTGTTCTGATTCATTTTCATTTTGCATGTTATAATGTAAATTATTTTCAAGATGAATTGGTTCAAAAATAACATTTAAATCTACATCTGCTGGTTGAGGTGTTTCTGTAATATATTGTTCAGAGTTAGATATAGAATCTTGTTGTATATTTTCAACAAATTGTATAAAACATTCGGATTGTAAAATACAATCATTATCAGAGTTATCACAAGAATTATCAAAAGAATTAACAGAATCAGAATCAGAATCCGAATAATGCGACATTAGTAATAATTATATTATATATTTATATAATTATTATGTATTTTTTACGATTAAAATTATTACAATAAAACGGGATAACTGGCCTCCATTAACATTCCACATTGTCCGGCACCTGCATTATATAATTTATTTGTATTTGGATCAATACCTTTTCCTAATAATATATATCCAGCTTGTCCCCATGAAGTGCTCCAAGAATTTTTTACAGAATAATATTCTTGGCCATTTAATACACCATAACCAGTTGTTAAAACGCCATGATCTAATGTAGTTCCACATTGTGCTGTAAAAACACCAGATAAATATAATTGGAATTCTCTAGACTCTGCATCAATAGCAATTGAAACCGGTTGTTTATATAAGGCATTCATCATATCAGTATCTGAATTAGGTTTTACATCAAAAAAAGATGCAATTTGACTACCAAATATTAAAGGACACGATTTAGTGCATGTTCCCGGAACACCAGTTATTCCAGATGTATATGGATAATTAAATTCACTACACAATCCACCATTCTTGGAAATCCAAGAAAATGCATTATTCATTAAACCACCATTACATCCATGGTCTTTTCCACCATTTTTCAAATTATCACAATCGACTAACTGTTGTTCAGAAAAAGAATTCAATTTGCCATACTTATTAAAATATGCGCCTTCTAATGCACCTGTTGTTGAAAAACTCCAACATGAACCACAATAACCTTGGTCTTTTACGGGAGTAACACCACCCGCTTTTGTCCAGTTTACTTCTTGAGGCAAAACACTTACCATACTTATATTTGAATAATTTATTGATTTTTGGGGTTGTTTATTTGAATTCATAATAAAGGATTTATATTCAGCTAAATTCATTCCAGAGAATTGATTGTGTCCTAATTTATAACTGTGATTTTGTGAATTTATTTTTACAATAAAAGCATTATTATCAGTCCATTTTTCATAAATTTCATTAAAATGCTCAATATTTTGATATTTCATATTAAAATTTTTAGACCATTCTTGGAATTCGTCCAAGAAAAAAGATTGTGATAATATAGTTACAGAGCTTATAAGTAGAAATGCAAAACACGGGATAAACATTTATATATTATATTACTATTATTATTTTTATTTTTATATCATTTATTATATTTTTATAAATTTTCAACGTATTCCTTTATTGTAGCCCAAACGGTATATCCAGTGTATGTTTTAAAAACATCGTCGATTAATGCTGCTTCATATATCCAGTTATCATATTCACATTGTGTTGCAAATCGTGTATCTAATTCCATACATCGCAACTGTCCAATAATTTGAACTCTTTCAAATAACCCCTTGTTTAGAAAAACCGACGTGTTATCACGGAATGTATATGGTGGTTTGGTATATTTTTGCCAGGGTTCAATAGTAGTAAATGGCATTTTAATAGTTGTTTCAATTGGATTTTCCTCGGTTGGTAATCGTAAAAGCACATGTAGAGTAGATTCTTGGGTTGTTCGATTATAATCCAGTTTAGTAATTTCATATACTGGGGGCTCATTAAATTTATTCAAGTTTAAAGACATTTTATATTTTGATTCAGAATACTTATATTAAATCGGGGTTTTTTAAATTCAATTTTACAGGTTCCATGTAAAATTGATTTATATTATATTGCAAATACTTTACATTATTAATCATTAAATAAATATAAAATGAGTATAAGTTTTGGTCAAGCTATAATTGGAGGACTATTATTTATGCTGTTAATAAAAATATATAAATATATTAAATGTAATATATCATTTGGTCCTGTGGTAAGAGATCATGCGGTAAGAGATCATGCGGTAAGAGATCAAAATGCAGATATGTATATAAGAATGAAATATAACCAAGAAAAACAATGGCGGACTGATGCATTAGACAAAAATTGCGATATGGATATACTCAGTTTATTTTGTAATAGACAATTATGTAACTAATAAATTATCATAAATTAGACCAAATAATTCTTTGTAATCTAATTTTTTTTTTAGAATTGTGTTCATCTTGAAATAAATATAATTTAAACTTGTGGGTTGAATGTATTTCCAAGATTTTATCTTCAACAAATATTGCATCGTTCAAGATTTTATTAGTTGTCGGTTGCATCGTAAATGATGACATTATCTTGAGAGATTCTAAATAAACTGTATATTTAATATTACCATTTGGTTTAACAAATTTATCTAATATAATACCATCAAATATTTGCTGGATAATCATAGGGTCATTTATACATCGTGTTAATATATCACATTCAGTTTGAACTTTGCGGATGGATTTTGTTGACGTATTAATATAATCTATATTTTGTAGCCATTTTAATAAAAATGCAGATGCTTGTGTGCTAAGTGTAGTTGATCCAAGATGTTGCATTATAGACATTTGATTTAATAGGTCAACCAATCTACGTATAGGACTTGTTATATGAATATAAGATTTCATATTCATAATTGCATGTTCTAATATTTTATGGTTATCTGAATATAATACATATTGTCCAGATGAATTATTCCAGTATTGAATAATACGGCTAATCTCATGCTGGGCCTTAATTAGGGGATTTTCACCCGAATCTGTCTGGGCCTTAATTAGGGGATTTTCTCCCGAATCTGTCTGGGCCTTAATTAGGGGAGTTTCTTTAGACCATATTGTAGCAGATCTAAATATTCCAAACTGGTGTTGAATCATATATTCAGAGCAGTATTTATTCATTTGAACCATCCAAAATGCAACTAAATCGTGACTATCAATAATTTCGTCAGTGTGATGTATAGTAGTAGCAATTTTCTTGGACATATCAAATAAATGATTATATTGCAAGTCTTTTAATAATTGTTGATCTTCATAACAATAATTTTTAGTAACTTGTATAATTGTATTGCAAAATTGAGGTATTTCTAAAATTTGTCCATTTTCATTGACAATTAAATCCATAGTAAATGCAAATCGTATTTTTTTTTCTTGTAGACTACATAATTCATCTGATAAGATTGATGGTAACATAGTTCTACGTTTATCTGGTAAATATATTGTGGATATTCGGTCCGATAAATTAGTCCACAATTCTAATATTTCTAACCAAAAATAAACATTTGCAATATATACGCTTATTTTAAATGTTCCATCTATTTGTGATGTAATACTAAATCCATCATCAAAATCCAAACTGTGTTGCGGATCAATTGTAATAATATATTCTTGTTGTCTATCTATAATTTTAAATTTTGAATTATGTGCAATTTGTTCTATATATTGGTCTGACGATTGTGTTAAAAGCAATAGTCGCGTTTTATTTGATAATTCGGAAATTGATATATGCAATTTTTTACTATGCAATTGATATTCATAAAAAGATTCTAAATTATCGACATTACCTAAAGTTTCCACAATTTTACCATATGGATATTTAGATGTTTCTGGCCAATAATCAAATTTGAATGTAATATATTTATTTACAAACTTTTTGGAAAATTCCATTTTTATTTCATACGGAATTAAAAATGGATTTATGTCTTTATTATTTGGAATACATTTATAATAAAGTCTTTTTTTATTTGGTGTGCGACCATATGTTTTATTATTTTCTAATAATAAAACACCAGTTAATAAAATATTGGAATATTGTGATGATAATGAGTTCATATTAATATAGTATAATACAATATCTTTATACTATATTATATTGTAAAAAAAAGAGTTATACTCTTTTGAATTACTATTATAAATTACAGGATTAAATTGCTAACTATTTTACACTAAAGAAATTGTGTTTTTTCATTAATTTTTGAATTATGGTTTCGTCTTGAATAATGGCTATAGTAATCATATTCATTTTCATCATCGGATTCTTCAGCTGATTCTTTGTTTAAATATTTATCCATTTTTTCGTATAATTCATCAGTATTATTCCAGTTCATTATTTCTTTTAATGGATTATCTTCTTCAATCGTTGAGATGGGGTCTTCTTCATTATTTGATTTTTTTAATATTGATTTAAGAAATTGTTTTTTTTCATTAATTGTTGAATTATGGTTTCGTCTTGAATAATGACTATAGTAATCATATTCATTTTCATCATTAGATTCTTCAACAGATTCTTTGTTCAAATGTTCATCTATTTTTTCATTATTAGTTTTTAATAAATTTTTGATAATTTCTTCTTCTGATTCAAACGATATGTGTTTTTTAAAACTAACTATTTTTACATTATCTTTATTAAACCAATCATCATCTGATGATACATATTGTATTTTTTTATTAAATAAACCATCATGAATATGACTAGGCTGATAATCATCATTAGATAAATCATTTGGTAATTTATATTCCACATAATTTTTAAAATGATTTGTATGTCCATCATAATTATTTGCTTCTGTATAGTTTATTTTAGATACAGTATATGGAAATATTTTTCGATCAATTCTATATATTTGATTCATTACTTTGATTTCTTCTATAATCGGTTCTTTCATTGTATTTTTTGAATCATTTAAATATTTATCACCAACAGTATCCAAATCTACACCTTTTAAATATGTATTTGATGGACTATTTGGGTGTTCTTTATTTATTTCAACACCTGGTGTATATGCACCATATACACTTGGATTATCAATTTCACTACAACAATTCATACATTGCATTATTATACAACCGTTCCACATACCTGAATATAAACAATTTGAACAATTTAATACAGAATCATATAAATGTTTTGGAAAATGCACCGAAAACAATTCATTCTTATAACTTAACATATTTGGACCTACTGGATATATCTGAGTTTCATCATATTGCAACATTATTATAATTTTATTTTAGAATACTAATAATTATTTATAAAAAATGTGTATCAATTTTATAAAATTGAAATACTTTTTACATTATAATTTGTAATTATTGAATAAATGAACAATATAATTTCAAAAGACCAGAAATTTCAAAATTTGTTAGACAATATGTGTTATGATATGATAGAATATATAAAAGCATATTTACCGTTGAGTGATATTATTAGACATTGTATATATTTAAAATATTATAATGAAAAGAAAATATATGATGCTATGCAAGTATTTACAACTAAAGAAATTAACATACATTTTCATGCAGATGATTTATTTGGAATGAGCACAATAAAAGACTTAGCAACAATTGATTATATTAGGTATAATTTAGAAAATCCCCAAAATTTAAAAATATTATATAAACAAAATGGGTGTATATTACAAAAAAATAAATTAATTAATAAAGATTCATTTGTTAATCTAAGAAAAATTATTATATGTTCTAAATATCGATTAAAAAAAAATCATGTAATCTAATTAACTTTTTTATACGTTATTTTACAAATAGTATAAATACATTATTATATTTATACTATGTTATTTAATAAATCTTTTACACCAACAAAGAATTCATATGTGCATAAGTTTAACAAAAAAGTCGATAAATCATCTAATTCTATAAAACAATCTATTAAATATAATCCATTAGCAAAATATTTATTAATTGTTGAATCACCATCTAAATGTGCAAAGATCGAACAATATCTTGGACAAGATTATCAATGTATTGCATCAAAAGGTCATATAAGAGAACTTGATGGTTTAAAATCAATCGATTCAAACTATGAAATCACATTTCAAATAATTAAAGAGAAATCTGAACACGTTCAGTGGATGCAAACAATAATATCGCATTTTTCCAAGAATAATATTATATTAGCATCTGATGATGATAGAGAGGGCGAAGCAATTGCATATCATATATGTGATGTATTTGAATTACCAATTGATACTACTCAACGTGTTATATTTCACGAAATTACACAATCAGCTATAATAGAATCTTTAAAACATCCAACGCGAATTAATATGGATATAGTTCGTGCTCAAAAAAGCCGTCAGATTATAGATATATTAATTGGATTCAAAATTTCACCATTATTATGGAAATATATTTATCACGCAAAGTCAAATAGTTTATCTGCAGGACGTGGTCAAACACCTGCACTAAGATTAATATATGATAATCAACAATTGCCCTCGATAAATGATGTAGGTTCTAAAGATATAAAATATAAAATAACTGCATATTTTTTCCAAGATTGTAAGTTTGATTTGAATCAAGAATTTAGCAAAAAATCCGACATTTTAGAATTCTTGGAAAAGTCAAAAGAGTTTCATCATAAACTTTATTTAGGAGAAAAACGACTTTTAAAAAGTTCTCCACCAAAACCATTTAATACATCGGATCTATTACAAGCGGCAAGTAATCAGTTACATTATTCACCAAAACAAACTATGATTTTAGCACAACAGTTATATCAAGGCGGATATATTACTTATATGCGAACTGAAAATACAAAATATTCCACAGAATTCTTGGAAAAAATGCGAAAATTCATTATTTCAGAATATGGATCTGATAAATATTTAGGAAATTTTGAAACTTTAGGAATCTTAGAAAATCTCAATACAAATCCACATGAAGCTATACGAGTAACGTCATTATATACATTACCAGATGAAATAACAGACCAAAATGCAGTTAGTTTATATAAATTAATTAAACGACATACAATTGAAAGTTGTATGTCGGAATACAATGCAAATACATATAAAATTACTATAACTGCACCAAATATTAATAATGCAATACCTCATTTAGAATATAATCATAACTTGGAAATACCCGTATTTTTAGGTTGGAAAAAAGTTTTATCTAAGATAACAGATGATCAATCAAAATTAACAGGATTACTATTCCAATTACAAACAATTGCAAAGTCTAATACATCAGTTAAATATAATTATATTGAAGGTCAATGCACTATACATAACAAACACAATTATTATACAGAAGCCAGTTTAATCCAAAAATTAGAACATTTAGGAATTGGTCGACCATCAACATATGCACAATTGGTTGAAACAATCCAAGAACGCGGATATGTAAAATGCCAAGATTTAGAAGGAATTAGCATGAAATGCGAAGAATATAAATTAATAGACAAAATCTTGGAAAAACGCGTTTTAGAAAAGACTTTTGGTAAAGAAAAAAATAAATTAATTATACAACCTACTGGGATATTATGTATAGAATTTCTTATTAAACATTTTAATCCAATATTTTCATATGATTATACCAAGAATATGGAAGAAGATCTAGATAAAATTACAACACAAGAATCATGTATAGAATTGTGTTTAAAATGTTCTACTGAAATCCAAGATTTAATAAAACCGGTTGCTAAGATTGAGAAACAGCAATATATTATAGATGCAAATAATGTTTTAGTATTTAATCAATATGGTGCATCAATTAAACATACAACTTTAGCAACAAATAGTGAAAAAATAATCGAATATTTACCAGTTAAAAAAAACATGAAATTAGATTTGAATAAACTAAAAAATAAAGAATATACATTGGATGATTTAATTGAATTTGAGAACGCAAATCTTGGAAAATATGATGACCAAGATTTATATTTGAAAATTGGAAAATACGGCAATTATGTAGAATGGGGTGAAAATAAAAAAAATATTTCTGATATAGGTATTGAATTAAAAGATATTACTATAAATGATATTGAACAATTTATTAATAAAGATTCCACAACGGATTTCCAAGAATCCGAATCACAAAAAGAATATTCACAAAAAGATCATCCAATAAATAAATTAATTCTTAGACAATTAGACGCAAATTTTAGTATACGAAAAGGTAAATTCGGAAATTATGTATATTATAAAACTACAAAAATGAAAACTCCATCATTTTATAAAATCAAGGATTTCTGTAAATCAACACCAGATAAACTAAATCCATTGACATGTGATGCTAATATAGTAATTGATTGGTTAATTGGCACATATAAAATTGAATAGTAATGTGATTATTATATAAATTTATAATAATATACAAATTATAATGACTACTATCATAAATTTACATAATAATCAACGATATTTATTTTCAACGGAAAAAACTGTATTTAGAGCAAACTTTATAGATATTATAGATGAAACAATTCGATTAAAAAAATACTGCAAAAATAATATAATGGATAAAGGATGGATAGTGACAATGCCCAAGATATGGATAATAAAAATACAAACATTAGAAGAAATTACAAAATTTCAATTACACTTACCAACCGAAATATTGAGAATAATTGATGAATATATATAAAACTATAAATATATATTATGGATCAAACCATATCAACAATCGATATTAAAAATACAATATCATTAATTATGGGGTTTGTTTTGTATGTATTATGTTTTTCAAGTCTGTATAGACCTAATTTAGAATTAATTGGATATGGTATGTTTTTTGTATTGAATACAATTATGAGTGTTGGTATGATACAAAATAGCAATTATACAAATCAAATGAATGTTAAAATCAATATAATAGATCAGATTAAATCATTATGCCGATTATTTATTTTAAATAGCGGTTTGTTCTATTTTTTGTATAATATTGGGGTATTAATTTTTACATTACTAATGTCAATATTTTTATTAGGAATATTTATAATTACCTTACCATTTCAAATCCCAATAAAATTATTTGGATGGTCAGGAAATATACCAATATATTGGTCAATCTTTATTGGGTTAATATTTTTATTTGTTGCATTTATTATGTTATTAATTACACTTATGGGATTACACGCAAAACATATAAATATGAAATCACCCACCATGCCCGTATTTTTACAAGGAGGGAATGGAGAAGTAAAATCGGGATATACGTTTTCCATAGAAGGTAAAGACGGTAAAGGACGCGGATATTATTTAAATAAAGGTGAGGGCGTAAACTTTTTTTTTAATAATATAAAAACCGAGAAAAAGGCATCTGATTTTAAAATTATTGCTATAACAACTACTGTATTACTATGGTTACAATATTTAGTAAATAAGTATTTTATTACAAATACAAATAATGGAAATGAAGTTATTATAGGAGGTATTAAAATAATATCCAAAAGTATGTTAAATAATTTGTTATTATTAAATAGCATAACAATAGTATCACTTTCAAGTGTATGTATATGGCTAACCCAACAAATTGGTTCATTTATGGGTAATATTCAACGGCCCAAACTATAAAATAAGAGTCAACATATCAGTAATAAATCTTTCAAATTGATAAAAATCAAAATAGTGAAATAAAACAGTATAAAACAATACAAATAATAGAATATAACAAATGTTAAAATTTTATGAAACGAATTTTGATGAATATTGTTTAGCCAGTGAAAAATGCAATTTACATCCAGAACTATCAGAATTATTTTGTAAATTTCCCAAAAAAATGTCGGATTTAAATAATATAATTGTATATGGTCCATCTGGATCCGGTAAATATACACAAATATTGAAATTATTAAAACAATATAGTCCAACTGAATTAAAATATGAAAAAAAGCTAACTGTTCAAACTGACAAACATAATTATGTATATCATATAAGCGATATACATTACGAGATTGATATGTCATTATTAGGATGTAATTCCAAAATTTTATGGGGTGAAATATTTTCGCAAATTATTGATATTGTTTCTGTAAAACCAGAAAAGAATGGAATTATTTTGTGTAAAAATTTCCATACTATACATACTGAACTCTTGGAAATATTTTATAGTTATATTCAACAATATGGAAATATATACTCTACAATACAACTCAAATTTATTTTACTTACAGAACATGTAAGTTTTATTCCAAATAATTTGTTAAATAGTTGTTATATTTTATCTATTGCAAGACCCAGTAAAGAGGCATATAGTAATATTTTAAAAACAAATAATAGACCAATTCAATCAAATTTGAATATTTTAACTAATGAAACATATAATATTAAAATCAATAATATAATAGAAAAAATAAAACCCGATAATATTTTAAATATAAAAGAAATACGGTCTTTAACACAATTAAATGATTTGACTGTATTACCCAAAGATATATTTAATACAATTTGTGATAATATTATAAAAGAATTAATAAATCACAATAATATTGTTATAACATCATTTCGAGATACAATTTATGACATATTGATATATAATTTAGATATAGGAGATGTGTTGTGGTATATATTATCTTATTTTGTAAAATTGCCGGATATAGTTATATCAAATAAAACAATCTTGGAAATTACAAATAAAATTTTTATATTTTTAAAACAATATAATAATAATTATAGACCAATATACCATTTAGAGAGTATTTTCTTTTATTTTATAACAAAAATATACAATTATGAATTATGATTTAGCATATACAATCTTGGAAATAGATGACGGACAAGATATAACAATTGATATTATTAAAAGACAATATCGGAAAAAAGCATTAATATATCATCCGGATAAAAATAATTCAATTAATGCAAAATACAAGTTCCAAGAAATAGCAGATGCATATAATTTTTTGTCTGAAAATATCTGTAATTTAGAATTAAATAATGATAATGAAACATTTAATTATGATAAATTTAAAGAAAAAATGCACCAAGATGTAATGAATATGTTTTCAGATAAATCAAGTAGTCAGTATAATTATAGTCAACCGTCTGGTTATACTAATATATTACTTTCATTCTTGGAAAATGTAGTAGGTAAAGATGTATTTAATAGTGTTCAAAATAAAATTTTCTATATAATTATTCAAAAAATCTGTATAAGTTGTGAATCGAAAGCTCTTGAACTATTAAAAAAATTGGATAAAAAGACTATTAAAAAAATATATGAAATCTTGGATATGCATCATGAAGTATTCCATTTTTCTGATACTTTTTTAGATTCTGTAAAAGAATTAATAAAAAATACAATATATACATCAACCGATGATAATCAAACAGGTGAATGTATTATAATATATACATTCTTGGAAGATTTAATGGCAAATAATTTATATAGATTAACAGTAAACCATAAACGTTATATAATACCTTTATGGTTTCATGAATTAGTATATGACCAAGATGGATATGAAATAAATGTAAGATGTGTGCCAATTTTACCAGATAATATGACGATTGATGAAAATAATAATTTAATAATACAATTGAAATATTCATTTTTAGAATTATGGTCAAATGCATGTTCAAAAGATGAAATAATAGTTGAACTATTTAGTAATACACAAAATACAATAAGTTTTAAACCATCAAACTTAAAAATATGTAAAAATCAATCTTGGAAAATTGTTGGAAAAGGAATATCTAAGGTAAATAACAAAAATATTTATGATATATCTGATAGAGGAGATATTATATTTTATATAGATATTATATAATTATGAAAAATGCAGGTTATTTGTTTTTATTTTTAAGTATAATATTAGTATCATTAACAACGCGTTTTGTATTAGTATATATATATTATAAAAATACAAAAAATATAGACAATAATTCACGTAATATAATCAAAGATTATTATATATATCGTATGTATAATACGTTTTTTAGTAGTATTATATTTATATCTATATTTTTATATTTGAAATATTATATATAGATATTATATATTATAATATGGCAGAATTTACGACAAGATTTGATATAAATACATTACGAATTGCAAAATTAGATGAAATTGTTATGAATTTAAAATCATATGGTGACATATATGAAAATAATGATTTTAAACCAACCAGTTATTTAAATAAAAAACGAAAAATATTTAAGTTATTAAAAAGAATAGAAACAAATATAGATAAAATTACACCCAGAATGGTCAATTTCCGCCAAGATATATTTAACCATTATTCAACATTAAAAAATATTGAATTAACTAAAAAAAGTAATCGTACTATTGATTTTATTCATAAATTATGGAAATTATTGCAACCATATAATTATAGTAATTATAATGATCCTATCACAAATCAATATGATATTAATAATATTGATGATGATGAGGATATACCGACCCCGGATTCGGTAAATTCTCAAGGCAGTGAAATTGGTCCATATAATCCACCTGAAGATTTTTTTCTTCCATATTCAGGAGCTGGAAAAATAACTAGCAAAAAATTAAAACACAATTGGAAAGGATTAAGAAAACAAACTAAAAAACAAAAAAATAAATCCAAAAAACAAACTAAAAACCTAAAAGGATTAAAAAGATATACAAAAAAACAAACTAAAATATAGGTGATAACAAACCAAATTTAATAAATAATTTGTGTAATAAAATAATTGTAGTTACAGCAAAAATATTATTTTATTATTATAAATATAATAATGAAATCATGTATATTTATATGTATTTTTACACCTTTTCTCATTTCAAACGCCCAATAACGACCTACGGTCGTTCAGGGTGGATGCGACTATGTCGCATCTTACCCATTTTACAGAGCAAAAAATAAGCAAAAATGCAAAAATTTGGTTAGTATCCGTCTTGAAACGGATATGAATTTTAAGAATTTACTGCCCTACAAAATGCGTCTGGTCGTTTTCCTGTATTTAATACAGAACTTACTATATTCAACATATTTTGCACAGCATTCTTATCTCTGTTATGAATTATTTCGCATTTATGCTTAACCGATTGACATCGTAATAATCCATGACATATTTCTGTTTTATTTTCTTTCTTGTATTTTGGTTTATGACTTGGTCTTTCTAAAAAATGTTCCAATTCGTTATGACAACAATTGCACAATTTGGAAGTTCTAAATTCATTTACTAAAAATGTTTTATATCCCGCATTTTTAAATATTCTTCTAAACTTTTTACAAATAACTGGTTCTAATCCTTTCATATGATAATCACCTTTATCATAATCACCCATAACAAAAATTGTATTTTCTGGTTTTCCAAATTTATTTGAAAAATTCTTTACCATTTTCAATTCACTTTTCTGTGTATTTGTAAATCTATTCAATTTGAGTTTTCTAAATAATCGTTGTTCATAATGGTTATATAATTTATAATTTATGTTATTCTTTTCAATACAATATTCCATAAATTTATTATAATTACATGTTTTACTATTATAATTTGATAAAGTTGTTTCTATTTCTTTAATTGTTTGGTCGTCTATTTGTGTTTCCTTACTTATTTTATCCATAATTTTATTATATTTTTTCAATCTGGTTTCTAATCTTCGTTGATTTTGTGTATAACGAAATGTTTGTAATTTTCCATCATTGTCTTTCGCGCCACAATATATTAAATCACTATAATTTGGATCGGCACAAACCACTTTCATACTTTTCAATTTATCGGTTAATTCTGTTTTTTCAATATAATCAGTATTAACTTCTTCGCTACATTTTTTATTTTTATTTGTTTTCTTTAATGGTTTTCCATCATTATCAGTTCTTACAAATAAAGAACAACCAGAAACACCATCAGTTTTAATCATAAAACTAAATGTATATTTTTGTCCCTTCTTGAATACTCTTTTATTTAGTTTGAAAAATCTATTCCATAAATCATACTGGTTATTTTTTTTTTTATAATCTTTCAAATGTGTAGATGTTGGTTCGTCTCCTAAAAAATTAGAAATTAACGCACAAGTATCAATGCAAATATTTTTGCCTACGATATTGGCACGTAATGGTAATACACTAAATAATCGTATTTGTTTTTCTTCGTGCTGAATTCGTACTTCATTTAACTTTTCTAATTCATTTGAAATATGAAACATAGAAATTAAATAATCTTGTGTATTGGATTTTATATCATAGTGAATACTATTTTTATCAAAACTATTTTTATTTGGAAATAATTTATTTTTTTGTTCTCTAATCCAATTATGATATATTATATCACTTGTAAAATCAGTAAAATGAATTAAATCCTTTTTTACTTTACCAATTTCATCATATAAATTTTTATGTAATTCTTTTCTAATAATTTTATCTTTATTTTCTTTGGTTATTTGTCTTGATTTTTCTTTTATGTTAAATACTATATTTACATATTTATTCAAATGGTCTATTAAATGCTCTTGAATATTATTATTGATATTTGTGGTCATATCAATTGCTTCGTATGGTAAAACATAACTTAACTTATCGTAATAAATTGTATCATTATTAGAAATAGTAGTAGCATAATGGGTTTTATAAAATGTGATTAAACCTTTTAATTTATCTGGAATAGTATTTTCAGTATAACCACCTTTATTACATTTTCTAATCGTTAAAACCTTGAAAACATCACCTATAAATTCTTTGTCTATTACTGGAAAATGTAAATTATTTTCATATTGAAATATGCAATAAAGTTTAATAAATTGATACGCATGAATAACAATTTTATTTGTTCTATTTACTAAATCATTTATAATTGGTAAAATAGTTGGGTCTTTAATCATATTATTAATATTGTCCTTGTTTGTTTTCATATAATCAAAATTTTCTTCCTCTTTTTTCTTTTCCTTAACTTTGGGTTTTGACCTTTTCATTTCTATATATTATATAAAGAGTTTTCTTTAAATAGTATTACGTCGAAACTCCTAAATATAATATTTAATAAAATTGAATATTATATATTATTATTTATATTATGTATAACTTAATATGAATGAACAATCAGAAAAAACTAAATTATTTATTGAAAAAGCAAGAAAAATACATGGAGAAACATATGATTATTCAAAAGTTGAATACAATAAAGCACAAGAACAAATTATTATTATATGTAAAAAACACGGCGAATTTGAACAGAGAGCGTGTAGTCATTTAAATGGTAATGGATGTAGTAAATGTGGTTTTGAAAAAACAGCAAATAAAAAAAAATATAATAATTTATTATTTACTGAAAAATCTTTATTAGCACACGGAAATAAATATGATTATTCAAAAGTTAATTATATAGATAGTATAACTAAAGTAATTATTATTTGTAAAAGTCATGGTGAATATGAACAAACTCCTTCACACCATTTATCAGGACATGGATGTAATAAATGTGCTATTGAAAATAATACTGAAAATCTAAAAAGTTTTACAAGCGAATTTATAGAAAAAGCAATTAAAAAACATGGAGATAAATATAATTATTCAAAGGTTAATTATATAGACTTTAAAACACAAGTTATTATAATATGTAAAAAACACGGTGAATTTTTACAAAGACCTGATTATCATTTACAAAGTAATGGATGTTCAAAATGTTATCATACAGGTTATAGCAAAATAGCAATTCAATATTTAGATTTTATATCAAAATATAATAATATATTTATTCAACACGCTGAAAATGGTGTGGAACATATTATAAAAACTACAAATTATAGGGCAGATGGTTATTGCGAAGAAACAAATACAATATACGAATATCATGGCGATTATTGGCACGGAAATCCTGATATATTTTGTGGTAATGAAACAAATAAAATAATAAAATGCACATTTGGAGAATTATATCAAAAAACATTAGAACGAGAACAACAAATTAGAGATTTTGGATATAATTTAGTTGTTATGTGGGAACATGATTGGAATAAAATTAATAAATCAATTAGAACTTTACAAAGAAAATTTAAATCTCTTCATTAGATTGTTTCAACTTTTCCTTTCTATTTAAATACGCAGTATGTCGCCACTCTTTTATTTTTTCTGGATTAGTTTCTTTTATTTTATCCATATATGTTTTTGCTCTTTGTATTACAACTTCGGTATTATTATCATAATATTTTTTATGACGATGATTACTTGTATATGTTTTTAATTTTTCTTCTAATTCAGTATTTTTATTTTTTAATGCTTCTATTTCTTCTTTCATTTTATTAAATTCTTCTTCCATGTTTAATATTATATTGTATTATATTTTTAAATATGTTATGCTATAATATCTATCATTTTTTCAAAGAATATGGTTTTATTATCTAAATATAAATCGTCGCAATCAATTATTGTAGGATTGTATATATTCAATAATTGTTTTGTTAAATTACAATATGCACAACCGTCTTTTGTGTATATTGTATATCCTTTTTTTTGGGGAATTGGTATAGTGATTAATACAGTACTTTTCATATTTGACTATATAATATATATTCATTTTTTTATATTGTTTTACACCATTTCGCATTTCCAATGCCCATTATAGTCGATAAAAAATAAAAAAATGTAAAATCTATACAATTATTTTTTAATTGTGCGTTTTTTTGTATGACGTTTTTTTGTATGACGTTTTTTTGTATGACGTTTTTTGTAAATGCGTCGCTTAGTACGCATTTTGGTAAAACGGGTTCCTCCTGGATGTCCTGGATGTCCTGGATGTCCTGGTTGCTTGAATTAATTTTCATTTCGTCGAACGCTTGTACCACTTCTGCTTTTTTCGCTTCTTTTGCTATGTCTGTTTTTTTCGCTTCTTATGCTGCTTCTTCTGCTTGTAAAAAATGTTGTAAGTCGTATAGGTTAATACCCCCCTCAGAGTTTTCAATAAATTTAGCCCATTTATGACCAGAGTGGAAAAATATAACCAAGACCATAAAAATATTTCAAAAAATATAAACATATATTATATAAATAAATATCATGTCGGATTTAGGCATAATTCCACAAGAACAACAAGAACCACCATTTGCAGATTTTGAAATTAATACTATGCAAGATATTGCATATGCTTTTATGAAAGCAAAAGGTCCCCTCCATAAAATTAATAGAGAATCTGGAAAAAGTTTGTGTCCTGGTGCTGAACAATTACAAATAGCAGGCGGATTTGTTCTTCCAAAAAATCCAGCTTATTTAAAACAATTAACACATGAAAATATTATAAACCGGATTAACACAATTAGCCAAAACAATATTATAGCTGCATCTGAGGTTGATGTATTAGGTAAAACAAATAAAACCGTTAAACAATATGAAAATATAGTTGGTTTACATGAAGATAAACTAGTTGATGATACATGTTTTATTAGCAAACAAATTGTAATGCCTGAGGTTAATCCTAACATGTGTCCTAGACCGTATGGTATAATAAATCTATTCGGTGTAGATATGGCGAGTATACATTTATCTGGCGATGGACCAATTGCACCTAAGAATAAGAATAAAAATGAATTTAACCCCCCATCACAATCAATTGAAGATTTTTTATTATCTGAATTTATGAATTATGAATTAGTTGAGCCAACACATATCGATGAGTCAAAACATACCGAGTGTATCCATAACAAGCTACGCGTAATTTGTGGAGATACAAATATAACAACTAGTAAAACTATAGGAAGATTATCAAGAACTGATATTGGAACACAAATATCGAGAGCATTAAATAGAATATTTAAGGGTGATTGGTTAGTAATTATGAGCGAATTAAAAATTAATAAAATTAGAGCGGGGTCATTTTTAAGAAATCCTCAGATAGAAAAATCTAAAATAGAGGTTAGTGAAGCAGATGGTGGTGAAGCAGATGGTGGTGATGCAGATGGTGGTGAAGCAGATGGTACAATAATTGCGATTAAATTAGATGAATCAATAATTACGACAGATGAAATCGAAAATAACAAAATTTTCAACGAAATTACAAGTAATTTTCCTACTCATTATAGTTTGTATTTAAATGAAAAAGTTAAACCTGGAACTGACCGTGATGTAGAATATTTTTCTTTTGAAACATCATATGATAAATGTTTAAACCAAGATAATCAAATAATAGAAAATGTATTTTTAGATCATTCAGTATTACAAATTTCGCTTAGTCGTTTATACAAATTACTTTTTACTGGAGCAACTGGAGCAACTGGAGCAACTGGAGCAACTGGCGCAACTGGAGCAACTGGAGCAACTGGAGCAACTGGAGCAACTGAACCATCAAATTTAATTGTATTAAATCTTGGGTCAATACAAAATTCTGGATTAAAATCATGGTATTTAAAATATATAATATTTCAAAATTTTATTACTATCCTAGATGAAACTGTATATAATTATATAAAATTGAATAATAATAATAAATTACCTACAATACTTGAATTACCGGATTTACCTGATTATAACAAAATTATCGGTTCAAAAATGATACGACCCGGCAGTACAACAATTGGGATTGATAAATATATAATTAACATTAAAAACGAATCACTTATTTTGATATGCAAGGTTATAACAGAGGTTATTCGGTTGTTTGAAAATACTTTATTGTATCTTTCGCATAGTGCGGAAGATAGTGCGGATGAGATAGCTAGTTCGGATGTGAAATATATATCCAATCCTTTTTACATGATTATATCTCAAATCGACCCGTTGATGGCTCGGCGAATAAAAGGAGGCAAAAGAACTTCACGTAGCAAACGATTATCCAAATCTTCACGTAGCAAACGATTATCCAAATCTTCACGTAGCAAACGATTATCCAAATCTTCGCGACGCAAAAAAACTCATAAATAATATAAATTGTAATTTATTATACTATTACATCTTTTATTATTTTACACCCTTGAAGATTTAAACCGCTGAAGATTTGAATCCTTTGGTTAAACATAACCTTTGGTGCTAGGATTCATCTCTTTATCGGTCATTGACTCAATGCTTTTGGTTCCGGCTATAGCCGGAACTAAAAGCATACAGTTGCGTTGCCGACCACGAAGAATGTAAATCCGCTGTTATGTTTGCACAAAGGATTGAATTCTTTGTTGGTTTAAAATGGGACAAAACCCACTAAAAAACAACAAGGTTTGCATAACTTCTCATTTCAAAATGGGCGTTTGAAATGAGAAAAGGTGTAATAACCAAAATTATATTTATATGTTTTTTTTATTATTAGAAAGTATTTATTTATATGGAAAATGTGATACCAATACTGATATTTTAGTATATACATCTACATCATTTATGAATATAATAAAACAAAGCCCATTATTTACATCAAAATTAAAATTTGAAATAAATGATAATTATAATAACATAAATAAAGCATGTAAAGCACGATTAGATTTATTTAATTTGCCATCTATTTTAAATTATAATAAAATACTTTATTTGGATACGGATATATTAATAACGGGTAATATAAATAAAGTATTTGAAATTATAAAACAAGATAAATTATATGTTTTAGAAGAGGGCACAATAGATTCTGATCATGACTATTGGGGAAAATCGTTATTTGGCAATGAAATACAAAAATATACTGATAAAACTGCGTTTACAAGTGGTATATTATTATTTAATAATTGTGAAAAAATAAAGAATTTGTTTAAAATAATTAATGATGATATTAATGAACGTAAACATGCATTTCACGACCAACCTCATATTGTATACAATGCATTCAAATATAACTTATATGATAATAAAATTTTAAAACAATTTGCCGTAAATAATGATTATAACATTTATAGCAATAAAATAATTCATCATTTTCCGGGTAGACCGGGAATTTACACAAAAAAAATAGTGGTTATGACAAAATTTTTGAATGAACTTAAAAAATCACACATGTCAAATACAAATATTTTTTCTATAATAATATTTATTATATTTGAAATATATAAAAAAATATTATTTTGGATAAATTAGTATACCAATAGAATTACGAATACCTTTAATTATTTGTATTGTTTGTTGTTTATTTAATATATCGAATAATATTTTACCATTATCACCATCTAATCCATAAATTGGATCATTACTGGTTTGTTTCCAATATCCATCCGTATCTAATGTAAATTTAATAGTTGTTTTTGCCATAGATGATGCAATTTCATCATTGGTTTTTACTAATGGATAAAATCCATCTCCATAGTTTTTTTCATATGAATCGTAATAAAAATCAACATTATAACTTTGGCTCATTATATACTATTATTTTTTATTTTTATATTTATATTTATAATATTAAATAAGTATTTTAGACCATTGAAGATTTAAAACGACACATTGTGTCGTTTTCATATCTGTAAACGGGCAATGTGGACAAAGGCCACATAACCTTGAACGTCTAATAAGACGTTCTAAGGCAATTCTTTAAAGAAAAATCCGCACTAAAGTGCAGATTTAATTATTCAATTGTATACAATATATTAGACAATTACACCGCTCATTATTTATCTATCAACATTAACGCCATTACTGATTTACCGCAAAATCTAAAAACATTATTTTGTAATTATAATCATTGTTTAGACATAATATATATATATATATTATAATATATTATGTCTAAAAAATCAAAAATTACCAGTTCGGCGTCACCTAGTTCGTCACCTAGTTTGTCACAAGAATTAATTCAAGCCCGTGCGTTAAATACAAATGATTCAAATCGAGTTGAATTATTCGGAAGATTAACTACATCTACACCAATTGTAGATACAGCGAATCAAATCGTTAATGTGAGGTTAGAACCAGTATTGGTCGAATTAGCAGAGTTGAGAGAAATGAGTATAATTCAAAACAGGGTAATTGAAGAGATATCAAATACTGTTAAAAATGGATTTTCAGCGGCAGAAAATAATCATGCAATCGCACTTCAAACCCTTAAAAATTTTAGAAAAGATTGCATGGGTGCATTTCACGATTTATCCGCACAATTAGAAGAAACACGAAGCAAATGTAGATTGGATACTTTAGATGGTATTATAGTATGTATAACACAACTTGTTGTATTTTTATGGAGATTTCTTATTATTTTGAAACAAATACTCGTATTTATTCATTATAGTGCAATGGCATGGGCTGACCTTGCTGGGATATGTCCGATAATCGGGCAATGGGCAACTAGTGGTATTAAATTATTAATTTATTTAATAGAGTCTCTTATAATTACATTAATGTTAAATGCAATCGGTATTTTATTTGGAATTCCAACATTAGGTGAAACTGCTTTACAAAAAATGGCGTATATATTTTGTGAGGTTATATCACATATTATTAAATTATTTTATAATATGAGCATGTTACTAATGAGGGTTCCAAATGCGCTATTGAGTGGATTTACCCAATCAACATTAGGATCAAAATTAGAACAAATACAACAAGAATTAATGACATGGCTTTTTAATCTGTATACATCAATTTTAAATGATGTGATAGCTGTAGTATACGAAAAAGCAAAAGCAAAAATGTCTTGGTTTGGTGGTAATAATCTAGATGCAATGCCTGATAAAACAATTAAAAAACTACCAAAACTATCACGTAAATTGTATAAAATACGCGGTAAAAAAACAAAATCATCACCCAACCTAAAATTAGGATTATATGGTGCAACTACAAATGATAACACATTAACATTTGATAAATTTATTAAAAAATATGATATTCACGATTCATCAAATGATAACACATTAACATTTGATAATTTTATTAAAAAATATAATATTCACGATTCATCAAAAAAAATTGTTAAATATATTAATACATTAAAAAAAGACACAAAGATAAATTTATTAAAAAAATCATCTGAATCTGAAATTAATACATATACGAATTTTTTTAAGATTATAAATAACGGTGTAAATACTGTTAACGTTACAACATTTTGTATTTTTGACTTAATCATTAAAATTTTTGAAAATTTTGAAAAAATTAAAAAGGTAGAGTTAGTAAATTCAGATTTAGATTCACTTAAAAATATACCAGAAGTTCGCAATATTTTATGCAATTTTATAATTTAATAATTAGTTCATGTTTTATAAATAAAACATAATCGAAATATAATGGACAATTTTGTTTATCCAATCTGCAAAAATCCAAGAATGAATGGTATAGCCGACTAATTAGTATTTGTACACCTTTAATTATTGATAGTATTCGGTCAATTTATACCGTCGAAGAATTAAAATGGAACAAAGTTCCATTTTCGTTTTCGACGTATGACCCTCAAGATGTAAAAACGAGACACTAAAGTGTCCCGTTTTAAATATTCAGCGGTTTATAATAAAGCTTGGAAAATGTGTGTTGATACAAATGAATCCAGCAATTATTTAATGACATTCCAAAATTTATTGGCTTGTATTCTTAAATGGAATACTATTATAGTAGAAGAATAGAGAAAACGAATTATTGAAAGAAGTGGGTGCAATTATTTAGAATATTTAATAACATGCGTACATATTATTCTTTAAAATTTAAAAAACAATTAAGAAAATGGTTATGGGAAAAAGTAAGATAACCAAATATTATTCATCTATCAACATTAACGCCATTGCTGAATAATTATGTAAATCTATCAATGTATCGCGAATGCTCTCATCATTTATTAAATTTACTCCATTTTTTGTTATAGACAAAGAACGTTGTAATTTATCTTCTATTCGCATTAAAACACCTATAACTCCATATTTTGCAAATGCATCACCATAGTCTATATTTTTTTTGGTAAATAATTCTAATGCGTCATTTTGAATTTTTTTCATTTGTTCTACTCTATTCATTTTTTATATAGTATAAAATTGTGTTTATATTCATTTATTATTTATAAACCATTGAAAAGTATTTGAAATAAGAAAAGTGTAAAAAATAGTTATAGTATCATTATTTATCTAACACAAATAATGATACTATATAAAAAAGTGATTTAATTACAATTATACTATTACAGAAATATTTTATACAACTTTCTTCTTAACAATTTTTTTCTTTGTTTCTGGTTCTACCACAGGTGTTTGATCAATAACTGGTTCAATAGGTGCTTTCTTAATTACCTTTTTAACTGGTGCAACTGCTGACTCATTTTCAACAACTGGTTCAGTTTTTAATTCTTGCTCAATAACAGGCGTTTCGTCATCACTGTCATCGGCATGTGTATCAATCGATTTAACAACAGGGGGTGTAGATGTTTGTCTAACAAGTGGAGCTGGTTTCATAACTAGTTCTTCCTCATTCTCACAATCTAGTTCTGGATTATCAATTTGTTTTTCGATTATATCCATATCTTCATTTGAAAGTTGAATATGGCATTTTCCATATACACTAACAATTTCACGTGGTTTGACAATACATTGAATCATTTTCCATGTAAGACCCCAGCCTTTTCCACCAATCCAAATACCGCCACATTGCAAAACACATGCAACATTACTCAACTTTGGCACAAAATCCATTGGTGTCAAATTCTCATTATCAGATGGAAACAACTTGTTTTGGCGTGTATCGTAAATTTCAACACCCCATCGTCCATTATAGAAAGGAACCTTTGCTCTGATCGATGGAGGCTTTGTTAAATCGATCTTTTTGGTGTCTTTTGTTTTGGTGTATTTGAGAAACGGAAAGAATGTGTGTTTGCATAATTCACGCGACATTTCTTCACCCCACCATAATTCCGAATTTTTGACAGCATCATCTAAAATTTGATTTTCAAATTCCTTCAACTTTTTCAAAAATACGTCTGTTGGCGTAGTCTTATACTCGTCATTAGGAAAATTCAGAGAAATACTATATTTACCATCGGATTCACCTTTATCATCAATAAAATCACTAATTCCCCATGTCATCATGAGAGGTGTTGAGAAATGCAAGTTTCGATTTGTTTGTTTACTAATAAGATTAATTGATTTTCCACCTTTTTCATTTGTTTTTGGAGCCATATATTTAATTTGATTTGGTTCCCATTCATTGATACTTAATACAACTGGTTTATTTGATGATGACATTATATAATTTAGCACGGATATATGATATATATATAGGCTTATCTTTAAATCAATTTTATAAGAAATAGATTTACAATTGCACTCAATATATGTAATAAATTAAAAACTAATATAATATTATAATATTTAGCTATATAAATATTATATCTATAATTATATTATAATTAACTATAATGTTTTCAAAACCAGTGAATGTAAGTGTAGTATTTAGAATAAATAGCGAAAATGTAAGAGTAGTTGATAGTATAACAACAAATTCATTAATTGAACCAACAAATTCATTAATTAAACAATTAACAGTTGAGGATTATATGAAAACGTTGCCCAATTTTGCAAAGATGAAAATACCTGAATTAAAATCCATTGCTAAAATTAATAAATTACATGTAACTGGAACAAAACCAGTTTTAATACAAAGACTTACCGAATATTATAGAAAATGTGGGTTTGCAATTAAAATACAAAAAATATTAAGAGGATATTTTGTGCGGTTATCATTTAAGTTACGTGGTATAGGATTTAAAAATCGTTTAATATGCACAAATACGAGCGATTTTTTAACAATGGAACCATTAAATGAAATTCCGCATTCTCAGTTTTTTAGTTATACTGATAATAAAAATTTTACATACGGGTTTGACATAAACTCATTAATAACAACATATAAAAAAAAAGGTGTATTGATAAATCCATATAATAGAGAACGATTAACAAAAAAAGAACATTTTACAGTTATACGATTATATCATCTTATTATGTGTTTATATAACGATTATAATTTTGGAGATGATTATAGTCAACCGCCAATAAATAGTCAACAGCCAATAAATAGTCAACAGCCAATAAATAGTCAACAGCCAATAAATAGTCAATCCAATATATCAATAAATCAATACATTACACAACCAGTTGATTTATCAAATAATATTATTATAAATAATCCTATTATAAATAATTTAAATTCAAGTATTCCACAATACTATACACATAATCAATCTAATTCAAATGTAACTGCACCAAATAATAATTTAATTGAAAATAATTCGAATATAACTATACAATCAAATATTATGACAGAATTACAATTAAATCAAATACGCACAAGATCTATAAATGATCGAATTATTGCAGTATTTATGGAAATTGATCAATTAGGTCATTATACAAATAATGAATGGTTTCAAAATTTAAATAAACGGCAATATTATAATTTTTTTAGAGAAATATACAATTTATGGAGATTTAGAGCACAAATGTCGTTTTTTACTAAAAGACGTATTTGTGGATTTGATCCAACTGATGTATTTCCATTAACCTTAAATTTTGAGGAAACTACGGTTGAAACATTTAAAGAAGGTTGTTTAAAAATAATTGAAAATATGGTATATATGGGTGTAGATACAGATCATCGTAATTTAGGAGCATTTCATATATTAACCGCATTAACATGTGTATCGCAATCAGCAAGAGAGGCATTGCCGTGGTTATACGAATCGATTCGATAACCACAATCTTGGTTATATAAATATGTGTAATAAAATAATTATTATTTTATTTATCTACAATAATTATTTAGGAATTTTAGATATTTATAAATTATCAATGCAAATACTTATAAAATTATTTATATACCATTGAAGAATTAAATCCTTCGTGAAACATAACTAAAGTGCGGATTTTTCTTTATGAAATTGCCCATTTACAGATATAAAAATGGCACATAGTGCCATTTTAAATCTTCAACGGTCTAAATAATAAAAATTGTATATTATATATTTGTTTTATTTAGAATTAAATATATTTAGGCAATTCAATTATCATGTGTTAAATACTATTAAATATATATTTGCGTTAAACTACTTAAAAAACTAACTATATATAGTGTATAAGCCAAATGGTCAGAACGTCATCTAAATCCGAAAAGCAATCAGCTCCATCTGTTACAGTTGCATCAGTTAGTCCAGAACTAACTGCAACTCCTGTTGAAAATGTGGTAGTTAAGAAAACTGCCCCTAAGAAAGAAAAGAAACCAAAAGCAGAGGTTGTTGTATCCGCCTCTGTTGAACCGGTTGTTCCTGTTGTTGTTCCAGTTGATGCAACTGCTTCAGTTTCTATGACTGCAGTTGAATCATCTGAAAGTCCAATTTCAGTAAAAATGACTGAATTCAATGCAAAGCTCCAACAATTAAGCAGTATGTTTCAGACATTTAAGTCGGAATTTAAGGTGATTGAAAAAGCAATCCAAAAAGAACTCCGAGCTGCACAAAAGACATCATCCAAAAAGGCAAAGAGATCTGGTAACAGACAGCCATCTGGATTTGTTAAGCCAACCAGAATCAGTGATGAACTTGCAAAGTTTTTGGGAAAGGAATCGGGAGTTGAAATGGCACGAACTGCAGTAAGTCGTGAAATTAACCAATACATCAGAACTCATAGCCTACAAGATAAGGCCAATGGTCGAAAAATTATCCCGGATGCAAGTCTTTCCGTTCTTTTGAAAATTCAGCCAGGAGATGAGCTTACATATTTTAATCTCCAAAAGTTTATGAAGGGTCATTTTGTTAAGGCAACCAGTAGTGCAACAGTTTCAGAAACTGCGGTCTAAGTGTTTTACATCTAAAAATAGTTTAATATAAATTTAATAATATAACTACATAACCCAACAAAAAATTCAATCCTTTGAACAAATGTAACAACGGATTGAATTTTTTGTTGTTTAAATTATTTGATAGTATATATTTCAAATACTTTCAATATATATATAAATATATATTGAATTCGTATATAATTATGGCATTTCAATTATATCATTATCTGATTCACTTAAATCATTATCTGATTCACTTAAATCATTATCTGATTCAATGATAGCATTATCATAATCACAATATGTTTGAGATATCATAAATTTTAAGTCTTTACCATAAAATGATAAATGTTTTGTATTAAACGTTACTATTTTTTTAAAAAATGGTTTATATTTTTTAAATTTTAAACTTGATTTATTCGGTCTAATTTGTTTTTGTAATTTAATAAATTGTCGTCCAAATTGAGGATTATAATTAATAAATTTTGATAAACTCATTAATAAATCATCTGCACATACCTCTCTTTTATATAAATCAATTGAATAAATACTTTGATAATATAATAATAAATATGGTTGCATTATTTTGACAAGTATATTTTTTGGAAAATCAGGATGTATTTGTATTTTTTTTGTTATTTTTAATAGCTGTAACATATATATAATATCCGAATATAGTAAATTTTGTGAGGTATTTTCAACATAGCTTTTAATATAATATTCACGTATTATATATTCATTATTTTTTTGAAAAACAGATATATTAAAATTAGATAAAAAATAATTTTGAATTAAATCCGAAATAATAAACATACTGGATCTAAGAAAAAAATAAAAATTATATAAATCCGATTTTTTAAAAATAATATTATTATATGGATTTTTAATAGGTAATGGTTCACAAAAAAAATTAGGAGAATGACTAAGTGCTGCATTCATAATATTTATAATATCAGAACGTGTAAATAAATATATCTTATTATTTTGTATTATTTCAATAACATTATGATGATATCTTTTTATAGGATTCATTAATATATCAGTTGTATTATATATCAAACTTACACGATGCTTACATATTTTTACAAATTTTACTAATGCAAAATATGTTTTTTGTATTTTACAAATAGTTGATAATAACTCATTGCAAAAAGATTCATTGTAAAATGGATTGTTTAATATATTATAAAAAAACTTATATTTATTTATTATAAAATTTGTTGTATTATTTAATCTATTTATATTATGTATTGGATTGAAAATATAAAGGTAAAAAATATATTTTATTAATAAAAAATTGTTGGATTTATTTTCATTTAAGTCAATAGATAGCTCTCCGTTAAAATATATTGTTTCCCATAATTGATTATTTAAATATTTTGTATATATATTTGATGATAAAACAGGCTGAATAAATAATTTATTTTGTAAATTCGGTAATTTAATTTTTAAATTAGACATTTTTTTAATAGCATAAATATTTTTTGATCTATTAAAGATTTTTTGAATAATTATACTGTATACGTTCATAATACAATATTATATTTTTATATTTATATTGTATTATATAAAAGAGTATAAAAACATTTTTAATTATAAATATATTAATGAATTCAAGCCAAGATAATATTAAATTTGAAGTTATAGATGAAAATGATGGACCAGTTGTTATTAATAAACCGGGTCAACAACAATTTCAACCCAATTTGAATCAACCCAATTTGAATCAACCCAATTTGAATCAACCCAATTTGAATGAGTTCAAACCAATTGCTATCGAAAATTCAAATAATAATTTTGAAAAAAATATTAAAGAATTTATTCGCGTAAATAAACCAAAGTTATATATATTAACTCCATGTTTTGGTAGTTTATGTTTTGTAAATTATGTAAACTGTCTAATGTCAACTTTTATTATGTTTCAAAATATAGGATTTCCTATTCAAATTGAATTTTGTAAAGGAGATAGTTTAGTATCTCGTGCCCGTAATAATTTAATTGCAAAAGCAATGAGCGATTTAAATGCAACTCATTTTTTATTCATTGACAATGACATTTCATGGGATCCTGTTGATATTTTGAAATTAATATTAGCAAATAAACCACTTGTTGGAGGAATTTATCCATTAAAACACTATCATTGGGATAGATTAACGCCAAATTCAGAAAATCAACATAATACAAATGTAGTTCAATCTTGGATAAACAAAAAAAATAATTCTCAATTATCTGGGCGTATTTCAGATACTGATACTGTTCAACATAATTTATTAAGATATAATATTAACTATTTGGATAATTATTTAAATATTGATAATAATTTGGCCAAGGTTAAACATTTGGCAACTGGATTTATGTTGATTCAACGAAATCTTATTACAAAAATGTCAAATGCATTTCCATCTACAAAATATACTGATGATGTTGGATTCTTGGAGGGTTCACAGAATGATTTTGCATATGCATTATTTGATTGTGGTGTAGAGGATGGACATTATTTTTCAGAAGATTGGTTATTTTGCAGTAGATGGTCAAAGATGGGCGGTTCAATTTACGTAGATGTTAGTATTAATTTAACTCATACCGGTATTGAAGATTATAGAGGTTGCTATTTATCATCTGTTATATAAATTACACTTTATGCATAAGGTTATTTTTACATTGAAATAATGCATATATATTCATCAATTGATCATAATTATCTATATAATTAGTATAAATAATTAGCCATTCATAAAATGTTTTCTTGGAAACATTCGATTGTTTGCAATAATGCTTATATTTATATAACCATTCAATGGTTTCATCTAATGATGTTTTTGAATGAATATTATAATCTGTACCTGATAAAACCATTATCTCTCTAAATAATGTCATTGACATATCCAATTCTGTCAATATCATTTGCATATCATAATATATAACAGTATGTTGTAATAAATTGAAATTTCTTAATACATGCGCACAACCATATACAAACATATCCATATCATCACTCATACATGCCCATGCTTTATTTGTTTTTACTAATAAAGCACATAATTGATCAGCTTCTTCTAAAGCAGTTATATATTTGACATTATATTCATCCATTATTTTTTTAACATTTACTATATCTGTATCATGAATTCGAACAAACTGTTTTTTCAAATCCGATAATTCATTTATTTTTTCTTGATCATCTGAATAATCCGATTGTTGTAATAAAGTATTATATTTTAATTCTGCATCACGTTTTAATTGACATCTTTGTCTAAGTAGTTCTTTTTTTTCCAGCGGTGCTTTTCCATCAAATATAAATATTGGTGTAATTTGGTATTTCAATAATATTTCAATTAATTGTTTCATATTTGGTAATAGTAAATTTTCAGTTTGATATTTATACATATATATACTGGTATCAATTACAATGGTTTTGCCTTTAAAACTATTCATATTTTGTTTACGTATTGATTTTTTTGTGCAATTATCTGATAAGAACCGATTTAAATTTTTAATACCCATATAATGGTTTATGTGATTTATAATATAATATATAAATATGATATTATAATCAATTTTGTATTACAAAATGTTTTATTAGAATGGATCAATAACCGTCATACGTAGCGTCTTATATTCATAATTGCCATTATCTTTATATAATTGTTCAATTTGTTCTATGCTATTTATAAATTCCAGTGAATTATATAATTTATTAATTAATCCTGCATAATTCATTATATTTGTTTGAGTTTTTTTAAAATCTATTGTTGAACCATTATATTTTATTGACCATTCTATAAATTTATTCAAATGAAAAAATAAAATTGTTTTCAATACATAATATGAAAATGCATGTGTTTCTTCTTTATAATTACTTAGTTTTCCAAGATTTGCTTTATGTGTTGCACTTTGATAAATATCGGTATATTTTAGACCATAATTATTTAAAACTTTTATGCATTGAAATAAAGAAAATGTGCGTTCTAATTGTATTTTATCTTCCATTTTATCCAAGATTTTATTTATATCACTTTTGTTTTTACTGTGCCAATATACTGAAAACATTATATTTATTAATTCTGCCCATGTTTCACAATATGATTCATATATACGAATATCGGATATATTTAGGGGGAACATAGTAAGTATTACTGGTTCAACTTTTGTTTGATCCATTGTGCTAAAATCCAAGCCAAGATTATGAAATGTTTCGTGGATAAATACTTTGAACCATTCTTCTTTGCGAAATAAATGAATATCAGTGCTATAGCTACATGGAATAGTAAATGCGGTATTTGCATTGATTTTGTCTATACTATGTCTTTTTGGCGGTAATAATTTAATATGATCAGTCATATATAAAAATATATCCATTTCCTTGGAACATTTCTTGCATGCATACTTATCGGCGATGAATAACCATAGAAAAATGCGTTTTACTATTTGTTCGGCTTCGTTTTTGTATATTTCTGATATTTCTGATTTTGGAAATATAATTTTAATATGAATATTACGTTCACCTATATTTAAATGGCTTATAAATCCAATATTTGGATCAGATTCTAATTTTGTGCAAATTTCTTGAGGAATATAATTATATGCAGAACCTGTAAAAATATTTTTAGTATCTAATTTTCCAAGATTTGACTGTATATTATTCAATTCTGCATTGGCATTTAATAAATGATTATATATAACTCTTAACATATATTCAGTAAGTTCGGAGAATTGGAACTCATTGATTTTTATTTTATCCAAGATTTTGTTTTTTATAAATGGTTGAATTGTATTTTTTGTTGGATTCATATATTATATAAATGATAGATTCTTATAAAAAATTATACCATTGAAGAATTAAATCCTTCGTGAAACATAACTAAAGTGCGGATTTTTCTTTAAGAGATTGCCTCAGAACGTCCTATTGGACCTGTTTACATATATAAAAAAAATCTAAAAATGGAAACCGAATATCGAGATAAAACCAAGAAACATGGCAAAATTCGTTATCGTAAAGTATATATATTACCGTAAAATATATATAATAATACATTATATGGAATCTGAAATACCAAATAAAAAAATAGCTATTATATTTTACGGATTAACTCGGTCTTTAAATAAAACAATTAATTCATTACATGAAAATATATTCAATATATTAACGGAAAATTCAATTGAATTTGATATATTTATACATACATATAAAATAAATGGCGCATATAAAAATGATTGGAGTCATGAAAATACTGCAAATTATATTAATGAAGATATAGATAAATTATTGAAACCTAAATATTATATTAATGATAACCAAGAAGATATTATAAATAAAATTAATTTTGAGGATTATTATAAAAAATTAGGTAATTGGACCGGAATGACATCAGAAATGACTAAATATTTAATTAAAAATTTGTGTTTAGCATTATATTCAAAAAAACAAATTTGTAATTTATTTGAAGAACATAAGAGTAACTATGATTATGCAATAATATTAAGACCGGATTTACAATTAAAAACAAAAATAGATATAAATTGGATTAATGAATTAAATTATAATAATATAATTATTCCAAATTGCGATTGGTTTTATGGATGTAATGACCGGTTTTGTATAGGAAAAATAGAAACGATTTTATATTATGGAAAGTTATTTGATTGTTTACAACAATATTCTGAAAATAATAGTATTATTTCTGAAAAATTTTTATTAGATATGCTTAATTTTAAAGGAATAGATATTTTAAAAAAAGACATACAATATGATACATTGCGAATATAATTATTTTTATATATAGATTTTACACCATTTCGCATTTCCCAATACTTTAGTTTCGGACAAAGTCTACGCCCAAAAAATAATATTTTCCTAAATGTTCAAAGGTGTATATATTGGATATGTTTATTGTTAACACTTTTCTAAGAAAAACAATAATCTTGGAAAAAAGTATATTTATTTTAGTAAGTTATTTTATTCTTGGTTACGTCAAATTATCTAATTTCATTGCGGATATTCATCAATATCTTGTCGGACTCATATCCATCACCGCGAACAAAATGAATGAGTTTAGCTTTCTTAGTTGCCAAGAGTAACTGTTTCATATCTTCATTTTGTGCAAATTTTGATCTAACTCCTAATTCACGTTCAATTAAATTTCGTTTTTGCCCATAAAAATCCGGGTCAATTATAATACTTTTAGGCCTCAAAATAACTTGCTCTTTTGCACCTTTCTTTTTCATTGTTCCAGAAATTGATCCAGCGGCCTTTGCAATTTCAATATCTTTGGAGAATTCACTATCACTATCCAAAGAAAATTGTTTATAAAAATCCGGAAATCCTTTCTTAAATTTAGAACCTTGATAATAATGTTCAACTGATGCCCATTTCATTTTATCAACCGTAAATTGTGCTTTATCCCAAGAATCATCTAACTTGCGTCGCCAATCCTCCGTTTTTGCTAAAACACTAAATTCGGCCATTTTTGTTTTGGGGATTTTTTCACCAGACCCTTTACCCGGCTTTGCTGTTTTTTCGGATTTTGAATGAAACATAAATACAATTTCGGGATCATATAAATCACTATATTTATCTTCTTCATCAATGTCTGATGCCGGATTACCTACATCCGGTTCAATACCTAATGATGATTTAAAATTGCGGAAATCTTGGATTAAATAATATATTCCAGCATTTCTTTCAAGACATTTATTTACAATCAATATTTTAATATGATATGGTATTTCGCTGTATTTTAAAATAGATTTATCTTTATACGTAATTAATCTATAATGACTACCACTATATGTCGCCATAATATAATAATTTGGACTAAATGTATTTGCTTGTTGTATTGTTGGATCAATTTCTCCACAATTCATAACACTATCTAAAGATCCTTCTATATATGACTTTTCACTTAAAATTATCATTTTGATTTGCAATACTTTTTCAATAATAGAAATTGCCCAAGAATCTGCCCAATATGACGGTGTTTGAATATATTCACGAAATAGTTCAAGTGTAGTAATATCTTTCATATGACCAATATAATTACGCATATTTGTTTCTGCTTCTAATTTTGCAGATCGCAATTCAACAAATTTTTGTTTTAATACTGAAACCTCTGCCAAGATTGCATCTAATTCTGGTTTATTATCTTTAGCTAATTGTGCTCGTTTTTTCATATCTTTTTCCAAGATTTTTTTAATTTTTGCCATTTCTATTTCACATTCTTTAATTTCACCGTCAAATCCCCTATATATATCTTGGTATTCTTTGAATATTTGATCGGTTGCTTCAGATGCAACTAATGCTCTTAATTTGGCAACAGTTGTTATATGACCAATCTGCTTAAATGCATCGCGAATAACTGCAAAGAAACAGTCGCCATTATTTTCGACTTCATCAATTTTATAATTATTATTTTTCATGAATTTTTGTATCCAAGGTAATTTACTTGATTCTTTATATGATTTTTTTATTGCATTGGCTTCTGTTTCCGTTTCTTCTAATAACATTTTAGGTTGTTTTTCATTTTCATCTATTGTGAATATACCTTTTTCCAAGATTTTTTTTACCTTTTCTTGTTGTATTGATCCAACATCTTCCGGCACTTTTACTTGCATAACATCATCAGAATCATCTATACTTTTTTCTACATTACCCAATTCAGGTAATGTTGGTATTTCATCTGAAACGGATTTCTTTGTTTTATCCCACAACATTAAATATTTCATTACATCTGATTTTGATTTACGAACTATTTTTTCTGTAAAATCATAAAATAGTGGATTTCCTAATTTTTTAATATTAATATCACCATCTTCATCGAAAATTTTTAATGTTTTTTCTTGGATAATTTCAAATAATCCAATCTGTCCATCAATTGTATTATCATTTGAAACTAAATATATTGGATAAAATACTATATTGCGGTTTGCAAATGTATATTTTGGTTTACCTAAACAAATAACAACATCCTTTTCAAACATTTTTACTTCATATAATGCAGATTGATGTCCTTTATCTTCATTATCTATTTTTCGTTTTTCTTTATATTCAATATTGTCATTTATCTTGGAAAATACCATGTTGTATAATATATAATAGATTTTTATTTTATATTATTAAATTATATATATATATAAACCGTTTGAGTCCAACTATAAATTAGTTATTGATTATTTACATCGCCAAAGATTTGAATCCGCACATTCGGTCAACGACCTTTGGTTGTGGAAATTCATTTTTTTATCTGTAATTGATTACAAAGAATGTAAATCTGATATTATGTTTGTAAAAAGATTGAATTAATCGTTTTTATATCTGTAAATTGTAAATAAGACATTCTGAAGCAAATGTTGACACTGAAAGCGTTTTTGAGTTAAGAAAATTATACTGGTTTACCACTTTTAGATTACGAGTATCTATTTGTCTGTCTCTACGGCTTGTCTGCGGCTTGTCTGCTGCTGTTTTCTGTCAGCTGTATAGAGTCTATGTCAACAGTGTTCGTTTTAGATGGACATACTTTAAATTCATCTGATATCATATTCAAAATTTGTTCTTTCATTGTTTTATATGCCTCGTGTTCTTTTGATGTACCTTTATAAAAAAAGGGGTCTTCTATATCGGCACTTGGTTTATTACAAACTCCTGTTGCACAATCTAATCCAACTTTTATTCTACCTCTTTGTGAAGGAGTTAATGAACACTTGTCTAATTCTGTATTTATTTTGACTGCTACAGAATCATCCATTGGAATAATTTGTAAAGTATTATCCGGATTTGCTGTTCTTTCTTCTATTTCTCCGCATTCAAAAGCTTTAGATTGATGATTGTCAACTCTTTTTAAACATTTAACGTCTCTATAATTGCAATCTAATTGTGTAAAAATACTTGAATAAGGTGCCATTGATGCTCCAGGGGTTCTTACACTAACACCTCTACTATCAACATCAACATTATCTAAAATATTACGTATTAGATGTTCTGCAACAGGTGACCTACAAGTATTTCCTGCACAAGCAGTCATTATTTGTCTATTTCCACACGCAGTTCCTAATGCTAAAAGCAATAGTCCTAAAGTAGATAATTTTTTAACGCCACCTTTTTTAATGGGTTTTTTAGTAGTTTTTCTAGTAGTTTTTCTAGTAGTTTTTCTAGTAGGTTTTTTACTTTTCATATTTATATATATAAATATATTTATACCATCAAGATTAATCCAACCTACAATTGGATTCGATCGAAAACAAAAATAAAACAAAGTTCTATTTTAAATCTTCAAGGGTGTAAATATTAAGTGGGTTATAAACTATCTAATATATCTAAACATTTAAATATTGTTCGGTTTGTTAAACTGGGATGTTCTTTTAATTTCATTTCAGATATATATTTTATTTGATCAATTATTTTATCCCAATTTTCTTTTTCTGATAATAATTCCGCACCCTGTGATACAAAAATAAAAATATTTTCTACGATTTCTTCAATTTCATTGGTTCGTTTAGGTTGTTCAATATATTCTAATACAGTAGTTTGGAAATATTGTATAATATCAATAACTATATCTTGAGATACTAAATCCAATTTCATTAGATTCAATAAAAATATACTGGTTGCTTTCCGAGAATCATTTAATTTTGTATATGCACAAAATTTATCGTAATCTACGGATGGATCCGTATAATTAATATTTTGAATTGTATTTTTAAAATTGTCTATAAATTCGGTTAATATTGTATTAAATATTGTAAATTTTTGGATTAAACATTTATATAATGTTGCATATAATAATGAATTATTTTTATTTGTACTTGCAATATCAAAAATTGAATTTCCAATTCTACTAATATTTTGTAGTTTTTCTTCTTCTAATATATCAGATGACGATTGATTTTTTAAAAATGTTGTAATAAACTCTATAATAGTATCTTTTTGTAAATCAAAATTTTTAATTGATATTTTATTTAAAGACATTCTAATAATATTTATATCTTTTTCAATTCCTTCTTTTACATCAATCTTGGTAGGTTTAAAACTCGTTCTTACTACAGACCATTCTTCATCATTATTTGATGGAATTGATTTTCTTGGAGGTTTTTTATCAAATAATTTGGGTTTTAAAAGATTTGTTGTTTCTACATTAACACCTCCCATTAATTTTTCTAATTCGGTTAATATTTTCATATTCTGTTCTGGTAATCTATAATCAAATCCTTGATACATAATATTATTAATATCTAAAATGGAATAAATAGTGGTCATTTTTATAATTATATACTATATATTTATATATATTATGTTTATATTGATTTTATAAATAATTACTGAAATCTATAAGTTCTCTTGTAAAAACCATACCTTATATATATATAAAACTATATAAATAAATGATTATACATATATATAGAATATCTTTATTATGAATACTGAATTAACCGTTGATACAAATAATTTTAATACAAATAATGAACAAATTGATACAATTAATAAACAAGAACAAGAACAAGAACCAAACTCGACTCTTCCAAAAATTGAAAATTGGGAGGATTTTAATATTAAACCCGATCTTTTACGTGGTATTTTTTCATGCGCATATGAAAAACCAAGTCCAATTCAACAAACCGCAATTAAACCAATTTTAGATGGTTCAGATGTATTAGGTCAAGCACAATCTGGAACAGGAAAAACTGCCACATTTTCAATTGGTATTTTAAATCGAATTGACGTATCTGTAAAAGTGACTCAAGCAATTATTATTGCACCAACACATGAGTTAGTGAACCAAATTAGTAAGGTTGTAAAACAACTTGGAAGTATGATGAAAGGTTTAAATGTTAAAACATTATATGGTGGAACATCTGTTACAGATGATGCTCAAGATTTGCGGACAAATGTTCCTCATATTATTGTAGGTTGTTCTGGTCGTATTTTTGATATGATTAAACGTAAAAATATTAATATGGAAAATATTCAAATGTTTGCACTGGATGAAGCCGATGAAATGTTATCAAATGGGTTTAAAGACCAAATCTATAATATTTTTCAATATTTAAATGAATCAGTTCAAGTTATTTTATTTTCGGCAACATTACCATTAGAAGTAATCGAATTATCTAAAAAATTTATGAGAAATCCAGTTCATATTATGATGAAAGCTGAAAAATTAAACTTGGAATGTATTCGTCAGTTTTATATTGCAATTCCAAATGATCATGTTAAATATGATACAATTAAGGACTTATTCTCAAAAATCAGTCTTGGTCAATGTATTATTTATGTAAATAGTATTAAACGCGTAACTGATTTATACACTGCCATGATTGAAGAAGGATTTTCAGTTTGTAATATTCATAGTGGTATGGAAAAAGAAGAGCGAAATATTGCTTTTAAACAATTTGTAGCTGGAGAATTTCGCGTATTAATTTCATCAGATATTACAGCAAGAGGTATTGATATTCAACAAGTTAGCACAGTTATTAATTTTGATATTCCAAAATGTGTTCATACATATTTACATCGAATTGGTAGAGGTGGTCGCTGGGGACGAAAAGGTGTTGCAATTAATTTTGTAACAAGGCAAGATATGCCTTTACTAAAGGCAATCGAGAATCATTATAAATCAACTATTCTCGAATTTACAACAGACATTGTTTTATAATAATATTTTTACAATATTTGTTTGCGTTTATAATAATTATATAAATCTATAATTATTATTCTATATACTATATGAATGATTTTTTAGAAAGTGCAATTAATAACTCATTAAAAGATTTATATAAAAAAATAGAAAATACATCACTTGAACCAATTATTGGACCTCATATAAAATCATACATTAAATCAGATAACTCAAATGCATCTTTAGATAAAAACGATATATTTGTTGAATCTAAAAAGTCATTATATTATCCTTTTAAATTACCTATTAAATATTTAGATGATAAAACAATACACTCTCTTTCACCTATTGTATGTAATGATTTGGAATTGGCACCTACCATTTTACCAAATAAGTTATTGTCTACATGTAATCCCTGTATATATGATTGTTTATTTTTACCCAAACACGATTTTGCCAAGAATATGATTAGTGAATGGAAAACTCATTATAGCACAAATATTCCGTTTTTAAATGATACACAATCGGTATTACGTGATATAGAAAAATATAAAATTTTACTAAATACGTCACAACAAATATCTGAATATTCTGTTGATTGTGATAAAATGATGACTATTTGGAAAGATACTAAAGAAGATAAACATTTCTTGGAAAAATACTCTTATATGGATTGGGAAATGTTGGATCATTTAAATCATTCGACTCAATTTTTACAAATACTTTCATTCGCAAATATTACATCACCTATAATGAGTTTATTAGTTCCAATTCTTTTTTTAATTTTTCCTTTTATTATTTTAAAAATACAAAAAATACCAATAACTTTTGATGTGTATATTGATACATTAAAAAACATTGCCAAGAATCATTTTATCGGTAAAACGCTTATAAATATTCAATCTATGAGTTGGGATAAAGTTATATATATGTTTATTACATTCGGACTTTATATTATGCAAATATACCAAAATATTAATTCATGTTTTAGGTTTTATCGAAATATGAAAAAAGTAAATACACAATTATGCGAGATGCGCGAATATTTGCAATATTCGATTCAAAGTATGGATATATATATCCAAATAAACTTGGACAAAATTACATATAAACCATTTATAGATGATATTACAAAACATGTAGCATCTCTAAAATTATTACTAAAAGAAATAACTCCTATACAACCATTTAAACATGATCTTGGCAAGTTTTTAGAAATGGGATATATGTTGAAATGTTATTATGAATTATATTCTAACCAAGAATATTCAGATGCAATTCAATTTTCATTTGGATTCGAGGGGTATATAAATAATATGTTGGGTATATATTCAAATATTGAAAGTAATAAAGTATCATATGCAAAATTTGTCCAAGAAACTGATACTGAATTTAAATCGCAATATTATCCACCACTTAAAGATTCGGAATATATTACAAATGATTGTTCATTTAATAAAAATATGATTATTTCAGGACCAAATGCATCTGGGAAAACCACAATTATAAAAACGACCACAATTAATATTATTTTTTCTCAACAATTTGGTTGCGGATTTTATTCGGAATGTTCTTTAAATCCATATACCCATATACATTCATATTTGAATATACCCGATACAAGCGGTCGCGATAGTTTATTCCAAGCTGAAACCCGTCAATGCAAAACGATCTTGGATATTATTAGTTCATCTGATAAATCGTCACGCCATTTCTGTATAATGGATGAATTATTTTCTGGAACTAATCCGGTCGACGCTGCCAAATCCGCATATGCATTTTTATTGTATTTGTCTGAAATTAAAAACGTGAATTTCATGTTAACTACACATATTATTTCAGTGTGTAAAAAGATGAAGAAATCCAAGAAAATATGTAATTACAAAATGAGAGTTGAATTAGACGGAGATAAATTAATTTATTCTTATAAAATAAAAAAAGGTATTTCGCAAATTCAAGGGGGAATTAATATATTACGCGATATGAACTATCCGGAAGAAATATTAAATTCTATTAAGAATTATAGTAAATAATATAACTCACAAATATGTATAAAACTTGTGGTAAAAATTATTTCATATACACAAAAATATAAGCACAAGAATATCGTTTTACACCTTTTCTCATTTGATACACAAAAATTAATAGATTTCATGAAAATAGATAAAGTATGGGCAGAAAGACTTTTATTACGTCATAAACAAACAACAAAAAGTTTAAATTGCCAACAAAGCATCACGATAAAGGAATTAAGATTAATAGCAGATTATACTATCGACATGCACGAATAATGCAAGAGAAAGAGTGTAAAACAAATAAGTTATTAAATATTATAAAATAATAAAGTTATATATTACTATATGTAAATGGTAACAATAATATAAATTTTATTGTAAAATAAATATTATACCAAATTATTATAAATAATAATAATCGAATTATTTTAAGTATACAAATAATACTATATATAATTCCAAATAAAATACACGTTTTACACATGACTATTTTATGTAATAAATTACAATACGGATAATTTTTATACATATATTTTTTACAAATTGGACAGTTGTGTTGTAAATTATACCATGTATCTAAACATGATACATGTATTGAAATATTACATTCACATTGTTTTACATATATTGATTTTTGTAATAGTATAGGATATTCAATAATTGTTTTATTATTTTCTATAATAGATTTTGTAAATTCTAAACATATCATGCATTCATATTGAGAATATTTATTATTACACATTTTTTCATTTGAAATGTGTAATGGTGTAAAAATTATTGGTTCATATATTCCATGATAATCGTAATTTGCACAATACATATTATATATAATATATAATATATATGTTATTTTATTAGTCAAATATTGTGTTGACTAATTTGATATTTATTAGTCAAATATTGTGTTGACTAATTTGATATTTATTAGTCAAATATTGTGTTGACTAATTTGATATTTATTAGTCAAATATTGCGTTGACTAATTTATACGGATGATGACTGTCTTGACTCTGACGGTGGTCTTGCCAAAGATGACTGTCTTGCCAAAGATGGCTTTCTTTCAGAATAACCCGAATTTCTCGAATCAGGTCGATTCACACCTGCATCTGATGTTGTATGTTGGCGAGTATTTCGTTTAACTTGTTTAAACCCATCATCAGTTGATTGTTGTGGTTGGGATGACCTTACAGTTGATTGTTGTGGTTGGGATGACCTTACAGTATATTTACGTTCAGTCTGTTGTTGTGGTGCTTGAGTAGATGACTGTTCAAATGCATTTTTTCGTGTTTCGCACATAATCGGACCTCCATTAATACCCCATACATCTGATGCATTAAATTTATGAAGATCTGTTGTGCTCATTGTTAAATCAAAATCAACATATTCACCTTGTATTAAAAACTTGTATTGATTATTTTTTAAGCGAATAGCAGAGTAATGCACAAAAATATCAACACCCTTGTGTTCATTATCACTAACAACTGTAATAAACCCAAATCCGGATTTATTATTAAACCACTTAACAATACCAGACATTCTTCCAATTGTTACACTACTTGACATAGGTTTATTAACTTGTTCACAAATAATTGATTCTGTTCTATCCGACATTATATTTTATTATACTATATATAGTATTACGTATTTATATCATTTATTTATAATATTTATTTGTTATCAATATATTAGTATATTATATATTTAGGAATATGAATAAATACCAAATTACATCAATATTATTTTTACTTTGTGCTTTATTTATTTCATTAGTATTAGGACAAACTATGTTTATAAAAAATCCGGTTGAAGGATTTGAAACATTAACTCCAAGTGAAATTCAAAGTTCTATCCAAGAAATTATAGATAATCCTAATAATCTATCTAATGTAAATGCAGCTGATATTTTAGTAAATAATCCATCAATAATGGATGATCCAACCGTTGCGTCATTAATTGTTAAAAATACTGATTTAATGCAAAATTCAAAAATTTCAAATTATCCATCAATACTTACTATTACAAATAAATCGATTTTTGATAGTTCAACATCAACACCTACAACTACCTCAACAACTACGCCAACATCAATACCTACAACTACCTCAACAACTACACCAACACCAGTTCCATCTAATTACAATATTTCATCTGAATGTTATACTAATATTAAACAACTACAAAATCCATATATATTAGCAAGTGATTTACCAACAATATTATCAAATATTCAATTAACATGTAGTTCAATTTCTAATTAATAAATATTGCATTTATACCCATGTATAATCAATTTCATTATAACCTAAATTATAACATCTTTCCATATATTTATATATTTTAGATTCTTTTGAATCTAATATATTTGATAAATTTTTCCAAGATTTTAATTGTTTACGTTCTTGGTTTATTGGTGAATTTATTTCATTCGACAAACTGTTAATATTCGTTGAACTCATATTCGACAAACTGTTAATATTCGACCAAGGTAAATCGCCAAACATTAAGTTTAAATACAAATACCCCAATGAGATCAAGTCATCCCTTCGACTTGGTTCTTGGCCATTATGTATATTATAACTAATATATTTAGGTGTTCCAATAATATATTCTTTATTTTTTTTAAATTCGACATGTTTAAAATTTTCATCTACATAAAATGTAGACAGTCCAAAGTCTATCAAAAACAATTCTCCATCTTTCATCATTATATTTTGTGGTTTAATATCACGATGAATTATATATTGCATATGCACATTTTCCAAGATTTCTAATAATATTTGCATAATTGTATCCATTTTTTCTTGGTTAATTGTTTTATGTTTTGCATAATCTTCTAATGAATTTTGATAATATGTTATTATAAGTGTAGGGCATTTTTCAAAAATACCATACCAAAATACACTTGGTATATGTTTTACTCCATGACAATGTAAATAATTTAACATAGTAGTTTCATGCTTTAATAATTTATATTCGCTCAATAATTCAATTTTTATTGCAACTGTTTCTTGGTTTTTTATGCGCGTTCCTTTATACACTTTACCAAATTTGCCTTTACCCAAGACTTTATCAATTGTATATTTTCCAAGAATAGTATTTTGTTGCATTATACTATTTTATTTATTATACAATATTTATATTTATATTTAGTATATAAATATAAAAATGCTTACAGTAAAAAATATAATTACTACGGATACTATAAAAATTCGTGTTTATACTGGTATGATTGTTTTATTATATTTTTGTTATTTTTTAATATTTTTTGGACTATATGCAGTTAAACCTGAATATATTCATATATTAAGTATTTCTATACAACTTTTTATATGTGGACTATTAATATGGATTTTTAATCCATTTATAAAAAATAAATTACAAATATATGATGGTCAAATTATATTTGCAGCGGCATTATTTTTATTAAATAATGTTGTTGTTACTGAAATTGAAACATATTTTAGAACTCCAATACCTACTATTAAAAATACAATCAAAACTGATATAAATAAAATGTTAATACCAATGACTATCCAAAAATAATATTTGTAAAAAATATATTTATATAAACAAAAACAATATAAATATATTTTATAAATTACTAAGATTAAATGCAAAATTTATCGACTAAAGAAATATTTCAAAATGCGAAATTTGATAAAGATTTAGCATGTGCTATAAATATTGATGATTTATTACTTGCAGTTGAAAATGACAAAAATTCACATTTAGATAACAAAACATTGGTAAATATTGCAGAAGATAAATTTAATCAATTAAAAAAGTTAAATCTTGGAAAAGAACAAACTAAAGTATTATTTAGTAAATTAGCAGAGTATCGATATATAGATGAAATATGTCAATTACATAAAGGTAAACATGTAAGATGGATTCGAAATATAATAATTAATCCAACTGAAACCAGTATTAACAATAAAACTAAAAAACCTATAAATTTAACAACTGGTGGTATTGTTGTTGATATAAAATTCTTGGATACAGGAACGCATATAATGGTTTTAACTAATAATCCAAAATGTAAATGTATACAATATAAATTTGACGATTGTATTACATTTCAAAAATTATCAGTGGATGAACAATTGATCTTGGCTGCATATGAATTTATTAAAGATACTAATGTATTAATCAATTAATGTCATATTTGACAATTCCGATAAATATCGCTTTGAACATGTTTCAACTAATAGTCCATTTGCATATACACCATAATTAGAATAGTAGTCATTATTATCTAATGCAATATGATAAATTGTAAAGAATCCATTTTTTTCATAAGGAATTGTTTTTTCATCTATACATGCAGGTAATCTATATTTATCATCAGTTATATAAATTTTATTAAATATTTTTAAATTTTGTTTGTGTTGTTCTTGAGTTAATTTATTAACTAATAATGAATGACATCCTGTAATTATCAATTCTTCAAATAAATCTGGATATTGATTTTTCGAACATCTATACAAACGATCTTTATGTCTTTCATCATCACCTGAATTATATATCTTTGAATACCCTATCATATTTAACGGAACATAATTATGTTTATATGTTTTAATTAGGTCACCTTTTCTTAAATCTTGGATTGGTATATACACATCTTTATTTGTGTTTTTATCTAAACATTGAATTTTGCTTCCTTCTAAAAAACATGGAAATGGCAAAATTACATAATCAAAAATAGTCATATTTTTTGTTGTTGTTAAATATGTATATGCATCGTTTGATGTATAATTCCTAGTCAATATAATAGGAGCGTCTGAATCTGATAAAGTTAAACCATTTGGTAATGAGGCATTGTCACGTAAATTTATAATAAATTGAGTATATTCTAGCACTGTAAACCCACACGTAAATCCATATGTCATATTTGTTACAGATGAAAAATTTAAATTACCAACCTGTGGATAATGAAAGGATACGCAATTTCTTAAAAAACGAGAAAAATCAGTAACATTTGATGTATCCCAACTACTAATATTTTGATTAAAATTTACCGCATTATTAAAACAGTAAGACATTTCAGTAACATTTGATGTATTCCAAGAACCTATAGGTTGATTAAAATTTGTTGCATTATTAAACATTCCGTACATATCTATAACATTTGATGTATTCCAAGAACCTATGGGTTGATTAAAATTTGTTGCATTTTGGAACATTACATTCATACTTGTAACATTTGATGTATTCCAAGAATTTACGGATTGATTAAAATCCGTTGCAGCATTAAACATTGCAACCATACTTGTAACATTTGATGTATTCCAAGAACCTATGGGTTGATTAAACCTCGGCGCACTATTAAACATTGAATTCATACTTGTAACATTTGATGTATTCCAAGAACCTATGGGTTGATTAAAATTTGTTGCATTTTGGAACATTGAAATCATACTTGTAACATTTGATGTATTCCAAGAATTTACGGATTGATTATAATCTATGGGTTGATTAAAATCCGTTGCATTATTAAACATTCCATACATATTTGTAACATTTGATGTATTCCAAGAACCTATGGGTTGATTAAAATTTGTTGCACTATTAAACATAAAACCCATATCTGTAACATTTGATGTATCCCAACTACTAATATCTTGATTAAAATTTGCAGCATTATTAAACATTGAACTCATATTTGTAACTCCTGAAACATCCCATGCATTCATATTACCAAAATTGGCTGATGGCATCGATACGAATTGCCAGCATTGTGTTAAATTTGTGCCACTTAATGTAATAGGTCCATCGGTTGCTGTAATTTGTCCAGAAAAATTATAAAATGCTCCTTGACCATTAACTTCTAAACTATTACGACATAATGGTATTCCACCAAATGCTGTAATATTTAAACTAGATTTATTTATATTACCAAATGGAAACATTGGAAAATTTATGTTTAATCCATCACCATTAGTGTAACTAATATCAATAAACTGTGTCCATGTCCATGTTATAGTTGTATCGTCAACATTTGGAACTATTTCAGATTGTAAACCTACAAATGAATTATTAATATTAATAATAGGACATAATATGTTTGAAATATCGGGGTAATTAGTACTTAAATCATTTAAATCGCTATTTGATAATGTAAAAATAAAACTGGGCATTATAATATATAATATATAATATAAATTATAAATTTTATTTTATTAAAATTACTAAATTAAAATTACTAAATTAAAATTACTAAATATGTTTACACACTTTACGATAGTCCAACTTAACCCAGTAAAAACTGGTTAAGGATAAAATACGTAGCAATTATAATATGTTTGGTTTGTTTTTAAGACTCATATATTACTGCTAAACAAACATTACTGGTTGGATTTTTGATTAAATAAAGTATATCCAAACATATAATTCATATTTGTAACTCCGGAAACATTCTATGCATTCATATTACCAAAATTGGCTGATAGTAAACGATTAGATAAAAAATATTATAAAGTTAGATGAATCTGTTAATTTATTAACTGTTATTATTAGTAAAATAGTAAGTTATATCAATCAAACCATTACACTTTTTGATTGATATTTGATAGCACATATTTTTTGAATTGTTAGATTAAAATATGAGTTGAATTAAAATCCAGGTAAAACCTGGATTGCACACCTTGCGGTTGCAACTTTAATAGTAGATTGCGTAACTGCATTCCATGTAATTCCATCAGATGATGAAGCTAATATATTTGTTGATCCTATAGCAAACCATTTATTTAATGAACTGTTCCATACACAACTAAAAGGAGTTCCAAAACCAGTAGCACTTGATGTCCCTTTAAACCAATTTATACCATTATATGAATATGCAAATGCACTTTGTTCACCACATACTACAAATTGCGATAATGTTGTACTCCAACTAACCCAATTACCTAATGTAACTGGTGTAGGTGTTGGTGGTGTCCATCCTGTCCATGAAACTCCATTATTTGTGCTATATATTAAACAAGTAGTGCCTTGACCAACTGCTATAAATATATTTAATATAGGTGACCAGCATACTGACTGAATATTCGATAATCCGGATGAAATAGCATTCCATGTTGATAAATTCGTAGATACGTATAAATTATTACCACTAACACCTGTGCCCATTACAACAGTTGAAACAATTGAATTTGCACCTGAATTTAAAATAACTCCACTTGGGTCACTTGCAGCAATTCCGCGGACAACCGAATTTAAAGCCATAATAGAAGAAAGATTTGTTTGAGTCCAAATGATTCCATCATCTGACGTATATAGACTTTGATTTATTACGCATATAAATTTGTTAAATGCACTTGCCCAATGTACACCACCCACACTATTAGTTCCTGTACCCAAATATAGCGTAACCCATGTGTTACCTTTATCCGTTGATGTTGATATACAATTTTGTCCACCAAATGATGATAATACTATATTTGTGCCATTTGTTGCAATACCGGATATTGAACATGTTTGTGTTTTTGATAATCCAACAATTGTAGTAAATGGCGATGATAATGATATTACCATATATTGATTAAAAGCTCTATTTACAGAATTAGACCCAATTATAAATGAATTATTAAACCATATAACAGAAAACATAGGACCACCACCAGCACCATTTGAAGTAGTAATTAATCCCTTTTGTGACCACGTTACTCCATTATCAGTTGATACTACAATGTTTGTACTAGTAGTTAAAGTAGACCCATTACCAACTGCAACAAACGTTGATGAACCATCATTTGTAATTGCCCAAGCTTGAGCATTTCCTGTTTGAACTCCTGCTATTTGACTCCAAGTGCTTCCATCATCTGATTTTGCTAAACTTGTTCCATTTGTAGTTCCTCCACATAATATCCATTTTGTTCCATTATATGTAATACCATAACACGTTGTTAAAAGTGTATTATTTGCGGCATTTGTCCAATTTCCACCAGATGAATCTGTAGAATAAATAACCGTAGGAATTGATACACTGCCACTGCCTACAGCTACCCATTTAACACTTGAATTGGGGTTTGGCCTACATGATGCAATACCATAAATACCACTAGTTGACAATGGTTTACCAATACCAGTCCAGTTAATACCATCTGGTGAAGTTGCTAAAAAATGAGTTCCTGTAATTGCACCTGCAATGTAATATCCTCCAATATAATCAATACATCTACCCGTTGTAAATAAAGTAGTACCGAGCCCAGTCCAATTAATACCATTATATGAATATGCAATTGAATTTGTTCCTTGTCCGACTGCTACAAACATGCCACTATTTGGATTATATACCATTCCATAACAAGCATATGAAAATATAGAAATACCGAGTCCAGTCCAAGTTATGCCACTATCGTTTGAATAACAAAGTGAATTTAGAGGACTTCCATTCCCACCTCCTGCTACTAAAATAGTTCCATTTGTTGCAAATGTATTTATTCGGTCTGTTGGAAAAGGAAAATAAAAAGGTGCAGTGCCGAATGTATTCCATGTTAAACCATTATATGATGATGACAATGCATTAGTTGTAGTACTGCCTCCACCTGCTAACATCAAAAATGGTTTTACACTATTGGGTTTTGTTCGAACTAAATTACTATTTAATGTACAAATTGAACTAAATGCCATTATATAATATATATTTTATAATAATACAAATTATAAACCCGTTGAACCAAATCCTCCAGATCCTCGTATAGTATCTGATAATTCAGATTCATCTATTACAACAACAAAAATCGGATGTAATGTTGGCAAACAAATTTGTAGTAATCGTGTATATCGATCAACTACATATTGATTTAAATCCGAATTTTCAAGTTTTAACCACTTAAATGCACCAATTAAAAACCCCCTATATCCACTATCAATAATACCCGTATGATTTGATAACATTAATTCTGTCTTGGAAATACTTGAACGTGGATACAACATATATGCGGATGGTTCAATTACTTGATTTATATAATCTACAAAATACATTTCACATTTTACTTGATGATTAATCATCTTATTTTGCGAACCACGATTAAAAATTTGCTGATCCGGAACAAATAAATCAAATCCCGAATTGGGAAAACGATCATTTAATATAGAATTATTATGCAATTGAACTTGGGCTTTATATAAATCAACTAATTCTGGGTTTTGTGCATTTACATACAACTTTAAAATTCCGTATTTAGTTGTTCCATTTAAAAAATTCAAATTATTTAATATATTTGAGTTAAACATATTTGTATAACCACCACCACCACCAGTTGAATTAATAATATTATTTAATTGATTCATTAATTAATATATGTATATGATTTTAAATCATTTATAATAATAATATTATATTGGTTGTAAATACATATTTTTATATTCTTTCCAAGAAATTGCTGAACCTGTTTTTTTTTCAACAATTTTAGATTCATTTTCTTTGTCCAAATTATCCGAACATTTAATTGCAGAATCAATATATAATTCTTTTAAAATTTTTCCAACCATTGCAGATCCTTCATGTTGATCCACTTTATTTTCTTCAATTAATTTCAATACAATTAATAAACGTGTCAGAATTTTTAAATCAATTTCATCTTTTAAAACTTTATTAAAAATATCCATATAATTGTTATACAAAAATGCACATTCGACTCGTGCCATTTCTTGGAAACTAACAAAATCTGCAGTTTTTAACACTGATTGAGTCCGTTTCAAATTTTCCAATTTACTTACATCAGCACGAATAAGTCCACTATGTTTTAAATTTCGAATAGATTCCGTATTATCATCACAGTCAGAATCTTTAATTAATTTTTTTAAATTTAAACGGTCTTGCGAAGTTAAACTCATTTTAAATATAATTATATAATAATCTTTTGTTTATGTATTTTTAAACACAAATATTATAAAAATATATTATAGTTAAATGGATACTACAGAAGATAAAAATACATATTATATAGCACTAAATAAAACATCAAATGCTGGATATTTAGCAATATCAACACTATTTATTGGTATATTTTATATTGTAATTATTTATTTATTTTCATTTATTTATATTCCAACTGACCAGATTTCAAATGAATCCGCTCTAGTAAGTTCATTTTTATTTAATCCGAAAAGTGCAGTAGATGTTTTTTCAAAATTTGTAAAAACCGAATGTAGCGCAGAGCATTTTTCAAACATGTCCAAAAATACAACAATCGAATTAATAACAAATAAAATAGATGAATTTACATCATATATTCAATATTGGTTTCATAGATTATTGCTAATATTTTATATTAACAAAAATACAATAAGTAGCACTCAAAAAATAAATCGCATTTCATTTATGGATATTAAGATATAAAACTATATAATATTAATTATAGTATAAACCCAGATCAGTTATATATAAATTATTATATATAACTATTTTAAAATGTCTATTTATGAAACATATAACCCAATATTTAATAGTATATTTTCACTTGAAAATATGAAATATATTATAATAATTATTTTTGTTATTTTATTAATAAATGGTTTAAATTTAAAATTGTTAATACCATATACATTAATATTTATATTATATTTAGTAATACGTAATATTAATAAAACACATAGTAATGGAATTCTTTTTATAGATTATTTTTCAATTAGACAACTTGATGTAATATTTGCATTAATTTTTGGTTTTATAATGATTGTATTTTTAGTATTTTCTATTATATTTGCATACAAACAATATTTTGATAATACTGGAACATGTCATCCATTATTAGTTTATTTAGGTAATACAAAATCATGTATGCGTAATATAAATGAAAATTTTGATAATCAAAATGAATCTTTTATAGATAAATTGGTGTTTTTAAGTAAAATAGTAAAAACCCCATTTGATCAAATCTATTTAGGGTATTTAGCTATTATAAGTATTTTAATTAATACAATTACATATATTAAAACATCATTTAATAGTGTGTTAACACTATTTTTTAAAAAACAAACAGAAATGTCTGATAAAGTTCGGACTATTTTTGTTGAACCATTAATGATAAAAATTACTGATCCATTATTTAAAATTATACAATTACTATTTGATAGTTTTTGAATAAGTAATATAATACAAATACAATATTTTATCTTATAAATATGTATATGATGAAATTTTCGTTCAAATTAATTATAATAGTTCTTGCATTTGTTTTTATAATATTTTTGAGTATGTCTTCATCTACTTATATACCTTATTCATTTTCAGCTTCTTCAAAATTGCCACAATATCCATATGAGTGGTTTAGTGAATATACGACTTATCCAGAGAATAAGTCAATTGACTCGTATGATTCAAAACAAATTTCTCAATCATCTATGGGAAATGTAACAAAACTTAAAGGTTTTGATGGTTTAATCGTTTCACCGAATTCTCCAGAAACATCACTTGATACTTATTCACAATCATTAGGAGATAAAACATGTCAATCATACGGACTTACAAATTCGGCTGGATTTTTATGTTTGAACCCAGATCAAATAAAATTATTAACAACTCGTGGTGGAAATGTATAATTTAACAATTCAATTATTGATTATGTATCCAAGAAAACAAAACACAAAAATCATTATTTATAATATAAATGAAATAACGTTTTAACCGTTCAAAAAACCCTTATAATTATTTAAGCCCTCCATAGATTAAAATGTTTTATCACAATGAATACAATATTTAATAATTGTAGAACTATCACCTTGACATGTATCAATTGTATCTAATATAATTTTATGAACACAATTTACATCAATAAATTGTTTTATTTTATTACAGATTTCTTGGTATTCGGTTGACTGATTCTCAAGTGAAACGTATTCTAAATTTCGGAGTGCTGCACACATTGATTGAATTATATATGTATTATTTACGGTTTGATTATTCATATAAAATATATATAATATACATTTTATATTTTATATTGTTTATACTAAAGCATAAATGATTGGTGGTCAAAATTTGAAATATAAAAAAGTGTAAAAATCGTAGATTCCTTGTATTATATATACATTGATAACATACTTTGATTTTGATTCTCATCATTTTTAATTAATATATCAACATCTTTACACGAAACTGTTATTGGAAATGTAACTTTCAAATCAATTTCAGATTTAAATAATTCATTATCTGATTTAACTAATCGAAATAAATTGAGTTTTGTATGAATAATTTCCAAACATCGTTTTAAATTACGTACACCCGCTTCATCATGAGTTAATGCTTTATTTGTTATAATATACATTAATGTATCATCTTGAATAATTACATCAGTTTCGTGAAAACTAACTTGTTCACGAATCTTGGGCAATAAATGTTTTTTTGCAATAATTATTTTTTCTTTAGCTGAATATCCCTTTGTTTGAATTCGATACATGCGATCTTTTAAAATTGGATTTACTTTTGATTCATCGTTATAACTAAATATAAACAAACATTTTGATAAATCAAAATCAACCTCTGAAAAATATTTGTCATGAAATTGATTGTTTTGTGTTGTATCTGTCAAATGTGTTAAAATACCAGTAATTTCTTCACCTCTTGGTGTTTCACTAATTTTATCTAATTCGTCAAAATATATAATTGGATTCATACATTTACTATCAATTAAAATTTGCACAATTTTTCCCCAACTACTACCTTCATATGTATATGAATGACCTTCTAAAAAACTGCTATCGCCTGAACCACCTAATGCAATAAATGCAAATTCACGCCCTAATATTTGACTAATACCTTCTTTAACTAAAGAACTTTTACCAGTGCCAGGTGGACCTTTAATTGCAATTGCGGTTCCAAGTGCTGATGGATTTGTAATCCATTGTCCAATCATTTGCAAAATTTGTAGTTTTGCATCATTTAAACCATATACACATTCATCTAATTTTGCTTTTGCATCACACATAAATTTACTACACGTATCAATACCATCGCTCATTTTAATAGACAATTCTTTATATTTTCCAAACGGAACTCTCATAAATGTATCTACCCAATTTTTAATTTTATAATATTCGGAATCACTCGGATCCATTTGTCTTAATATATTTAATTTTTGCATTACAGTTGCTTTATATTTAGGCAAAATATTTGATTGCAATAAAGTTAACCTATATGGTTTATCAATATTAATATATGTATTAATTTCTTCAAATTCTTTCATAATTTTTAATTGTTCTTTATTTGATAATTTTTTTTTAAAATATTCTAATTCACTTGTATTTTTTTGTTCTCCGTGTATCATATCATAATATTTCTTTGCATTTGTATTGCGTCCTTTCATTACTAATTTGCTAATGGATTTTGTGCAATCTTTAATTGCACGTTTTAGAATTTTACTTTCGGGTTTTTTTTTTAGTTTATCAATCAAATGTTTTTTTAATTCAATTAATTCACTATATTCATTTTCAGTATCATCCGATTCTTTTTTTTCAATAACTAAATTTAGTTTGCTTGATGTTTTGTTTTTGTTTTTGATTTTTGATTCTTGTTCTGGTTTTAGTTCTGATTTTGGTTCTTCCAATACCTCGTATTTTTCTTTCATAAATGTTTCTTCTTCCTCTTTTGTACATTCAATATTTTCATCTTCTTCTAAAATATTAATATCATTTTCATCGCCATATTCATCCTCATATCCTGAAAAAATAATATTTACATGATTTTGATTATTTGTTTCAGAATCTGAATCTGAATCATTTAATGGTTTTGATTTTTTTTTTTTAGAATTTTTTTTTGGTTTTTTTTTTTTAGAATTTTTTTTTGTTTTTTTTATTTCATATTCAGATGATTCATCTGAATCAATTAATTCATCATCATTTTCCGAGTCAGAAATTATGACATCATTTTTCGTTTTTTTCATATATGATGGTTTTTTGGATGTTTTTTTGGAGGTTTTCACTTTTTCATTCATATATTTAGATGGAAACATATTTGCTAACATTTTTTGAAATGATTCTTTATTTATTTCTTTTGAATCACATGAATTGTATTCATCAGATTCAGATGAATCGTCAGAATTAGATTGAATAATTTTTTTATTTTTTTTATTAGTTGGTTTATATGACGAATCAGTCGTTTCATTTTCAGATGAATCCGAATCAATTGTATCAGTCCATTCAGCATCTGATTCTGAATCAGATTCCGGTTTTTTTTTTAATTTATTATTACGTATATTATATTTTGAATTTTTAATTGACATTATGGATAAACTAATATATATAGATGTGTTTAACTCTTTTACATAAAACAATTGTATATAAGTGTATTGTATAAAATTGATTTCAAACAATATAAAAAAATAAAACAATATATTATAGTAATTTTATAAAACATGTCAAACCAAAAATCAAAAATGAATGAATATAAAGCTCCATCTCGAATTATTGGTATTCAATTTAGTATATTATCTCCTGATGAAATTCGCAAAAATTCGGTAGTTGAGGTTACATCAAGAGACACATATATTAATAATAAACCAGTTATTGGTGGATTATTTGATCCAAGAATGGGTGTATTAGAATCCGGCACAATTTGCCCAACAGATGGTCTAACATATATTGATACACCCGGATATTTCGGGCATATTGAACTTGCTCGACCTGTATTCTTTATACAACATATCAAAGAAATAATGAAAATCTGCCGATGCATATGTTTCAAATGTAGCAAACTTCTAATAAATAAAGACCAACATAAACATATATTAAACAAATCTGCAGAAGAACGTTGGGATTATGTATGTCAAGTTTCGTCAAAAGTAAAACGTTGTGGAGAATTAACAGATGATGGTTGTGGTTGCAAACAACCTGATAAAACTAAATTAGAAGGTATGGCAAATATTATTGCAATTTGGGAAAATATGGAAACTGATGATGATAGCAAAAAAGTGAGTATGCGTCTAACTCCGGAAATTATGTTAAAAATATTTAAACGTATTTCCGATGATGATGTCACATTTATGGGATTTAATCCAGTTTGGTCTCGCCCTGATTGGATGATTTGTCAAGTATTGCCAGTTCCTCCTCCGGCAGTTCGTCCATCTGTAAAACATGATGCTCAGCAACGTAGTGAAGACGATTTAACCCATATATATAGCAATATAATCAAAACCAATAATACATTAATGGAAAAGTTGTCAAATCCGGATTCAAATGCAGTTGCAATTGAGGTCTATACACAAATATTGCAACATTCGATTGCAATGATTGTCAACAACAAAATCAAGGGTGTTGCACCAATGGCTCAACGTTCTGGTAGACCATTACAATGTATTATGGGTAGATTAAACAGCAAAAATGGACGTATTCGTGGCAATTTAATGGGGAAACGTGTTGATTTTAGTGCACGTTCCGTCATTACAGGTGATCCGAATTTGTCTATTAAACAGCTCGGTATTCCATTAAAAATTGCTAAGAATATTACTAAACCAATTACAGTGAATGAACGTAATCGTGAATTCTTAATGAAACTTATCCAAAATGGACCCGATAAGTATCCCGGCGCAAAAATATTGGAACGTAAAAACGGTGAACATATTTCGCTCAGATACGTCGACCGTGCTTCTATACGATTGGAATCGGGAGATGTTGTGCACAGACATATGATGGATGGAGATGCGGTTCTATTTAATAGACAACCAAGTTTACATCGAATGAGTATGATGTGTCATATTGCGAAAATCATGTTTATTGGTGATACTTTTCGTATGAACGTTGGGGACACTAAACCATACAATGCTGACTTCGATGGGGATAAATTTTGTTCCCAACATGCGGGTGCCGTATAAGTTGTAGATAATACTTATATGGGAAAACAGTGTAATATCTACTAATTCTTACTTTTGCATAGAGTAATCGAATTAATATAACCGTATAGTTATTATGGGAACCAAGTTTCCCATATGCCCTCCTTTAAGAAAGGGATGGGGCGTACGGGGAAACCTACGGTTTCCTGTAGTAGCAATGCGACCAAATTGCGAGAAACCCCTTAGAGCCGTTATAGTTTAATAAACTATATTTACCACTACTAAGTTTATATGGAAACATATAGATGGCCGAGATTAGAACTCGGGTACAGTAAAAATGTGGAGGATTGGGCAATTCGCAGCCAAGACCCTAAACTCGTTATGATAGAGTATGGGTAAGGTTCAGAGACTAGACGGTTGCAGGTCTTATATGATGGTCTAATCAACCGGATAAGGCTCAAGGTATAGTCCAATCCTGTATCGAAAGAACAGGTTGCTCCAAACGCAAGTAAAATATAATGGAAATGAATATGCACATGCCCCAGAATGTTCTGGCAGAAACCGAATTGCGACATTTAGCAGCAATTCCATTCCAAATTATCAGTCCGACGAACAACTCACCGCTGATTGGAATATATCAAGATTCATTGTTAGGGTCATTTCGACTAACAAGACCCAATATTACAATGACACCACGCGATGCCATGAATTTACTAATGATGTTTCCAAAAGTAAATACAGATGCATTGCGAGAAAAAGGTGCAAGAATATCGAGTTTCGATGTTTTATCTCAAATATTACCACCAATGACAATGGTATACACGACCAATCTGTTTGAAGAAGGCGAAGATTATGAGACCTCAAATAATGTATTGGAAATACGTAATGGTAAAATATTGCGTGGACAACTGGAAAAAAAAGCATTGGGCTCAGTAACAAAAGGCATTTTACACCGTATTTGCAACGATTTTGGAAATATGGCTTGTGCAAATTTCAACGATGATTTGCAAAATATTGTGACTGAATATATGAAATCCAGTTCATTCAGTGTAGGTATCAGCGATTTGATTGCAAATAAGAAAACAAGCGACGAAATTATTCAGGTTATTACTGCACAGAAGTTGGACGTTAAACTTTTGATTGATAAAGTGCATCTCGGTATTTTCGAAAATACGGGAGCAAGTTCGAATATGGTCGATTTTGAAACAAAAGTCAATAATTTGTTAAATAAAGCGACTGAACAATCCGGCAAAATTGGACGTAAATCATTAAGTAAAGATAATAGATTCCTTATGATTGTTGAGTCGGGATCAAAAGGTTCATTAGTAAATATTTCGCAAATGATTTCGTGTTTAGGACAACAAAACGTAGATGGAAAACGAATTCCTTACGGATTCGACAGCCGAACATTACCGCATTACAGTAAATACGACGATTCTCCAAATGCTCGAGGATTTATTGAAAATTCGTATATTTCAGGACTCACGGCTCCCGAATTATTCTTTCACGCAATGGGTGGACGCATTGGACTTATTGATACTGCAGTAAAGACGTCCCAAACAGGGTATATACAACGTCGATTGATTAAGGGTCTGGAAGATTTAAAAGTCGAATATGACATGACTGTCCGAAATAGTAAAGGTAAAATAGTTCAATTCGCGTATGGTGACGACGGATTCGACTCAACTAAAACTGAACATCAAATTATTCCATTGGTCGGTATGAGTATTGAAGACATTTATATGCATTATGATATTCCCGGAATCAACAATGAAACTGATGTAAAACTCGCGATTTATACAAAAGGCACAATCTCGCGTATGACAAAACAACGCACAGATACTATGGTCAAATGCAAATTTTATATTGATAAAATGATTTCGGCACGTGACTCACTTGTAGAAAATATTTTCAAGTTTAAAGACGATAATTTAGTGCGACTACCAATTGCATTCCAAAATATTATAGCCAATATACATGGTCAACTTGGACTAACTACCAATTCGGCAGTTGATATTACACCATTGGAAACATTCGAATTAATTGAAGAATATTTTGCAAAATTAAATACGATTTACTATGCAAAAACAAATCCTTTGTTAGAAATCATGTTCTACTTTTATTTAACACCACGCGACTTGTTGGCATTCAAACATTTCCATCGCAAAGGTCTGATTTTAGTTCTTGAAACTATCTTGTTAAAATTCAAAGAGGCATTAGTGCATCCTGGTGAGATGGTTGGTGTCATTGCTGGACAAGGTATTGGTGAGCCTAGCACACAGCTCACACTCAATTCACTCATATATGAAGATGAAATTATTGTAAGAAATTCCAAAAAAGAAATTATCAAGATAAAAATTGGAGAATTCACCGAAAATCAAATTAAACTTTCACCGAAAATCGATTATATGAAAAACAAAGACACAACGTATGCAGAATTATTAGAGTATTATGAGGTTCCATGTGCAACCGAAAGTGGAGAAACTGTATGGAGACGTATAGAAGCTGTCACACAACATCCAGTAATAAATGAGGATGGCACAAATATGATGTTGAGAGTAACTACAAAAGGCAATCGCGAAATTACCGCAACAAAAGCAAAATCATTCACGCAATTAATTGATGGAAAGATTGTGGGTGTTAATGGAAAAGATTTGAAAGTTGGCGACTATTTACCGGCATCTATAAAACCATTGGATTATGCAGAACAATTCACATTAAATTATATGAAATTGGTTAATTTATGTGATTATAATATTCCTGAAAATATTGAATTGGATTATAACTTTGGATATTTAATTGGCGCATACTGTTCAGAAGGGTGTATAATAAAACATCAAATATCAATATCAAATAATGACACTAATTATTTTAAACCAATATTGGAATTATGTAAAAAATGGAATATAGAAGTTCAAATGTATACACAAAATACTGAACAAACCAGTACAGATATTCGTATTTATAATACAGTATTATGTCGAATTCTGGAAAATCTTTGTGGAAAATTAAATCATAATAAATATGTTTCACCCAAAATTGTATTTTCAAACCGAAATTGTATATTGGGATTTCTGGATGCATATATTAGTGGAGATGGCGGTGTTAATATACATTCAAACACCGAAAAATCTGTAAAAATTGAAATTACGTCAGTATCTAAACAATTGTTAACTGATGTTATGGTTATGTTAAAAAATTTAAATATTGTAGGAAATATTCATAAACCAAATAAAGTGGAAACAAATAATAGAGAAAGTAAAGATATAAAACAACATTACTGTCTCCAAATATGTAATATCCAATCACAGAAATTAGGCTCAATATTAAATTTATCAATTAAAGAAAAACAAGACAAACTTGAAAATCTATTAATACAAGACTTTATGTATGAACATAGCAAATCATATTTAACTGTTCCAAATATTGTAAATGGCGTGTTGATTATGCAAGACCGTAATGGATCAATGCCAGATTTAATATTTGACCAAATTGTATCCATCGAAGAAGTTCCGAATACAACAGATTATGCATATGACCTAACAGTTGAAGACACGCGAACATTTGATTGCTATAATGGTATGTGTGTTTTCGATACATTTCATCTTTCAGGAGTTGCCTCAAAATCAAATGTGACAAGAGGTGTGCCAAGAATTGAAGAAATTTTGAGATTAACCAAAAACCCCAAGAATCCATCTCTAACTGTTCATTTGAAACCAATTGATGAACAAGAACAAGACAAAGCAACCAACTATTCAAATATGTTGGAACATATGAAATTAGTCGATGTTGTAAAATCAATGCAAGTGTGTTTCGACCCAAATGAATCTACTACATTTATCCAAGATGACAAATTATTATTGGATCAATATTACGAATTTGAGAAATTGTTGGATGACTGCACCGGTAAACAAACAACATCAGGCGTAATACAAAAATCAAAATGGATTATTCGTATGGAAATGGATCCCGAAATTATGCTTGATAAAAATATTACAATGGATGATATTCATTTTGCAATCACAAATAGTCAGTGGGGTAATGATATTACATGTGTATATTCAGATTATAATATGGATAAATTAATATTCCGAATCCGAATGAATAGCACAGTATTCAATAAAACCAAGAAACGCGGAGCAGCCGAAACATTGGACCAATCTGATGAAATATATATGTTGAAGAATTTCCAAGATACATTACTAAATAATATAGTATTACGTGGTATTAGTGGTATTAAGAATGTATTGGCGCGAAAATTGCAAAATTACGTGATTAAAGAGGATGGCAAATTCAATAAAAAAGACGTTTGGGTATTGGATACTACAGGTTCTAATTTACTAGAAACATTGGCCGTTGATTTTATTGATTATACAAGAACCTATAGTAATGATATTAAAGAGGTATTTGACGTATTGGGTATAGAGGCTGCAAGACAAATTGTGTTTAATGAATTAACTGAAGTCATGGAATTTAGTGATGTGTATATTAATTATCATCATGTTAGTTTATTGTGTGACCGAATGACAACAAATAAAGATATGGTTTCTATATTTAGATCAGGTTTATTAAATGATAATGTTGGACCAATCGCTAAAGCAACTTTTGAAGTGCATACAGAAGTATTCTTAAATGCCGCAAGACATGCCGATTTTGACCATATGCGTGGTGTAAGTGCAAATGTGATGTGTGGTCAATATGGATATTACGGAACAAATGCTTTTGGTATAGTATTGGATATGAAAGCAATGGAAACTTTAGAGGATGCAACAGTTGATACATCAAATAAAGCAACTGAAATTGAAAAAATGTTTGGTAAAAAAGATGGAGAATCAGAAACATGTTCACGTAGTCAAATTGCGATACAGAATAATATCGTAAATATTAAACGGACAGATGATGGAGTATGTAATGATGAATATGATGCCGGATTTTAGAGTAATTCGTATTATACACTGTAATTTATAAATAATATTATTTTTTATTTGATATTATTTACATTTTGTATTATTTTATTTTTTAGTAACATCTGGGTTTTTAGTAACATCTGGGTTTTTAGTAACATCTGGTTTTTTAGTAATATTTCGTTTTTTAGTAAACATATTAAATGCTTGTAAATAATTATTCAAACTTTGAATATTTTGTTTATAGTCTGTTCCAGCAATAGCTTGTTCCATAATTATTCGAAATTCTTTTAATTCGGTAAATGGATATGCCTCAGTAATTAAATGATATTCAGGTGGTATATCTTGTAAAATTTGTGACGGCGATCGAATAAAATACATTTTTTCATACTTATTCTTTCCACCCAACAAAATCCAATCAATTGATGGCGACAACTGATTTAATTTAGTTGATGAAAATAATACTATAGGTAATTGTGCTATATCAGCTAATACCCATAAATCCAAATCAGTAATATAATATTCATTCGAAAAAATAATTGTTTCCAAATCTATTTTTTTATCAATACTAGTAATTCGTTCCACAATATCTTGTTTTCCTTGCAATTTTAATATATTCATTATTTTTCCAGAATATTCTTCCATTAATTTTTTATATCCTTTCCATAAAAGGACCTTGACATTTTGCACAGAAATTGCGGATTTTAAACGTTCTTGTAAAACACTAATTATTGCATAAAAACTACATACTGGAGTATTTTTAAATGTAATTTCATCTACTGTCTTGGGAAAAATGCGTTTCCACATACTATTTTGAATATTACCAGTTACTTTATCGCGTTTTTTAATACATTCAATTGTAAAATTAAATCGGTCTTTTTCTAAATCAGTCGGGTTAACGATTTTTTCTTGATTTTCCAAGCGGATTTCATTACTATATGTTTGAGTAATAGATGGTTCCGCAATATCATATGTAATATTTTTAACATAATGATTTTTATTAAATGGAGTTAGTCCTTTAAAATAATCAGTATTTAATACGGACTGTAATATCATAAATTCATCATCATTTATTTTATATTCGCTATTTTTTATATTCAAGTAAAAATTTGTTTGGAACATAAATAGTCGGATTCTTTTATAACGTATTAATTCATCAGCAATTCGACTATAATAAATATTTTTATTATCTAAATTACTTATTAAATGTTTGCTTGGGATAGTATATATATTTCCGGCTTGAGTTAAGCAATATAAATTTTTTTTTGTAGATTCAGATTCTTGTGGTTGTTCTATAACCATATTCTTGGAACAACCTGTAATTTCATCAAATAATAACAATTCGGCTATATCTATATCTTTAAACTGAATTATTTCACCAACTAATTCATGTAATAATTCAACAACTATTTTGAGTTTTTGTTTATACATTTTATATGGCGAATCCAATAAATCCAAGATTTTTTTACGTATTATGCGGTTCTCGTATTTATTTAATATATTACGTATTATTGTTCGGAATATTGTAAAAAAGTTGCTTTCTAACGAAATTTTTTTAATTGTTTCTTGGCGTTTTAAGTCCACCGTTTTGCTTGTTTCAATAACTTTATCTGTTTCTAAATAATTTGAACTTTCAATAGTTTCCAAATCATTCTCAACATCAATATTTTCAGATGGTGGAGAAACTTGGATAAATTGATTTGTTTCAGTTATAATACCTATAATTAGTCCATCTTCCAAGATTTTAATTTTCGGATCACATAATATGCGACCATGACTATCCGATTTGATTTTGCGTAATGTAGTCAATGTTGTATTATAGTCGGACCATATATCCTCATCCATATATTTAATTGGTATATCAGATAATTGGCTAGATGGTAAACAAGGCACAAATATAATAATATCACTACTATCATGTTTTGTAAGTAGACCAATAATTTTGCCTTGATAATTCACAATTTGATTTTGAATTGTATATTGTATTGAAACCAAGAGTCGATATAATTCGTCTGCTAAAATATTTCGATTGAAATTATAAATTCTTGGACGACTAGCTTGTGGCGAACAATAATTCTTGGATGAATATTGAACCAATGCCAATAGTTCAACAATGTTTTGCAAAGTTGTAGGTTTATTAATAAACATTTTTAATTCGTGTATTTTACCGGCACGTTCTTCATATAAATATACGAGTTCATAAAATTCGCCCTGTTTTAAAACTAATACAGTTTCTTTTCTTGGATCATATAATGTTGAATATGAATTTGTTGGGCAAACCAATTCGATTTTATCAGTAATATCAGAATTTGCAACTTCCATAATAATTAAATTGAGTCCGTCTTTCATAAGTTTTGGATTATAACCTATTAACATATCCCATATATAAGTATGATCAATAACTTGTTTTTCATCTAATAAAAACATTTTAAAATTTTCATATGATGCAATTGTATCTACTAAGAAATCATATTGTATTTCATCTTCTACTTTAATGCTTTTTACATATTCCGATTTTTGAAATTCGGGTAAATCTATATTAATCTTGGACAATTCAATCATTGCTGGTTTAAAAATAGATATTAGTGATCCATTATGATATTTTATAAATAAATCAATAGTAAGTGCATCTACCATTTTTTGTTTCAATTCACTAACTCGCGGAACGGCAATGCCCTGTTTATATCCATACATTTCGGCAACACATCCCAAAAATGATTGATTTAACACTTGTTCAACTCCAAATCTCAATAAACAAGGGGTATCTGGTTTAATTTGAGCCGAATTTGTTTTTACAGTAGCTGCTGCATTATTTGTTTTTAGGAATAATTGAGCATTTATTGGTAAAAACCCCCAACGTTTAGGTTCAAGCGGAATAATTGATGCACTTTTAATATATGATATAAATTTTGTTGCTGGATTTATGACCTCTTCTTTTTCAGCTTTTGCACATCGTTCTCTGCGTTTTAATTGTTCTTTAGACATTTCCCATTCACCCGTTTTTTCATTTTGTTGCAATTTAAAACAACATGGCACACAACTTCCATCTGGATGAGAATCCTCAAAAAAACTTGGATAATGTTCAATATATTCACCTTTAGTATTGATATGTTCTTTAGTATGACTATTGAATTCATATACATATGCACCTTTAGGAACTGTTTTTGACCCTGATGGTATAATACTACCACATTTACCTGCTTTTACATCAGCTTCTGATATAGATGTATTGGTTTTTAAACACCAATATCTTGGACAAATATACCAAAATTGATTAGTTGGATCAGAACCATATTTGACAGCATTACTATATGATCCTGGATTCTTTTCATCAATTTCGGCTTTTTCTTTTTCGGTTAAAATAACGGGTTGTCTATTAATATTAGCAGCACATTGTTTTGAATACGCCGAATATTTGCCTTCTTTTTTTGTTAAAAATAGTTTAGTATCTCGATTTTTTAACCTATTTAAAAAAATATTATGTAATGACATTCCGTCAATATTTAAGTTTTGTTCTGGTGATGTATTTGGGGATGAATTAGGTGATGAATTAGGTGATGAATTAGGTGATGAATTAGGTGATGAATTAGGCGTATCTTCCCCGCCTTTTTTAGTAGATATATTTTCATTATCAGATTCATATTCAGATTCATAATCAATCGGTTCAAATTCAATATCGGAATTATGAGATTCTATCTTGGATTTATCGAAATCTTTATTATTTTTATCTTCTTGGTCATCTTCATCTTCCTCTTGTTCATAATCTCCAAGATCAAATCCAGATTCTATCTTGGATTTATTTAAATCTTTATTATTTTTATCTTCTTGGTCATCTTCTTCCTCTTGTTCATAATCTCCAAGATCAAATCCAGATTCTTCACTTGATTTTGAATCAGGTTTTGTAATAACCGGTAATTTAGTAGAAAGTGTTTGTGATTTAGGCATTATTTTAATTGAATCTGTATTAATTTTATTTAATTTAAATTTAGATTCTTGGTCTTTTTCTTGGTCTTTTTCTTGGTCTTTTTCTTGGTCTTTTTCTTGGTATTTTTTTTGGTCTTTTTCTTGGTATTTTTCTTGGTCTTTTTTTTGGTCTTTTTCTTGGTCTTTTTTTTGGTC
>Ga0209597_1000048_pt1 | contig 68417 bp, 78 predicted proteins | sample M_140625_MF_Meta_FD_187316 | JGI IMG/M metagenome (GOLD analysis project Ga0209597, IMG submission 187316) | Freshwater microbial communities from Lake Montjoie, Canada to study carbon cycling - M_140625_MF_MetaG (SPAdes) (version 2) | ecosystem: Environmental > Aquatic > Freshwater > Lake... | reverse complement strand
CTGACCCTTTTGGCGGCCGAATCCCCGCACTTCGCTCACCGTCATGCCGACGATGCCTGCATTGACCAGGGCGATCTTGACGTCTTCGAGCTTGAAGGGCCGGATGATGGCCTCGATTTTTTTCATGGGTGGAGCGGTGTTCGACCTGCGGTCCGTCCGCCAGTTTCGCAGACGGGCAGAGCCCTGTGGCGTCTCCCATTAGGGCCGAGCCGCCGGGGGGCTGTCGTTACCGTTGCTACCGGCCTGCCCCAGTACGGTCGAAATCCTGCCTCCACGCCCCATGGCCAGCGCCGATTTCACCGCAGACCTGACCGCAGAGCCGCTGCCGGCGGCCACGCCCGCAGGTCCATCCCCCACAACGGTCACCCCCCTCTACGGCGAGCGGGCGATCGCCGAGGCTCAGCTGATCTGCTTCGACAACCCGCGGCCGGGCCGGGCCTACGAGGTGGCGATCGACCTGCCGGAATTCACCTGCACCTGTCCCTTCTCGGGCTACCCCGATTTTGCAGTCCTGCGGCTGCTGTATCAGCCGGGCCCCCGGGTGCTCGAACTCAAGGCCCTCAAGCTCTATGTGAACAGCTACCGCGACCGTTCGATCTCCCATGAGGAAGTGGCCAATCGCATCCTCGATGACCTGGTGTCGGCCTGTGATCCCAGCTGGATGGAGCTGGTGGCGGATTTCAATCCCCGCGGCAATGTGCACACCGTGGTGCGGGTGAGCCACGGCCAGCGTCAGCCCTGCTGAGGCCCGGCGGTATCGGAAGGAGCTGCTGGGGAACCAGCCGTGGAGACCGAGGGGCGCTGGCTCGCGAGATCCTGCAGCAGAAGCGGAAGTTCGGCCGCGAAGGCGGTGAGATTGCGGTTGCAGAGGCCGGCCACGTGGAGCCGCCCCTGATCGGCCACCGCCCAGAGCTGTCGGGTGGCGATCAGGCTGAGCCCACCACCGAGCAGGGCCACCGCAAACCCCGTGTACACCAGGGGCACGCCGGGATCCCGCTTGAGCAGGATGCCACTGGCGGGGAGCACCCCCGCCACCCGGATCGGGATGCCCCGCACCTCGACAGCTTCACCGCCGGGCACCAGGCTTGCCAGAGAACTCCCATCGGGTCCGTAAACATCCACGGGTCCATCCTCGCTGGCCAGGGCCAGCAGCACGGGCTCGCTGCCATCGGGCCGGGTGGGCAGGATCAGGCCCCACACCTGCTCCCCCAGTTGGGGGAAGGGTTGAAGGGGGAGCTGCAGTACCGGGCTACGGCCGAGCTGCAGATCGATCGCCGCGAGGGACCAGTCGGCCTGATAAAGGGTGATGCCACGGGTGCGCAGCGGATGGTTCACGCTGATCTGGGCGGTCTCGGCCGGAGGGGCGGGCGTGCCATCGGCTGGAGCCGGAGGCAGGATGCGCAGATTGGACGTGAACTGTTCCGGCCGGCCGGCAGGATCGCGCTGAATGGCGAAGCGATCGAGGGCCACGGTGAGGCGGGTGTTGCCGCGGCTGTCCGTGAGCTCCAGATCGTGGCCGGGGGCCAGGAACTGCTCGAGGCGCTGGCCGCCGAGGGCCCCCCAGGAGGCCCCCAACATCAGCAGCACCATGCCCGCATGCACGAGGAGGGGGCCCACCCGGCCGGCCACCCCCCGGCGTGCCGCAAGGCGCCCAGGCTGCTGCCGCACCTGCCAACCCCGACGGATCAGGAGGCTTTCCAGGTGGCTCAGATCGGCCTCGGCATCGGGGCTTGGGAGCGTTTCGGCCACACTCAGCTTGCTCAGCTGGCGGGGCTTGCGATAGTCGATCCAGCGGAGCGAGGCCTGCAGGGCCGGCCACTGGCGGCGCCAACTGCAGAGGAGCAGCGCCAGCCCCAGCCAGGCCAGCAAGGCGAGGAACCAGCCGCTGGAATACACATGGTCGAGCTGCAGCCCCAGCACGCCATCGCCCCGCACCAGGCCGAGCCAGGGCGCGGGGTCATAGAGCTGGTGGTAGAAGGACTCACTCTCCTTCTGAGGGATGGCGGTGCCGATGCCGCTTGCCACGGCGATCACGAACAGCAGAACGATCGCCACCCGCAGATCGGCGATCCAGGCCACCAGGCGTAGGAGGGGGCGCAGGGAAGGGAAGGGAGTGTTGCTCACGGAAGCTGGGCCAGGAGGGTAAGGGCGCCGGTGGTGAGCAGAACCACGCCGCTGATCGGTGGGATCCACTGACCGATGCGCCGCAGCCCCAGCAGAGTGGGCAGGCTGGCGGCGGCGATGCCCGCCACGAGCAGGGGCACCACCTGGCCGGCGCCGAAGGCGGTAAGCAGCAGCATGCCGGTGAGCGGACGGCCACTTTGGGCCATCCAGGTGAGCAGCACCGCCAGCACCGGGGTGGTGCAGGGGGTAGCCGCCAGGCCGAAGGCGAGACCCGCCGCCAGGGGGGCCAAGGGTGCCGGCACGAGCCTGCGCCAGCGCTCCGGATCGGGACCGGCCGGCAGGGGCAGGCGAAGCAGCCCAAGCAGGTTGAGCCCCATCACCACGGCCACCACCGCCACCACCAAGGGCACCTGGGTGGGAAGGCTGCCGTACAGGTGACCCAGGAGCCCGCTGGCCAGGCCGAGCAGCACCAGGGAGAGCACGATCCCGCCTGCAAAACTCAGGCTCCGCTGCCAGGGCAGGGGTGGGCGGGAACCGCTGGCAGCCGCCACGGAACCCTCCACTCCAGCCAAGGGCAGGCCGTTGGCCGCCCCAGCTGGGGCAGCGCCGATAGGCCCAGAATCCTTGCCTCGGCCAGGTTCCTTGCCACCAAAACCGGCCAGGTAGGCCAGGGTCACCGGGAGCAGCGAGAGGGAGCAGGGGCCGAGGCTAGTGAGCAGGCCGCCACTGAAGACCAGCCCAAGGGTGAAGGGCCCGGGATGGTCCAGGGAGAGACGTAACAGCTGCTCACTGCTGCGGGCCCAGTCGGCAAGCAGCGGACCGAGGCTCAGCATGGCCAGGCTTAGGGAAGGGTCAGCCTATCGGTGCAGCAGGGGGGCTCCGCCGGCGGGGACGGGCGGTTTCCAACCCCGTGGACTCCAACCCGCAGCGGATCAACAGACCGGCCACGAACAGGCTCATCAGCAGGGAGTTACCGCCATAGCTCACCATCGGCAGGGGCAGACCGGTGGTGGGCATCGCACCGCTGGCCACGGCGATGTTCAGGATCGACTGCCCCACCAGCAGGGCCGTGCAGCCAATGGCCACCAGACGGTGCTGGTTGCTGCGGCAGGCCAGGGCAACCCGCAAGCCCACAAAGGCGAAGGCGGCGAGAAACAGCAGGAACATCAGGCAGCCCACGAAGCCGAACTCCTCGGCAAACACGGCAAAGATGAAGTCGGTGGTCTGGATCGGCAGGTACTGGAGCTTCTGGGTGGAGAGGCCGAAACCTTGACCGAAGGGGCCTCCCGAGCCGATCGCCAAAAGGCTCTGCACCAGCTGATAGCCATTGCCCTGGGCATCCTTCCAGGGATCGAGGAAGGAAGTGACCCGCAGGCGCTGGTAGGTGTTGATGGCGATGCTGGCCGTACCGAGCAGGCCCCCAGCTCCGGCGGCCCCCAGCAAGAGCGGCAGGGGAAGACCGGCCGCAAGGGCCATTAACCAGAGCAACAGGCCCGTGAGGGCTGCGGTGCTGAGGTTGGGCTGCTTAAGAATCAGCAGGATCAAGCCGGCAAAGATGGCCAACCAGAGAAGTTTCTGATCAAGGCCGATGCGCCGCCAGTGGGAGAAGAGCACGGCCCCCTGCAACACCACGAAGGGCTTCACCAATTCGGTGGGCTGGATCTGGATCGGACCCAGCACCAGCCAGCGGCTGGCCCCGTTCACCGTGCTGCCGATCACCAGGGTGGCGGCCACCAGCACCAAGCCCACCAGTAGGCCAAGCGCGCCGATGTGCAACCAGCGCCGCAGGCTGGTTTTGATCGCGAGCCAAAAGAGGGCCCAGCTGGCCAGCAGCCAGAGAAGCTGACGCTTGAGGTAATAGGCGGCATCGCCCATCTCGCGGTCGGCCACCCACCAACTGGCGGACGTGAGCACAAGCAGGCCCACCAAGCTCCAGAGCGCCGTCATGCCCACCAGCAGCCGCGTCTCCGCCGGCCAGACCTCCCAGGGAAGGGGCAGAGCGGGCGCGAGCGACCGTTTGGCAAGGGTGGCGTCCGACTCCTGGGCGGAAGATCGGCGACGGGGAGCGGTTCTCACCAAGGCCTCACACCATCAACAGCGTGAGTCCATTGAGCCGTCCCCGACGAGGGTTTGTCGAGGGCCCAGGAGCCAAAACAGACTCCGACCGCTGCGGATGGCCATGGGGCCCACCACTGGGCCGACAAGACTGGGGCGGCATGGCTGGGAACGCAAAAAAACCCGGCCATAGGCCGGGTTCGAGCTGAAATCTCGTGACGCGGTGAAGGAGGAATCGCCTTCAATTGCCGACATTCTGTTGGCGTCGCCCCGTGGCCAGCTCAACTTTGAGAATCCTTCCACCCTGCTTCATAATCCGCTGCTGCTCAGCAAACCAGGAGTCATAGGGCACCCACTTCGTGAAGTAAGTGTTTTGCAGCTCCCGTTGGGTCCGCGCCTTATCGGGGCAAGGAATGCAGGCTGTGATCTTGAAGAGACGCATGGAATGAAGCCTCGGAAACCGGGTGGTTGAGGGGAATCAGTTACCGAGACCGGAGCTGATGTAATCGAGATAGACACCCATTTCACGACCAGCGTCAGGACCCACGATGGCGGCAGTTGCCTCCTTCATGGCCTGGATCGACTGGACAGTGGCGCCGATGGGAACGCCCAGGGAGTTGTAGGTCTCCTTGAGTCCGTTCAGCACCCGCTCATCCAGGATGGAGGTGTCACCGGCCAGCATGGCGTAGGTGGCGTAGCGCAGGTAGTAGTCGAGGTCGCGGATGCAGGCCGCATAGCGACGGGTCGTGTACATGTTGCCGCCCGGACGGGTGATGTCCGAGTAGAGCAGCGACTTGGCCACGGCTTCCTTGATGATCGCGGAAGCATTGGCGCTGATGGTGGCGGCGGCACGGACGCGCAGCTCACCGCTGGCGAAGTACTTCTCCAGGCGACCCATGGAAGAGCCGTCAAGATAGAGGCCTTGGACGTCCGACTGGTTGATGACGTTGGTGATGGCGTCTTGCATGGAACCTGAGGGGGGAGCGATGAAGGGAGGAGGTGGGCCTCAGGAGAGGGCGCCGACCACGTAGTCGAAGTAGAAGCCAGCTTCTTCGGCGTCGGCGCCGGTGAGGATGCTGGTGGCCACAGACTTCATTTCACGCACGGATTCCGCAAGCGCTTCCAGGGGGGTGCCCAGGGCGCGGTACATCTCACGGGCGCCGATGATCCCGATCTCTTCGATGGGGGTGACATCGCCAGCCACGACCCCGTAGGTCACGAGGCGGAGGTAGTAATCCATGTCGCGCAGGCAGCTGGCCGTCATCTCCTCGCCGTAGGCGTTGCCGCCGGGGGAGATGAGGTCGGGACGCTTCTGAAAGAGGGCGCCGCCGGCCTGCTTCACAATGCGCTCGCGGCTCTCGGCCAAGACCTGAGCCACCCGTAGACGGCGTTGCCCGCCGGCCACGAAGGACTTGATCTGGTCGAGTTCGCCAGGGCTGAGGTAGCGGGCTTCGGCGTCCGCGTTGATGATCGAGTTGGAGACGATGCTCATGCAGTTCTGCCTCGAAACAAGCGGTCGCCGATGAAGGAGACCGGTATCCGGTGGGTAAGGGGCGCGTCCGGCATTGCCGTCCGCCGAATCATTCTGTGGCAAGGCCCTCGTCCCACCCGGGGGGCGGTAACAGTTCTTCACGGCGATGCCGCTGCAAAAACCCTTGCCCCGCAATGGATCTGAGCGGCAGCCCGGCAAGGCAATGTGAATCATCGTCACACAGGAAAAGCGGCATCACGAAATGTGATGCCGCGCAAGTTCATTGCATTCAATGTCAGAATTGCCCGCAATTGCCGTTCAGGAAGTTCGGCACCGTTCCGATCCTTCGATGGCCGGTCCGGCGGCGGCAAGCTGCATGGGAGGCCCCCGTCGCTTCTCACCAAGGTCGCTGGGCGCGGATCGGCCCAGGAGCCGATGGGTCAGAGGCTGGTCGCCACCTGGCCGAAAGCCATACGGCACCTTGCAATCTGGGTGAAGACCCGACTCCTCAGATGGCACCCCGGGGGGGGGGATTCAGGGCCGCGTTGCCGCCGTAGAGGGAAGCGGTGCGATTCACAGTGGTGAGGGGAATGCCGTCGGCGGTCTGAAGACCGCGGAGGTAGGGAACGGTGTCCTGGCCGAAACTGCTGGCGTACTCCATCGTGTCGAGCACGAGCCGCACGGCCGCCTGCTGACCGCTGCGCACCCGAACGGCCAGGTAGCGACTGGCTTCGGCCGGCTGGGCGGCGCGACCGAGCAGGGCGAGGTAGGCCGCGGCGGCTCCGCGGAGGGGAGCCAGACGATCGAGGCGCTTCTGGAAGAGGTCGCTGCCGGCCACGACAGCAACGAACTCCGCCACCGAGAGCTGGCCATCCCGCAGCTGGGATTCGGCATCGCCGAGGCGCTCGGCGGCCAGGGGCTGGCGATTGAGCAGCTGGCGATAGGTGGCCTCAATCACGGCCTTCACTTCGCCGGCGGTGGGCGCCTTGGCCAGCGTCAAGGGACGGCTGAGGCTCTGACGACGACGGAAGCCCTGGGGCGTGCCGGTGCTCAGCGCCTTCTCCATGGCCCCGGAGGGTGCCTTGGCCGGACCGGTAAGGGAACCGGCGGTGAGGGCGGCGCGCCAATTGCCGGATGCGGAGGACGGCAGGGCGGCAGGAGCGGCCGGGGTGGTGCCGCCGGGACGCTGCCAGGCTGCCGGGGCCGTGGAGCCGGGACGACTCGGAACACCGCTCCAACGGCGGCTGGGGAGGGGAGCCTGACGCACCGAACCGGGACCGGCGGGAGCGGAAACGGCGGCGCGAGGAACCTGGCCACCACTGATTTCAGCCGACCAACCGCCCCGGACCATCGGCCGGCTGGTCAGGTTCCGGGGTACCGGATCACCGCTGCTGGTACGCAGCTGCTGGGAGGGCGCCACATCCGGACGCTTGGCCTGGCTGAGATCGGCGTAGGCGCCAGCCTGGAAGGGGCGGCGCAGGGCGGGCACCCGGCGGCTGTTCACGTCGGTGGGGGTGATGAACCGCTCGTAAGGAACGGTGTCCTCGCCAAAGGTTTGGTTGTATTCGGGGCTGTTGATGATGGCGTCAACAACGCCATAGAAACCGCTGCGGGCCGCGATGCCGAAGTACTGATCGATTTCCCAGCGACCGAAGGTGGGGCGACCCAGCAGGCGCCGGTGGATCACCTCGATCGCCTTGCAGATGTACAGGCCACTCCAGTAACGACGACGGAAGGCATTGGAACGGGCCACCTGCCGCACGAATTCCCGCAGGGAGATGTCGCCGTTCTCAAGCTTGATCTCCTCCACCGTGTTGCGCTCACCGGCATAGCCGGTGTTGCCCAGCACCTGGTTGTAGACGCCGCGGATCACCGCTTGGGTGCTGGCCTCAGTACCGCGGATGCTGGGCTGACCGCCCCGCCTTGGAACGGAGGCGCCTCCGGTGGCGATCTGCTGGAGGCGTAGCACCTTGGGACCCACCCGGCGAGGAACCGCCTTGCGGAACTGGGCGCTGTTCATCGGACCGGGCTGGTTGATGCCGTTGCCGACGAGGATGCGCCGTGTGTCGTAGCCGAAGGGCACCGCCCGCGTGGCCACCGAGGCGGTACCGGAGGGGAAGATGGCGCCGTAATTGAGGCCGAGCGGATCATTGCCACCGCCGTAGGGGTGCTGGTCGGGAAGGGGCTGGCGGTAGGAGGCGTAAAGGGTGACGTACTGGGGAGCGCCTTCGAAGGGGGCGCTGAAGCGGAAGAGCTTGCGGTTGGAACCCCAACCGGCGCTCTCCTGGGCCTCCTCTCCGAGGTCGCGCAGATAAGGAACGGTTTCCTCTCCGAAGACGCGGGCGTACTCCATCGAGTTGACGAGCGCATCGACGAGGCCGTTGAGACCCTTCGCCGACACGATGTCGAAGTAGCGGGTGAACTCCTCGCGGGAGCTGATGCCGCGGCCGAGGAAATGGCGGAAGGCCAGCTCCACCACGCGGCTGTTCACAAAACGCCCGTAGAACTGGCGGCGATATTCCTTGCTGTGGCCTAGGGAGCGGATGAACTCGCGCATCGAGATCTGGCCCTGGCGCACCTGGGTGGCCTCCACCGGGCTGACCACCTGGGAGTAGCCCTTCACGATGTCGCGCTCAAACACCTGCCGGTAGGCGGCACGCACCACCTCGGCCTTCTGGGCTCCGCTCATGGCGGGCCTCATGATGAACCGCTGGGATCCTTCGGAAGCCAGGGCGTAGATGGCCGGCAACTGGAGGCCCTGGTTCACCGGGCTGCCGAGCCGCTGGCGGGCCGACGGGGTGGGGACCTCCAACTCCTTCAGGAGCACGTTGAAGCAATCGATCACCAATTGGCGCGCTTGGGGCTCATCCTTGAACAGCCCTGCAGCGGCGGCGCGCATCTCCTGCAGGGCCACATTCGTGGCGCTGAGGGAGCAGGCCTGCTCAAGGATGTCGCGGAGGCCGCGGGTGTTCACCGCCAGGATGCTCGGGTCGCCGGCCACCACCGCATAGCCCACGTAGCGCAGGAACCAGGCCAGGTCACGGATCGACTTCTTCATCCGCTCGGTGCCGTAGCGGCCGACGCTGATCGGATTGAAGCCGGTGGGAAGAATCACCCGGACGTCGGCATCACCGCCGGCGCCTTCGAGCAGCCGGGTGAAGACGTTGCCGCGGCTCGCTTCCGCGCCCGTGAAGGTCTGCACGGATTTCTGGAAGGCCGTCTGATCCGCCGCCAGGGGCGTGACGGCCGCGCCGACGCTCAGGGGCGCATCCAGATAAGAAAGGGGAGTGCCACCGGCAAAGATGCGGTTGGCGGCGCGAGCCACGATGGCATCGGCATTGGCCGAAATGCGGCGTGCTGCTTCAACGCGGATCTGGCCGCTTTGGAAGAAGGTGATCAGGGAGTCCAGTTCCCCGCCGTCCGGAAAACGGTCCTGCTGCTCCGCCCGACGGACGCTGGAAAGCGGCAGGGTGTCGTAACGCTGGGGGCTGACCCTGGTGCTGCCGCTGCTGGCGGTCACGGTCATGAACGGGAGCGAGCCGGGCTCCGGCACCCTACGGCTGGCCCCACGGTGGTTTGGGGGGGCATGAACAAATGTTTGCAGCGCCGGGGCCCGGGGCCGGAAGAACGGCCCGGGCCGTGAAATGCTCGCCGAAACGAGTCTCCAGCCCCGCCCGATGTCGAGCGAGCTTCCCGGATCCAACGCCGGCTTCCCGGCGAGTCCCCCCCCCCACAGTCCTGCCGACGCCAGCGGGCCCACCGATGCGGCAACGCCGGTGGTGGGCGCCTTCTATGACCGTTTTCCCTACCCCGGTGACGCCCTCCAAGACGGGCCGCCCCCCGGCTACAACTGGCGCTGGTGCGTGGACAGCGCCTGGGCTTTCGCCTTCGGCGGCCTGCCGCCCCGGGATGGGTCCGGCCAGCGGGCCTGGCGGATTCTCGACGCCGGCTGCGGCACGGGGGTTAGCACCGATTACCTCTGCCATCTCAATCCCGGCTCCCGGGTGCTGGCGGTGGACATCAGCCCAGGCACCCTGGCCGTGGCCGAGGAGCGCACACGGCGATCGGGAGCCGCTGGCCGGGTACGGGAGCTGCGCATCGACCAACGCAGCCTCCTCGATCTGGATGACGAGGGGGAGTTCGATTACATCAATTCGGTGGGGGTGCTGCACCACCTCGACCGCCCGGAAGAAGGGCTGCGCTCCCTGGCCCGTCGGCTGGCCCCCAAGGGCCTGCTGCACCTTTTTCTCTATGCCGATGGCGGACGCTGGGAGATTCACCGCACCCAGCAGGCCCTTGCCCTGCTGGGTGCGGGAACGGGAGACGAGGGCCTGCGGCTGGGCCGCCAGCTGTTGAGCAGCCTGCCGGCCGACAACCGGCTCCGGCGGCACCACGAGGAACGCTGGTCCCTCGACACCACCCCGGACGCCAACTTCGCGGATATGTATCTGCATCCGCAGGAAACCAGTTACAACCTGGAGCGGCTGTTCGCCTTCGTCGCCAGCGGAGGACTCCAGTTCGCCGGCTTCTCAAATCCCGAGGTGTGGGACCCGGCACGGCTGCTGCAGGGGGAACTCCTGGAGCGGGCCCAGGCCCTGCCGCGGCGGGCGCAATGGGCCCTGGTGGAAAGTCTCGACCCTTCCATCAGCCACTTCGAATTCTTTCTCACGCCGACCGTGCAGGCCGAGGAGCAGCAGGCGGAAGCCAGCAACGACCTCCTGCTGGCCAGCAGCGGGGAACGCAACCGCTGCCTCTGGGGCTGGCCGGGCACCAGCCTGCTCGGACCTGATCTCCAGCCCCTTGACCTCGAAGACGGAGACCTGGAACTGCTGAAGGCGATGGAGGCGGCGCCGGCGGACACGGCCCTGGGCGCCCTGCCGCTGCCCATGGAGAACGCCGAACGGGCTCGCCGGGCCCGCCGCCTGATTCGCGATCGGGTGCTGCTGCTGTTGGCCAAGACCGGCCGGGCTGCGTGATAAATTCCGCTCGTATCAACGGATTTTCGACGGTTGCAGGCTGCTCTGACCAACCCGCCGGACGCCGACACCCCCGTGGTGCCGGCCGCCGGGATGGCAAAGCTTCCTCAGCTGGCCGAGTCCTTTATCGCTCCGGCAGCTTGCAGCGCCGAGCCCCCGTCTTCTACCGATCCCACCGCCTTGGCGGTATCTGATCGTGGGATGGGTGACTATCAACGCCTTCAGCGCCGTCTGCTGACGGCCACCGCGACGGCCACGGCCCTAGCAGTGCTCTTTAGCGGCTGGCTTTTCGGTGGTCCAACGGCCCTGAGTCTGTTGGTGGGTGGCCTAGCAGGGCTGCTCTACCTCTTCCTCTTCTCCCGCAGTGTGTCCCGCCTCGGCGGCGACCGCAAGTCGGTGGGAAAGGTCCAGCTCCTGGTTCCGGTGGTGCTGGTGCTGGCCGCGGCCCGCATCCCCGCCCTGGACATCCTTCCGGCCCTGCTGGGCTTCCTGCTCTACAAACCGGCTCTGATTCTCCAGGCCGTTCTTGATCGCTGAGCTCAGCCCTTCCAGGCCGCAGTTCGCTTCAGCCGCTTCGCCGGCCTCCCCGTCCCGCCGGGACACCCCCTTCCGATCGCACCCCGATGGCACCCCCGATCATCCCCGTGCTGCACCTCAGCCTGCCGCTGGCCGAGCTTGAGGTGGGCAAGCACCTCTACTGGCAGCTGGGCAACCTCAAGATCCACGGCCAGGTGTTCATGAGCTCCTGGGTCGTGATCGGCGCCCTGCTCGCCCTGGTCGTGATCGGCACCCGCAAACTGGAGCGCAATCCGGGCGGTGTGCAGAACCTGCTGGAACTTGTCTGGGACTACATCCGCGACATTGCGCGCGAGCAGATCGGCGAAAAGGCCTACCGCGATTGGCTGCCATTCATCGGCACCCTGTTTCTGTTCATCTTCGTGAGCAACTGGGGAGGTGCACTAATTCCCTGGAAACTGATCCACCTTCCAAGCGGTGAGCTTGGCGCCCCCACCGCCGACATCAATACCACTATTGCGCTCGCTTTGCTGGTGTCCCTCGCCTACTTCTACGCAGGACTGAGCCGCAAGGGTTTTCGGTACTTTGAGTACTACGTGGACCCCACGCCCATCATGCTGCCGTTCAAGATAATCGAGGATTTCACCAAGCCTCTGTCGCTCTCTTTCCGTCTCTTCGGCAACATCTTGGCTGACGAGTTGGTCGTGGCGGTGTTGGCTTTCCTTGTGCCCCTGATCGTGCCGCTGCCGGCAATGTTCCTGGGTCTTTTCACCAGTGCGATCCAGGCCTTGATCTTCGCCACCCTGGCTGCCAACTACATCGGCGAGGCGGTGCACGAAGAGCACCACTGATCCACCCGTCTGACGGGTGCATCCCGTCTGGCAAACTCACTGCGCGCAGGTCCGGCTTGATCCGGGCCCATCCCTCGGGATGTCCCAGGCGCAGGTTTCCCACTCCGGTTCCTTCCGCGCTGCCCCAGCGCCCCTCATCCCCTTCACACCATGGATTCGCTTACTTCCGCCGCCTCCGTCGTGGCTGCTGGTCTGGCTGTCGGTATCGGCGCCATCGGCCCCGGCATCGGTCAGGGCAACGCGGCTCGCGGCGCTGTCGAAGGCATTGCCCGTCAGCCCGAAGCCGAAGGAAAAATCCGCGGCACCTTGCTGATCTCGCTGGCCTTCATGGAGGCCCTCACGATCTACGGCCTGGTGGTCGCCCTGGTGCTGCTGTTCGCCAACCCCTTCGCCGGCTGATCGGCGTGACCGCCGGGGACCGGCCTTCGGGTTCGTTCCCTGGCGTCTCAATACCCTGAGCTCCCCCTGAGCTTGCCGGTGGGTCCACCCACCATCCGTTCACCGCCCGCCATCCCCCATGACCAGCTGGCTTCTGCTTGCCGAGGCAGGTGCGTCCGCCGCCGGGACGCCCGAGGGAGGTCTGTTCGACCTCGATGCCACCCTGCCCCTGATGGCGGTGCAGGTGGTGCTTCTCACCTTCATCCTCAACGCCCTCTTCTTTCGACCCGTCGGACGGGCCGTGGAGGAGCGCGAGGGCTACGTCGCCACCAGCCGCGCCCAGGCCAAGGAAAAGCTCGCCCAAGTGGAACGGCTTGAAGCCGATCTCAAGGAACAGCTCAAGGACGCCCGTCTCCAGACCCAGAAGCTGATTCAGGCGGCTGAACAGGAGTCGGATAAGTTGTATCGCGAGGCCATCGGCCTGGCCCAGGCGGAATCCAACGCCAGCCGGGAAGCTGCCCGAAGCGAGATCGACAGTCAGCGCACCGTCGCCCTCGGTCAGATCCGTGGTGATGCCGACAAGCTGGCCAATCAGATCGTTGACCGCCTGCTCGCCGCCTCATGACCTCACTTTTTGATTCAGCCGCGGTTCACCTGCTGGCCAGCCACAGCGGTTTCGGACTGAACCTCAATCTCTTCGAGACCAACATCATCAACCTGGCGATCGTGATCGCCGGCCTGGTGTATTTCCTCAAGGGGTTCCTTGGAGGAATTCTTGAGCGACGACGCTCGACCATCCTCACCGACCTGAAGGACGCCGAGGATCGCCTAGCGACCGCCACCACCAGCCTGGCCGCCGCCCAAAAGGATCTCGCCGAAGCCCAAGTGAAGGCGGAATCAATCCGTGCCGAGGGTCTGTCCCGGGCGGAGGGCATTCGACTGGAGAGCGAGAAGCGCACGGTCGAGGAAATGGCCCGCATGAAGCAGGATTCCGCCTCCGATCTGGATGCGGAGGCCGCGCGCGTGAGCGGCCAGCTCCGCCGCGAAGCCGCCCGCCTGGCTATCGAGAAGGCCTTGGCAGCCCTGCCCGGCAAGCTCGACTCCAAGGCCCAGGCCAAGCTGATCGATCAGTCCATCCAATCGCTGGGGAACGCCTGAGATGCCACTCCTCAACACGATCACCACGCCTTACGCCGAAGCGTTCCTCCAACTGAGCGATGCCGCCGGCGACACCGCTGAGGTGGTGGCTCAGGCCCGCCAGTTGCTGGTGCTCTGGAACGAATCACCCGAACTGCGGGAAGCCATGGCTTCCCCAGTGCTGGAAACCGAAACCAAGAAGGCCGCGATCAGCAAGCTGTTCAGCGATCAGGTGTCACCCACCTTCCTGAACCTGCTGAAGCTTCTGGCCGACCGCCAGCGGATCGGATACCTCGATTCCGTTCTGGAGCGGTTCCTCGAGCTCTACCGCGATCAAAACCAGATCGCCCTGGCCACGGTGACCTCCGCCGAAGCCCTCAGCGACGACCAGCTGGCCAACATCACCGAGCAGGTGAAATCGGTGGCCGGCACCGACAAGATTGAGATCAACACGGCGGTTGACCCCGCCCTGATCGGCGGCTTCGTGCTCAAGGTGGGTTCCAAGGTGATCGACGCCAGCCTCTCCGGCCAGGTGCGACGTCTTGGCCTGGCCCTGGCCAAGGTGAGCTGACCCCACCCCCTTCCTCACGTACCAACCCTCCTTCCCCATCGCCTCCCCTCCGGGGATTCCCACCCATGGTTTCCATCCGCCCCGACGAGATCAGCGCCATCCTCAAGCAGCAGATCGCTGACTACGACAAGTCGGTTTCGGTCAGCAACGTCGGAACCGTGCTCCAGATCGGCGACGGCATCGCCCGTGTTTACGGCCTCGAGCAGGTGATGGCCGGTGAGCTGGTGCAGTTCGAGGACGGCACCGAAGGCATCGCCCTCAACCTTGAGGACGACAACGTGGGTGTGGTGCTGATGGGCGAAGGCCGCGGCATCCAGGAAGGCAGCACGGTGAAGGCCACCGGCAAGATCGCCGCCGTGCCCGTGGGTGACGCCATGCTCGGCCGGGTGGTGAACGCCCTGGGCCAGCCGATCGACGGCAAAGGTGAGATCGCCACCACCGAAACGCGCCTGATCGAATCGATGGCGCCCGGCATCATCCAGCGCAAGTCGGTGCATGAGCCGATGCAGACCGGCATCACCGCGATCGACGCCATGATTCCGATCGGCCGCGGCCAGCGAGAGCTGATCATTGGCGACCGCCAGACCGGCAAGACAGCGATCACGATCGACACCATCATCAACCAAAAGGGCGAAGACGTTGTCTGCGTCTACGTTGCCGTGGGCCAGAAGGCCGCTTCGGTGGCCAACGTGGTGGAGGTGCTGCGCGAGAAGGGCGCCCTGGATTACACGATCGTGGTAGCCGCCAGCGCCTCGGAAGCCGCCGCCATGCAGTATCTGGCGCCCTACACCGGCGCGGCGATTGCCGAGTCGTTCATGTACAAGGGCAAGGCCACCCTGGTGGTGTACGACGACCTCACCAAGCAGGCCCAGGCCTACCGCCAGATGTCGCTGCTGCTGCGCCGTCCCCCCGGCCGTGAGGCCTACCCCGGCGACGTGTTCTATTGCCACAGCCGCCTGCTCGAGCGGGCCGCCAAGCTCTCCGATGCCATGGGCAAGGGCAGCATGACCGCCCTGCCGATCATCGAAACCCAGGCTGGCGACGTGAGCGCCTACATCCCCACCAACGTGATTTCGATCACCGATGGCCAGGTGTTCCTCAGCTCCGACCTGTTCAACTCCGGCCTGCGGCCCGCCATCAACGTGGGCATCTCGGTGAGCCGGGTGGGTGGCGCCGCCCAGACCAAGGCGATCAAGAAGATCGCCGGCACCCTCAAGCTGGAGTTGGCCCAGTTCGACGAACTCGCCGCCTTCTCCCAGTTCGCCTCCGACCTCGACGCCGCCACCCAGGCCCAGCTGGCCCGGGGCAAGCGCCTGCGCGAGCTGCTCAAGCAGTCCCAGTTCAGCCCCCTGAACCTGGCCGAGCAGGTGGCCGTGGTCTACGCCGGCGTGAAAGGTCTGATCGACGCGGTGCCGGTGGATCAGGTCACCGTCTTCGCCCGCGAACTGCGGGAGTACCTCAAGAGCAGCAAGCCCGAGTTCATCACCGCCGTGATGGGCGAGAAGCAGCTCAGCGAAGCCTCCGAAGCCATCCTCAAGGACGCCATCAAGACGGTGGTCTCCTCGATCGCCGTCGCCGCCTGAGGAACCCCAGCCATGGCCAATCTCAAGGAGATCCGCGACCGCATCGGTTCGGTCAAGAACACACGCAAGATCACCGAGGCCATGCGGCTGGTGGCAGCCGCCAAGGTGCGGCGCGCCCAGGAGCAGGTGCTGCGCAGCCGGCCCTTCGCCGACCGCCTCGCCCGCGTTCTGCAGAGCCTGCAGACCCGCATGGCCTTCGAAACCGCCGATGCCCCCCTGCTGGCAGCCCGCGAGGTGCGCACGATCACCCTTCTCGCCGTCACCGGTGACCGCGGTCTATGCGGCGGCTACAACGCCAACATCATCAAGCGCACCGAGCAACGGGTGGCTGAGCTCAGGGGGCAGGGATTCGATGTGGATCTGGTGCTGTTGGGTCGCAAGGCGATCACCTATTTCCAGAACCGCGCTTCCCAGTACAAGATCCGCGCCACCTTCACCGGCCTGGAGCAGGTGCCCACCGCCGATGAAGCCAACGGCATCGCCAACGAAGTGCTGGCCGAGTTCCTCTCGGAAAGCACCGATCGCGTGGAGATCATTTACACCAAGTTCATCAACCTGGTGAGCTCCAAGCCCGTGGTGCAGACCCTGCTGCCCCTCGACGCCCAGGACATCGCCGTTGCGGACGATGAGATGTTCCGCTTGATCACCAAGGACGGCCGGCTGACGGTGGAAACGTTGGATGTGGCCAATGCCCAACCGACGCTTCCCTCCGACTTCGTGTTTGAGCAGAACCCCGAGCAACTGCTCAATTCATTGCTGCCCCTCTATCTATCCAATCAGCTGTTGCGCTCCCTCCAGGAGGCCGCTGCAAGCGAACTGGCCAGTCGGATGACGGCCATGAACAACGCCAGCGACAACGCCAAGGCCCTCACCAAGACGCTGACCCTGGATTACAACAAGGCCCGCCAGGCCGCCATCACCCAGGAGATCCTGGAAGTGGTGGGTGGTGCCTCGGCAATGTGATCGGGCCTGAGGCCCCTTCAACAACCACACAATTACCGTCCAGCGGAACGTTCTTCAGGGCGTTTGGCTGGACTTTTCTCTTGGCAGGCGAATCCCCTGCCACCGGCAGTGTTGTTAGGAGGCTGCTGGAAAATCTCAAGAATCCGCGCCAAATTTCATGCCAACAAGGCAGTGTCACTAGGCGATCCACCGGCAGATCTGATGGAGGTTCTCGAACTGGACTGTGCCTTAGTTGCACCCCTCGGCTGACACCCGATAGCTGAAGCCCGTGGAGCCGGGCATGCTGCTGGCTCCCACCCGCACATTCACCTGACTGGTGCGTTTGCCGGGCACGGTGGGGAAGGGTCCCAGGTTGCGCTGTTCCTGGGGGGCCAGCGTGAGGTTTTGATTCACGACCTGCAAGTTGCTGCCATCGGTGAACCGCAGGAACACCGCGACGGGGAAGGTGCCTCGCCCTGTGGAGGCCGACTGCAGCTTCACCCGGTAGTTTCTGAAGCTGCGGTCGACCGCGAAGTCGGTGTTCCAGTTGGTGCGGCCCACCAACAGGTCGGCGCTGATGCGTTTCTCCACCACCGGCTCTCCCGTGCCGCCGATCGGCATCAGGAAGCGGCACTGGCCCTGGGCCTTGCCACTGGCGCCGCTGAACAGGAGCGAGGCGGCGAGAACCACCGCGGCGGAGGAGTGGGAGCGGGAGGGCATGGCTGGCAGCACCGCAGTAACGGCAAGCTAGGCCTCGCGCGAAGCCCCGGAGACGTCCTGCGCGATGCTGCCGCACAGGAAGGAAAGCCATGGCGAACCCACAGCTCCCCGCGCCGGGGGGCGCCCTCCAGCTCCAGGCCCTGTTCCCCCTCGCCCTGGGGATGGTGCAGCTGCGACCTGATCCGCTCGATCTGGCCCTCCAGATGCAGGCGATCCGGGAGCTGCAGGGCCTTGCCGTGTCGAACCCCGATCCTGGCTGTGCCTGGACCGGCGATCTCCATGGCGTGGGGCAACTGCACCGCCACCCAACCTTTGCGCCACTGATCTCCACCCTGACGGGCCATGCCGCCGCCTACCTGGAGGGGTTGGGGTTTGAGCGCAGCCGGGTGGCCCTGCATATCCAGCGCTGCTGGCCGGTGGTGAGTGAGGTGGGCCAGGTGGTGGGGCGCCATCACCACCCCAATGCGCACCTCAGCGCGGTGGTTTACCTCAATGGCGATGGCAGCGGCCGCAGTGGCTGCCTGCGTTTGTTCCCGCCCTGCCAGGCCAACGAACTGGTGCCGGGGCTGGCGGTGGGGCACGACGGCCCGATCCGGCCCGATGCAGCAGGCACCGCCGAGTGGAACGCGCCCTGGTTTGATCTGGCGCCCCGGGCGGGGCTGATCGTTCTGTTTCCCGCCAGCGTGGATCACGCGGTGCTGGACAACGAGGATCCCGACGACAGCCGCTTTTCGATCAGCCTGGATCTGGTGCTCACGGCCCCAATGGCCAGCGCTGGGGGCCCACCGGAATACCTGGCGCCCCATCCTGGGGAGTGGCAGGCAGTGGGATAGAGGGTGGTTCTGGTGTCCAGGCCCTCCCTCAGGGAAGATGGATGCCAACCACGGCATGCCGGTGAGCGACACCCCTACCTTCCAGATCTCGGCCAGCCTCAACGGAGAGACCCACACGTTCCCCTGTCGCGCCGACCAGACCGTGCTGGCGGCGGCCGAGACTGCCGGGGTCGCCGTGCCAAGCAGCTGCTGCTCAGGGGTGTGCACCACCTGCGCCGCCAAGCTCAGCAGCGGCAGCGTGAACCAACCCGATGCCATGGGCGTGAAGGCGGAACTCCGGGATCAGGGTTATGCCCTGCTCTGCGTGAGCTACCCACTCAGCGACCTGACGCTTCTGGCTGGCCAGGAAGACGCCCTCTACGAGGCGCAGTTCGGCCAATACCAGAAGTGAGGCGGCAGTGGAAAAGGCGGCTGTGCTGAGCCACGGGCCCGCCGAGCCGGATGGGGTGATCGATCCACCGGAGCTTGAGCAGCCAGCGATGGACCCGCTGCGGCCCGTGCTGGTGCCGTTCTGCTTCTGGCTGCCCCGCAGCGCCGGCTCCTCGCGGCAGCTCGATCCACCCGATCCAACCGCGCTACGGAGCGCCATCCGCGCCCAACTCACTCACCTCGGCTGGGCCGATGCCCAACCACTGCGCTGGGCGATCACGGCCGTGGATCCGCTCCTAGGCCTGCAGTTGGAGGGTGTGGGGATGCGTCAGGATCCGGCGGCCCGGGAACAGCGATGAGCGACGCCCCACCGCTCCCCACCCTGCTGGTGATCCCCACCGGTGTGGGTTGCGCCGTGGGCGGCTATGCGGGCGATGGTCTGCCAGCCGCCCGGTTGCTGGCGGCGGCCAGCGGTTGCCTGATCACCCATCCCAATGTGATGAATGGGGCCGCTCTCTATTGGAGCGATCGCCGCATCCACTACGTGGAGGGCTGGGCCCTGGATCGCTTCGCCGCCGCTGAGCTGGCCCTGGCCCCGGTGGCCGGTCGGCGGGTGGGGCTGCTGCTGGATGCGGGCATCGAACCCGAACTGCGCGCCCGCCAGCTCCAGGCCGCCGAGGCCTGCCGCGCCACCCTCGGTCTGGCGATCGGCCCGGTGGTGACCACCGATGTGCCCTTGGGGGTGGGCCTGAGCCTGGGCCCGAGCGGCACCAGCTGGGGAACCCTGGAGCGCCCCGATGCGCTGCTGCGGGCCGGCGAGAAGCTGGTGGGGGCCGGTGCAACCGCCATCGCCGCCGTGGCCCGCTTCCCTGAGGACCCAGGCAGCGAAGCCCTGGCGGCCTACCGCGCCGGCTCCGGCGTCGACGCTCTGGCCGGGGCCGAGGCGGTGATCAGCCATCTGCTGGTGCAACACCTCGGCATCCCCTGCGCCCATGCGCCGGCCCTGGCGCCCCTCCCTCTCGATCCCGATCTCGATCCCCGGGCGGCGGCCGAAGAGCTGGGCCATACGTTTTTGCCCTGCGTGCTGGTGGGCCTGAGCCGGGCGCCGGATCTGGTGCCGCTGGCTGGCGATGGTTCCGGCAGGGCAAGCCGCTGGCCGGCTGGCCGCTCCCGCCCCTGCCATGGCCTGGCCCAGGGAGGGGCGCTGCTGGAGGCCTCATCCCTCGGCGCCGTGGTGGCCCCGGCCGGTGCCCTCGGCGGCGAAGCGGTGCTGGCCTGCGCCGCGCGGGGGGTGCCCCTGATCGCCGTGGCCGGCAATGCCTGTCTGCTGCAGGTGAGCGGCGAGGCCCTGGACCTGGAGGTGCTCAGCGCCTTCAGCTACGCCGAGGCCGCGGGCCTGGTGCTCGCGCTGCGGGAAGGGCTGGATCCAGGCTCGCTGCGGCGGCCGCTGCCGCGCCTGGAGCTGGTTCCAGGCGGATGAGGGGATCAGAAATCATCCTTGCCTAACTGCAACAGCAGCTGGTCGGAACGGACGAACAACCGCTCCGACATCGGGCCATCGAGGGGCCGACCCAATAGATAACCCTGGAGAAAATCACAACCAAGCCCACAGAGAATGGTGCGCTGATCCGCCGTTTCCACCCCTTCAGCCACCACCTGAATCCCCAGGGATGCGGCCATGCTGATAATGGTTGACACGATGACATCATCATCGTGATTCCGCCCCAGACCAGACACAAAGGAACGATCGATCTTCAACATTCCAACCGGGAACTGCCGCAGGTAGCGGAGCGAAGAATAACCCGTCCCAAAATCATCGACGGCAAGCTTGACACCCATTTTCTTGAGATTGACAATGTTCTGTTGGGCCCGCTCCACATCCTTCACGAGGGAGGTTTCGGTGACCTCAAGCAGAAGATTGCGGGCCTCAAACCCAGAAGCGGCCAGCGTGTCAGCCACCCGCTCGATCAGAACAGGATCCTGAAGGCTGGCGGCTGAAAGGTTGATCGAGAGCCTTGGGGAAAAGCCCTGTTGCACACATTGCCAGTCGGTGAGCCGGAAGCAGGCATCGCGAAGAATGCGGGCATCGAGATCGCGCAACAGCCCCGCCTCTTCTGCCACCTCGAGGAAATCCTCCGGAGCCAGCAACCCCCGGCCGGGATGGCGCCATCGAGCCAGCCCCTCGAAGCCCACCACACCGCCATGGACGGCGGAAATGATCGGCTGAAAGAAGGAGATCACTTCATCATGACGCAGGGCGCTGCGAATCTCTGTCTCCAGATCAGCCTTGCGGCGAGCACGATCCAACATGTAGGGCTCAAAGCAGGCGTAGCGACCAGGCCCCTGCTGCTTGATGCTATACATCGCCAGATCGGCCTTATCGAGCAGATCCTGGGGGCGGTCGCCGGGCTCAGCCAGGGCCACACCGATCGATGCTGAATACTGAAGAACCCGCCCCCCGATGACCCAGGGCTGGTCAAGACGTTTGAGGATCCTCTCCGCCAAATCCGTGAGGAGCCTGGGGTCGGCAGGGGCAACAATCAAGATGAATTCATCACCAGCCAACCGCGCCACGAAGGCATCGTTGTCACGGAAATGGCCGAGGGCTTCGCCCACGGCCTGGAGATAGGCATCGCCGGTGCTGTGTCCATACACATCATTGATGTGCTTGAAGCGATCGAGATCAATGAACAGCAGGCCCAGTTGTTGATCCTTCCGTCTGGAACACTGGGCCAGCCTTGCGGCCAAATGGGCCAGCAGGGAGCGACGGTTGGGAAGACCTGTAAGGGCATCAATCGTGGACTCACGAATCGCCACCACCTTGGCCTCCTTCTCCGCCCGCACCGCCTCCTGCTCCGCCCTCAAGGCATCCAGCACCTGGGTGCTCAGTTGGATGCTGCGGCCCATGGCCCGCAGCAGGGCCCGCTCCTCCAGGGTGTAGTCCTCCCGGAAGCGGCCCACCACCATCACATCCCCCCCATCGAGGGGAGACCAATAGAGATGCAGGAGTGCTCCACCAAGGCTGAGCACCGGCAACCGCTCCGCCGCCGCCGCCGCTAGCACGGGCTTGTGCTGATCCTCAAGACCGACGCACAGCTCGAAGTCGCCCGGGTGCCGCAGGATGGCCGTGATCTCGGCATCCACGGCCTCAGCCACCCGGCTCACCACATCCCGCAGGGCCGTGGGACTTTTGAAGGTGAAGGCCCCCAGAACCTCCGAGAGCACATGCAGCGACCACGGAGCTGTGCTCATGCGAGCGCCAAGGCCACCACCGTCTGGTTATGCAAACCGCCGGACCCCTCGGTGCGGGCGATTTCGCCGTAGGTGTAGAAGCCCCCAACGGTGGCGTCGGGACCCACCGAGGGCAGCCTCAGACTTTCCTCAAGCAGCCCTGCGTTGCTAAGCAACGACTTGCGGGCCACACACTCCAGCAGCATGAAACCCCTGGCGGGCTGGCCCCCGAGGGCCTGCTCCGCCAGGGCGCAGACCTCGGAGGTGGCATGCAGCACCGAATCTGAATTGCCATGCATGAGATAGGCCATGGCTCCCTGGGGAACCTCGGCGAAGATCGTGAGGGTGCGCCGCTCATAATCGGCGGCATAGACATAGCGGATCTCAATTCGATTGCGCCGGGCGATGCCGACGGGACGCGTGTGGGCGAAATCGAAGAAGGCAGCCGGATCGTTGCGAACCTCAGCTGGGGCTTCGTAGGTATCGAAATAAACATCCAGGGCTGGCCGATCATCGAGGGATTCCAGCGTGGTTCCTCGGCTTCCGGTCACCAGCATCGCTTCACTGAGGGGCTCCCAACCGTGGGCGATGCCAACCGCCATGGGGGCGTTCGATGTGATGGCGGCGGCGACCACGGCATGGGTGAGGAGCTCACCGCTGTGGATCTGCTGGGTGGCCTGCAACGCCATGTCATCGCCGGCGCATCCGCCCATCAGGGGCACACCGCTGCCGCTCACGTCGTAGGCGCCGCGCACCACCTCCATCTGGTCGCCACAAAGACCATCGGCCAGCAGGAACAACAGGGTGTGCTCCTTCCGTTCCAGCCGCTTGAGGCACTGGGCCGCGGTCTGGGCCGCATCGCGAAGCCCGGTGGCGGGGTCACCCAGTCCCACCCCGGTGGTCACGGCGAAGCCATCGCCGCCCAGGGCCCAGATCAGCAGCCCGCCGGTCATCGGATTGTTCCGCAGCAGCTCACCGGCGGTGGAACAGCCGATCACTTCCCCGGAGCCAACCGTGGCCTGGACGAGGCGAGAGATCTTGGCCAAGTTGTAGGCCGGCGAACAGAAAATGATCGTGAGTTTGGGATCGGCCCGATCGACGATCGGGGCCATCGCCTCCCGGACCGCCAGCTCAGCCTCAGGGTTGGTGGAGGAACCCACCTCGATCCAACGATCACCAGCGCTGGCTACGGCATCGGGGGCTGGCTCGGTGATGGTCATGGATGAAGTGCGGGAAGGATGGTTGGATCAGAGTGAAGGCGGGCACCGGTTCCATCCAATCGGTGCAACACCCTCGTCGTGGCGTTGTGGGTGACAGGCTCTGCCACGGTGACAACTGGCAGTCTTCGCCAAGATCAACGCGCAAAGGGCGTTGGTTATTCCCTTCGAAAAAGAATTCAGTCTAGGGGCCGTTGACCAGAAGCCCGTCAGAGGAGGGGGGTAGAGGAAAAACAAGACGTCATCGCCAGCCTTCCTGCCCGATCCCACCAACGGGAACCCTCTGACGATGAATCCCCACAGGCTCCGGCGGCGCAGCCGGCAGACAGCCGGCGGATTCAGCCCATGGCCTGGTGCACCGCGGCCAGGCCGAAGAGCAGGAACAGCCCCCCACTGAGCCGGTAGAGCAGGCGTTCCGGCAGACGGGTTCCGACCCAGCGGCCCGCCCCCACCGCCAGGCCCGTCACCAGCCCATGGCCGAGCAGGGCACCGGCCAGCAGGGCCAGGAAACTGAAGGCCGGCGCAGCGGCCAGGAAGATGGTGGTGAACTGGGTGCGGTCGCCCAGTTCGGCGATGAACACGAGCACAAAGGCCTCCCGGATCACGGCCCACCCCTTTGTGATCGGATGAAGTTGCTCGGCAGCATTCACGGCCTCCTCGGCGGCCTCGGCCTCCTCCCCGGCCTTATCGGTGCCCATGGCCTGGGCATCCACAAGCAGCTTGATGCCGAAGGCCAGGAAGAGGCCGGCGGCCAGCCAGGGCACCAGACCCTTCGGCAGGAGCTCCCGCAGCCCAAAGCCCAGGGCCAGGGAGATCACCGTGACACAGGCCAGGGCAGCGAAGGCCCCGATGAACACCCAGCGGGGGCGATGGCGCGCCGCCAGGATCAGGGCCATGAAGAAGGTCTTGTCTCCCAGTTCCGCCAGGGTGATGGCCGTGAGACTGGATCCGAAGGCCGCCAGGGTCGAATCGGGGGGGGGAACTGGTGTCATCTCTTGATCCTGATGCCTGAGCGGTCCCAACCCTGCATCGAGCGCCTCCAGACGGCGCTTCCGCAATCACATGAACTACGGTTCATTCCGAGTTAGCTGAGACGACCGGCGGGTCGCCGAGGGGGTTATCCCATGGAGCCGATGAAGGGGGAGCAAAGCACGAAGAACCCCCAGCACATTCGCTCCCAGCGGGTCCGGGTCCGGGTGCGGCGAAAGCGGCCGCCTTCGTGGCTGGAGCGAGTCCTCGGCCGGCCGCTTCGCGAGATCCTCTCCGCCCTCGCCGGCATCCCGGCCGCGTTACGCCGCCAGCCCCTGCTGCTGCTGGGGATCGGCGGAGGCGGTCTTTGGCTGGCTTGGCCCTCGATTGCGCCCCTCTTCAACAGCGGCCGCTCCGCCGCCTCCCGGCCACCGATGGAGGTGATCTCGGTGTTCGTGGAGGATCCCCAGCGCACGGTGATGGCCATCAGGCTGTGGAAGGACAAACCGGGCTCGCTGCTGGTGCTCCAGGGCCGACCCTCCAGTCAGCAGGTGAACATCAGACAACTCATGCAGCGCGGGGAGTTGCCCAGCGATGCACGCCGGATCATCAGCCTCGAGCCGGGCTGTGACACCGTGGGCCAAGTGGATGCCCTGGCCCGCCTGCTGGAGCCGATGAACCGCAGGGGGAATCTCACGATGGTCACGAGCCCCGCCCACCTCAGTCGGACCCTCGCGATCGCCCGGATCGTGATCGGGCCGATGGGCTGGACGGTGAAGGGCCAGGCGGCGGTCACCGGCGACAACCGGCCCGAGAGCGACTGGCGAACCTGGCGGGACGAGGCCCGGGCCCATGTGCTGCGCCTCACCGGTCTGTCCGGCAGCCAAGCCGACAGCACCTGCGACTGAAGCCCACCGGCTGCTCAGGGCTGCGGAGCCTCCAGCCCGGGCTCCAGCAAGGCATGGCGCCTTGGCAGATTTCCAAAGTGCCGATGGGCGATGGCGAGCAATCCGGCCGGCCCGATTCCCCGGGCCTCCACGGTCTCCACCGCCACGATCTTGCCCAACAGGTCGGGGCGGTGGGTGTTGAGGAAGTCGACCAGCACCTGGCGCATGTCGCTCGCCCCGGTGCCGTGGCCAAGCAGGAGAACCGCATCGGCCGCCGCGATGGCGGCGATGATCTGGGCCAGGTAGGCGGTGTCGAGCGGGGCCCGCTGACCGGCCACGTCCCGGTCGTGGCGGTGGGTCAGATTCTCGCCGCTGCCCCACACGCCGTGGGGAAGGAGAACGTTGTGCTCCACCGCTTCGCCCCCGGGACCGGCCTCGAGACGGAAGACCTCCGTGGCGTGGTGGCTGAGGTGAAGCACCAGGCGCAGACCCAGATCGCCCCGGGGGGTCGGCGGATCAGCCAGCGGATGGTCCTCCTGCACCCCAGCAGCCTCCAGCAAGTGACGCACCCGCAGGATCGCCTCCGCGTCCAGATCGGGATGGTGCACCCCTTCACCGATCCGGATCCAGGTGTCCTGGCCACCCGGCATACGGATCCTGAGCCGATGGTCGCCGGCTGGATCCACCTCGGCCCCCAAGGCCCTGCACAGGGCCTCCACCTCGTGGGCCCTCAGCCCATGGCGCAGGGGGTGGGCAAAGATCGCCTCCAGGGTGCGCTGGTGCTGGCGGTTCATGGCAAGCCAACAGGGTGCTCTGCAGTGACCCTATTGAGCTCCAATCCCGATGAAGCAGGGCGAAGCTGCTGCAGAGATCAGGACTTCCATCACTGCATCCATCACTGCATCCATCTGTCCAGCGTCAGCCCATCCACGCCTGAGACTCAGCCGCTCGAGTTTGCTGCCGATCCTGAGCTCCACCCCATGGGTGTCGGGAACTGAAGGCCGACGCCAGATCCGCCTCGTTTCGCTTCAGTCGCGTTGGGAAGGCAGGGGCTGGTGGTGCACCTCAGCCCACTGAACCAGCTGCTGCGCCTCCCAGAGGCTGTCGACCCGGCGGCAGTGGCTGCGGGCATCGCACACCCGGTAGGTGCCATCGGCGGTCGGCTCGATGGTGGATCCGGCTGGCGTGGTGATCCTCTCCGCTTCCTGGCAGCCGGACGGGCTGGGGTTGCCGTTCAGGACCTGGGCCATCATTCGTTTCCCGCGCCATCTACACCTACTCCCGCAGTGGACCCAGAAGGAGCGAGCGCAACCTCACGTAAGCCGACGCGGCAGCCGAAAGGTGCTCGCCGCGATCCCCCCAAGCGTCAGCTCTGGTTACCGCCGAAGTCGTCCTCGTAGCCGGCGTAGGGATCGAATTCATTCCAGCCCGGGCTCGCGTTGGAAAACAGACCGAAGCGGGCCGCCTCATCGTCGGCCAAGGTGTTGCCGGTGGGCACGGTGTCGCAGGTGATCGAGCCATCGGCCCCGGTCACGCAGTTGTCGAAGCGCACCCCCGCCCGCAGCGGGGAAGCCGCCACCAACAGCAGTCCCAACAGAGCCCCTCCAAAGAGCAGGCGAGCGAGCCCTGAGGGGCGATGCCCGCGGAACACGGAATCAGGAAGGGGCATGGCCCAGCCAGGCGAGGCCCCCCAGTCCATCGCTCCAGAGCGCAGGGCGCAAGACACCTGCTGAAATGGTGTCTTGATCCGTTGCCCGCAGCCGATGTACACCGACTGGACCGCCGTGATCCTGCTCCTGTTGACCGCGGTGCCCCTGGCGGCTGTGGTGGGCACCAGCGTGTTCTTCATCCTGCGCGGGCAACGGAAACGCTGAGGCCAAAAGAAGGGAACAGCAGCTCCTGCTGCACGGTGCGACTCAGCTGCCCCTGCCCCAGGCACTCCAAACAGGTGCGGAACTGTTGGTCACCCATGCGGAGGATGCCGCTGCCGCCGCACTGGGGGCAGGGGATCGGGGCGGAAACTTCAAGCTGAGCGTCAGTCGGGGCGAGGGCGGCAACCGGGGCCACCTCGGCTAGGAGCGGGGCCTGCGCCTCCGCAAGGGAGTCTTCGCCCACCTTGGGCGCCAGTTCGGCGCTGCGCTCGGGTCTGAAGGTGGAAATCATGGGCAAGAATCCCGTCCGGTTTTCATCTCCACACTGTGGCGGCGGAAAGACGTTCTGATCCCGAAGTCTTCCTTAAAATCCCAGGCCCTCGGCCCCATCCGCCACAGTCCCCCGCAGACACCGCTCCAGATCTCCAGGCCGCAGCGTCTGCAGCAGTTCGGCGGCCGACAGCCGACTGCCCGGCGGAACCAAGGCCAGGCTCGCCGCCAGCTCCCCCACCACGGCAGGGCCATCTAGACCCCGGGCCCGGTAGCCCTCCAGCCCCTCGGACCCCTCCCGTTTGCTGAGCCTCTGGCCGGCCCCGTCGCGCCATAGGGGAACGTGGCCGTAAGTGGGGGGAGTCCATCCCAGGGCCGCCATCACCGCCACCTGGGGGCCCGTGGACGACCAAAGGTCATCGCCGCGCAGCACATCGCTGATGCCGAGCGCCAGCTCATCCACCGCCGTGGCCAGGTGGTAGGCGATCACCCCATCGGCCCGCCGCAGCACGGTGTCGCCCACCTGGGAGGGGCCATCAAGTTCGCCGGGCCGGGAGAACCGCTCCCGCCACAAAATCCGCCCCGGGGGCAGGGCCAGCCGCCAGCTGGGCAGACGGCCCCCATGCGGGCCCCACAGGCGAGGGCCTTGGCGGCAGAAGCCCGGGTAAACGCTCAGGGGTCCGTGGGGAGCCGAGATGTCGGCCAGCATTCGCCGGCTGCAGCGGCACGGGTAGAGGACACCACTGCGGCGCAGCCCTGACAGCACGGAGCCATAGAGCCCCCGCCGGTGGCTCTGCCGCACCGGTGGACCATCCCAGAGCAGGCCGAGCCAGGCCAGGTCGGCCAACAGGGCATCCTCCGCCCCGGGCCGGTTGCGGGGGGTGTCGAGATCATCGATGCGCAGCAGCCATTCGCCCCCCCGGAGGCGGGCCTCCAGCCAGCCGACCAGGGCGGTGCGCAAATTGCCCCGGTGCATGGCACCGGTGGGGGAGGGGGCGAAGCGGCCGCGGTAGCCCCGGCTGCGGCCAGCAACGCCGGCCTCGAGCAGGGCCGCGATGGGGGCCGGCAGGGGCAGCGGTGCCGCCGATGGCTCAACCGCATCGCCGCAGGGTTCCGCCATGGCTGGCCCGACCAGGGCTCCATGCTGGCCCCTGGAGGGTTGGCCCGAAGCCCGAACTCAGGTCCGGCTTCGTGACCAGCTGCGTGAAACGGGCCCGCTGCGGCTTCGCTCCTCAAAAAAACGGCCCGCAAGGACCGTGGAGCCGCATGCCGATGGTCGGACGCTGCGATGGGGCTCAGCCCTGCACCCGGTCCTTGAACAGCTTGCCGGCGGTGAAAGCAGGAACGCGCTTGGCCGGGATCTTGATCTTGTCGCCGGTCTTGGGGTTGAGGCCCTGGCGGGCGGAACGCTCGCGGGGTTCGAAGGAGCCGAAGCCCAGGATCGACACCTTTTTGCCTTCCACCACGGAATCGATGATGGTTTCGATGGCGGCGTCAACGACCAGGGAAACCTCGGTCTTGGTGAGTTCGGTGCGGGCGGCAACGAGATTGACGAGATCGGCTTTGTTCATGGTTCTTGTCAGGCCTCCGGATGGCGGTCGTGTCTTGGGGATCTTTGGGGATCTGGGGAGGCGAGTCGGAGATGGCCCGACCGCCAGGAATGAAGCGCGCCAATCGTATGGAGGTTGGAGCCAGGCTGCAACAAGGAAATCGGGGATTTCACAGCAGCCGGACAGGCAGGCGGCCACCTCCGGCCTGCCTCAGCCCCCCGCCAGCGGGTCGCTGGGAGCCCCAGGATCGAGCCGGAGGCTTGCCAGCAGGGCCGCGCCCCCGCTCACGATCCGCTCGCCCCGCAGGGCCCCGAGGCCGGCCCCACTGGCGATCCAGCCCGGGGAACCGGCTGGCAGCCAGCGGAGCAGCTGATCCACGCTGGCCACCTGGCGGGGCCAGTGGAACGTGTTGCGGCGCCGCAGCGGCGCCAGGGATCCGGGGCCCACGGGCACCAGCAGGCGACCGCAGAACAGACCATCCCCCGCCGGACCATTCCCCAGGGCATGGAGCACACAGGCCCCCGGACTGGGCCCCGGACTCCAGAGGAGGCGGACCCCCGAGGCGAGCTCCATTTCGCCGGCGAAGGTGAGCAGGGGATCCACCCCCGGCAGCAGGTAGGCCTCCTGCTCCTGCACCACCACGGGCCAGCCGAGCTGCTCCTGAAGGCGCCGGCACCGGCCATGGCCATCACGGCCGGTGAGCACCATTCGGCCCGCCCCCGCCGCGCCGGCGCGGCGCCCGCGCGAGGCCAGGAAGGCGAGGTTGGCCTGGCTGAGGGCGGGGCAGTCGATCAGCAGATCCAGATCCGCCGTTTCCAGCAACCAGGCACTGCCCCCCTGGCTGTCCCGGTTGGGGGCGAACAGCCAGAGTCCCGGCAGCACGGCGGAAGGGGGACGGCCGGGCTCCAGGGATGGGGGGAGCTCCAGGCCGTCGCCCTGGAGCGGACCTGGCGCAACGGCGGGAACCGCCGGCCCGGAAGGTGAGGGCTCCCCTCCCGGGAGGGATTCAGGAACCATCAGGGAACGGAGCACGCTCCAGGCAGCTTGCCCGGCCGCTGGGCCCGCAGCCCTATCCATCCCTGAACTCCATGTCCGGACGGCCTTGCCGCACACCGACGTCGCCGAACCCGGGGTATAGCGTTGCTGGAAAGCACAAAGGCCCTTGCCGGCGTACCGGATCGGACAACCCTCGCCCCTGGGAGCGTCGATCACCCCGGCCGGTGTGAATTTCTCGGTGGTGGCCCCCCTGGCCACGCGGGTGGAGCTGTTGCTCTTCGCCGATGGCGGCGCCAGCGAGCCCGAGCAGGTGATCGAATTGGACGGGCGGCACCGTTCCGGTGACCACTGGCATGTGGAGGTCGAGGGGGTCGGGTTGGGCTGCTGCTACGGCTACCGCGTGTTCGGCCCCCTGCAGAGCGGCAGCCACGGCTTCAACCCCTCGAAGGTGCTGCTCGATCCCTGTGCCCGGGCGATTGCCGGCTGGGACGTTTATGACCGGGGAGCGGCGGTGGGCGCCGTTCCCAACACCGGCTCCTGCCTCAAGGGGGTGGTGACCGAACGGGAGCGCTTCGATTTCGCGGCGGCCCCCCGGCCCCGCCACCGCTGGCAGAGCAGCGTGATCTACGAACTGCACGTGGGCGGCTTCACCCAGGGCCCCCACTGCCCGGTGCCGGAGGATCGTCAGGGCACCCTGCTGGGCCTGATCACGGCGCTACCCCAGCTGCGCGAGCTGGGCATCACGGCGATCGAACTGCTGCCGGTGATGGCCTTCGACCCCCAGGACGCACCGGCCGGCCGGTACAACCACTGGGGCTACAGCCCGATCAGCTGGATGGCCCCCCACCCGGCCTACCTGGTGGACGCCGATCCCCTGGCCGCGCGCCGGGAGGTGCGCCAGCTGGTGGAGGCCTGTCACCGGGAGGGACTCGAGGTGATCCTCGATGTGGTCTACAACCACACCAGCGAGGGCAACCAGAACGGCCCCACCCTGAGCTGGCGGGGCTTCGCCGATTCCCTTTACTACCACCAGAACGCCCGCGGCGACTACCTGGATGTGAGCGGCTGCGGCAACAGCATCGCCGCCAACCGGCCGCTTGTGCGGCACCTGATCCTCGAATCGCTGCGCTGCTGGGCGGTGGAGCTAGGCATCGATGGCTTCCGCTTCGACCTGGGCATCGCCCTGAGCCGCGGCGAGGAGCTGGCACCCCTGGACCTGCCGCCCCTGTTCGAGGCGATGGAGGCCGATCCCGACCTGGCCGACCTCAAGCTGATCAGCGAACCCTGGGACTGCGGCGGCCTCTATCGCCTCGCCGATTTCCCCGCCCGCCGGGTGGCCGGCTGGAACGGCCGCTTCCGCGACGACCTGCGCCGCTTCTGGAAGGGCGATGAGAAAACGGTGTGGCCCCTGAGCCAGCGGCTGGCCGGCAACCCGGATCTGTTCGGCGGCCAGGCGGCTCCCCTCGGCCGCACGATCACCTTCCTCACCGCCCACGACGGCTTCACCCTGGCCGACCTGGTGAGCTACGACCGCAAGCACAACCTCGCCAACGGCGAAAACGACCGCGACGGCGACAACCACAACAACAGCTGGAACCACGGCGTGGAGGGGCCCAGCAGCGACCCGGCCGTGAACGCCCTGCGGAACCGCCAGATCCGCAACCTGCTGGCCAGCCTGCTGCTGGCGCCTGGGGTGCCGATGCTGCTCATGGGGGATGAGGTGCGCCGCAGCCAGGGGGGAAACAACAACACCTGGTGCCAGAACAATCCCCTTGGCTGGATGCACTGGCAGCCCGACGACGACGACCTGGCCCTGCGGCGCTTCCTGCAGCGTCTGCTCGCCCTGCGGCGGCAGCTCGCGCCCCTGCTCAACCCCGAACTTCCCTTCGGGGAGGGCCAGCTACGCCGGGCCGGCGATGGAGGCCCTCCCTGGCGCCAATGGCACGGCGTGGAACTGGACCAGCCCGACTGGGCGAGCTGGTCGCACTGTTTGGCCTGGAGCCTGCAGGACCCGATGCGGGGGGCGCTCCTGTGGTGCGGCCTCAACGCCTACTACCAACCGATGACCTTCGCCCTGCCCCACTGCCCCACGGGCTGGCAACAGGTGATCAACACGGCCGAGCCGGGGGATCAGGATTTGCCCGAACAGCCGAAAGCGTTCCACGGGGCCCAGGCTTCCCTGGAGAGCCGCAGCCTGGTGCTCCTGGTGGCCCAGCCGCTGCTGGGGTGACTCACAGGGCCGGGGGCCGGGGCTGGGTCCACCGCCGATAGAGCCACAGGCCCCCGGCGCCCCAGAGCAGGCTCCAGAGCACGAAGGTGGTGGCGGTGCCGAGCTGGCCGGTTTCGAGGGAATAAACGCCGGCGTTGATCAGGCCCGCGTCTATCAAGGAGCCGCCGATGCCCCAGCCGAGCACCCAGGTGAACAGGAAGCCGATCGCCTGCAGGTTGCCGGTCATGGGGCGGGGCGGTGAAGGGATGATCAGGCTGGCGCGCCGGCCGCCTGGAAGCGGCGGTTCACCTCGTTCCAATTCAGCAGGGGCCACCAGGCCTGGATGTAGTCGGGTCGGCGGTTCTGGTACTTGAGGTAGTAAGCGTGCTCCCACACGTCGAGGCCCAACAGCGGCGTGCCCCGCTCAAGGCCAGCCAGGTCCATCAGCGGGTTGTCCTGATTGGCGGTGCTGGTGATCGCCAGGCTCCCGTCGGGCCGGCGGATCAGCCAGGCCCAGCCGGAGCCGAAGCGGGCCGCCGCCGCCTGGCTGAACTGCTGTTGCAGCGCCTCCAGCGACCCGAAGCTGCCGTTGATCGCCGCCAGCAGCTCGGGGGAAGGGGAGCCGCCCTGGCCCAGCGGTGCCATCACCGCCCAAAACTGGCTGTGGTTCCAGTGGCCGCCGCCGTTGTTGCGCACCGCCTCCGGGAAGCGGGAGATCCGGCCCTGCAACGCCTCCAGGCTGAGGTCAGCCAAGGCTGGGTTGGCCTTGATTTGGGCATTGAGATTGGCCACGTAGGCGCCGTGGTGGCGGTCGTGGTGGATGGTCATCGTGGCGGCGTCGATCGCCGGCTCCAAGGCCTCGGCGCCGTAGGGAAGCGGCGGCAGGGCGAAATCAGCCCAGGCGGGCAGGGCGGTGGCCAGCAGCAGGATCAGGGCCGCCGCAAGGCAGAGCAAGCGGCGGGGGGGGAATGTGAAGACCATCGGCAACCTCGGTATCAGGTGACCGTGAAACTACCCGCTGTCAGGCCAAGTCCCGCGGTAAGCGTGGCAAATTGAGTGGCTCCGAGAAGACCATTGCCATCGGGGTCGTAATAGAGAAAGCCCGTTCCGCTGTTGTACACGATGCGTTGGTCCGCGGTCGTGGCGGCCAAGCCGATCACGAAAGCTGTGGCCGCGAGGGCACCGGTTGTGACCAATGCGGTGAACACCGCATTCTCCAACTGAATCCCATCGTTCTGGGCGATCGAGAAGTCGGTGATCTGATCCACATTGGTGAGGGCATTGAGGGAGCTATCGAATCGGAAGACATCGATGCCGGCCCCACCGATCAGGTTGTCGTTACCTGAGCCGCCGTTGATGACGTCATCAAAACCGGTGCCCGTGAGGGTGTTGATCCCGGCGTTTCCGCTGATGCTGAGGCCATTGAGCGTGGCGGAGGCGTTAATGCTCAGGGCCGTGGTGCCGGTAATCACAGGGGCAGCAGCGGTACCGGTGCCGATGGTCACCGACTCCAGCCCGACATCACCGGCAAACACCGTGAGGGTCTGGCCAGCGGTCGTTGAAGCGAAGCGCAGCTCATCACTGCCGATGGCGCCGCTGTCGCTGATCTCGGCGGCGCTGTGCTGCACGCTGCTTGTCACGAGGTAGATGTCAGCGCCGTTGCCGCCATCCATCGTGTCCACGAAGCTGGTGCCCGTCAGGGCATTGATCCCGGCGTTCCCCCGGATGGTGAGGGCATTGGGCCCGGCGGCGGCGTTGATGCCCAGCGCCGTGGTGGCGGTGGTCACAGCTGCCGCAGCAACGCCGGTGCCGATCGTCACCGACTCCAGCCCGATGTCACCGGCGAACACCGTGAGGATCTGGTTGGCGGTCGTTGAAGCGAAGCGGAGCTCATCGCTGCCGCTGGCGCCGCTGTCGTTGATCTCGGCGGCGCTGTGGTCGGCGCTGGTCGTCACGAGGTAGAGGTCGCCATCGTTGCCGCCATTCATCACGTCGATCCCGCCGTTGCCGGTGAGGATGTCCACGAAGCCGGTGCCGGTGAGGGTGTTGATCCCGGCGTTTCCGCTGATGCTGAGGCCATTGGGTGCGGCGGCGGCGTTGATGCTCAGGGCCGTGATGCCGGTGAGCACAGGTGCAGCTGCAACGCCGGTGCCGATGGTCACCGACTCCAGGCCGATGTCACCAGCGAACACCGTGAGGGTCTGGCCGGCGGTCGTTGAGGCGAAACGCAGCTGATCGCTGCCGCTGGCGCCGCTGTCGCTGATCTCGGCGGCGCTGTGCTCGGTGCTCGTGGCGATCATGTAGATATCGCTGCCATCACCACCGTCCATGTCGTCGATGCCATCACCGCCGGTGAGCACGTTGGCAACGGCGGCCTGGTTCACCCGGATGCGGTTGTTGCTGGCGTTGCCGGTTCCCGTGGCGGCGGTGCCGGTGAGGAGGAGGTTGGTGTAGCTGCTGGCGAGGGTGGCGACGCTGGCTGCGCTGGAGAAGGTGTCCACATTCCGGCCCGGGGCGGTGATGCTCGCCATGTCGTTGCCGCTGGCGTCCTGCACCACTCCGGTGAGATCGTTGCCGGCCGGATCGGTGTAGAGCAGGCTCACCGCCTGGCTGCTGGTGGGTGCGGTACCGGAAATTGTGAGGTTGAGGCGTGTGGCATCTCCGGCCACGGCAGCCAAGGAGGCCACCGAGCGGGCCACACCGGCCACGGTGGCGGAGAAGCGTGCGGCGGTGAGGCCGGTGGTGGTCGTGAGACAGCAGTTAGGACCGGCGAGACAGCCGCTTATGTGCCCGACAGGGCCGACACCAGGCTGGCCTTATTCAAAGGAAAGCCCTTTCCCTTGAATAAGATCCAACGGTATTCAAGGTTCGCCCCAGGGGCTCCATGCGGCGCGACGCCACCGGGCGCTACGAGATCACCAGCACCGCCGGTGAAGCAGTGCGGGCCTTCGTGCCGGCGACACTGCCTCCTGATCCTCCTCTCGAGCTGACGGGGCCGCTGCAGGCACTGCACGAGCGGGCGCTGCTGGCCTGCGGACGGCTTGACGGGATCTCCTCCCTGCTCCCTGACCCCGAGCTGTTTCTCTACGCCTATGTGCGGCGCGAGGCCCTGCTCTCCTCCCAGATCGAAGGCACCCAGTCGTCCCTCTCCGATCTGCTGCTCTTTGAGCTGGAGGAGGCTCCCGGCGTTCCCTTTGATGACGTGGTGGAAGTCTCCAGCTACGTGGCCGGATTGGAGCACGGCCTGGCCAGGCTGCAGGAGGGCTTTCCGCTCTCCTCCCGCCTGCTGCGAGAAATCCACAGCCGGCTATTGGCCCGGGGACGTGGCGCTGATCGACTGCCGGGTGAGTTCCGGCGCAGTCAGAACTGGATCGGCGGCACCCGGCCGGGCAATGCGAGCTTTGTGCCACCACCACCAGGGCTGGTGGACGAATGCATGGCCGCGCTGGAAACCTTCATTCACGGCGGACACTCGGGAGAGCACGCCTTGCCGGTGCTGGTGCGGGCCGCCCTGGCCCACGTGCAGTTCGAGTCCATCCACCCATTTCTGGATGGCAACGGCCGCCTGGGCAGGTTGCTGATCGTGTTGATGCTGATAGACGCCAGGGTGCTCAGCCAGCCGCTGCTTTACCTCAGCCTGTTTTTCAAGCAACACCGCAGCCGTTACTACGAGCTACTGGGTGGGGTGCGCCACAGCGGGGACTGGGAGGCCTGGGTTGACTTCTTCCTGGAAGGAGTGGAGAACACGGCCTCCGCGGCCGTGGCGACGGCCCAGCGGCTGCTGGAGCTGTTTCAAGTCGATGAAGCACGGCTGGTTGGGCTCGGCCGCTCCGGGCCCAGCGTGCGCCAGGGCTACGCAGCCCTGCGCCAACGGCCTCTGACCAGCATCAACCAACTGGGACAACTGAGTGGGCTGAGCTTCCCCACCGCCAGCAAGGCAATCGAGACCCTGGTGGAGCTGGGCATCGCCCGAGAAGTCACCGGAGCCCGCCGTAACCGCCTCTTCGCCTACGACGCCTACCTGGCGATCCTCAGCGAAGGCACCGAGCCGCTCTGATCCTTCCGTCCTTGGGCGCCACTGCTGTTGCAGGTTGTGCCGCCAGTGTCTAGAGACACCCCAGGGCTCCGGTCGGCGACGGCCATCCTTCAGCGTGCCACGGCCGCGCCGTGGCGTGCATCGGCCAGCCGCCGCCGCCCTCCGCTCCGGGGCCGGTGTGTGGGTGAGCGGGCTCAGCTGCTCTCCCGCGGCTGCGGTAGTGGAGCAGCTGCTAGCCGCTAGGGGTTGGGGCGAGGCCCAAAGTCTCCACGCCCGGCTGCGCGGCCAGCGGGTTGTTCAGTGCTGAATCTGGTGGCCTTGCTTATCAGCTTTCAAGTCCACCTGTGAATGGCCTTGCTTTGCGCAAATCCATTGCCCTGCAGCCGATTTGCCCGCTAAAAAGTGCACTTGTACTGGTAGAATAAGAGCTGCGCCAAAGGCCTCAAGCCCATCGCCTGCGGCAATCTCATCCCCTGGTCTCGCCATCACCGCTGCATAGTCCTGAGTAGTAGTGATGCCCCGATCAGTTGTCACTCTCGGCAACTGAATCCATGGCTTTATGTAATTCATCGCGGCCGGTAATTCCCCCGGCTCGATCCCTTGTGATCGCGGCCGGTGGTGGCCGAGATCTCTCCTGGCCCCAGCAGCGCATTGCCGCTGAGCTCCTCGCCCGCAGTAGCGGCCGGCTGGTGCATCTGCTTCTCCATGGCGGGGCCCGCGGGGCCGATGCCGCTATTGGTCGGGCGGCCCAGCAGCTGGGCTGGTCTTCCGCTGTGATGCCAGCCCAGTGGGAGCGGCATGGCCGGGCCGCCGGGCCGATCCGCAATCGCGAACTGCTCCAGCAGGCCATTGCCAAAGCCGTGGCCCACACCTCCCCGGGCTCGCTCGCCTCGGTGTTGGTGGTGGCTTTCCCCGGCGGCCCAGGCACCGCCTCGCTGGTGCAGCAAGCCCGCCGCATGGCGTCGCGTTCTCCGGTGCCGATTGCCGTGGTTGAGGTCAGCCCAGCTGCCGGGCTCTGCGCCGTGCCGGTTGGCGTCGGCTGCTCCTGATCACCCACAAGCACCACAAGCCTTTGGCGCCCCTCCAAGCCCTCACCCAATGAACCCAAGCAGAAGGGCACAGGCTCTCCAATGGGCAGGTCGGCCAACATCAAACCAGCAGTGGCAGCAGTACCGCTAGCACCCCAGGCATTCTGCTTGCCCAGGCCTATGCCTAGCCGCTTATTGCCGATATGTAACTATCGAGTTGAGATACCCGCCCCCCAGCAAACACCACAAGACATAGAACCAAAAATACTTTGAATTTGTATCTTTTGCTGAAAGATTGCCTATGCTTTTTCGCTCGACTGCGACCATGTGGGAGCTGATAAGTGCATACGGCCAAACAAGCGCTGGCAAAGACTGGAAGCCCTAACGCCAGTCGCAGCAAGGACTCTGGGCCGAAAACCCTTACTGAGAACAGGAAGCGGGCGGCGGGAATCGAACCCGCATCATCAGCTTGGAAGGCTGAGGTTTTACCACTAAACTACGCCCGCGCAATCACCAACCCGGCGAATCTTCAACCTTAAGGAATAAACAGATCAGCGAATGTTCGCCGCTGGATTCCTAAAGATGTTGCAGCCACCAAGCTGAGGCCAATGGCATCAAGCCAGCTGGTCAACCTGGCGGCAAGCCACCAAGCTGATCCATTATGGCGTACCCAAGGCCACAGCCTTTGAGCTCCCCCGCCGCGCTTGCCAGCGCCCCCCCCGCCTCGGCGCTGCGCCCCACCGACCCCGACCTGCTGCCCAAGGCCCAACGCCGCCGCCTGCTCCTCTCCTACGGCCTGGGTGACGCCGGCACCGGCATGGCCGCCTCTCTGATCGGCTTCTACCTGTTCATCTTCTACACCTCGGCCGCCGGGCTGCCGGCCTGGATGGCGGGGCTGGTGCTGATGGTGGCCCGGCTCTGGGATGCCATGAACGACCCGGTCGTGGGTTGGTTGAGCGATCACACCCAGACCCGCTGGGGCCCCCGCCTGCCCTGGATCTTCGTCAGCGCCGTGCCGCTGGGGGCGGCGATGGCGGCGATGTGGTGGCTGCCCCCCGGCGGCATCTGGGTGAAGTTCTGGGTGTTTGTGGCGATCTCGGTGGTCGCCAACAGCCTCTACACCTGCGTGAACCTGCCCTATTCGGCCCTGCCGGCCGAACTCACCGAAAGCACCACGCTGCGCACCCAGCTCAACACCAGCCGCTTCACCGGCTCGATCATCGCCAGCCTGATTGGCATCGTGCTCGGCGGCATCCTGCTGAAGGACCACCACATCGCCGGTAACTACCTGCGCCTCGGCCTTCTTTCCGGCACCGTCATCGCCGTTTGCACCCTGCTGTGCGCCTGGGGCATCGCCCCGGCCGCCCGCCTGGCCAGCCAACCCCAGCTGGAAAGCGGCTCCACCCGCCGCCAGCTGCGCCGCGTGCGCAGCAATGGCCGCTTCCTGATGGTGTTGGGCCTCTACCTGATGCTCTGGTGCGCCCTCCAGATCATGCAGACCGCCGCCCTGATCTACCTGCCGGTGGTGATGCGGCTGCCGGAGAGCTGGAGCAACTGGATCCTGCTGCCCTTCCAGATCATGACCCTGGTGGGCCTGCAGATCTGGACCCGGGTGGCGGCGGTGCGGGGGCGGGTGCAAGCCCTGCGCTGGGGCACCAGCCTTTGGATCGTCGGCTGCCTGGCGGCGATGCTGATGCTGCCCCTGGATGCGGCGGTGGCCCCCACGGGCTCCCTGGGCAATGGGGTGCGGCTCGTGATGCTGCTCGGCGCCATCCTGCTGGTGGGTCTCGGCGCCTCGACCGCCTATCTGATTCCCTGGTCGCTGCTGCCCGATGCGATTGATGCCGACCCCGAGAAGCCGGCCGGCCTGTTCAGCGCCTGGATGGTGCTGGGCCAGAAGGTCTGCATCAGTGTGGCCCTCTTCCTGTTCGGCAACCTGATGAGCCTTAGCGGCTACCAGGCCTCCCGCGGCATCCTCCAACCCGATTCGGCCCTGGTGGCGATCCGGCTCTGCATGGGCCTGATTCCGGCGGTGCTGGTGGTGCTCGGACTGGTGATCATGCGGAACTGGCCGGAGCGGGGGCTGCACCTGCAGGCCCAAGGCCGATGAAACTGGCCTGGAGCCGCGGCCTGAAGGCGATGGGCATCCGTCAGCCCCCCACTCCCCGCTGGCTGAGGCGCCTGGGGGCGAGCCTGCTGATCGGGGGCCAGTCGGTGAGCGCCATCGCCCGGCTCCGGATCGGTCGTCAGGACCTGATCCAGGAGCTGATGGAGGCCGGCCCCGGCAGCTTCCTGATCGTGCTGATCACCGCCCTGGCGTCCGGCACGGTGTTCAACATTCAAGTGGCGGCGGAGCTCTCCAAGCAGGGCGCCAGCGCCGCCATCGGCGGCCTCCTGGCCCTGGGCCTCTCGCGGGAGATCGCCCCCCTGCTCACCGCCACCCTGCTCACGGGCAAGGTGGCGACGGCCTATGCGGCCCAGCTGGGCACGATGAAGGTCACCGAACAGATCGATGCGATCACCATGCTTCGCACCGACCCGGTGGAATACCTGGTGGTTCCGAGGGTGCTCGCCATGGTGATCATGGCGCCGGTGCAGTGCCTGGTGTTCTTCCTGCTGGCCATCTGGTCGGGACAGGTGAGCAGCACCCTGCTCTACGGCCTGCCCCCATCGGTGTTCTGGAACTCGATGCGGACCTGGATGGAACCTAGCGACGTGCCCGCGATGCTCTTCAAGGCCCTGGTCTTCGGGCTGCTGATCGCGGTGCTGGCCTGTGGCTGGGGTCTCACAACCCGGGGCGGCCCGAAGGAGGTGGGATCCAGCACCACCGGGGCGGTGGTGATGATTCTGGTGGCCGTGGCCCTAATGGATGTGGTGCTCACCCAGATCCTGTTCGGGATCTGATCCGGGCCGGCCTGGGCATGCGACGCTGATTCCCGCCTGGGAAGGCAAGCTGGTTCGATGACCAGTCCCACCGACAACACCAACCCGTCCGGGTCATCCAGCGCCACCGAGGACGGGTCCACGGGGAGTGTGAGCCTTGCGCCGAGCTTCACCGTGCCCCTGGGCGTGACCCTGCTCGGGGCCCTTTGCCTACCGCTTCAGCCCAGCTGGGGTGGCTTCCGCTGGCTGGCGCTGGCGCTGGTGCTGTTCGGCGGCTTCCTGCTCCTGCAGGCCCGCCTGTTGCGGCTCGAATTCACCGATGCAGCCCTGGTGGTGTGGCGGGGTGAGCAGGAACTCCGCCGCTTCCCCTATGCCACCTGGTTGGGCTGGCGGGTGTTCTGGCCCGGACTGCCGGTGATGTTGTATTTCCGAGAGGAGCGCAGCATCCATCTACTGCCGGTGCTGTTCGACCCGGCCGTTCTGCGGGAACAGCTGGAGCGGCACCTGGCCCATCTGGCCCCCACCCCAGCCCCATGACCACCTTTCCCGACAGCGACCCCGCCGCGGCCCCCCGCCCCGATGGCCCTGGCGGCGACCAGGACGCCCTGGAGTCCCCCCAGGTGCCCGATGTCACCAGCCCGGAGGCGGCAACGCCGCCAACCGAGGAGCATCCCGCCGACCAGCCCGGGGGCACGCCCCCTGCCCCAGCCCATCCGAATGGCGCGGCGGCCGCGGCCGGCAGCCTGCTGGAGCTGGCCCTGACCGAGCTGCAGGGACGCCGGGCCGGCTTGCTGGCCGAGATCGCCGCCCTCGAGCAGCAGCGGGATCGCATCCGCCAAGAGATCGGCGCCCAGGCCATCGGCCAGTCGGAATTGATCGCTAACCGGGTGAAGGGCTTCCAGGCGTACCTGGTGGGGGCCCTTCAGGATCTTGCGGCGGCGGCGGAGCAGGCCGAACTGGTGGTGGCTCCGGTGGTGGTGCAGCCTTCCCCCCTCGACCAGGCGGCGACGGCCGCGGAGGCCGTGGCGGCGCCTGCCGTGGCCGGGCAATTCAGCCAGGACGAAGACCTGATCCGCGGGGCCCTGGTTCGCTACGGCGGCCAGCCGGACTTCTACGCCGATCCCTGGAAGCTGCGACGCACCCTGGAGCCGGCCGGTGCGGCCCTTCTGGAGGACTGGTTCCTGAACCAGGGCGGCCGCGGGGCCCAACCCAGCAGTGGTAGCCGCAACCGCAACGTGCTGGTGGCGGCCTCGGCGATCGCCATCCTCGGGGAGCTCTATGGCGACCGCTTCCAGACCCTGGTGCTCGCCGGCCAGCCGGAACGGCTGGGGGAGTGGCGCCGCGGTCTGCAGGATTGCCTCGGCCTAGGGCGGGAGGATTTCGGCCCCACGAGCGGCATCGTGCTCTTCGAGCGGGCCGAGGCCCTCATCGAGCGGGCCGACCGGCTCGAGGAACGGGGGGAATTGCCCTTCATCGTGGTGGATGCGGGCGAGGCCGCCCTGGCCGTGCCGGTGCTGCAGTTCCCCCTCTGGCTGGCCTTTGCCGCAACCCCCGGCGAGATTGCCAGCGAGGAGGATCTCTACTGATGCCCCTACGCCCCTGATGCCCCCGCTGCACCCCATGGTCCTGCTGCTCGCGGGCTACCTGCTCGGATCGATCCCAAGCGGCTGGCTGGCCGCCCGCTGGCTCGCCGGCGTGGACATCCGTCAGGAAGGCTCCGGATCCACGGGAGCCACCAACGTGCTGCGGGTGGTAGGCAAGGGACCGGCCCTGGTGGTCTTCCTGCTGGATGTGTTCAAGGGCACCGCGGCGGTGTTGGTCGCCAAGGCGGTGCTGGATCCGCTGGGTGGCAGTAGCGAGAGCTGGGGGGTGGACGGCTGGGTGGTGGCTGCCGGACTCGCGGCCCTGGCGGGCCACATCTGGCCGGTGTGGCTCGGCTGGAAGGGCGGCAAGGCCGTGGCCACGGGCCTGGGCATGCTGCTTGGCCTGGCCTGGCCGGTGGGCCTGGCCTGCTTCGGCATCTTTCTCACCGTGCTCAGCCTGAGCCGCATCGTGTCGCTCTCGAGCGTGATGGCGGCCCTCTCCCTGCCCCTGCTGATGCTCGGCTGGTTCGGCAACGGCGGTCTACGGCCCGCCTATCTCGCCCTGGCGGTGATCACCACCCTGCTGGTGGTGTGGCGGCACCGCGCCAATATGCGGCGGCTGCTGGAGGGTACGGAGCCGCGCCTCGGGCAGGGCAAGGGCGACCCCAACCAGGGCCCTGCCGATGGCGGGAGCCTCACTTAGGAGCTGCTGAACAAGCTCTAAAACATTGGCGGAGCAGGGTGAAAGCCCCTCTAAGCGAGCTCCCTGCTGCGGGCGGCGGCGGCCAGCACCGCCTCGATCAGGGCCGACCGCAGTCCGGCCCGCTCCAGCTCCCGCAGCCCGGCGATGGTGGTGCCGCCGGGACTGCTCACCATGTCTTTGAGCTGGCCGGGATGGAGCTCCCGCTCATGCAGCAGGGCCGCGGTCCCCGCAAGGGTGCGATGAGCGAGGTGCTGCGCCTGGACGCGCGGCAGGCCCGCCGCCACCGCCCCATCGGCCAGGGACTCGGCCACCAGGGCCACGAAGGCCGGACCGGAGGAGGTGAGGGCCAGGAAGGCATCCAGTTGGCCCTCGGGCAGCTCCACCACCTCCCCCACCCGGGCGAACAGGCCCCGCACCCAGTCCCGGCGCTGGGGGTCAATTCCCTGGCCCCAGGCCAGGCCCGTGAGGCCGGAGCGCACCAGGCAGGGGGTGTTGGGCACCGCCCGCACACACACCCAGCCCGGGAACAGGCCTTCCAGCCGCTCCAGACGAACCCCCGCCAACAGCGAGAGCAGCAGGGGACGCTCCAGCTGGGCGCTTCCCGCGACACCAGGCTCGTTAGGGATGGCTCCAGCCCGGCTGGCGGCAACGGCCACGCTTTCGAGCTGCTGGGGCTTCACGGCCAGCAGGACCGTGGGGCAGCCCCAGGCCGCTGTGGGATCGGTGCTCACCGCCAGACCATGGGCCTCGGCCAGCTGGCGCGCCGAGCTGTCACTGGCCACCGCGGCCCGCACGGTGGCGGGGTCGATCACCTCGTCGTTGATCAGAGGAAACAGGAGGGCCTGGGCCATCCGCCCCAGGCCCACGATGCCGAAGGATCCACCGGACGAAGCATCTCCCGCAGCGGTCGGCGCCCCAGCGTCAGCCCAGGGCATCCGTCCGGCCCCAGGCGGGGCTGGGGGCCGCATCCTGGGAGTCGGAGGGGGCAGGCCGGCTCGGCACCACGGTGGGGGAGGCGGACTCCTCACTTCCAGCGGTGGTCACGGTGACGCAGCTGGGGGCGAACAAAAAGATGCTCTCGCCCACCCGCTCCTGATGGCCATCGATGGCAAACGTGCCACCCGCCACGAAATCCACCGCCCGCTGGGCCTGATCCGGCTCCATCATCGTGAGGTTGAGGATCACGGTCTTGCGTTCCCGCAGGGCCTGAATGGCCCGGGGCATCTCATCGAAGCTGCGGGGCTCCATCAGATACACCTCGGCCACCGCCGTGGAGAGGCCGGGCATGCCGATCACATTGGTGCCGGCGAAGGGATCGTCGAGGCCGAAGTCGTTGTTCAGCGCCAGGGCACTAGAACTGCGCAGGCCCGAGCCCGAACCCGAGAACGACGAGGAACTGGACGGTTCGGACATCTCACCGGGGTCGTAATCCAGTTCATCGTCGTAGTCGCCATCGAGGTAGTCATCACCGGAGACGACGGCACGCAGGCGGGAGAACAACGACACGGATGGAGGCCTCTGGGTGGATGCTCGGATCCTGAATAGCGTCCCATAGGAGTGAAGGCAAGGGCTGGACGGTCGTTCCTGGATCCGTCTGCCCCTGGAGGAGGAATCCTTCAGGCGGGGCGCGCACCGAACAGGGCGCCGCCCAGCCGCAACCAGGTGCTGCCCGCCATCACGGCTTCGGGCCAGTCCTGGCTCATCCCCATCGAGCATTCCGGCAAGCCCAGCCCGTCGGCAAGGGCGGCGCAGTCGCGAAACAAAGCAAGCCGGGCGGCCGCGTCGAGGCCGAGGGGAGCGATGGTCATCAGGCCGACCAGCCGGAGGGGCTTCAGTCCGGCCAGCCGTGGCCAGAGCTGGTGGAGTTCCGCGGCGCTGAGGCCGCCCTTGGCCGGATCCGGCCGCAGTTTCACCTGCAACAGCACTGCCGGCGCGAGCCCCTCCTCAGCCGCGATCCGGGCCATCCGTTCCGCCAGCTCCAGGCTGTCGAGGGAGTGAATGGTGCCGAAATGGCGCAGCACCGCGCGCACCTTGTTGGCCTGCAGCCGGCCGATGAAATGCCAGTCCAGCGGCCCGAGATCGGCCAGGGCCTCCTGCTTGGCGATCGCCTCCTGCAGCCGGCTTTCGGCGAAGCTCCGCTGGCCCAGGGCCACGGCGCGGCGGATGGCCTCGGCCGGCTGCCCCTTGCTCACCGCCAGGATCCGGGACCTGGCCGGCAGGCGCCGGCGCAGCTCCGGCAGGGCGGCCTCAAGGCCAAGGGGCAGGGGCTGCGCCAGAGCGGCCTCCCCGCCATCGGAAGGCGGTCGCTCGACGGCAGTCACAGGCGGCGCTTCAGAGAAAGGTCTGATCGAAAAGCTGGCGCCAGCGGCCGTGCTCTTCAGGACCACTGCGGCGGGACCGGGCCAGATTCTGTTCGGCGTGGTGGCGCGCATCCATCAGCGGGATCACCTCAAAGCTGGCGCCGCGGTTCTGGAGTGTGACCAGAAAGAAGATGCGCTGGGCATAGAGGGTCGCATAGAGATCACGACCTTCCGCCACAGGTGCGACCCGGTAGAGCATCCCGAAGGTGGGGTGGTTGAGATAACGCTCAGCGCTCACGTTGCCTGCAGGGCTAGTGCCATTAAAGGCCACTGGGTTCTGATGGCATTCTTGCCGGCGATGTCGATCGCCTCAGGAGCCACCCAGGCGCCAGCGCAGCAGCAGCAGTGCCCCAAGAGCCAGCCATCCCAAACGGCTGGGCCAGGCCGATCCACTGGGCACTCGGTGCAGCGCATCGGGCGCGATCCAGCGCCCCCCCCGGGCCATCAGGGCCTCGGCGCCCTGTTCGGAACGCAACAGGATGTTGGCGAGCAGGCGTTCGCCCACGGCCAGCACCAGGCCCAGGGCGCCCTTCCAGCCCAGTCCCTTCAGCGTCACGGCGCGGGTGGCGAGGGCCCGCAGCAGGTTCTGCAGTTCCTCCTGCACCAGGGGCAGAAAACGCAACGACAGCAGCAGGATGAAGCCAAGCCGCTCCATCGGCAGCCCCAGCCGGCCGAGGGGCTTGAGCCACCAGCTCATCGCCCAGGCCAGTTCCTCCGGGGTGGTGGTGAGCAGCAGAAGATTGGCGCTGTGGATCAGCGTTACCAACAGGGTCGAGCTATTGAGACCGAGTTGCGCGGAGCGGCGGGTCACCACCAGCGGGCCGAAAGGGAAGGGCCCGAGCTGCACCGGCCCCCAGCGCAGCAGCTCCCAAGCAAGGCCGCTGCGCTCGGGCGGCGGCTCGGATCCCGGCCGACTTGGCGCTTCCAGCCGAAGCTCCTCCGGGGGCCGCTGCAGGGTGGCCCGGCCGGTCCCGCCCGCCGGCAGCAGGGCCGTCAGCAGTCCCACAAGCACGGCCAGCACCAGCAGGAGCGGCAGGGTGCGCCGCCAGATCCGCAGGGGCAGCCCACTCACCAGGGTGAGCAAAAGCAGCAGACCCACCAGCCCTACCCGCCAGAGGGGGCCGGCCAGAATCGGTGTCACCAGGAAGGCCACGGTCCAGGCCAGCTTGAGCCGCGGATCGATCCGCTTCAGCCAGCTGCCGCGGTCCGGGCCGCCGTCATCGACATACTGGCCGATCGGAAGCTGCCGCAGCCAGTCCATTCAGCGACCGCGGCTGGTGGAACGGGCTAGCTCCTTTTCAGCATCGCGCTGTTGCTTGCCGCGCCAGAAGAGGCGGATGGGCGACCCCTCGAAACCGAGCCCCTCCCTGATCTGGCGTTCCACGTAGCGCCGGTAGGTCTCGCCGAACAGCTTGGGATCATTCACGAACAGGGTGAAACTCGGGGGCCGGGTGGCCACCTGGGTGCCGTAATAGATGCGACCCTGGCGCCCCCCGCGGGTGGTGGGCGGCGAGCGCCAGCGCAGGGCCTCCTCAAGCACCTCATTCACCACCGAGGTGGTGACACGTCGGCGGTGCTGCTCCACGGCCATCTTGGCCAGGGGGAAGATCGCCGTGACCCGCTGGCCGGAGAGGGCGGAGGTGAAGAGCATCGGCGCCCAGTCGAGGAAATAGAGCTTGGCGCGCAGCTCCTTCTCCATCGCCGGCAGGGTGTGACTGTCCTTCTCAATTGCATCCCATTTGTTGACCACCACCACGCAGGCGCGGCCGTCCTCCTCGATGCGGCCAGCCAGGCGCTGGTCCTGCTCGGTGACCCCATCGAGGGCATCGATCACCAGCACGCAAACATCGGAGCGTTCAATCGCCTTGAAACTGCGGTTGATGCCGAAGAACTCGGGCCCGTAATCCACGCTGCGGCGGCGGCGGATTCCGGCCGTGTCGAGCAGCTTCCAGGTGAGGTCTTCCCGATCGATGGTGGTGTCGATCGTGTCGCGGGTGGTGCCCCGAATCGGGCTCACAATTGCCCGATTTTCGCCGCAAATGGCATTGAGCAGGCTGGATTTGCCCACGTTGGGCCGGCCGATGATCGCCAGCTGGACCGGTTCCTCGCCCTCCTCCTCCGTGGTGGGCGGCAGGAAGCTGATCACCTGGTCGAGCAGATCGCCGGTGCCGGCGCCATGGATGGCCGAGATCGGGTGGGGTTCCCCCAGGCCCAGGCCCCAAAATTCCGCCGCCATGGAGAGGCCCTGGTCGGGCGATTCACACTTGTTCACCGCCAGCAGCACCGGCACCCCCTGGCCCCGCAGCCATTCGGCGATCGACTGGTCGGCCGCCATCAGCCCCTGCTGGCCGTCCACGATCACCACGGCCACGGCGGCCTCGGCGAGGGCGAGGTTGGCCTGCTCACGGATCTCCGGCAAAAATTCGCTGTCGTCGTCGAACACCAAACCGCCGGTGTCGACCACCCGGAAGGTGCGGTCGGCCCAGAAGCCTTCCTGGTAAGTGCGGTCGCGGGTGACACCGGGCTGGTCGTGCACAATCGCCTCGCGGCTCTGGCAGAGGCGGTTAACCAGGGTGGACTTGCCCACGTTGGGGCGCCCGATGATGGCGACCACAGGCAGAGGCACGGACTTATTCCTTCGATACGGTCTTGCATTGACCCTACCGCGCACGGTGGCGACCGCACTTCGCGGGAGATGCGCCGCAGAGGAGCGTTTCAGCCCGGTCGGATGGTGAAGCTGGCGAGGTCCGCCGCGGCCCGGGCCCTGGGATGGTTGAGCTGATCGCCAGCCTGCTGATCGACCTATCGGAGCAGAAGCTCTACGTGTACGCCCCGGAGCACCAGCTGCTGCGCACCATGCCGGTGAGCAGTGGGCGGAGCAGCTCCCCGACCCCGATCGGGACCAGCACGGTGCTCAGCAAGTTCGCCAGCGTCACGATGCGGGGGCGGGACTACGTGACCCCTGGCGTTCCCTGGGTGCTCTGCATCAACCCGGAGGCCACGATCTGCCTGCACGGGGCGCCGTGGCAGGAGCGGGGGGGCGAACGCTTCGGGGTGCCCCGCAGCCACGGCTGCGTGCGGCTCCCCACCCACCAGGCCCGCTGGCTGTACGAGCACACGCCCCTGGGCACGCCCGTCACGATCCGGCCCTGAGGGCCTTCAGCCCACCGGCAGGTCGCCGGGATGGCCCTGGACCGGATCCGCCGGGGGCTCCAGCAGGGGCGGCAGGGGGCCGGTGTCCGGCAGGGAGTCGCCCCGCTCGGCCAGGTGGGCCAGCAGCCAGTTCACGGCCGTGGCGCGGCGGGTGCGGCGGGGGTAGAGCTCGCCGATGCGGTACCCGGCAAAACCGAGCTGCAGCTTGAGCAGCTGCTTGTGCTCGGCGGGAATCGAGCGGGTGAGGCGCACGCTGGCCGGCCGGGTGGCGATCAGCGCGGGGGCTTCGGGAAAGGCCTCGGCCCACTCCGTGGGTGTGGCGGGTCCGGCGATCCAGGAGCCGGAGGCGGTGGATGGGGCCGCCACCGGCCGATAGCCCAACCGCGGCCAGATCAGTTCGCACACAAAGCGATCGCTGAGCCGGTCGGCGAGCACCGCCTCCAGCAACGCGCGGCTCAAGGGGAAGGGATTGGAAGGGGGGAGGGCGGGGGAAACCAAGGCCGCTCGGGCTGAGGAGAAGGACAATGGCACCGATGATCGCCTCTCCCCAATCCGCCAGCCAATCCGGCGAAGGCCCGGCCCGCAACGATGGGGCCGGGCCCCAAGGGGCTAGCAGTCCCAACGGCCGGCCCGATGGCAGCCGGTTCAACAACACCTCCGATAGTCAATCCGCCGCCAGCGCCGTCGACAGCCCCATCGACAGCCGGCACGAACCCCATGGCGGCAACCGGCATACCTGCCGCACCGCCAGCGCAGACTCGGCTGCCGGCCAGCCCCCCAGCGACGCCCCTCCAACCGCCGCAGGGCAGGCCGCCCCACCCGCAGCCCCCTCGGCGAGCCCGCCCTTCTGGCCCGGCCCCCTGCACCTGAGCGGCAACGGCATCGACCGCCAGCTGCACTGCCGGGTCTTGCAGTCCCCGCTGGCCGGCGTCAGCGACCGGATCTTCCGGAGCCTGGTGCGCCGCTGGGCGCCCGATGCCCTGCTGTTCACCGAGATGGTGAATGCCACCGGCCTGGAGCTGGGCCATGGCCGCTCCAAACTCGACGACCTGGCCGGCGAAAGCGGGCCCATCGCCGTGCAGCTCTTCGATCACCGGCCGGCGGCCATGGCCGAAGCGGCGCGCCGGGCCGAGGCCTGCGGGGCCTTTCTGATCGACATCAACATGGGCTGCCCCGTGCCCAAGATCTCCCGCAAGGGGGGTGGCAGCGGCCTGATCCGCGAGCCCGAACTGGCGGCGCGGATCGTGGCGGCGGTGGCCGGTGCGGTGAATATCCCAGTGACCGTGAAGACGCGGCTGGGCTGGTGCGGCAGCAGCGCCGATCCGGTGAGCTTTGCCCTCGTCCTCCAGAACGCCGGTGCCCGGGCCCTCACCCTCCACGGCCGCACCCGGGAGCAGGGCTTCAAGGGTCAGGCTGACTGGGCCGCCATCGCAGCCGTGAAACGGGCCCTCACCATTCCCTTGATCGCCAACGGGGATGTGAGCAGTCCGGAGGAGGCCCTGCGCTGCCTGGCCGCCACCGGCGCCGACGCGGTGATGGTGGGCCGGGGCACCATGGGGGCACCCTGGCTGGTGGGCCGCATCGATGCGGCCCTGCGGAGCCTGCCGGTGCCGCCCATCCCCGATGCCGGCCAACGTCTCGCCCTGGCAGCTGAGCAGCTCGAAGCCCTGCTGGAGGCCCGAGGGGAACGGGGCCTCCTGATCGCCCGCAAGCACCTGGGCTGGACCTGCCAGGGATTCGCCGGGGCAGCGGAGCTCCGCCATGCCCTGATGCGGGCCGGCACCCCCCACGAAACCCGGGAGCTGCTGGCGAGGGCATCGGAAAGGATCCGGGAGAACGGCCCCTGAGGCGCCCTCGGGTGCTGCGGGGATCGCCGTGTCCCCTAGCGCTGGGCCAGGCCCACCAGATCGCGGCAGCCGGTGATCGCCTGCACCGCCAGCAGCACCGCCATCAGGAAGGCGGCCGCCACATGCAGCCGGCGCAGGGCGGGGCGGTGGGCGATCTCGGGAGCCGCCGCCATGGCGAACAGGAGCAGGCCGATCAGCAGCCAGCCGGACCAGAAATGGGACGCCCAGAAGGCCGGCTGGAGGGGACTGTCGGCCAGGCGCCAGACCTCCGGCTGCAGCCCCAGCAGCAGCAGGCCGCCCCAGGCGACCAGGGCCGCCAGAGCCCGGCGGCCCGGTCGACGCAACCGCCACAGGGCGGCACAAGCGGCCAGCGAAGCGCCGCCAAGGGCCCACAGGCGCACCAGGCGCTCACTGCCGCCAGGGAAGGGCAGGCCTGCCCCTTGGCGCTCCAGGAACGACCAGAAAAGGGCGATCAGCACCGCCACCACGGTGCCGGTGGTCACCCAGCGGCCGTGGTCGGTGTGCTCCACCGGCACGGTGGGAGGGAGGGGATTGATCTCAAGGCGACGCTCCCGCACCAGGATGCCCAGCCGAATGGTGGCCCCCACCACGGGGTACACGAACAGGATCATCAGGGCCGGGTGGAGCAGGGCCAGCCAGTCGAGGGCGGTCATCACAGCGGGTCGGCAAACCCGGGGTGGAAAGCGTCTCTATGCAAGCACCGGCCTGACAGGCGCCGACTCAGGGATTGGGCTTCGCCGCTTCCATCCAGGCAGGGATGGTCTCGGCGCGAAGGAGTTCGGTAGGCACAATCACATTCACTTGGATGGCCGAAGGCCAGGAATCGGGACTGATCAATTCCTGAACGCTGGGTCGGTTCCGCAGAACCACGCCAATCCCGATCAGGGAAGGAAACAGCATCGTGAAGCCGAAAGAGGCAAGCGCCATACGCAACTCCAGTCGCCGTTGAGGCGGACCATCGAGGGCGCCCAGGGGCTTGGCATTTCGATACAACCAGGTCAGGGCAAAATTGTTGATCGTAATCAGGCCAAAAAGCGCCAAAAACCACACATCAGTAAGCACCAAGTAACTCACCGAAGGGCGAAAGACCCTGGAGGCGAAGTAAAGACTAATCGCCGAGAGGATCCCCGACGACCCAAAGCGGGTGGCAGGGCTTGACTCCCGCCAGAAAAAACCAAACCAGGCGTACGGGAACACCCCGCGCCTGAGCCTCTAGAAGCGTATTATAGGCAACAACACCCAAAAGTTTCGGATCGGCACTGATCCGATCCAATAACTTCGAAGGATCATCAACGCCAAGAAAACGCAAAGGTCGATTGCTTGTCCAAGCACTGAACAAGATTTCGCCAATGGAGGCTCCATTCCAACCAATCCGCAGACTGGTTCGAGGCCAACGGGGATCAAGATCGCTCCAAAGCAACTGATCGCCAGCCTTGGGAAGGATCTGGGCCAATCGCTCCAGTTGAAGACTCTGGGCAAATGATTGTTATCTGCCACCACAAAAGCGATGGCGCTGCTGGCGATTGGAATCTCGATCAACGGTGGAACCCGATGACGCGCACAGAGTTGGAGCAAATCCTTGGAGACTGGCTGGGTGCTCACAACCATGCTGTAAATGTCTCGCCAATAGTCCTTGCAATAGATCTCGATTGACCTACGGCTTGCCAAGGGAAACATCGTCAGAGACCAATTCTCCCCAAGCCAGGTCGAGTTGTTATTCTCCTTAGCAAGATCTATCATTTTAAGGGCCGCCATACCGAATAATGCCGAAGCCTGGGTTGATCCAAGAATGATTTCCGTTTGACCCGGCGGACTGCGCCGAGACGACTTCGCCGTCCCCGCCAACGAAACACCGGGTCCGTCAAACAGGGGCGCTTCCCACGGTCGCCATGGCGCCTGGCAGCCACTAAGCGAAACCGATAGCAGGCTGCCCAGGGACAACACCATCAACCGAAACGGGATGGACCTAGGCAAAACAAGCGGAGGAATTTCAGATCACCATGCCATGAAACCTGCCCAACAATCACGCTGAACAGATACCCTCGGCTCGGGCATCACAGTGCTACCGGATCGCGGTTGACCTTCTGCCCGTTGAGGAGCAAGGCCCCATCGCGGTCGCCGGGTCGCCAAGGTCGCCAGAGAGGAGGTTGTGGGCCCTCAGGTCGCCGTGCACCAGGGTCAAGGTGCGGTTCCCGCAGGGGCCAGGGTGCGCTCGCCGATCCACGGCCGTCCTCAGCCTCGAAACGCTCCACAACAGGCCGGCGCAACCTCAGGGCAGCACGTCAGGCCATCCCTGGCGGATCAGCAGCAGGGAGAAATAGGGCATCTCCCCGGCGGCCACGGCGGGTGCCGGCGCCACCACCTGGTCGGACCAGCCGACGCGGCGAGCGAACAGGGCCTCATCCAGCAGGCCGCGCCGCTCGAGCAGGGGCCGCACCCAAGCCCAGCGCTGTCCGAGCTTGAGCAGGGCCAGCACCACGCTGTCCGCCGCGGCCCGATCCAGCAGCGCTTCCAGGAGAGCCGGCTCCTCGGGGGTGGGGCGGATCAACAGGCCCTCCTGCTGCAGGGCCAGGGGCCAGGCACCGGCGGCGGCGGCCGCGGCCACGGCACTGATGCCCGGGATCAGGCGCACGGGGCAGCGGGGATGGAAGCGGCGCAGGGCCAGCAGCACGTAACTGCTGGTGGCGAAGAGGGACACATCCCCCTCGCAGAGCAGCACCACCGACCGCCCAGCCGCCACCGCGGCCGCGAGGCGATCGGCGGCCTCCCGCCAGGCCACGCGGCGGGGTTCCACCTCCGCCGTCATCGGGAAGAGCAGGGGCAGGCGCTCCTGGTGGGGGGCGATCCAGGGGGCCGCAATGGTGGCCGCCATGCCAGCGTCGCCGGGCCGGGCCACCGGATAGGCCACCACCGAAGCGGCGGCAACGGCCCGCACGGCGGCCACGGTGAGCAGGTCGGGATCGCCAGGCCCCACCCCCACCAGGGTGAGGGCGGCATCGGCAAGGGTGGCGGGGAGAAACGGCGGGGGAGAGGTCACGCGGCCGGGAGCTTCGGCCCTTTCTAGGCTGAGCCAGCCCCCGAGCCGCGGCCCGCGCCACGATGACCAGCCTGGTGATCCATCCCGCCGCCGCGTCCGGCAGCGGTTCTTCCCCCAGCACCCCCCGACATCTGAGCGATCCCGAGCTGATCGCCCGGGAGCTAGCGGAGCGGGGGATCGGTTTCGAGCGCTGGCCCACCCGTGCCACCCTGCCGCCGGAAGCCACGGCGGAGACGATCCTGGCGGCCTACGCCAGCGAGATCGGCCAGGTGCAGGCAACGGGCAACTACCCCACCGTGGATGCGATCCGGCTCACCCCGGAGCACCCGGATCGGGAGGCGCTGCGCACCAAGTTTTTAGCGGAGCACACCCATAGCGAGGACGAAGTGCGCTTCTTCGTGGAGGGCCGCGGCCTGTTCTGCCTGCACATCGGTGACGAGGTGCTCCAGGTGCTGTGCGAGCAGAATGATTTCCTGCGGGTGCCGGCGGGAACCCGTCACTGGTTCGACATGGGGGCGGCTCCCCGCTTCACCGCCATCCGCTTCTTTGACAATCCCCAGGGGTGGGTGGCCCAGTTCACCGGCGATGCCATCGCCGAGCGCTACCCTCTCCTCGACTGAGCTTCCGACCAGACCTCCAATCAAGCGCAGATCGAGCGGGGCTTGATCTCCACGCCGTGCACGGTGCCGGTGAGGCAAATTTCATAGGCCCGGGTGCTCTCATCCATCACCAGCAGGGTGGGACGATCCGGCCCATCACCGTCCATGTCGAGCAGATCGCTGTAGTGCTCCCGCACCATGAGAAAGAGGGCATCCTTCGCTGCGAAGTACTCCTCCTGGGCCTGCTTGAGGGCGGCATCGCGCTCCATGCAGGTTCGAATCAGTCCAAGAATCTGATCCTTTCTTGCCATGGCGCTCGAAGGCGGTGGGTTGGCTCACCATCAAAGCTGGAATCCCTGCCGACAGCAACAGTTCCCGCGTCCTGACAGGCCCGGAAGGGGATCGGGCGTCTTCAACTGTGCATGCGGGCTTCCGGATGGAGGCCGCTCAGCAGGTGCGCCTCCGCCGCAGCCAGATCGGCCAGCCGGGCCACCACCCTGTCGCGGGGCCAGCGGCGCTCGCACAGCACCCAGTAGAGCCCGAAGTGGCGCGCCTCGCTGATCAACAGATCGCCATACAGCTCCCGCAGCTCCGGATCCGGGCTGTGGGCCGCCAGCAGGGCCATGCGTTCGTGGCTGCGGGCCTCGATCAGGCCCGCCACCAGGAAACTATCGAGCATGCGGTCGGGTTCCGCCCGCCGCACCTGGGCGGTGAGGGCCGCGCCATAGGGGGGAGCCGCCAGGGGCCGCAGGGGAATGCCGCGTCGCGCCAGCAGGGCCTGAACCCGCTCGAAATGCTCCAACTCCTCCCGGGCCAGGGGGCTGAGCACCGCCGCCAGCTCCCCGTCTCCGGGGTAGCGGAACATCAGCTGCAGGGCCACGCCGGCGGCCTTCCGCTCGCAGTGGGCGTGATCCAACAGCACCAGGTCGGGATGGGCCAGGGCCTGCGCCAGCCAGGCGGCGCCGCTGGGGGCGGCCAGCCAGCGGACCCGGGCCGCCAGGCCACCCACGGGGAGCTCCGGCGGCCCCTGTTCCCCAGCAACCGGTGACGCCCCAGCGGAGCCGATGCCCACCATCAATCCACCCCGCCTCTTGCTCGCAGATGGCCCACCAGACCCTCGAGGGCGAGGCGGTAGCTGGTGGGGCCGAAGCCGCTCACCACACCAATGGCCCTGTCGGCCAGATAGCTGTGGTGGCGAAAGGGTTCGCGGGCGTGGACGTTGCTCAGGTGCAGCTCCACGAAGGGAATGGCCACCCCCAGGAGGGCGTCGCGGATCGCCACGGAGGTGTGGGTGAAGGCCCCGGCGTTAATCAGGATCCCGTCCACTCCCTCCCCGCCGGCGGTGCCCCGGGCGGCGTGGATGCGGTCCACCAGGGCCCCCTCATGGTTGCTCTGGAAGCAGGCCAGCTCCACCCCCAGGGCGGTGGCCCGCTCCTGGAGATCCGCCTCAATGGCGGCCAGGGTGGTGGCGCCGTAGAGACCGGGCTCCCGGAGCCCCAACAGGTTGAGGTTGGGACCGTTGAGCAAGAGCAGGCGCATCGGGGCAACCTCGCATGGCCCGCAGGCCGAAAGTTTTTACGCGATCGTAAAGAGCCCAGCAAGGAGCGCTGGGCACTCTGGAGAACGGCCAGCAGGGGTTCTAGAGACCGGAAGGTCGGCTGGTAAGGTCTTTAGGTGTGGTTCGGGTCGGTGCCCGAGTGGTTAATGGGGGCGGACTGTAAATCCGCTGGCTCTGCCTACGTTGGTTCAAATCCAACCCGGCCCACCTTCCACATGCCCTTGTAGCTCAGCGGTAGAGCACTCCCTTGGTAAGGGAGAGGTCACGAGTTCAAGTCTCGTCAAGGGCTTACAAAGATGCAAGATCTGACCAGGGATCTGGGCATTTTGTGTCGCGCCGACCTGCGCGCAGCCCGAAACGAAGGATGTACCAATCTCAACAGCCCCGATCGTCACGGGTGTGGTGCCCTGGCAGGAGCCTTCCAGATCGAGGTCGGTGGAACGGGTGCGGGGCTGCTGCCCCCGGCGGCTCCCAAAGGCAGCGTCCTTGGCAGCGCTGGCTTGTCCTGAAGGCCTTCAGTGCCCCATGAATCGTTCCTGCCACAATCAAGGTGGCACGCTTGCGGGAATTCTTGAGAAGCTGGAAACCCGACCACCCGAATCCGGCGCCACACCCGATCGGTCTGGATCCTCCGGCAGCCCCCGCAGGCCTAGGGCTAGCCTTCGGGCCCCCAGCAGCAGGGGGTAGAGGCGCCGGGCCCGAACCGGATCGGCGAACAGGGGCGTGAGCAGGGCCAGCAGGGGGCCACTGGGGGCCATGCGGGCGCAGATCCACTGGATCGCCGCGGCCCCATGGTGGATGCGCCCGCCCTCGAGCACGATCGCGCCGCGGCTCAGCGGATAGCCCCGATCCGCCAACTCCCGCCGTAGGGCGTGGTCGCAGCGGCCATCGCGGAGTTGCAGATCGGGAATGCCGCCGCGCAACTCGCTGAGGGCAGCGAAATGGAGGCAAAAAGGACAGCCCCCATCGAAGACCAGCAGCGGGCCGGCAGCGGAGATCAACGGAGAATGGGCCGACACCAGTGCGTTGCCATGGCCTTGGAATTTCCACTTTGGCGCGGCAGGCACGGTGGCTGCGGGGCCGACCTGGTCGCGGGAGCCCCCGAAGGAGTGGATCCCAGCAGCGGCCCGCGACAATCGCTCCCCGCATGCGGCAGGAAGCTGGCCCAAGGGTTGCGCCTGAAGCTCACCCGGGGGGTGGGCCGGGAATGGACCCTGGAGTGGGGCCGAGCCCTCCAGCCGATCCTCGCCCTTGCCCTACTGCTCTGCTGCCTCGCAGCAGCCCCCGCCCTGGCCCAGGCCGCCGGATCCGGCCCAGCCGGCGCCGCGGCGCCAGCCACCGCCCCCGCGATCCGCTACCGCTGCGGCGGCGATCTCCTGTTAGCCCGAACCGAGAACGGCGCCGTGGATGCGGTGGCGATCCCCAACACCAGCGCTGGCACCCCACCAGGCGCCTTTGTGGTGCTCGAGTGGCGCGGCATCAGCCTGCAGCTGCCCCGCACCAACAACGCCGGCCCTCCGAGCTACACCGATGGCCGCTGGTGGTGGAGCCTGGAAAATCCAGACCAGCCGCGCTTCCGGCTACGCCGGGGCGCCATCGAGGACTTCCCCTGCAGCCGCGAACCCTGATCCCCGCTGGCCGCACCTACGCAGCCAACTCAAAGCACCTTGATCACAAACCAGAGCGATCACGATTGCTCCTACAGAACCCAGAACCCGTTGTCGCCGCCCACCTGGCTAGCAGCGGGACAACGGGCCGAGTCAGCGCAAAATCAGTGCTTGTGAATAACCAGCGCCCCCGCGGGCCGATCAGCAACTGGGACCATCAAGTGGAACATTCCCGAGTCCCCCCACATGACATAAGGGCCTCCGACCGCTGGTGTCGTCGGGATACTGCCCAAAGCAGATTTTGGCAGCAGCACCATAAGGTGTGGCCCCTCTTTAATCCAAGTACCCTTGGTTTTATCTGTTGCGGCAGGATTGTCATTATTCACAAGGCCATCGCCGGCAAGCATATAAGAGAATCCAAGAACATCTGTCTTGAAGGTTTCGCCTTTTGCAGCAGCCTTGATCCATGCCTGCCAAACAGAATCGTTGCACATGGGATCCTTACTGCCCGGAATCAGCGGAACACCGGGATAGCAGGTCCAGCCATTACTGCCTTGCCGAAGCACGCTGCCATCCATATCCAGGACTGACGCCTTCTCGGAAATCATCAAAGGTGCCGCAGACATTGCACGCTTGATTTTGTCCGTAGCCGACTCCTTAGCCGACTCATGATGGTTCGCCAACGCTGGGGTCGCCAGCAACACTCCAGCCACAAGGGCTGTCACCAGATTTCGAGTAATCATTTGTTTTAAAAAAAGCAAGGACAATCCGCCCCTACCAATGACTAGCGAACAATCCCACCGCCGGCAACTGCGACCAATAAGTAGTTTTACCCATTGCTCTTCGTGCCGGGAAGCGCCGGTTGCAACCCGCGACTAGCCACTAGTGCTTTGGGTGGCCGCAGAAGACCTGGTGCATGGCCAAGTCACCCCCGCCAAATCCTGAGGAAAGCCACTGCAGCCACAAACCCTGAACCCCGCTGCCCGCTCAGGGCCGGGTCGTGGCCGTGAGCAGCCTGTCGGCCCCATCCCAACTCCAGCGCGGCAGCACCGGAGGACCGGCGGGGAGCTTCCGCCAGGCCGCCAGATCCCCCTGCAGACCCTGGCGGAGATAGGCCAGCGCCGCAGCGATCCGGCGGCCGTGGCCGGGATGGGTGCCACCGGGATCCTCGGGGGAATAATCGCCATCGAGTTCGGCGGCCTCCTGCAGCTGGCGGATGCAGGATTGGGGATCATGGCCGGCAATGGAGGTCATCAGGAGGGCGCCCCGATCGGCGGCGAGCTCCTGCTGCTGGCTGAGCTGCGCCAGATCGCGGGCCCGCTGGGGTTCGCTGAGGCCCCTGAGATCGGACTGCTGCTCCCAAAGGCTGCTCAGATAGGCATGGCGGTGGAGGAAATGGGTGAGCTCATGGGCCACCACACAGCGCAGGGCATCGTTGTTGTGGCCCTGCACCAGAAAAAAGGAACGGTCGAAGCTTGATCAGTCCCTGGGGGTAGGTGCGGGCGCTGGCGGAGCCGAACAGGTAGGCCAGGCGGTTCACCTGCCGCTGCAGGGGGTTGGCGATGTCATCCGGGGAAGCATGGTTCCAAGCCTCGCAGTCCTGGTCGGGATCGCCCCCACCTCCGGGTGCGGGTCGGCAAAGACCCAGCTGGCGGGCCCAATACCCCGCCGACTCCCCAGCCTCCAGGCTGAAGCGGATCGGCGAGGTGCGAATCCGGTTCGCCCGCAGCAAGGGATCGGCCACGGCCCTCAGCGGGCATTCGTGGGCCTGCAAGCGGCGGGAACGGTGCCATGACGGAATTGGCCATTGCGGATCCTCTCCAGCCTGGAGCCCGTGATTCCACACCCGCCAGCCCCGAACGCTCCTCGCGCCGGTGCCACTGATCAGGATGGGGGTCTCCAGGGGGCAGCAGCTTGTCGGACTATGGCCTCGGGCTCGCGCGTGGGCCTTTGCTGGGGCGGAGCAAGGGAGGCTGGCGAGCACACCAGGCCATGGCCCTGGCCTGGCTGGTGGTCCTCCTGCCGCTGGGCCATCCCGCCATGGCCAGCCGGCCGGATCCCACCAGCCCCGAGCTCTCCCTCTGCGTGATCACGCCCCGGATCACCGACCCCGGCGGCCGCCCACCGGCGGCGCTGGTGGCGGTGAGCCGGCCCACCCTCTTCGTGGTGGAACCCCTGATCGAGCTGCAGATCCTCGAGGGGAACAATCTGCTGTGGCGTCAGGGTCCAGCGGGCGGCAGCACCCTGCCACCGGCGCCCCCCTCCTCCGGTTCGCTGCCCTCCGGGGTGATTGAGGGGCCGATCCCCTGGCCCCTGCCACCGATCCGCCCCGGGCAGGCCCTCACCCTGCGGCTGCGGCCGCTGGAGGGCGGTCCCGCCGCCTTCGCCGTGGTGCGCCTGATCGGCTCCCCCGCCGGGCCTCTCGCCCGGGGCGACGCCCTGCTGGCCGAACTAGGGAGCGATCCGCACCGCTGGCGGCTGGCGGTGGAGGCGGCGATGAAACGGGGCGACCTACCCCTGGCTTCGGCCCTGCTCTTTGCCTTCGAGGGGCCCGGCGCTCCGGATCTCGATGCCCTGCGGCTCAGCGTGATCGGCAGCAGCTGCCAGCCTGCAAAGGGCCTGCCGCGGTAACCCCCGCCGGTACCCCCGCTGTCCCAGCCGCTGCCAGCGATGGCCCGGTGCTCGCCAACGGAAATCCTTAGCACCAACCATTCCTGGAGCGGGTGGGCCAGGTCGCTCCCCGCCTGCCCCGAGCCTCAGCGGGGCCAAGGGTCTGCCAGCGTGAATCCCCTTATCCGTCAACCCATGTCCCCCGGCACCCCCGCCACCGTCGGCGACTCCAGGGCTGGCGGCGTCTCCAGGCCCCCCGGCGCGGGGCAGGCCGTCCCGATCAGCGCGATGCGGGCCGCGGTGAACCGGGGCGAAACACGGCCCAGCTCTTGGCGCAACGACCAACTCAACCGCCTCGGCCAGCTGCTCAGCCAGCACGAGGAGGAGGTGATGGCCGCCCTCGCCGCTGATCTGGGCAAACCGGCCACCGAGGCCTACTTCGAGGTAACAGCGGTGCGGCACGAGCTGGCCCACACCCGCCGCCACCTGGCCGCCTGGATGCGACCGCAGACCATCAGCCTGCCGGCCTGGGCCCAACCGGCCAGCGCCCGGGTGGTGTGTGAACCGTTGGGCTGCGTGCTGATCCTCGGCCCTTGGAACTACCCCTTCCAGCTTTGCCTCCATCCCCTGGTGAGCGCCCTGGCGGCGGGCAACACGGCCGTGCTCAAACCCTCCGAGCACGCCCCCCACACCGCCGAACTGATCGCCACCCTCATTCCCCGCCATTTCGCCCCGGAAACGGTGCAGGTGGTGCTCGGCGATGGAAGCGTGGCGGCCGCGCTGCTGGAGGAAGGCTTCGACCACGTCTTCTTCACGGGCGGGGAACGGGTGGGATCGCTGGTGATGGCCGCCGCCGCCCGGCAGCTCACGCCGGTGACCCTGGAACTGGGCGGCAAGAGCCCCGCCATCGTGCTGGCCGACGCCGACCTGGAGGTCACGGCGCGGCGGCTGGCCTGGGGAAAGGGCCTCAACGCCGGCCAGACCTGCGTCGCCCCCAACCATCTCCTGGTGGTGCCCGAGGTCCGCGAGCCCCTGGTGGCGGCGATCAAGGCGGAGTTCGGGCGTCTCTACGGCAGCGATCCCCTCGCGAGCCCCGACCTTGGGGCGATCGTGAACAACCAGCGTTTCGCCCACCTGAGCGGCCTCCTGGAGGGGGCCGCCGGCCGGGTGCTGGCGGGAGGCCAGGCCGATCCGGGCCGGCGGCGGATCAGCCCCACCCTGATCGCGGTGGAGGACCCCGATCACGATCCCCTGATGCAGGAGGAGCTGTTCGGCCCCCTGCTGCCCCTGGTCACGGTTACCGACCTGGAGGAGGCGCTCGAGCGGATCCGGCAGGGCGCCAAGCCCCTGGCCCTCTACCTGTTCAGCCGCAGCCGCCGGGCCCAGGAGCGCGTTCTGGCCACCACAAGCTCGGGCAGCGTGGCGTTCAACGATGTGGTGGTGCAGGCCGGGATGGTGAACCTCCCCTTCGGAGGCGTGGGGACCAGCGGCATGGGGGCCTACCACGGCGAAACGGGATTTCGCACCTTCTCCCACCGCCGCAGTGTGGTGGCGCGCCCGTTCCGCCTCGACCTGCCCTTCCGCTATCCCCCCTATGGCAACCGACTCGCCCTACTGAAGCGGCTGCTGGGTTAGCCGTTGCCGCGGGCTGCGGCATCCAGGCCCCATTCCGGAAAATTCAGCGATTCATCCCAGGGGGGGGCTGGGCGAGCCCTTGCGCGGCCCTTAACGTGCCGCCATTGCCTTTCTGGGTGCCCATGCGCCGTTCCCTCGCCGCCCTCGCCCTCGCCCTGGTGCTACCCGTACCGGCCCTGGCCGGTGATGTGACGGTGAAACCGGGTGAGACCCTCTCGGAAATCGCCGACCGCGCCGGCATCAGCATGAAGCGGCTGATGGAGCTCAACGGCATCAGCAAGGCCGACCACGTGGAGGTGGGGCAGAAGTTGAAGGTGCCGGGCCAGGGAGGCTCCAGCAGCCGCTCCTCCGGCGGTGGCGCCCTGGCCACCGGCCGGGTGACCGTGCGGGAGGGAGACACCCTCTCCGAAATCGCCGTCCGCCAGGGCATGAGCCTCAACCAGCTGATCGCCCTCAATGGCCTCAGCAAGGCCGACCACGTGGAGGTGGGCCAGACCCTCAAGGTGACCGGCAAGGGTGGCTCCAGCAGCCGCTCCTCCGGAGCCGGCGCCGTGGCCACCGGCCGGGTGACCGTGCGAGAAGGCGACACCCTCTCGGAAATCGCCAACCGTCAAGGCATGAGCCTCAACCAGCTGATCGCCCTCAATTGCCTCAGCAGGGCCGACCACGTGGAGGTGGGCCAGACCCTCAAGGTGACCGGAAAGGTGGCGACAGCAGCCCCCGCATCAGCTCCGTTCCGCAAGGGCGCCAGCTCGCACGTGGTGCGCTCCGGCGAAAGCCTCTCGGAGATTGCCGATGGCTATGGGGTGCCGATGAGTCGCCTGGTGGCGATCAATTCCATTCATGATCCCGACCACGTGGAGGTGGGCACCCAGCTGAAGCTCAAGGGGGAACCACCGGCGCCCCGTCCCGTGCAGGCCGCAGCACCCCGGCCGACCCCAGCACCGGCCCCCCGGGAGCGCCCGGTCCAGGCCGCGGCTCCCCGGCCGGAACCCGCCGCGGCTGCCGAAGTGCCGAAGGCCAGCCAACCGGTGGTCACCCAGGCGACCGCCAGCGCCAGCAGCGCCGCCCCAGCGGTCGCCGCCACCTCGCAGGCTGCGGCGGCGACGACCGCTAGCCGGCCGATCGCCACCACCACCACGGTGGCGGCCCCGATCCGCACGACCCCGATCACCAGCACCCCAATCGCCGCCGCCACGGCTGCCGCCGCCCTCCCGGCTGCCGCCAACCGCCCGGTCGCCGCCGCCATCCCGGTGGCAACGGCGGTTCCCACACCCCGCCCAAGCACCGCGGTGGCGAGCATCACCCCCCGCCCCGTAGCCCCGCAGACCGCCAAGCCGGCGCCGGCCAGCTCTCCGGCCACCACGGTGGCCACCAGCAGCTGGCGCCGCTACGGCCCCCTCCAGGTCGATTGGTCGAACTGGCAGCCGATGGGCGGCAGCCTGGTCGCGCCGATCCTCAATGCCAAGGGCGACACCCTCTACCTGGCGATCAACTGTGGCGCCCGCAAGATGAACGCCACCAGCGCGGCCGGCGACTGGCGCACCTGGGATGATCCCCAGGCCGATTTTGAGCGGCGGCTCGTGAACGATCTCTGCAGCAGCCGGGGCTAAGCCCGAGGGACCTCTCCTGGTTCTCTCTGGTTTGGAAGCACTGTGAATGGAGAGCGGTCCTAGCCGCGGAGCCTGACCCTCAGGCTGCCCAGTGCAGCGGCCAGGGATCCCGCAGGTAGTGCTCAGCAACCGGCCTCAGCCAGAGCCTCTGGGAGCCGTCATCGCTCTCGCTCAGTAGCTCCTCCTGCACCAGGCGGCGGGCGAGCCAGGCCCAACGCTCTTGATCCAGGCCCGAGCCGTCCGCCAGCTGTTCAGCGAGGCTGCGCAGATCCCGACCCCGACGGGCCTCCAGGGCCTGGAGCACGATCTGCACCTGGGTCGACCAGTCGATGGCGCGGGACCGGCGAAGGCAGCTGTCGCAGCGACCGCAGGGGGGCACCAGTTCCCCCACCGCCAGCAGCAGGGCCTGCTCCCGACAGTTCTCCCCCTCCGCCACCGACTCCATGCGGCGGAGTTGCCGCTGAGCCTGTTCCTGCCGCAGCCGTTCCCCCTCCTGGAGCGCATCGGATCCTGGCTGCCCAGCGGAGCGGATCGCCCAGCCCAGGCTCACCCGGTCGGCCGGATCGAAGAGCACCGCGCAGCGGGCCGGCAGCCCATCCCGACCGGCGCGGCCGGATTCCTGCAGGTAGCCCTCGGGACTGGCCGGCAGGTCGAGATGGAGCACCAGACCCACATCAGGCCGGTCCACCCCCATGCCGAAGGCCACGGTGGCGACCAGCACCGGCGTGGGGTGGTCCTGGAAATGCTGGAGCGCCAGCTGGCGACTTTCGGGATCCAGGCCAGCGTGATAAGCGATCGCCTCGATGCCGGCCCCCCCGAGCCGGGCGGCCCATTGCTCCACCGAGCGGCGGGTGCGGGCATAAATCAGCACGGCGCCCCTGGCCCCTCGCACCGCCTCGAGCACCTGGGGCAAGGGATCGGCGGGCCGGAGGGCCATGCCATAGCTGAGGTTGGGGCGGCGGGCCGAACGCACCTGCACCAGCGGGCTGCGGAGCTGGAGCAGGCGGATGATGTCGGCCCGGACCTGGGGGCCGGCCGTGGCGCTCAGGGCCACCAGGGGCACCCCGGGGCAGAGGGAACGTAACTGGCCCAATCGGCGGTAGTCGGGCCGGAAATCGTGGCCCCAGGCGCTGATGCAGTGGGCCTCATCCACCGCCAGGGCCACCAGCTGGCCCGCCTCAATGACATCCTCGAGCAGCTGGCGGGTGGCTTCCGCCTGCAACCGCTCCGGAGCGAGATAGAGCAAGCGCAGGCGGTGATCCCGCAGGCGCTCGAGCAGCTGGCGGCGATCCTGGGGGGGGAGCCCCCGGTGCAGACAGGCGGCGGCGATGCCGCGGCGCTGCAACTGGCTCACCTGGTCCTGCATCAGGGCCACCAGGGGCGAGACCACCACCACCAATCCCTGGCGCACGAGAGCCGGCAGCTGATAACAGAGCGACTTGCCAGCTCCGGTGGGAAGCACCGCCAGACAGTCCCGGCCGGCCAGCAGCGCCTCAACCACGGCCCGCTGGCCAGGCCGGAAGCTCTCCCAGCCGAAGTGCAGCTGCAGACCCTGGGCGAGCCGATCGTCCGGCACCGGCAGCCCCCATCCCTAGTGTCATGGCACCTTACCCGCCCCAGGGCTGGGGGTGCCGACGCCCCCCCCAACCCGGCGACCTCCGTCAACCCCAGGCGGGCCGGTCCCGCCAGTCCACCCGACCCACGTGGCGCTCGACAACCGCTCCTAGGTCGAAGGGCTGCTTGCCGAGGAGCGGCAGCTGCAGCGCTACCTGGACGCGATCAGGGGCCGGGGCTTCAGCCGGGAGCCCCATCGCCGCCTTCCCGTGAGGGCAGCGGTGGCGCCTCCAGCCGGTCGGCCGCCTCCTCCACCAGCTGCAGCCGCACCCGCTTCCCCCCCGCCAGCTCGCCGAGGGACACCCGCAGGGTGCTGCCGCTGAGGCTCTGGAGGGCGGTGAGCAGCTCCCTGAGGTGGGGCGTACTGCTGCCGCTTTCCACCCAGAGGCGTTCCTGCAGGCCGCCGAGACGGCGCCAACTGGTATGGAGCTTGAGCACGGCGCTCTCCAGGGCCTGGGCCTGGCCCACGGCATCGGCCAGGAGGCCCAGTGCATCCAGCCTTTGGGCCTCCTGCAGGGCCTTCTCGAAATCGAGGTCCCCCTGCTGGAAGGCCCGCACGGCCAAGCTGGCCTCGGCGGCGCGATGAAGCCAGCGGGCCGTATGGGTCACATCCTTCACCCGATCGAGCTCGGGCTCGTCCCGCAGCACGCGGCGCAGATCGTCCTGCTGCTCCTCCGGGAGGCGGGCCAGCTCCTTCACCAGGGGGGCCACGGCCCGGGAAGGGAGCAGGTTCTCGGCGGTGCGCTGGCGGATCTCCTCGGGCAGCAGCGGGCTGGTGGCGGCGAGGAAATCATCCGAGAGTCGCCGCACCTGCTTTCGGGTGATCGGCAGACCTCCGTTGGCGGCCTCACTGATCATCTGCTGCACCTCCGGCTCCGCCTGGGCCGTTTCCAGAAAGGCCCGCTTGGAAAACTGATTCACGCTGTCGGGCTCCAGTAGCCCCTCCCCCACCAGGCTGTCGGCCGAATCGGCCAACTGGATCAGGGTGTAGGCGCGGGTCTTGCTGATCTCCCGCTCCCGCAGCCATTGGAGAAAGCCGGTGCCACGTCCCTCGCCGCCTCGCTTCTCGCGGTCCCGCACCGCCCGCAGGATGCGGCCTCGCCAAATCTCGGTCTGGAGATCGAAGCGGTCGCATACCGCCCAGGCCTCCTCCAGCCGGGCGAGAAACTCCATGGTGCTGATGTCGTCCTGCCCGGGATCAGGCAGATCGAGGCTGAGCACGGGAGCCTCGGCGGAGACCATGGAAAATGCGGCAGGGAACGAAGGGCGATGCTGCCACGCCCATCCGCCGGGATGCCTCGCCGGGATCCTTCGGAGCGGCTGGTCGGAAGGCAAACGACGAATCGTGACGCCCCCGCGTTGCAACCCGTCCCGCACCGGTATGGTCAGGCCGAAAGCCACCCGATCCGACGCAGCAGCGATGGCCATCTCCCGCGGCGACAAAGTGCGCATCAAGCGCCCCGAGTCCTACTGGTTCAACGACGTGGGCACGGTGGCCTCCGTCGATACCTCCGGCATCCGTTACCCGGTCTTGGTTCGCTTCGACAAGGTGAACTACAGCGGCATCAGCGGCACCGAAGGCGGCCTCAACACCAACAACTTCGCCGAGAGCGAGCTCGAGAAGGCCTGAGACCGCGGGCGATCGCGTTTCGGCGCCGAACCCTTCATCCCCCACGACCTCTCCGTGCCGGAACTGCCTGAGGTCGAAACCGTCCGCCTGGGGCTGCAGCGTCAGACCCAGGATTTTTTTATTGCCAAGGTTGAGGTCCTCAGAGATCGGGCCATCGCCGCCCCCCCCGATCCCGCCCTCTTCCGCCTGGCCCTGGAGGGCTGCAGGATCCAGCGATGGAGCCGCCGCGGCAAATACCTGCTGGCGGAGCTCCGCGATCCCGATGACGAGCAGGCGGGAATCTGGGGGGTGCATCTGCGCATGACTGGCCAATTCCTGTGGCTCGAGGCTCCAGAGGGCGCCGGGGACGGCCCAGGAGATCCAGGCCCAGGGCAGCACACGCGGGTGAGGATCTGGGAGCGGAGCGGGGCGGAGCTGCGCTTCATCGACACCCGCAGCTTTGCCCAGATGTGGTTTGTGCCACCAGGGAGAGCCGTGGAGAGCGTGATCGGCGGACTGGGCAGGCTGGGGCCGGAGCCGTTTGATCCTGGTTTCAGCGCCACCTACCTCAGGGAACGGCTGCGGGGCTCCCAACGACCGATCAAGAATGCGCTGCTGGACCAATCCCTGGTGGCGGGAATCGGCAACATCTATGCCGATGAATCCCTCTTTGCCGCTGGAATCCTCCCCCAGACCCCCAGTGGCACCCTGGGGAACCGCAGGCTGGAGGGGCTGAGAAGGGCGGTGGTAGAGGTTTTGCAGGCCAGCATCGGGGCCGGTGGTACCACCTTCAGCGACTTCCGGGATCTCACGGGGACCAATGGAAACTATGGAGGCCAGGCCTGGGTCTACAGGCGCAGCGGTCTGCCCTGTCGTCGCTGCGACACCACCCTGATGCGCCATCGTCTGGCTGGACGCAGCACCCATTGGTGTCCCCGCTGCCAGACCTAATTCCCTGGTCGCCTCAATGGCGCGGGTCGACCAAAGGAGGACGGCTGCCCCAGCCTCTCGCCCCCCTCGCCGCCTAGCGTGGTGTCATCTCCTGTCATGGGGGACATCCGTGGCGGTAGGCGTTCCGCGAGCCGCCTTTGAAGCGCCAAGACTGAGGGCCGCCTGGCTCCAACGTTCTGCCTGGGACCTAGAGCCCACGGCGCCAATTTTTGCCCCGAGCGCACCGACCCGCCGTGCCCGCCGTCCCCCATCTGAACAGCAACACCGCAACCGGCCTCTCCCGGGAGGGAGAAGAACAGAGGGCAAGGATCGCGCCCAGGGGGCCCGAGCCGTCCGGGGAAACGCTTGAGCCTGCCCTAATGGAGGGTGAAGAAGCAAAGCTCAGGAAAGAACTGTGCGAGGCGATGGCGGCCATTCACCAGCGGGGCTGGTGTGATGGCACCGGGGGGAATTTCAGTTGCGTGTTGGAGCGGGACCCCCTGCTGGTGCTGATGGCACCCAGCGGAGTGGACAAGGGCAGGGTGAGACCGCAGGAGCTGATCGTGGTCGATGGCGACGGCCGTCTCAGCCGTGGAAACGGCAGGGTCAGCGCGGAAACCCTGCTCCATTTGGCCATTGTGAGGAAGACAGGGGCTGGTGCCGTACTCCACACCCATTCCCAGGCCGGCACCTTGCTCTCTCAATGGAGCTGGAAACTTGGAGGACCTCAAGCCTCCCAGATCGATGGCCCAGGGTTGCTGGAGGACCACGTAGAGGATGGGGTCGCCTATCTCGAGGTACGCAACCTCGAAATGCTCAAGGGCATTGCCGGGATCACCACCCACCAGAGCGAGGTGCGAATTCCGGTGCTGGCCAATGACCAGGATCTGGGCAGGCTCAGCCGCAGGGCAGTCCCCCACTTGGACAGGGCTCCCGCAGGACTGCTGATCGCCGGCCATGGCCTTTATGCCTGGGGTCAGGATCTGACCGAGGCCCGCCGCCATCTGGAGATCCTCGAGTTTCTGATGGAGCAGCGCTGGCGCCAACTCCTCCTGGAGTCGCTAATGCAGCGAGGCCTGGGCTCAGCACCAGCCAACGTGGAACAGGGGAGCTGAAGCGATGAAGAATGTTCTGTGGGAGGGGATAAGCCATGTGCTGCTCGACATCGAGGGAACCACCTGCCCGGTCACGTTTGTCGCCGAGATCCTGTTCCCTTACGCGAGTGCCAACCTCGATCCATACCTGAAGAGGCATCAGCAGGATGCCAGCGTCAGAGCGTTGATCCAGGAGCTAGAGATTCTCTGGCAGCAAGACACGGATCAAGAGGCCAGGGATCTCCTCAGCAACTCCCATCAATCTGGTGAGAGAGGCTTGGAGGGTATTCTCCCCTACCTAGAGCTCCTGATCCGATGCGATCGCAAGGTGACACCACTGAAGGATCTCCAGGGGAAAATATGGGCGGAGGGATATGCCAAAGGCGAACTGGTGGGCCCCATCTATGATGACGTCCCCCAAAGCCTGAGGCAGTGGCAGCAGCAGGGAGCCGTCCTTGCCGTCTACTCGAGCGGTTCGATCACAGCCCAGCAATTGATCTACCAGCACAGCAACCATGGAGACCTAAGGTCCCTATTTGGCCACTGGTTCGATACCCATGCAGGCTCCAAGCAGGATTCCCGCAGCTACACGCGGATCGCTGAGATGATGGGATGTGAGCCCAAGGCCATCCTGTTCATTAGTGACTCACACACGGAACTCCAGGCTGCGATTCAGGGTGGGCTCCAGGTTGTCTGCAGCCATCGCGGTACTGGCGCAGTCGAGGCCAGCGAGGGCTATCCAACCATCAACAACTTCCACCAGATCGACTTGAAGATTCACTCCGAACAACTCCCCAGTAACCGATAAGGATCGAACCACCACAGCCTGGGCTCTCCCCATCACAACTTGGCACGCCCCATTGACATGGGATCCGTGACAGGCATGCAAAAGCGAGCGCCTACAAACACCACAGGATGGGATCTCGACAGCCGCAACCATCTCTGCAACTCTATCCAATCCGAATCCCGATCGCCGATCGGTAGACACAAAAAAGCCACCCCTTCGGGTGGCTTTTTGATGGCGTGCCTTAGGCACATACTCTTCTGGAACTTTAATGCGACAGAAGAATGGAAAGTTTTACCTGGCATCGCGCTATTTTCGCAGGGGGCTGCCCCCCAACTATCGTCGCCGCTGTTGCGTTTCACGCCCGAGTTCGAGATGGATCGGGGT
>Ga0209597_1000047_pt1 | contig 68571 bp, 65 predicted proteins | sample M_140625_MF_Meta_FD_187316 | JGI IMG/M metagenome (GOLD analysis project Ga0209597, IMG submission 187316) | Freshwater microbial communities from Lake Montjoie, Canada to study carbon cycling - M_140625_MF_MetaG (SPAdes) (version 2) | ecosystem: Environmental > Aquatic > Freshwater > Lake... | reverse complement strand
GCGGCTTCTTCAGCAGCAACTCTGACAGCCTCCTCGGCAGCGGCAGCAGCCTCCTCAGCAGCAACTCTGACAGTTTCCTCAGCAGAGGCGGCTTCTTCAGCAGCAACTCTGGCAGCCTCCTCAGCAGCAACCCTGGCAGCCTCCTCAGCGGCGGCAGCTTCCTCCTCAGCAACTCTGGCAGCCTCCTCAGCGGCAACTCTGGCAGCCTCCTCAGCAACTCTGGCAGCCTCCTCAGCAGCAACTCTGGCAGCCTCCTCAGCAACTCTGGCAGCCTCCTCAGCAACAGAAGCAGCCTCCTCAGCGGCAACTCTGGCTGCTTCCTCAGCAGCCTTGGCAACAGTCTCAATCACAACATCCTCAACTGCAGCTACAGTCTCCTCCTTAACAACGGCTACAACATCATTAATAGCCTCTTGCACTAATGGAACGACAACGTCAACTTTAATAGCAGGCGGTTGAGCGATAGCCATAGGCAAACCACTTGATGTGCGTCTACGTAAAGAACCAAAACTGAACATTTATATATAAATATATAAATATTAAACATGTTTCATAAACTACGAATTGAATGATATTTCTATTCCTAAACTAATATAAAAGTTTTATGATTTATAATTTAAAACCAAATGGATAATTTTATATCATATCTAGATAAACATAAACTAGTAAATACATTCGATGCAACCCAGTTCATGTATGTAACAAACATGCACTATATACATAATAATTTGGGAGAATCTGCATACACTGGTTTGTATGAAGCCTGGCAAACCCAACACTCCGCTGACATCTTCCTCCCTCCACTAGAATCAATATACAAAACCATCGACATTTCCGCAAATACTATATCTGATTTGATTACGGTCATCGATGCAAACCCGTATGAAGTTGGTATCAAGTATAATTTCGACTTAAAAGCTCTGCATAATATTCGCACCGAATTAGTCGAACTAAACGCTATGATTGGTATGAATACTCTTAAATCGTCTGTATTCAACCAGCTCATCTATTTTATCCAGGACCTTCACATAGATGCTAAAAATAAGACGAGTGATTTCAAACACACCATAATATGCGGTCCACCTGGCACCGGCAAGACAGAGGTTGCCACGATAATTGGACGGATGTATTCCAAAGTCGGTATTCTGAAGAAGGATGTCTTCAAGAAAGTGACGAGGAGTGATTTGATTGCCGGTTATTTAGGACAAACTGCTATCAAAACTACAAAAGTGATTACGGATTGTTTGGGAGGTTGTTTGTTCATCGACGAAGCATATGCATTGGCGAATAAAACAGATACGGATATTTATTCGAAGGAGTGCATTGATACTATATGCGAGGCGCTCAGTAACCATAAGGATAATTTGATGGTAATTATTGCCGGATACGAAGACGAACTAGAAGAGACATTTTTCAAAGCCAATTGTGGATTGAAATCGAGGTTCATATGGAAATTCAAAATCGAGGACTATAGCGCTGACGAAATGAAACGGATTTTCGATAAGAAGGTGACCCAACAAAATTGGTCAGTCGATTGTGAGACGGCGCAGTGGTTCGAAAGCAAAATGGATACTTTCAAGTATTTCGGTAGGGATGTCGAATTACTTTTGTCCTATGTGAAAATCTGTCATTCGCGACGAGTATTTGGAAAGGATGAGTCATGTAAGAAGAAAATAACTATGGATGATATTAACGCCGGATATAAAGTGTTTTTGGAGAACAAGAATTCGAAACCGAAGGAAGTGGCCGCGTCGTTATACGGATTCTATTTGTAGTAAATATCTATAAAAAATTTAGCGATATAAATTAGTTAAGTGTATGTCGGAAAACACTCGTAGTATAAATATAGATTTAAATGCCTTCAAAATACCATCCGGTGGAAAAACCAGAAAAAATCGTGAACCCGCAGCAGAGAAGAAGATAAAGGTCCGGACACCACCAAAGACACAGAACAAATCGCTGAAAAAGAACTTACTGAAGTTTATACGAAATCAGCAAGACCGGAAACTAAAGTCGGAGAACCTGGACCCTCCCGAGGAGTTGGATTTCAAGTCGGATTTTAGCGAATCATTGGAATATCTGAGTGATATTGCAAAGAAGAATGATGTCCCGAAAATATCCCTTAACAAGACACTGAAAAACTATTTGCCGCAAACGATGGAACCTCCGGTTATTCTGACGAACTTGATGGATAACCTCGAGGTTGTAAATATTCCTCCCGTCCACAATGCCATGCCGACATTTTCACTGCCGCAACCACAATATGGTTGTTTGAAAGGCGGTAAATTGCCATTATATAAACAGTATACGCGTAGACAGTATGAAGGGACGGCGCCAGCGCCTGCACTCGCACTCGCACCTATACATGTTCCTGTATTAGCACAAGCACAAGCACAAGCACAAGCACAAGCACAAGCAAAAGAACAAATGGATTTAGCTGCACCGTCGTTAGCTCCCACGTCTAATGTCAAACGCGACATCATACAGAAAACGGCCGAACATATAAATATAACAGACCTCTACAAACCACCAGCTCCAAAGAAACAACGTAAGACCCTCCGGAGAACTTTCAAAATCGGCAAATCTCAAAATACCCCCCGCGTATCCGTTCTCATTTCGAATCGAACCATCCGGAATAATATTTCCAATAAATCACAGTCTCTGAAACTTACCCCTATTGCAGAGGTAAAGAAGTATTTGGTTAAAAATGGGTTTATTAAGGTTGGTTCTATTGCACCCAATGATGTTCTCCGGAAAATGTATGAAACCGCCATGTTGGCGTGTGGTGAGATTCATAATTATAATCCAGAGAACTTGGTATACAATTATTTTAATAATGTCGTCTAACAGTAATCACTGCCTATATTCGTCATCAAGTAGTATTCGTGGTCTTTAATAGAATCGCAATGAATCGGCGCGCAGCTATTACTGCATTCACCATCTTCATTGGTTTCGCATATATTGTATTTATCATCATCACCAGAATACCATATCTCCGTATTAGTATGTCTGTAATGTAACAGTTCCTCTGGTACATGTGGGACAATATCGTTATGGTGTGTGATTCTATAGTGACGTATACGGTTAGCCGATTGCACAAAATTCTCGTTTCCTATCCTCGGTTTGCCGAATGTATACACCGTGACATCGTAATCGGTGTGGATATCATACGCCATAAACATTGATAGTGCTCCGCCACTCGAATGACCCGTTATAATTACCTTATCTTGTTTATTTATAGGTAGGTATTTCATTAACGCGTCTTTATACAACAAATATTCGTTATATAGACCTCGATGAACCTTTATGTTCTCGTCATCATACGGAGCGGTAAATTCGAATTCAAAATTGGATATCCAGTTCTGAATGTCTGCACTACCTCGGAATGCGAAAACCGTGGCATTTTGTATCGCATCGTTGGCAACAAAGATATTCGTGTTGCCAATTATACTATCAATCACGTTGATTCCTTGTATTGCGATTTTTTCCGGGCTGCAGTATGTTGCAGCCGCCAGCTGGAGATTACGCTTTGCCGCGTTCTCATCATATATAAATGCAACAGCATAGCTGATAATGGCGAGGAATTGTAAAATCTTCATATAATATAAATCTATATAAAAAATTTATATTATAGTAATAATAACACTCATAATAAATGACATCGTCAACACTACTAGTTACGGGTGGTTGTGGCTTCATAGGGTCAAATTTTATTAACTATATATTTGACCGAACTAATTATCTGATTGTCAATTTGGATGCTATGTATTACTGTGCTAGCGAAGATAATATTCGCGAAGATATTCGCAATTCGACACGCTATAAATTAGTTAAAGGTAATCTATGTTCATTTGACCTAGTTCGCCATGTTATTGACGCATTCGATGTTGAGTATATCATTCATTTTGCTGCGCAATCTCATGTCCAGAATTCGTTCGAGGATTCGCTACAGTATACGAACGATAATGTCGTTGGAACCCATACACTATTGGAGTGTGCTCGCCGGCATGGCAAAATCAAGCGGTTCGTGCATATCTCTACGGATGAGGTATATGGCGAATCGATGTTGGCACAGGGAACCGAGAAGAAGAACGAAGAGTCTATTTTGTGTCCGACGAATCCATACGCGGCATCCAAGGCCGCTGCAGAACTCATCGCACAGTCCTATTATCATTCATTCAATATGCCGATTATTATTACTCGGGGTAATAATGTATATGGTATCAATCAATATCCGGAGAAGTTGATACCACTCTTCATCGACCTGCTATTGGAATTCAAACCGGTAACTATACAGGGTGATGGCTCGAATGTCCGTGCATTCTTACATGTCGATGATGTATGTAGCGCGCTCGAACTAGTATTGGAGAAGGGTAAAGTCGGCGAAATTTATAATATCGGTAGTGATGAGGATGACGAATACAGCGTATATGAGATTGCTTGTTTGTTGGTGAATAAAATACACCATACGGACAATGCGGATGAGTGGATTACCTATATCAAAGACCGTCCGTTCAACGATAAGCGATATTATATCAGCAATGAGAAGGTGAAGCAGTTGGGCTGGACCATCAAAACAGATTTCCATCAGGGGATTGATGATTTAATTCTGCATCGCACGTATTGGTCTAGATGCTTATTGTCTCAAAACGTTCTATAATTTCACTAGGTATCGTTGTAATGCTTTCTTTCTTCCGTAGTGCCACCATCCGTTCGTCACTCGTTTTATCTATTATGTCGTAATAATTTAATACGACATGGTATTCCGGCCGATTCAAGAAATCGTCGAATAATATAATACACCCTGGTTCGATAATATCGAAACATTTCAAACAGCACGCGACACGGAAACGTCCATCGATGAAGACTAAGTCGATTTGCTTTTGTTCATCCATGGTTAGCGCGCGCATCTGATTACTATAATTTACCTTCTGAATATAGGTGCAGTAGGCACCGGGGTGGCCATACGTATTTGGTATAGTATTCAAGTCATTATAAATTAGTGTGAGCTTGTCGGACTCGATTTGTTGTTGTAACCGATTCACCCATTCACTGTCGCTATCAACTGCGTATATCTTGGTAATATTATTACGTATATTCGCTTGATATGTCGAGCCTCCGGCCCCATACTCGAAATAAGTTGTCGCTTTATCTAAATACTTATAGAACATGGTTAGGTCATTCTTTGTGAGTAGAGGTTCCATTTTTATACATTGTGAATGCATATAAAAACAAGTGTGCGTATTTATATACCACACCACAATGTCAACTGAAACACCATCATTAATCACCGAATATCTACAATTATCACAGCAATATGCGTCCACATATGGACAAACCACGGTTCTCCTCATGCAGGTAGGTGCTTTTTTTGAAATGTATGGTTTAAAAAAAGCGGATGGGTTAATCAACGATGTTTGTCAATTATGTCAATTGAATACGTCTGATAAGAAGATTTGTGTAGGCCAGGATTCAGTTGTAATGGCTGGATTTCGCGATTACACACTCGATAAGTATATATCTAAAATCACTGATGGTGGATATACAGCCGTCGTATATGTCCAAGAGAAAAATGGTAAGACCATCACGCGCTCCCTTCACGCTATTTATTCGCCCGGAACATACGTTTCTTGTGAGACTGATAGTTCTCCTCAAATTACAAATAATATTATGTGCATCTGGTTGGAAGTGGTGAAGCCATTCCGAAGTAATAAGGAGAACCTAATCTATGGTGTTTCTGTCGTGAATATTTTTACAGGTAAATCACAGCTATTCGAATACGAATGCCCGTATTATATGAACCCCACTACATTCGATGAACTCGAGCGCTGTGTTTCTGTGTTCTCCCCTAGCGAGGTGATTATTGTTTCGTCTTTAGATACGCCAATTATAAATACAATTCTCCAATATGCCGGTGTCCAGTGCAATTCCATTCATCGTGTTGCCTCTACCAGCGAGAAAGCCGCGAATTGTGCGAAGCAAACCTATATTCGCCACATTCTTACCAAGTTCTTCGGTGAGGAATCCTATGCCGTATGTGAAGAATTCAATAACTATACACTCGCTACGCAGTCATTCTGTTATTTGTCGGATTTCATCCAAGAGCATAATCCGAGCCTTGTAAACAAGATTGCTATACCCCATTTTAATAACATGTCGACGCGGATGGTTCTCGCAAATCACACGCTAAAACAGTTGAATATGATTAGTGAAAACGGGCAAAATACGTGTGTTTCTACGTTTCTAAATAAGTGCCGTTCTCCCATGGGTCGCCGATTGTTTCAAGACCAAATCACCAATCCCACCTTCGAGGAAAATTGGTTGAATGTCGAGTATGATGCTATTGGTGTGTTTCTGGAGAATTACCATTTCGTCGAACTATTTCGCCAGCAATTAACATCCGTAAAGGACATCGAAAAAATCCTACGCCAATTGGTTCTCCGTAAGTTGTATCCAACGTCTATTTATCATCTATATAACAGCATTTGCACAATTCAACAGATGAATGTCTGTTTGTATGAGAACCCCAATATATGTGATTATTTGACAGAACGGAGTGGAGATTCATATTTGCATATTGACTCTATTTGCAGTGGGCTCATCGGATTTTTGGACTCCAATTTGAACGTGGAACTATGTAAGAGCATTCAATCGCTTCAATCGTTCGAGCAGAACATCATACGCCCTGGTATATCGTCGGAACTTGATGATATGATTCAAACACAAAACACGAATGTTGCCATTCTCAATGGCATCCAGGAGTATTTCAATCGGCGGCTTGCAAAAGATAAGAATGATACAACTGAATATGTGAAGAAACATGAGACGGAGAAGTCGTGCGTCGGTCTGCAGCTTACTAAGAAGCGCGCGACCACCTTAAAGGACTCCATAAAGGCAGATAATACAATGGTCGACATATTGGGTGCGAAGTTCAAGCTATCTGACGTAAAATTTAATAGCGTTTCCACTAGCGCCGACGAAATCAGTATTCCTGTTCTGGATTCGATTACGCGCAGTATTTATAAACTCAATGACGAAATCGATGAGAAAATCACAATTGTCTATAACCAAATATTGACGAATTTGGAGAACATTTGGTATTCGAATATTGATGTTCTCGGCAAATACGTTGCACGAGCGGACGTTATTCAATCGAAAGCGTATGTCGCCAAAACGTATAATTATTGTAAGCCTGTGATTCAGCCCGATGCGCCGAAGTCGTTCGTCGACGCGGATGATTTGCGTCACTGCTTGATTGAACACATACAGACCAATGAATTATACGTTACGAATGATTTACACATTGGTTGCAAGTCGCGCGATGGTATTTTACTGTATGGAACGAATGCCGTTGGTAAGACTAGTCTGATACGCGCGCTCGGCATTTCGGTGATTTTGGCGCAGTGTGGTATGTATGTTCCTTGTTCACGGTTCGTATATAAACCATACACGGCAATTTATTCGCGCATCCTGGGAAACGATAATTTATTCAAAGGGCTCTCGACGTTTGCAGTGGAAATGTCGGAATTGCGTGTTATTTTGAAAATGGCGGATTGTAATAGTCTGGTTCTCGGCGATGAGGTATGTTCGGGAACGGAGACCGAGTCGGCCCTCAGTATATTTGTTACCGCACTGATGCAGTTACACGAGAAGAAGGTGTCATTTGTATTTGCTACGCATTTCCATGAAATTATAAAATTCGATGAAGTCAAGCAATTGGACACGATGGTGCTAGCGCATATGACTGTGACGTTCGACCGTGAGAATGACTGCCTAATATATGACCGCAAGTTGAAGATGGGTCCTGGGAATCGTATGTATGGTCTGGAAGTATGCAAGTCGCTTTATTTGGAGGAGGAGTTCCTGACGAAGGCGTATGAAATTCGAAATAAGTATTTTCCAGAGAATCGAGGAGAACTCGCGCATAATACTGCGGTCTATAATGCGAAAAAAGTGCGCGGATTCTGTGAGATGTGCAAAGAGGAACTTGCGGAGGAAACCCACCATATATTCCAACAGAAGGATGCAACAGAAGATGGTTTTATTGGGTCATTCCATAAAAATCATCCAGCGAATTTGATGTCTGTTTGCGAGAACTGCCATGACAAGATTCATGCTGAGCCTGTTGAGCAATTGGTTCGAAAGAAAACTACGAAAGGTTATAAAATACAGAAGAAGTCTTAATGTATTAACGTATAGCCGTTGTTTAATTTTTCAGTTTCAGTTTTACTTTTTACATAATATGTGGTAAGGAAGAACGTCATTATCAAATCTGCCAAAATCTCAATAAATAACATGTCTATTTGAGACATCAATATATTCATATACATGAAGAAATCAAACCAGTTGTATATAGTATGTATAAATGATAATTCGTATGACTGTCTATACGTAACTAAGGTCTTGTTCGATTTATCTTGGACTGTGTTTATAATCCATGGCTGTAATATATTGTGATTTAATGTTCTCACCCCACTGTTAACAAAACAGAAAGACACGACTGTGATGTATTTTGCAGTTGTATCTATGCCAATACTGAATATGTGTAAGTTCTCATTTGGACCTATTTGAAATATAGGGATATTCCGGTCATTCGACACAAGGATACTCATAAAAAATATGATTGAACCTATCCACCCAGCTATTACACGTGCTACTATGGTTTCAGTTTTAAAATTCATGTTAATAATCTTACGCAGAATGTCTTTAAGTATTGTTATTAAACGTGCATGTCTTTCTTTAAGTAGGAAAATCAATAAGTCTTAAAAGTCTTGGGAAGGAATCATTATTAATAGGTTGTTTTGAAAATTGGACATTTTAAAAATGTCCAAAAATGAATATGCAGACTTCAAAATTATCGAAAAAGTGGGTTGTGAGCATGATGCTTTGATTTTCGTTTTTTTCTAAAAAATTTGACAGCATAATTTTTTGCGTATTTTCTGCGGCGTTTTTTTCGGCCCTAAATATATAAGGCAATTATGACAGAAAAAGTCCAAAAAAACGCCGATGGATTTTTATGCGAACCATGTGACTTTAAATGCTGTAAATTATCCGACTGGTCTAGACACATTTCTACACAGAAACATTTAGACATAAGACAAAATGGGCCCGAAAAACGCCAAGATTATAAATGTGAATCGTGTGACATAATATGCTGTAGTTTATCGAAGTGGAATAGACACATTTTAACAGAAAAACACTTGAAATTTTTAAATGGGCCCGAAAAACGCCAGACCACATTCGCTTGTAAAAAATGTAATAAATCCTATAAATCGAGAGGTAGTTTATGGAATCATGAAAGTAGATGCAGTAATGCAGAACCACAACAGGATGCTTTAATAAATCGCGTATTAAGTGATAATCTCGAACTGCGAAATTTTATTGTTGAGCAATCGAAAACTATCGAAAAAATAATGATGCAAAATACTGAAGTTATGAGTAAAGCCCTGGAATCAAATAAAATCATAACCACTAACAACAACATCACCAACAATAATAATAATAAATTCAATATTAATATATTCCTGAACGAGCAATGTAAGGATGCATATAACTTCAACGAATTTGTAAAGAACATTGAGATTTCCTACGAGGACTTGGAGAACAATGCACAGCTCGGTTTTGTGCAAGGAATTTCCAAGATATTTATAGATAACCTTAGGCAACTCGGCGTTAACGAGCGACCGATTCATTGTACTGATGTGAAACGAGAGGTTATGTATATCAAAGATGAAGATAAGTGGACGAAAGAGGTCGATGATTCCAAGCTACAAAAGGCAATTCAAACGGTATCTTATAAAAGTATGGGAAAACTAATGGAATGGAAACAGGAGAACCCAGATTATCAGGATGCAGATTCAGAGTTCTCTAAGAGATGCTTGGATATGCAAAGACAGTCTCTGGCTGGGAGTGACCGTGAGACATATTATCCAAAAGTCATCCATGTGCTCGCAAAGGAAACCATGGTAGACAAATAATTTCTTTAAGTAGGAAAATCAATAAGTGTTAGAATTGTTGGAAATGGAATCATTATTAATAGGTTGTTTTGAAAATTGGACATTTATAAAATGTCCAAAAATAAATATGCAACGAAACTTTTCTCGACATTTTCACATAAAATAAAATTCACAGCAAAATGCTGTTATATTTTATCAAGGAAAATTTGTGGACAGCATAAGATTTTTCGAATAATTCGTAACTTTAGCCGGAAAAATTTGTTAGAATTATATAAACGAACAAACAGCATAATGGAAAATCCTAAATTTTACTGTAAAAGTTGTGACTTCTCTGCTGCGAAATTATGTCATTGGAAAGAGCATAATTTAACCAAAAAACATGCTAACAAATCTCAACAAAAATTTCCGGCTTCAGAATTTTATTGTGAAGTATGTGACGTAAAATGCTCACATAAATCAGTATTGCGTCGCCATGAAAAAACCGCGAAACATATAAAAACGGCCGAGGCCGCAAAAATTTCCGGCCTACCTCAAAATGTAGAATTAAAGTGTATTGAAATCATAAATCAATTAATACTTGACAATCAACGCACAACTACAGACAATTTAGAGCTTCGTAATTTTATAGTCGAACAATCAAAGACTATAGAAAAAATAATGATACAGAATACTGAAATTTTTAGCAAAGCACTGGAATCAAATAAAATTATAAATAGCAATAATACTATTAATAATAATAAATTCAATATAAATATATTCCTGAATGAACAATGTAAGGATGCATTGAATTTCAATGAGTTTGTGAAAAATATTGAGATTTCTTACCAAGACTTGGAGAACAATGCTCAACTTGGTTTTGTGCAAGGAATTTCAAAGATATTCATAGATAATCTCAGACAGCTTGGCATAAACGAGAGACCCATTCATTGTACTGACGTTAAGCGGGAAACTATGTATATTAAAGATGAAAATAAATGGACAAAGGAACTAGATGATTCCAAATTACAAAAGGCAATTCAGACGGTATCTTATAAAAGTATGGGAAAACTAATGGAATGGAAACAGGAGAACCCAGATTATCAGGATGCAGATTCCGAATTTTCAAAGAGATGTCTTGATATACAAAGACAGACACTCGCAGGAAGTGATAGCAATACATATTATCCAAAAGTCATCCATGTGCTCGCAAAAGAAACCATGGTGGATAAGTAGTTTATAAAAAATTGATTGTATAATGCACGAACATATTTATACTACAAAAACTATAACATGGACATTCATACTTACATCGTGACACGCTATGGGTGCAACAGTTCTCATAATGATATGTGGATTCCGTGTAGCAAAGCATTTGCAGATTTCACGAAGGCTTATGAGTATTTCCTAAGCATAGCTCCGTCGATTGATGATGAGGACCCCCTAGCAAGGCGATACGTGAATAGTTCATATGACCCGAACAGCACAAATGCCGAATATACAGTTATCGAGGATAGGTGTCAAGATGGCGATTGCGCAAAGAGACCATTCGGCGCAGTTATAGCGAGGTGTGGAATACAGTAAAGTTTATTTATATATTGGTGCTCCTCCTACCTATTTTATGTAAAAAATTGATTTCGCATTTAAGTTACATGTTATATGGCAAAATATCACATAACATGATCCAAGTAGTCTTCCAGCTAGCTTCTGAACCTGCCACCATCCAGTATGACGTCCCCAATGATTGGTCGACAGAATACTTCTACAACCAAATGAAAAATGATTTGCGTAGAGATTTCAACATTTCGACTGGCTTTTGTATTGTGAGCCTTCCGCAAGATTACAACGGGTCTCTCGAAGACTATCCTCCAATGCTAGTATCTCTTAATGAAACCGTCGAGGAATACTGCCAAACATATGCAAACAACACATTTTATATTTGCTTGCACGAGAATTAAGGCGGGCAGTTTCCGTAGCATTTACCATTATAATAATAATAATCCTTATTCAATAAACTAATGTCACTATAATTTGCCTTCATCGTAGGTCCCGACTGATTTCCAGCAACACATTTCTCGCCACCTAGGAGAACACAACACGAAGTAGAGGCACACGCACTTTTATCCATTTTTCCGCATTGTGTTTCCGTTTCCACAGGATTCTTTTTATTGGCATCACAGAAACCAACCGCTGACGCAGGCAACTGTTTTGCATAATCGACCACTGGCGCATTATCGTTATAACTGGTCAACCTACTGAGATAAACGGAGTCCTCGTAATTCGGAACATATGGTGACGGACTGTATCGGAAATAAGACGGGTCATTGTATCGAGGAGTTGTTGTAACTGCCTTATTCCATGGTAGTTTCACCATATTATCTGACGCATCTCTTACCATTATCTCGGAATCATCCTTCGTCTTAAGATTCGCAGCGCTATCATTGTATGTAACGTCGATGACATTTGCATTGTAAGCTTGTTTGGCGGTTTCGCCACTACTCATGTTTTTGACTTTATCGGTATAGGAAGGTATATTGATGAGATAATTCGATACAATTTTATTTAACCCATCTGTGCTACTATCTTTTTTAATACTAGCGTATATTTCAGCGACCTTCACGTCACTTAAGTCGCCACTTTTATTAAAAAACGCGACTTCGTTATACACCCTCATTTTCAAATCATAATCGACCAGACCAAGAGCCTTCAATGACGCCTCTATAGCATCGGCTGTGGTAGAAGAATCCCATATCTTATTATAAAGTTCAGTCATCTTGGCATCACCGATTCCGCCCATACCCTGCAAATAAGCCAATTTTGCCATGTATGTGGTTTTATCTTGAGGAACAATATCAGAGAAATCCAATTTAGCAACTTCGATGTCATATAATCCAGGGCCTACCGAATTTCTTATTTCGGCAGTAACGCTTGATATTAGGTTGTTTGTGGCCTCGTCAAACTGTTGCTGTGTCATGTTAGGCGTTTTTATAGTATTAAGCCCATTCGTTAGTTTTTTTTCCAATTCCTCCGCCTTAGCCGCGGCTATCTTAGAACCAGAATACGTGCCCATTTGCTTATTCGGAGTTCTTGTATATCCATCTGTAGCCCATATACCACCAAAATCTGTAGATGAATTTACACAAAGTTTAACCTGTTTACCTGAAAAATAGTTGATGACCCTAATTGTAGGGTCGATTCGTTTCATGTAATCGGAATACATAGTCTCAGCATTCACATACCCCTCGGACCATTTTCGGCTGTATGCGATGATTGCTAAACCAATTATTAATATTAGTGATAATACTATTATTTTGTTCGATGTAAAGAACGTCATTATACAATATTATAACATTTTTTAACCGATGAAGATTTATCTCTTTATTGACCACAAAGAATGTTAGTTTGCAAATGCAAAATTGAAAAACGCAATAATAAATATAAAAGTATACAATATACTAACTTACTATGATTATTCCCGTAAAGTGCTTCACATGTGGCTGCGTCCTTGCTGACAAGTATCGGTATTTCCAAGAGCGTGTTCGTAAGATAAAGTTGAGGGATGGCATGCAAGTCGATAAGATTACCTACTTGACAAAGACGAATATTGATAAGACCCCCGAGGGAACCGTTCTGGATGAACTTGGTCTAGATAACCCTTGTTGCAGGAGACATATGTTGACACAAGTTGATATTGAGTAAAAATGTCGGCATATTGTATAATGGCTAAATCTACGAAGCGTAACCAGAAAAAGCGCAAGCAGACGCTGAAACGGAAGCGGGGCGGGTGTGGGTGCGGCAAATCAATGCCTATTTTAGGCGGAAGCCCCAATTTAGCAGAGTTACCAATTCGTTATTATTACGATTACAATGATAACCCAAGCTACTTGTCGGAGCAAATTAAAGGTGGGCGCAGAAAGAAACGTAAATTGAATGGTGGTAGCAGTCTATCGACTGGCATAAATTCTTTTGGGACGTTTATGGGTATTCCGGATGCGTATCGCGTGATAACTGCGGCGCCGACAAACGATTATATAGCGTCGACAAAATACTCGACTGGTAATATTCCTCCCATCTAATTTTTTATGTAACATTTGTATATAGAATGCAAATGTTAACGTTCAAGAATATGTGCACGCCGTCCTTCGTTTACTTAGTTATATCAATGATATTCTTATTTGTTACATTCTTCCAGAATTATGGAAATGTAAATACATATTGTTTAGGTGACAAGACGTGCAATGTTTCCAGCACATATTTAATATTCGCAATCAAGCTTGCGTATGTTCTCTTCTGGACCTGGATACTTAACCTTATGTGTAATGCGGGAGCGTCAGGAATCGCTTGGTTTGTCGTATTGATTCCATTCTTGATTATGTTTTTAATATTGGCTATGTTACTGGTCTCGAGTCCAGTTATAGTTATATGAACGTATATTATAACTCTGTATATAATATAAGTAGGCAATGAAGAGAACACGTAAAAATCAAACTTCCATAAACGGCGAACTCGTCGAGGAAAAGGAGGGTTGGAAAAAGGTGCGCATATACGGCAAACCATATGAACGTGGATTCGCCCATGGAGTTATATTATGTAAAGAACTTGAACGAGTAAAGCAGTCGCTCGAATTTATTGTCAAAGAAAATCTAAAAATGAAATTATCCGAATATACGCAGAAATGTAAAACTGAAATCTTGCCGATTGTAAAAAAAGAATATCCAGAGATATATCAAGAATTGCGTGGCATATCAGCCGGCGCCAAACAAATGGGTGTATCCGCGTCTATTTTATTTTTAGTTGCATGGAATTCGTATTTATCATTCAACCCGCCTACCGAAAGATGCAGCGCATTTATTGCTACCGGCGATGCAACAGCGTCAGGCGATATTGTGATGGCACATAATACACACACCGATTTTTTAACAGGACAACTGTTGAATATTATTATGACGGTTGAACCATTGGAAGGTCATGCATTCACTATGCAGACTAGTCCTGGATATGTTGCCAGTTCATCTGATTGGTTTTTGTGCTCCAATGGTATTATTGGTTGCGAAACTACTATATCTAAGGTAAATTTTGAACCAGATTTCAAGCATGGTCATCCTTATTTTTGTAGGATTCGGAACGTAATGCAATACGCGAAAACACTGGATGACTGTATTGCGATGATGGTCGAACATAATGCGGGAGATTATCCATGCTCTTGGCAGTTTGGCGATATAAAAACTAATGAAATCATGCTACTCGAGCTTGGACTGGAAATATATAGCGTTGAACGATTATTCAATGGCATATTTCACGGAATGAATTCCGCTATGGATTTTAAGCTACGCAGTTTGGAAACAAATGATACTGGACACACAGATGGTTCTACCAGTGTCGGTGCTCGCAATAATCGTCTGAACTTCCTATTAAATAATAAATACTATGGAAAAATCAACTTAGCTGTCGCAAAAATGATAATCAGTGACCATTATGATGAACTGGCTGCAGAGGATAAAATGACGGCGAGAACTATATGCAAACACTCCGAATTAGATGCGGCGACTGATTTTGTGTTGAAAGGCTGCACGGATGGTAAAGTCGTAGATTCGAAATTGGCACAAAACATGCATTTTTATGGTAGATTTGGGTCGTGTTGTGGTAGAATTTTCGATATAAAGGAACATGTCAAAAAACATCCGAAATATGAAAAGTGCCTACCATTCATAAAAAATTTTGAACGGTATAAGTGGACGCATTTATAAACAGTCAGATTCAACCATCTCTCGCACTAATTCATCGAATGAACACTTTGGTTCCCATTTTAATATGGTTCTCGCTTTAGTGCTATCACCCAGCAATTCCTCTACCTCTGCCGGGCGGAAGTATTTCTCAGACACGAAAATCAGTTCGCGTCCTGAGACCTCGTCGTATCCAATTTCGTCGATTCCGCTACCCTTCCACTTAATGGTAAATCCCTTGATAGCAAATGCCTTCTCCACAAATTCGCGAACTGTGTGAAACTCATTTGTAGATAGGACAAAGTCATCGGGACCGTTCTCATTTTGCAACATTCGCCACATACCTTCTACATAATCCTTAGCGTGTCCCCAATCGCGCTTTGCGTCCAGGTTCCCGAGAACCAATCGGTCTTGTTTGCCCTTTATAATATTATTCAGAGCAATTGTAATTTTGCGTGTGACGAACGTAGGTCCTCGTCTCGGCGACTCATGGTTGAAAAGTATACCAGAGCAAGCATACATGCCATACGCCTCACGAAAATTCTTTGTAATCCAGTGTGCGTAAAGTTTAGCAACTCCATAAGGCGACCTAGGATAAAACGGCGTATTCTCATTTTGTGGGACCTCAACGACCTTACCATATAGTTCGGACGTAGACGCTTGGTAGAATCTCGAAATAGATGATAATCCGGTGCTACGTATCGTATTCAGAAGACGAAGTGTTCCGACGGCGTCAACATCCGCGGTGTATTCGGGTATCTCGAATGAAACCTTAACATGGCTCATTGCACCGAGATTATAAATTTCGAAACGATGTTCGCTATTGTTATTATTTATAAAATACTTGTTTTTTATCTCGTTTATTATATCCAATAAACAAGATGTGTCCGATAAATCACCGTATCGAAGAAATAGACGCTTGTCGTGATACAAATGGTCAATTCTGCCTGTGTTGATAGATGAGGACCTACGTATCATCCCCCACACATCATAACCCTTTTCCAATAACAATTCCGATAGGTATGAACCGTCCTGTCCGGTTATGCCAGTTAGTAGTGCAACGCGAGTCATGTAGAAATTATCTATTTTTGGCTTTAATTCTTTTTACAAAATTGATATAAATATGTGTCGATAAAATATAATCAAAACAGCAACATAATCATGAATCTGACAATTACAAATCTGATGGAGGAGGGAGACGTTTTGAAGTTTACGCTTGGAGGTGTGAACGTCAGTTTAGCGAATGCGCTTAGGCGAATTATCTTGTCCGAGATACCTACAGTCGTCATGCGAACTGAGACTTACAAGGACAATCAGTGCACAATCATTACAAACACGGGTAGACTACACAGCGAAATTATTAAGCAGCGATTGAGTTGCATACCGATTCATATGAAGTTTACTGAGTTGGACATTCTACCAGGTAAGTATATTCTAGAGATTGATGCGAAGAACGATACAACTGACATGATTTATGTAACAACCGAGCATTTTAAGATTAAGAACAAGACCAGTGGAAACTATTTGACTAGTGAGGAGACCAAGAAAATCTTCCCGTTCAACAAGAAAACAAATTATTATATCGATTTCGCTAGATTGCGCCCGAAGGTAGGTGAATCTATTCCTGGAGAGGCTCTGAAACTGACGGCCGAGTTTTCGATTAGTAATGCTAGACAGGATAGCGCATTCAATGTTGTGTCGAAGTGCTCGTATGGTAATACGCCAGATGTTGTTAAGATTAAGGGAATCTGGGATGCACAGGAGAATAAGATGAAGGCGAACGAGGCATCGGCAAGTGAAATCGATTTCCAGAAGCGTAATTTCTATCTTCTAGATGCACAGCGTCATTATGTAGATGATAGTTTTGATTTCGTTATACAGAGTGTGGGTGTGCACGAGAACCGTGACATTGTTAAGATGGGCATTAAGGTGTTGAACGACAAATTCGAGGAACTAGTGAACGACATTGATTCGGAGACGGTCGAGATTCTGATTAGCGAGACTTCTGTGGATAACTCGTATGATATTATCCTACAGAATGAGGATTACACTGTCGGAAAGGTCATCGAGTTTATTATGTATGATAAGCACTATAATGGTGATAAGACACTGTCATTTTGTGGATTTAAGAAATTCCATCCTCATGATGAGACGAGTGTTGTGCGAATCGCATTCAACGACAAGACGGACAAGACGATGGTAAAACAACGGTTGCGCACCGTTTGCGTGGATGCTATGGATATCTTCAAAAAGATGAATACACTGTTTTAAACCGATGAAGATTTCAAATGGGACGCCTACGGCGTCTGTTTGGAAACTTATCGGTCATAATCCTTAAGAAAAAATAGAACTTCGTTCCATTTTAAATCTTCAAGGGTTTAAAAAAAGCAAAAATTGAAAACAATATTATTTATTATATTTTTTTTCAATAATGAAGCTACTATGTTTTGCAACGTGTTTAACTGCCGCCACATTTGGTCCTTCCCTAGATGATGCTACTTGGGCAAACACAGTGCCGTTTGTTCCGCCAGTTACTGGTGGTAGAGTTATCAAAGTATATGATGGCGACACCATTACGATTGCATCCAAATTGCCATTTCGAAATTCGCCGATTTATAGGTTTTCGGTTAGACTTCTGGGAATTGATTCGCCAGAGATTAAGGGACATAGCGACGCCGAAAAGGCGCTAGCTAAAAAGTCAAGGGATGCATTGAGCGAGTTAATCTTTGAGAAGAACGTTGTATTGAAGGATGTGAGCACGGAGAAATATGGTAGGCTGTTAGCGAATGTTTATATAAATGACCTGCATGTAAATAAGTGGATGTTGGATAACAAGTATGCAGTTGAATATGACGGAGGCACTAAAACTCGACCGGTTGACTGGAATTAGTTTTGTGGCACAAAATTGAAATAATCATTTTATACTTTTTATTATTTCAATTTACTACAAATGGATAAGCGATTGAACAAACGAATTGAGACGTATGTGGTCGAGTTTAAAGACCACGTGCGCGACAAGGTTAACGAACTAGGCATTGACAAGGACAAGGCGAACGAGCTGGTTCAGTTTGTTTACGATTACGAACGCCTCGTGTTGACTAAGGAAGATTTTAGTAAGAGAAAGCGTGTTAAGAATTCTATCCCTGGGACGAACCGTTGTAGTGCGAGGCGTGCGAGTGGTGAGCAGTGCACTCGAAGGAGAAAGGTCGATTGCGAATTTTGCGGGACACATTTCAAGGGCGCGCCCCATGGTCTGATGACGAACGATGAACAGCCAACTGCTCAACAGAAATACAATTTGGATATTTCGTCAGAGGATATAAATGGAATTATTTATCATGTCGACAAGTTTAACAATGTTTATAATACCGAGGATATTTTGAAGAATGTGGAAAATCCGAGAGTAGTCGGAACATACAAAAGTGGTGTCATTGCGTATCTTAATCTTTAATCTTCATTACAATTGACTCTACGGTGGTTTCTTCTCTATTGTCAAGTATAAAATCATTCATTTCAATCGCCTTGTTAACGTCGCCCTTGTAGAATTTAGATAGAATGCCCAATAACGCCTTTTTTGTTATCGGTTTCTTAATATTCCTCTTCGAATATATTAGTTTTCCGTTATTTATATCGAATTCGTCGATTTCATTTTTACGCATAATCTCAATTAAGTCAGCTGATATCTTCTTCTGGTCATTCTTACGAGTCTGTTCTTCCTTTTTTAGTTTTCGGATTTCATTATCCAATCGAACCCAATCTTGTATAGTTTTTATAAGTCGTTCCTTTGATTCCATTGAATATATTATATATATTACATTTATATTATTTAGCACATTTAATAGAAGCATTTGATAATATTTTACTATAATATATAAAATGATGTTCAGTAGGTCAACACGTAGAATGACAACTGAAAATGTCGTTATGCCAATGAGTTTTAAAATTCCAATCCGTCCGCCAGAACCAATTACTCGAACAATAGAACCTATTCCAGATCCAACAAAAAAGAAGCCAATGATATGGGGAGAACCTACATGGTTCTTCTTGCATGCCATCGCACATAAAGTCAAGGATGAGAGTTTTAATAAAATTCGTATTGATTTATTAAAGAACATATATTCAGTTTGTTGTAATTTGCCATGTCCAACTTGTTCTCAGCATGCAAAGCAATATCTAGATTCAATCAATTTCAATGCAATTACTACCAAAGAACAGTTGAAATTAATGTTATTCACATTTCATAATTCGGTAAATGAAAAAAAAGGTATACCAATATTCCCATTAGAACAACTTGATGATAAATATTCGTTGGCAATTACTTCGAAAATATTCAATAATTTTATACTCCATTTTAACGACACATATAGGAGTCCAGGTATGATTGCCGATGATTTATATCGAAAACAATTATCAAAATCACTTATCGAATGGTTTCGTAATAATAGTATACATTTTTATTAAACATATTTGATGGTGTAAATACAATTTAAAGGCATTCTATCATGTTAATGTATACAATGCGCGTTTCTGATATTTTTGCTGTACTATTTGCATTGTATAGTTCTCCTGCGGGGACGTATTGTGGTTCTAAGACCTTGTTTGGAGAGACGATTAATGGAGAGGTTCGATTCAAGTCGCCGGAATTGTTAGATTTCTCCATTTCTGGAGATTTCACTATCAACTGTGCCAATGAATATTATGTACTAGATGGTTCTCAGATAATCCTTAGAGATATTGGATTGGTCGGCGACTGTACGCATGACGCGCTTGCTGATAATAAAATTACGCTGAACTCTATTACATACGATAGCTCTGCGAATCAAATTAATGTATCAGTCAAGTATTCAATCGCCAAAATCGATATTCTACTTTCTAATTGTAATTCGATTGTAAATTTTATTTAGAATATTGCAATTTTTAATTATTATGACATTATCAAATAATTAAATTAACTCTTTTTTTTATATTTCTTTGTTGCTTTTTTTGTAGGCTGTCCTGTGAGTCTGCAACGATATAAAGTTGACGAGGGTCTACTGCAAACGTTTCTATTGCCAATGCCGTTGAAATACTGTAATTCCGGGTCTACGCTATCAATTATCATACCCCATAATATTCCAAATACGCTACCTATTGCCAATGATGCAAATAATGTTACTGGATGAACACAATCGTTTGTATAATTCCACGCTAAATCTGCTAAAATCAATATTGGAAACAAAATAAATGTTGGCGAGTTTTGATTTGTCAGCTTATATTTAATTATTATATAAGACAGATAAGCAAATGTAAATCCTAAGATTGTTTGACTCAATGGCAGATTGGGCATTCCATCAATTAATGAACATACGAGGGGCGGATTTTCCTTCTGTGGTAACATTACATTAACTATGTAATTAAGAAAACACGCTAAAAGCACTCCCGCTACATAAAACAATCCTTTCAGATTTTGATTGAATACGGATTGCAATACGAAATAGATTACAATTATAAATGGTGACAATCTTGAAAATAAATACGATAATGATATAATATTGAATGCCGACATTGTATAATTTATGGTTAGATAAAAACGTGCTCTATAGTATCTTGAATATTCGATACCTCTATAAATTCTATATTGTCTTTAATACCATATTTTTCTGTGTATTTTACAAAATCGCTGTGGTTCTCTTTCGGATACAAAAACTTGGTTACTCCAGCTCTTATTCCACCCTCAATCTTATATTCTAACCCACCAATTGGCATAACATTGCCTCGTAAGTCTACTTCGCCAGTTATTGCTACTGTATTGTTTATTAGTTTTCCCATAAGTAAGCTAAATATCACTAAAAATGATGCTACGCCCGCGGATGGACCGTCTTTACCAACTGCTCCTTCTGGACAATGAATATGCACTCCGCAATCCTTGATAGTTTCGAAAAACTTTAACCATTTATCTTTAACTTCTTGAGAACATAACGACCATGCAAGAGTTTTCGCTACATTCATGCTTTCTTTCATGACATCTCCTTGCAAACCCGTTAATTTTAATTCGAGGAATGTATTAGACGGGAAAAATGACGCAGATATCTGTATTATACCGCCTTTGCCAAGTGAGTTCGCATATAATCCGTTAACTGTGGCAATTGTGGGTAAGGCACGTATTTTCTGTTCCGTTATAGGTGTATACTTATTCAAATATTTTCCAACCAGTTCGGTAGTTATAATAATTGGGATATCTATGTGTGTATAAGATTGTTTCAAGAGTTGTATGTTGATTTCTCCATATAAATCAAATATGACCTCCTTTAGTTTACGCACGCCTGGTTCAAGCGTATATGTCAAAATTATATACTCAATAACTTCATTTGACATATTAACTACATCAGTTAAACCCATATCCTTATTGATGTTCGGTATGATGTAATCTCTAGCTATTACAATTTTTTCTTCGACAGTGAGGTTTTCGAATTTTATCCTGTGAATTCGGTCTAATAACACTTTATCAATTAAATTTGGGTCGTTGTATGAAAATATGAACAATGCCTTTGCTAGGTTAAGCGGAACGCCGCTAAAAAATTTATCTTGAACCTCATCATTTTGTGTCGTATCTGTTAAATGCGTTAGAATCCCATTTATTTCACTACCATGTTCTTTGCTAAGTTTATCGGCTTCATCGAAATAAAATATTAGATTCATGCACTCCGCTCGCATTAACCATGAAGCGAGAAGTCCCCATGTTGAATTTAGATATGTAAATCCATGTCCTTCCAATGTTGAACCATTACATGCGCCTCCAAGCGGTATAAATGCAAATGGTCTAGGTTTTCCAGTTTCATCTTTAAGACAGTTAGCCAACCCATATTTTGCGAGAGACGTTTTTCCTATTCCCGGAGAACCTTCAAACCCGAAACAATGCCCCTTCTGTTCTCCAGTTATCCATTGACATATTATTTTTTTTAGTTGATTTTTGGCATGCGCCTGTCCATGTATAGAAGCATCGAATACATTGTCTATTTCGCTAAGCGACTCTTCAAATATATTTAATTTGGTTCTTATTTTCTCAATCTCGTTTGTTGCTTGTTTCATATTCAGCAAATCTGGCTTTATTATTAACGCGATATCTAATTTACGAGCAACATTTTCACAATCCACATATCGTTTAATTTCGCTGATTTGTTCACATTTGGTTTTTAGTTTATACCATTTAATGGATTTGTCATTAATATATTTTATAATTTCACCTATTTGCGCCTTTGTTGATGTATCTAATAGTGCATGTATATTTTTAAGCGAATCGTTTATAGCACATTCAATCTGTCCTAGATACTTGTATATCTCCATATTTGTAAATCGTTCTCGTTTATTAATTGAGATTATGAATTTAGAAACGTCGACCAGTTTGAGAAAATCTGCGTTTATAAGTTTAACTGACTTTAATATTGGTTCTTCGCGATATACCCCGAATGGTATTTTAAGAAGTCCTTCCAAATACTGTCTCGCTTTACCATTTGAATCATCTGATTTGTTTTTGATTTCTTTCAGCTTCAATATCGCCTTTTCTTTTATAGGTTCTTCGGCACGCATCGCATATACCTGTTGTTCTAGAGATATTCGACTGATATCATATTTTTGAGAAACTTGGTGTGTGTAATTCATTGTATGTTTCATGGCATCCTTGAAAAATCTTTTAATTGCCCAAGGAAAACTATCATATATTATGGCTTGTTCATTCAAGTCAGAGTTCGCTCCAGAAGAGCTTGTGATAACGTCATATAATAGATATGTTATATATTTAAGCTCTCCATCCTCTGAAGATGTTAGCAAATCAATTAGAGTATTGCGTTGCTCGAATGTATCCAACGACGTAAATCGTTTTAAAGTTTTATCTAATTTGTCCGATTTAGTTGTATTCGACAATGACACGATGCTTGCATTCTTTTTAAATAAATCTGAGTCGCCAATAGTCAATATGTCTTTTAATGTCATCGCATCTAACTGATTCTTTAATATTTCGTGATTACATGTCGTAATGCGCGATGATATACTCTTCTTTCGTTTATCGATATATGCATTGTCTAACATGTCTAGATTTATGTCGTCTGTTATACCTGACATAATCATTGTTTTCTTTGTATCTTCGCATCTGAATACCACTTTAATCCCATGAACTTTATTGTGAAATGATGATGTATTGGCGTCACCTGTAAAACACTCAAATTGTGGATAATTTTCGATTATAACTGTGTCATCAGTCATTTTATCAACACATACACAATTAACGTCTGTATTTGCGATTAAATAGTTAGATGATATCTTGAATCCAGTTGGGTGAACATATTTTCGTATTAAATTAAATTTAGATAAAATTACGGGGTCTCCTTTATATTCTATGAATCCAGAGCCGAATGTCATGTATATCAAGTCATCTACAGATTTTGTTCCGAACGTTGATATTATAGCTGTTAATTTATCTATTATTGTCTGTAGCGAATCTATCGTAGATTCAATTTGCTCGGAACCTATCTTATCGAATGTATCAATTGTTTTATTATGTAAATCCTTCAATGACGTTATACATATATTTACTTCACTATTACTAAATAATCCATACTTTCTGTATAATTGCACGGAAATTATGGTATCTATTATAATTTCCCTCGCTCGATAAATTCTGTTTTTTATAAGTTCGTTTATTTTTGATTGGTCATCATCCTTGTTGAGTTTTATTTTTATGCTTATATTTTGTTTTTTGCTATTTTTGCTCATTTTTATCAAAATATATACAATACTATTTTATATTATATCAGATTTTTAGTTAAATCTATTTTTCAAACAATATAGAATATTGTCGCAATAATGTATATATTATGCCGGTTCTTCTAATAAAAAAACTTATTTGGGGCGACAAGGATGCTCTTGAGGCGGTGATAGATGAAGTTGTTGAACTAGACAATGAAGCTAGTGAAAATGAAAATAATAATAATAGCATAGTAGACGACAAAAAGCAATCTGATGAAGAGGGAGATGAACAGGACAAAGAGAGAGATGAACAGGATACAGAGAGAGATGAACAGGACGAAGAGAGAGATGAACAGGATACAGAAGATGAAGAGGTTGAATATGAATATAACGACGGACGTTATAGGTTCGACATGATTCATTCGCAATTTCAATTTGAGATTTTCAAGGAAATTTTTACCAGTCCACAGTTTCAGATATTGTATAAATTCTATTTGTTTCTCATGTTTGCGTCTATTTCAATTGCTACTTATGATTTAATTAATAAGTCCGTGTTATTTACTGATAGCTTATCTACAACGACTACATATGTATGTTTAGACGCGCAAACTGTACATTCATATTTTACATACGGAGCTTCTACAGTTTCTCAATTGCCGTATACGCCTGCGCTGCTACTTGGAATTAGCTATATGTCACCTGAAATGTGTCAAACGCTAGACGCGAATTTGAATTCATATGCATCCGAGAACCGATTATTTCTATGGGTTCAATTTGCGTTACAATCGCTTATGACCGTAGTTAGTATTAATCCGGATGTGGCGTGGGTTAAAGAGACTTCTGCAGCATTGGCTTTTATTCTACTTTATAATTTTTTCAGTTTGACGACCCCGGTTGTATCTAAAAATTCGATTGATAGTTATACAGCTAGTTGTGCAATCGCGATTTGTATGTTTGGATTGTTATCAATTCAATATATTCCAGTTATGTTATCAGGATTTATCGTGGCATTCTCGTTAGAATTCACAATTCCAGGTGCATTCAATTTACTCACGCCAGATGGAAGACTAGTGTTATTAAAATGTCTAATTCTGTCTTCTGCAATTATGCTACTCGAAACCATTAATTTTATAGATAAAAGCAGTTTGGGTTTCAATTTGGTATTTTGGCAGGCTTGTGGTAGCGTAGTTGATATTATTATTCTGAGTCCACGACCGGGTCGGTTCATTACAGTTGACTAAATATAATTACGAAACAATATAAGCATTTAGCTCTATTATACGTAAGCAATGGGTATACCGAGTTACTTTTCACAAATTATCAAGAACTATCCTAGCATCGTTAGGAATCTAAAACAACATCGAAATGCAAATACATATTTTCATAATTTGTATATGGATTGTAATTCTATAATATATGATGCTGTTCGCAATTCAAATTCGAGTGAACCTGGTTTTGAAGGGCGGTTAATCAAACAGGTTGTTGCAAATATCGAGGGTTATATAAGAAAGATAAATCCATCAAATACAATAATCATCGCATTTGATGGCGTTGCGCCGTTTGCTAAAATGAATCAGCAAAAAACGCGCAGATATAAATCGGCATTTATGTCGAAGATTGAAAAAACAGATAAGGCTGAATGGAGCACTTCTAATATTACCCCTGGAACTCAGTTTATGAGCGAATTGTCTAAGCAAATTAAACTAGCGTTTTCTAAGACAGAAATAAAATATAATGTAAAGAATGTGATTGTTACCGGCGCAGACGAACAGGGAGAGGGCGAACACAAGATTTTCAAATATGTTCGAGATAATCCTAATGTAAATCACAATGTAATGATATATGGTCTAGATTCCGACCTAATTATGTTATCTATTTTTCACAGACAATATTTTAATAATGGTTATGTTTTTCGGGAGGCACCAGAGTTTATGAAGAGCTCTATTAAAGTTGAGGATTCAGATGAACCTTATGTATTGGATATGGGATTACTTGGTGAGTCGATTATGAAAGATATGAACTGCAAATTTCCAGATACACGGCGCATTTACGACTATGTATTTATGTGCTTTCTATTGGGCAATGATTTCCTACCTCATTTTCCTGCTTTGAATATCCGGACTAATGGAATTTCGGTTCTTTTAGAAACGTATGTGGAACATCTCGGAAAGTATCCATATCGTTTTTTTATTGACGATGGTAAGATTCAATGGCAACACTTCGCGGCGTTCATCCGTCAACTTGCAAAGAATGAACATATGTATTTATTGAATGAATATACACTTCGCGATAAACATGATAAACGCATATGGAAGACGGATACAGTTCAAGATAAGGCAAATGCGACTTTGAATATACCAATCATCTATCGTGGTGAGGAAAAGTATATATGTCCTACAGAGAAGAATTGGGAGGACCGTTATTATAGGGCATTATTCCACTCGGAACGCAAACCAAAACCGATTTGCGTTAATTATCTCGAAGGATTGGAGTGGGTTTTTAAATATTATAGCGGCGATTGTCCAGATTGGCGATGGACATACGAATATAATTATCCACCTTTGTTGGTCGATTTACAACATTATATTCCGGATTGTGATACGACATTTATTTTGAAGGCACGACCAGCGTTTTCGCCCAACGTGCAGTTGGCTTATGTATTGCCTAAGGCACAATTCGAGCTATTACCTGAAAAGACTCAACGGTTTCTGACTACACGCTATATAGATTATTATAAGGATGATGCTGACTTTCATTGGGCATTTTGTAGATATTTCTGGGAAGCTCATGTGAATTTCAAACCGATTACTGCGAGTATGCTCGATTCGTGGGAAAATGAATTGAAATAATGTAAGTAATTTATTAATATAAAAGAGTATATAAAAAATATAATGGTTATTTATATACAATGAAGTTGTTTAGTGTTCTTTCGTTTTTGTCTGTTGTTGGTTCGGTTCTTGGAGTTCGCATGGGTGAGCGTTTCGATGCTTGGTTAGATGAGTATAAGGTGCATGTTGCGGACGGTGATGCGTATTTGAGCATGTTTAATAAGTGGGCTGACAATGACAAGTTCATTCAGACACACAATGCGGTTAATAACAACACGCACGTTCTTGGTCACAATCAGTTCTCCGGAATGGACAGCGCTGATTACAAGATGTTCCTTGGATATTCTTCCAAACTTGAGAAGCCCAAGCGTCTTGGAACAACCAAGTGGTTGAACGTTGCGGTTCCTACGTCTGTGAATTGGGTTGATGCTGGGGGCGTTACGCCTGTCAAGGACCAGGGTCAGTGCGGAAGCTGCTGGAGCTTCTCTACCACTGGAGCTCTCGAGGGCGCGTATTATGTTAAGAATGGTAAGCTGGTCTCGTTTTCTGAGCAGCAGCTGGTCGATTGCGATATCTTCCGTAATGGTGGACTTGACCAGGGTTGCAATGGTGGTTTGATGGACAATGCATTCAAGTGGATTCAGAAGAATGGCGGATTGTGCCTTGAGTCTGATTATCCTTATTTCTCGGGTGATACTCAGGACCAGGGAACGTGCCAGAAGTCTTGCAGCGTTTACCCCGGAAGCGATATTGTCAAGTATGTTGATGTTGCTCCGTCTGATGATGCTCAGATGATGGCCGCCATTGCTCAACAGCCTGTCGCTATTGCCATCGAGGCGGACCAGAGAGAGTTCCAGCTTTACAAGTCGGGAGTCTTCGCTGGCACTTGCGGAACCACACTTGACCATGGAGTTCTTGTTGTTGGATATGGCACTGAGAACGGAAGCGACTACTACTTAGTTAAGAACTCTTGGGGTTCTTCCTGGGGTTCTGGCGGATACATCAAGTTGGCTCGTGGAAAGGCGTTCAACGGCGGTGATGGGCAGTGCGGAATGCTCCTTAGTGCCAGCTACCCGGTTGTGTAAGCGTAACTAAACTAAATATATAATTTTTATAATATATTTACATTCTTGAAGAATTAAAAATTTCAACACAAACCCCAAGCAAAATTGATTGTGTAGTTAGTTTTTATAACCAAAATTGCCTGAAACTAACTAACTATTTGAAAACACGCGATTGAAAACTAAGGTAAGAATGAACGAACAGCAAATTAACGAATTTGAAAAACGGTGCTTTATCCACGAAACAAAGTCATCTGCGCTCGAAAAAATTTTCCGTAGAGACTACCGCTTGCACAGCCCCTACGCGAGTGGAATAAGCCAGGCACATGACGAGAGACTGAAAGGTCAAGCAGAATATATCCAGAAACAAAAAGAAGAACACGAGTATTATGACCACTACAAAAACATGGAGGCGGAGGTTCTGTATAAATGTATAATTGTTGCTACTCCGCTTCCCTACGACGTTATAGGACACATAATGGACTTCGTTGTCCGAACTGACTCGAAGAAACCTCCGCCTGACCTAAATTGGTGGCACAGTCACCAGGCTGACATATTGCAGGCGAACCTTGAGGAACGGGATGATGTGATTAGGGAACTTGAAGAGAACGGCGAAGACACTGTCACGAATATAATGCGCGTAAAACACGATTGGACAAATTGGCACGATGAAAATATGGTTGCGGCGGTAGAGAACGTTCGATTGCATTAATGTTGTAGGAGTTACGCAAAATAAAAAAATGGGGATTTCTCCCTATTTTTTTAGATGTTTTTTGATGTTTATTTTTATAAAGGAGGGGTTAAAGGGGGACCTTGGTCCCCCTTAGAATAGGGTAATGGTTTGATTGTTGTGGTCGAAAGTGCCGATAGAGGAGATATCGTTGTCGTTGTTGATAGAGTCGTGTCGATAAAGGTTGAAAAGATTGTCAATAAGATAGGTCTGACCATTGAATGTGAAAATCTGAAGATGAAGTTCGTCGTCATTGTCGTCATTGTCGTCGTTGTCATTGTGGTTGTTTTCGTTGTCGTTGTTAGGAAGGTTGGTCTTGGCATTGGTCTTGGCATCGGTCTTGGCATCGGTCTTGGCAGACTTAGTAGGCTTGGCAGCCTTTTTGGCAGACTTTTCAGCAGCCTTGGCAGCCTTGTCGGCATCCTTAGCAGCCTTCTCAGCAGCCTTCTCGGCATCCTTAGCAGCCTTCTCAGCGGCCTTCTCAGCATCCTTAGCAGCCTTCTCAGCAGCCTTCTCGGCATCCTTAGCAGCCTTCTCAGCGGCCTTCTCAGCCTTCTTAGTCTCGGCGTCGGAATCATTGCCATCGGACTTCTTAGTGGATTTCTTCTTGGGCTGAGCAATAGGAGCGGCTTCAACAGGAGCGAGTTCGACGGTAGCGACTTCGGCAATAAGCGCGACTTCGACGGGAGCGACTTCGACGGGAGCGACTTCAGTAGGAGGAGTCTCAAGGGCGTTAGTCTTGCGCTTAATAATCCTCTTCTTGGCTCCAGTAGGAATATCAGCCTGTGCAGCGGCAACAATCTCGGCAACCAATTGGTCCTGTTTGTCAAGAACAACTTCGCCTCCCTTCTTGGCACGAGGCTTCTTGTCAGCCTTCTCCTTGACGACCTTCTCCTTCTTAGCCTTAGGAGGCTTGTTGTGAAGCTTGATGAGAGCCTTCATGGACTTAGTCGAATCCTTAAGCTGAGCGAAGAATAGCTCGAACAACTGATTCTGTTCCTCGGGCGTAGCGAACAGATTGATACTGTCACGAGCAGCGCTTGTCGCGGTCTCGTCAATGGTGCCGGCCAGAGCGAGGCGGTCAATGAACCAGTGACTAAAGACCATGAACTTGGAGAACTTGCCAGACAGGGCAGGCTTCTTGACCTTGAGGTCAGCGTTGGCGTTGGTGTTGGTGTTGTCAGAGGACATTTTGCGTTTTGTTGGTAGTTTGTTATAGTCGGTTAGAACTGTGTAATTGTTTTGTAGAAGTGAAAACTCAAAATCAATTTTACTCGAAATCAACACAATTCAACACAAAACTTTACGCAACGGAATGGTTTATACTCATTTCTCGATATGTCACTCATTTCTCGATATGTCACTCATTTCTCGATATGTCACTCATTTCCCGACATAACGAAAGGGTATTCCGCACGAATGGGCTTACAACGGAAGGAATTACAAAGGAAGGAATCGTATAGGGCAGCGTCTAGATTCAACCGTTGTTTTGGGAGAACCCCTTTGCAAGGGGGTATATCATGCGTTTCGAGTGATACATTTACGCATTCGAAGTGCGAAAAGGTATGATATAATGTGTTTTATATTTATACAAGGTTCTCTCAACCAACCAGAATAAGATAGTTGTAAGATGAAATGGTTCTACTACTTTCTATAGGTGGTTGAGAGAACCTTGTATTCTTGTAAGTTCATGTGACTATTTTGTTGCGTTTTCTCGTCCATGAACCGCCACGTTTTTTCGAACATGTATTGTGTATACAAGTCTCGCCTTCCGTTGCACTTAATTCTGATATATATGCGTCGACAGCGGCTACTGTAGTAGCATGCAATTCCTTTAGATTACGTAATAATTCTGTAGATTTCGTTACAATAGGCAAACTTTTGCTATATGGTGTTGCAGATGTTGTATTTCCCTCTAAGTGGAATATTACACCTTCATATGGAATCGGACTAGTATCCATCGCAAAAGCGACGTCTAAAAAACGGTCATTTAAAAATGAGTATACAGGGTTCTCTGTAACCGTGCAGTTCTCAGGTTTGTCAGCTCCGAATAAACCGGGTGTAACATATAACCATTTCTTATATCTCATCGTCATACCAGCCTCAAGTTCTCCTGAGGCGGTTTTTATATCGAAATCAACACCACTGTCCATAACTCCATATTCGACTTTGCCACCATTCATTCTTGATAATCCTATAAATGCGTGTCTTGCACTGGGTAATATCACGCCGAGCGTGTGTAATAATATCTTACTTTCATCATGTGTCTTACCTTCAGGATAATATAAGGTTCTCGCTTGAGCATCTATTAATGGCTGCACATCTTCCCAACTAGTAGGATACGAAACACCAACCTCTTTCATTGGAGCGTATGAATCGATTGAAGTTGTAAGCGGTCTATGTAATTTGCGCTTATTAGGCGGTTTTATTCGTATTTCGTCTTTAATGTTTTGACGGTCTAAGGCGCGAATTCGTTCTCCTAATGTATCCGCAGTTTCAACGGACGTAGCCATTCGAGATAACCACGTGCATTGGCCAGCTTCACTATTGTCTAATACATCAAGCATCAATCGCGTATTATTTAAATCTATTGCACCCTTCATATCTTCAAACTTAAATGCACTAGGAGGAACATGGACTAATGACAGCGTATAATGCAAAGACATAAACATAAATAATAATATAAGTAATATAACAGTCTTGTTGCCACCATACGATTTAACAAGGCGTGGGTCTAAATGATGAGATTTCGAACGATGAGATTTCGAACGATGAGACTTCGAACGATGAGACTTCGAACTATGAGATTTACTACGACTAGTCTTTTTATCGCATAACATAGCGTTTGCCATTCGCAAAGCCCTTTCATATACCTCTTTGTCTTTGGACAATAGACATAATACTTTGTTTATACTAGCAACTAATTGCTTATTACTACAATTTCTCATATATTAAATACAAATATATTATATGTATTTGTATCTAAATGTTGTCCTAAGTATCTAGTGTATACTCATTTCTCATTATCCTACTCATTTCCCGTTATCCTACTCATTTCCCGTTATGTTTTGTGTTCAGGTTCTCTCGATACTCAACGTATAGGTAATTGCAGAGACTTTGCGCCGGGGGTAATTGCAGAGGTCATCGCCGGAGGCGATTGTCGAGGTCATATCACAGCCAAAGACTCGAACACAGGAATATCCTCATCCATATATTTATAATTAATCGAATTCATAGAACAAATAGACTCCATAATAAACCTTATTTTGCAAAATGCCACATTACGGTTATCCGTAATATTATCAACCACGTATATCGACTGATTCCTACAAAACATAATATTCACTAAAAATGGACTACCATGAGTCAGTATAACAATTGGCGCAGAACGCACACGCCGTATTTGCTCAGCCAGTTCCATCAACTCGTCAGTATTAACAACAAGAGACCCCACACCAAACCTCCGAATTATATCATCCATAATAGGATATGACCGGTCATTATTTTTATAGTTTTCCAAAGACTGGCGTGGCATAATAACACGCGCATACGACATAGTTGGCGGAGGTGACGGTTCATAATCACGAAAAATATGCATAAAATTCATCAAAATTCGCTTATAATTATCTGTAAAAAATCGATTATCATTCAATGCAGAAATCAAACTCGGAAAAATACACAAATTACAATAGCCGGTATCAATCGAATAACACACATCAACTTCATCAATATTGAAAAAATCGAGAAACATAGTCTTATAACGCTTCCGACCCTTCAACAACAACCGAATACCTGGATATAGCTCTTGTAGTCTAGAAAACAATGGCAAATATATAGCAGATTCATACACCCAGTGACCAAATGCATCATGATGCACCAAATCAATCACAAAATAATATTTTTTATCAGAACCATCACCATCATAACTAGAGAACTCAATAAAACGATTGGTATAGTCTGTAGTCATCGTATAACTCTTAACGTTCTCTACTAAATGCAATTTATAAACGTCATCCAGTAGTATATGCGGATGTACCGAATCATCATTTAAATAAATAGACTTAGAAGACATTACTATAATATAATAAAAATATTATATCATAATCATACCAAACACATAAAGACATATTTAGAATTCAAAGTAATTAATGCCACAAACAGACGTCGAATACGACGAAGTCGTCGTGAATTTGAAAGTCATTGCATCTATAGCAGTAAACACCAAATTATACACGAAGGGCGCATACCTAAATATCGAGCAGCCTATGTTAATCCCAGAGAGCCTGAGACGCTGGTATCGACAGGATAGTCGAGACGAATCCATCAAGCGTATTGACCGAACCATCACAAAAGCCGTCGCATACCTACAAAAAGAAAAGGCAATGCACCAATACCTGAAAGAAGCGAAAACCGGCATCTTGAATATGAAAGAGACATACTCAACATGCGTCCAGACAGTAGCACGCCTGGATACGATTTTAGATAAAATTGATGTGTATTGTGTTGAATCAGTGTAAAATTGAATAAAATCACTAAGACCAAAGACCAAACCAAAGACCAAACCAAAGCAAATGGAAAATCAAGACGAAACCGAACACGCGAACTGCATCATGGACAAAATCGCCATAAACACAAGTATCGAGGACCGCATCAGGATACTATCCAGCGAAATGATTTCACGAGGGCTGGAAACAGACGAGTCGCTGAAGCGAATAAGCTCCTACGAGAAGAAGCGGAACATCTACCGATGTCTATTGGAGGAAATGGCAAGATACTATGACAGACAAACCGCACTCGGCCTACCCATAGGCAAACTCGAATTAAAAACAGGAATTTATATGGGGTATATTATACTTATCTAGAAAAATTGAACCGACCAACCAACATCCATTATTTCTTTTTAATAAACAGATAATGGGAAACAAAACATCAACAACCCATGCCGATGTTCTCAACGATATAATGGAACTCGGTGAAAAGACCCTCAGCGAAGGCGACTACCTAACTCTCACCAAGAACCTACAGTTCCTACATAGACAATTGGAAGAGAGACCAACAACAATCCATAAAAATCAACTCCTAACCCGACCAATGTTTGATGATGCTGATGCATTTGAAGACGCGGTATTCGAATTGTCCCGCGAAGAACAAATCGAATTAATGAGGATGCGATACGGGATATTGATAGATACATTATCTGGACGAATCAATCGACGGAAACACGACCTAGAAACCACCATCGAACATAAAAAGAGGGTATGGGATGAAGTAAAACGGATGCGCCGACAAGGGTCAAATGGTCTGGAAGTGATGCGCATCCAACATAAAGCACTCGTCCAAACCGAGAAACTACTGAAACAAAAAATCGAAGATTTATTCGACGAGTTGAATGATGCGGAACTATGCTTTAACGAGTTTTGACTGTCTTGCGACGATGACGCTTACGACGACCACCTCGACGGGTTGATGTTAAGCTCTGTCCTATTTTAGCCAATAATTTCACTTCAGTCTCACTGGGTTTACCTGGAACAGGGGTGGATGATGCAGGGAAACTTAAATCCGGTTTTTTGGAAATGGGTAAAGGAGAGGTTGATTTAGGTTTATTACGTAGCACATCACGTAGTGCATTTAATAATCTACGCGTCTCAGTATACTTGTCACTTTTGGAAACTTCACCAATAAGCATATCTACACGTTCAATTAACAAATCCCTAGCTTTAATGGTTTCGTTTTTTTTTATTTCATCAGTTCTCCTACCTATCTCCGAATTTAAAAATGATTTATCCTTTTCCGTATATTGTTTGTCAGTAGCGATAATCATAGGAATGATAATCCTTTCTAAGTATCCAATTTCAAGAGACATGATGTATATAATATCACTAGAAAAAGGAATCAACTACATCGCTCATCAAATATGCAAGTCAATATCCCCTGCAGAAACGCGAAGAAGAACATGACAAACACAATCTTAATCCAGTCCTTCTTCGTCGGCACCTCGAATTTAATTTCGGAATTACTATGCCGTCCGATATTATAATGGATAATGTTCTCTAAAAGGTTCACAAAGAGATAAACACAAACCGAAACTATCAATAGTCTAGACTTACTAAATATTTGATACATATATATTATAAATTATATTAACGTTGAATGAATACAGTTATTTTTATTTTTATTTTTTATTAATATAAACGGTATATGGCATAACGTGATATGTTCATAGAAATACTATCCAAAATAAACGGTAAAAACATCACAGAATTTCTAGTAAACAGTATAAAATGTAATCAACAATCGGTTCTCCAAAATACCCCAGCAAACCCCCAGCCAGAACTCTGGATAGCACTAAAAAAACACCGATGTCTAAAGAATTATATAGACAACCAATTCATGACAACCTGTATGAAACAAACAATCCTCGAGGATTTTACCCGTGCCCAGAGAACCTATGCCGCCCTCACAAAGTTCTCCCAAATATGCAAAAAACGACTAGCGAAATCAACCATCGACACCGACCTATATATGAATCCCATCAACAAACAACACATCAATAGTATTTGTATTCACCAGAATTTCACAAACTACTGGTTCACCGTGGGGGACCTGATTAATCATATCAATTCGGCACTCTCCAATTCACCATATTATTTTGCGGACCCACTCGAAATTAAAAACCCATATACGAATATCCCATTTACAGATGCACAATTATATACAATCTATTTCAAAATCCGTGCCAGCACATTTCTGTTACCGGTTCTCTTCCATAATTTCTTCTTATGTGGCTTCGACCTGGTCGAGTTCCGACTGAACAATGAAACTGAAATCCGGGAGAACTTCATACAACGCCATATTTATATGGGAGATGAGGATGTGCTATATGGCGAAATCACAAGCATGCTATTTGCATCGAGGCGGCGAAAGCGATTGATGCGCATTCATCCAGAAATACCTAAGAACGAAGTCATCAAAATAATGAGACCATATCTATATTTATATATGGTAGCCAGTTATCATGTATGTGGTCTGGAGAAAACGGCAATCGCAACTGATATATTATGTAAAAAATTAACCGATTTTTTCGAATTCAATCCACAGTTCGGTAGAATCATTTATAAGAAAGGGCGTTTACACAAATTCAACTTAGAACATCCGGAATTTGGGATGACTGATGCAAAACTATCACTATATAATGCTTAATCGATATAAACGATAAAATTATTATCATTTATATTATGAAACTAATCGCACATCGTGGGAACATAAACGGGCCGAATCTAGAAAAGGAGAACCAACCAGAATACATCGAAGACACACTCAAAAAAGGATATGATTGCGAAATCGATGTCAGATACATAAACAACCAATTATATTTAGGTCATGACCATCCCGATTACCCAATCGAACTAGATTTTTTAACCACAAATAGTGATAAATTCTGGATACATTGCAAAAACATAGACGCATTGGATTATTTGATTCAATTCAATCAATTGAATATATTCTGGCATCAAGAAGACCAATACACATTAACAAGTAAAGGATTTATTTGGGCATATCCAAATATGAGAACAACATCAAAATGCATTATTCTTATGCCCGAATGGAATAATTTCTTATTTAATAAAACTGGATATGGAATATGTTCGGATTATTGTATGAAACTAACATAAAAATAAAAATAAATACAAACATATATATACAGAACAAATGAATACCAATCGTGAATATTGTGTCTTATGTGAAGAAGAAAACAAACTAATAACTATAACAACATGCAAAATGCCACTATACGCAATTTACCCAGAGAACATAGACCAAAATATCACATGGGATATGACATATGGATACTGTGAACAATGTTTATCGACCCAATTAAAAACACTACTTGACCCTAATATTTTATATGATAAAAATTACATACAACCAAATTCCGAATCATATAACTGGGTTCAGCATAATATATCTTTCATAGATTTTATAGTAAAGTGCGTGGATATAAACTGTCCATTGATAGAAGTCGGTAGCTCGTCGTTTGTTCTGGGCCGTCACTTGACCAGATATTTTAAAGATTATACTGTATTTGATTATTCACTCGACCAGGCTATACGTCGAGATAATATAAAATATATCGAAGGTAATTGCGAGAACTATAATTTTCCAAAAGACAGTAATATTATAATGTCTCATGTATTCGAACATCTATATGAACCAAAAAAGTTCATTGCAAACTGCAAGAGGAATAATGTAAAACAAATAATCATTGCTATACCAGATATGGAGAACATAAACATGTTACATGTATTTAATCAACATACATTTACATATAGTATAGTCGACATTGAATACATATTTGGACTAAGCCACTATAAAGCAACACGAAAACTCAGATTTAATACGAATGATAATTCTTTTCCGGCTCTGTTTTTTCAATTCGAACTTTCAAACAGTATTATCGAAATTGAGCGACCATTAATCGAAAGCAGACATATCTATATGAAAAATTTATTAAAACCTATTCAAATCCCGAAAAATACATTTTTAGCAACTGCTGGAATGATGATGCTACCGATTTATTCTATAATAGAGAACAAAGAAAATATTATAGGTGTTATAGACCAAAATAAGATACTACATGGAAAGAAATATGCAAATACAACACACCATATACATCCATATGAATACTTAAAAAACTACGACGAAAACACTACGATATTAGTGTTTAGTTATAGGAAGAATGATATTATAAATTGCATTCGAAATGTAAATACAGAAATTAACATTATGGTTATATAATATATTTGTCGCTAGGTCGAGATGGTATTTTGATACAGATAATTTTACATTCTTCCGAAAAAATTGGACAGGCTATAACATTTGGTTCAAACACAAATATATCACCAGCATATATCGGCTGGTTATTTATAATCATTTTACCAGAGACCAAAACATTTATTTCAATTGCAACACGGTGATAATGGAACCCCCATTGCTCGTTTTTCTTATGTGTCAATAGACCGATTTCGTATTCCGAAACACGTTTTATATTTGGTTCGAAATCGCCAATCAACCATCCTCTAGTATAATTACGAATATCTATGTCTATCTCATCATCAATCCCAATTATTCGAAGAAATACTGTATCTTCTTTAAAATGTATTTTTTCCCCTTTATGTAGTTTATCAGTCACTACCAATTCGTTCTCACAAACGAGCTCCTCATTCTTCAATCTGAAATCCAGTCTAAACGATAAATTTAAACCCGCCGCTCGAATAAATTCATTCGCAGTTTCATAATCACACATAAGAATAGGGGCATTTTTATTATAGTAATTGAAATAATCGATTGGTTCTCCTACTGGGTGAAAATATTCATTCTCACTCAACCGATGCGTTCCAAGTGTGTAACCACCAATATCCAGCATGGCTTGGTAGGTATATGATAAATAAAACTCACCATTCGGAGCACGTATATTATGCTCAAATAAATAGTCGCAAGCATCTATAAAATGTTTACCTTGTTTGTAATAATGAACTCCAACCAATGCCTCTTTACTAATAACAGTCTTCTCAACAAACTCTATGGGCATTTGGTTCTCATCAAGTCTTACGAAGCTATTTTTATCCTTACTACCAATAATAAGTTCATAGTCGGGTGTATAGGTTAACACACATCCATCATATTTTGAACATTGTCTATAAAAGGACTCGAAATTCCAATCTAATATTTGGTCTGAATTAGAGACAATCAGTGGAATATCATTATTAATGAACTCCTTTGCAATATACGCAGTGCAAGCCGGTCCTTCCGTTACCGCGGGAACACTAAGTATTTTACAATCGTAATTATGTCGAATACATATATCCTTCAAATAATTGCGTAATTTTGAATTCACTCCTGTTTCTTCTCGAAGTATGAATATGAAACATGTCAAAGGAATCTTAATATTCAGTGTAAGAATCGCCTTCTCAATCATCTTTGTTAAATATTTATCGATGGGTAGTAAATACTTATTTTCGGTGAACCCATATTCTGTAAATCTACTTCCTAGACCAGCCATAGGAATAATCACGTTAACACCTACACCTAAATCAACATCCATTTATATTTTATAATATAAAAACCTCACGAAATAATCGCATAAAAAATACCATTTTGCAAAATGGTATTTTGTTTGGTTTCTGCATTCTACTTGAAAGGAAATGCTGCTAGAATACACCCAACTCCACAATATATTATATATGTTTTCTTTATATAGGTAAAATGAGTATTACATTATATTTAGAGCCAATATTGGACCCATTCACAAAAGAATATACGAATGTTATCACAGTCGATAGATATCCGGAAGTAGGGGCACTACGCGATTTAGTGAAACAGCAGCGCATACCCGAGTTATCCGAATTCAAGGCATCAAAATCGACGAAATGTAAAAACATAGTAACGGCACCGGGTGACAGAAACTGCAACTTGGTCAAAGAGGATATTCCATTTTTACTGACGTATTTACAGAAGAATGGATATACGATTGAGACAGAACTTACGAAATTGTATAAACACGAGAACCTCATATGCATTGTAGGGGAACCTACTTAGGGGAACCTACGGTTCCCCTATGACCCCTCCCTTAAGAAAACCACGGTTCTCGAAAACTAAGTTTTCATATACACCCCGAATGCGCTATCCATATAATCCCTCCCTTAAATTTAAGGGAGGGGTCATAGGGGAACCGTAGGTTCCCCTAATTTTTATAAGACTATATAATAATAAATGGAACCAAAATACGATTATATAATTATAGGAGGTGGTCTGGCCGGCCTATATACTGCCTATAAAATCAACCAGACGGAACCCAAAGCGAAACTCCTAATTTTAGAGAGAAACAGGCAAATGGGTGGACGCATCGACACCATCAACCATAAATTGGAAGCCGGAGCAGGCCGCTTCCATGACCATCATAAGCTATTATTAACACTTATAGATGAACTCGGGCTATCAAATAAAATTCAACCAATATCCAGTTTCGAACATTTCGCACCAATAAATAGTGGTAAGATATATGATTGGAAACCGATTGATGCTATCACGACCAAAATATCCAAACCACCACTACATCAAATACCGAATGACCAAACATTCCTACAATATGCGAGAACCCAACTAACCAAAGACGAAATCGACCTACTCACCAATTTCTTCGGATACTCGACGGAGCTGACAGAAATGAATGCGCGTGATTCTATAGGACTTATGAAGCGCCATTTCAACAAGAGTCGGCAGTATTATGTGATGAATGGTGGACTATCACAAATTACGGAGCGGCTTATTGAGAGAATCGATGCACAGATGTTGACACATAGGCGGGTAATCAACATTACGGGGACTGCCGTCCCCCGTACGCCCCCTGCTACAGAAGAACTTATTGTAAATGGGGGGCGTTCAACCCTCAATAACAAAGAACCTAACGAAAATGGGGGGCGTATGGGGGGTAGCGACGTAGTCGCAACACCAGCGAAGCTGGAACCCCCCATAATAATAGAGTGTGAAGGAATCAAACAAAAATACACCGCGAAAAAATGTATCTGTGCATTAACAAAAGATACATTATTAAAACTCCCCATATTCGAGCCAATTTATCCGATGCTCCGTAAAATCCAAACACTCCCACTCTGCCGTATCTATTCACAAGTCCCCGACCTACCAACAATAAAAATCACCACCAACAACAATCTCCGCATAATAATCCCTATAGACGAAAAAACAGACACAGTTATGATGTCATATACCGATAATAACTACGCCAGATTCTGGAAAAAGATGCTGGACGAAAAGGGCATGGACGCAGTCAACAAAGAACATAAACGACTTCTGGAACAAACCCTAAATCATGAGGTCCAGATGCCAAAGAAGACACAAGTATTCTATTGGGAGCATGGAGTCGCCTATTTCTCACCAGGGTTCGATAGTAAAACGATGCCGAAACAGATTATGCATCCATTCAGAAACATACCATTATACGTATGTGGAGAGAACTACTCCGAAAAAAATAATCAATGGATGGAAGGAGCATTAGATACAAGTGAATATATATTGAAACTTTTATGAAGACGATGAGGGAGACTTCTTGCGTGTCTGCTGAGGAGGTGTATAAGGACGATGAAGAGGACTTCGAAACTCGAACACAGGCGAATCATCACTTGCAGCTTTTATTTGTTGTAGAGCTTTTCCAGCAAGGCTTACATCAACAGAGTCTTTTCCATTTTCAAGAATTGTATTAAGTTTTCCAATGAGGGTAGGTATTATAACCGATTTAATAACGGTTTTATCTAACATATACGCTTGTATAACAATTTTATCGGTTAAAGCAATCTCAAGCATAGCATTCTGAACATCCAAATCTAAGTTGACATGTGTAGTGATGGTTTTAACATGTTTATCAAACGCCTTTTTATTACCACCACGCTTAACCTTACGAGTAGTTGTTCGCTTATTGCGCTTATTTTTAGCTGGCATTTTTATTTGTATATAATATTCAAATATAAAATTACTAATCTAAATTCAATAAATCAACAACAACTTGCTCCGGCTTCACTAACTGTTTCGTCAAATAGTCAATAGTCAAACATTTGTTTTGTAGCTCCTTATCAAGCTTCGCAATAATCAATCGCTGATTTTGTATAGTCTGTTGCAATTGCTCATTCTCTAAATAATAGTTTATCTTATTCGTGTTTAGACCCGACAACCACTTCTGATGAGTTTTGGACTTGATATGTGCCGAAAAACTCACATTTGATTCATAAAACTTATCCTTTCGCGAGCCACATGGACAAGTCAGACCCTTCTTGAAAGATGGAATTCTATCTACATAATTTCCCATATCATCGACACTGGGAGCATACACATCCGGTTCGATTACGAGTTCCATTATTGTTTTTTGGTTTTATTATCCAAAATCAAAACCATAAACGAATCAATTTTACATCTTTGCACATTTAAACCGCCGATTTATATATCGACATCTCGGCATAGCCGAGATGCTGAATATAACAAAGGAGGTTTATTAGTGACAAAGTAACAGTTGCCAAAGCACAGTCAAAGACGCCGAACCCTTCGGGTCGGCGTTTAGAATGTGCAATGGTGTATAAAATAATATGAATATGAATATGAATATGAATACAAAATACTATATATACAAAACCCAAAGATGCTCCCAATCATTCGAAACGCAGCAACACCCATTTGCCGTATGTGCAAGCATCTCATAATGGATACCAAATACCCAACGGAATACAACCTAGCTAGATGCAAGGCATCAGGACAACAATGCATGATTTCAGGAGAAATCAAATACGACTACGCGGATTATTCGAGGCGTAATTTCATATTATGTGGAGATGAGGCTAAGTTTTTTGAGAAGAAACCATAACAAACACTTCATTATGTTTGAATACGCAATCCATCTTATAGCCATTATCGGTCAATATTTTCCGACAAGCTTCCTCACGTTCTATATCTTGTCCAAGCATCTCAATTAATATTACATCAATCGGAATGGAAAAATCCCAGGATTGCAATACTTCTAATTCATGACCCTCGACATCCAGCGATAGTAAGTCAAAATGTGTATATGGCGTGCTTCGAAGTAGTTCCGTAAATGTCTTCGGTATAATCTGAACCCGACTTTGTGTAAGACTAGATAAATTTGGACTATCAAACCAAGCTCCAATATGCGATTCAGCCAATGTATTTTCTACACCAGACAAAGCAGATTCTATAGTAGACTCAAAATAACGGAACGTCTGTGGCTCGTCTAAACAACTTACCAAATGATTAAACAAAAAATTATTTGGACGATTTTTAACAAGAGATTTGAATTGAATCGGATGTGGTTCAATCAGCACACCACGCCAACCGAGTTGGTCCTCGAAAAACTTCGTATTGGAAAACAACACGCCATCAATCGCACCCAATTCAATATAAGAACCATTACGTTTGTTATTGAAATAGCGGTCATTCAAAAAGGTATCTTCACCACATTGAGAGAAATATTTACGAGTAACGGGATTAGGATGAACTGGTTCTTTTACACGGAGATTGAATAAAACCATAATTTATATATTATGTTTATATATATGAGTGGATTTGCATCCGCATCCGAAAAATATACTATGTATACGGCTGTTTAAATCCACCACGTAATGGTCATTTTGATATGATGCTTGCAACCTTACAACGCGCCAAAGATGAGGGAAGCATGGTTCTATTTTTATTAGGAAATGATCCAGCTGGAAAACTTGCGGAGAATCCATTAAAATTCGAATTAAAATATGACATCATCACGAAATATTTAGCTCCAGGTTATGTAGAGGGAACAGATTATAAATTGATAGAAGTAGAAGGCGGAAAATCAGTAGGGTCTATATTGCATTATTTAATCGGACATGATATGGAAATGGGTATTGATACAAAATCAAAAGAAAATGAACGAGGATATGTGGGTCCAAATTTCGAAGGACGGTATACATTAGTTCACGTGGCGGGTGATAAAGGACCGAAAGAAGGCGAAACACGTTAGCCCATCGCAATATATTGAGGCGACGATAATACACCAACCAAATCTACAGACTGTTCGACCCCCATAATAATATACTCATGTGGCTGACCCGTAATGAACGACGCCTCCTTCAGTAATTCTATAGCCGCACCCGTCTTCGATGCAGTAGGGTGCTCAACATATGGACGAATCCTGTCAATAATATCCGTAAATGAATCCGTAGAACTAACAACAATCCAAACGGGTGTCTGACAAGCTAACATCAATCGCTGTGGACCGGTCTGTGCCCGGAGAATCGCACCACCAATCGCACTAAACTTAGTGGTCTCCCATCCAATATCTACAATCGGTATCTCATTCAAACTTCCAGTAGTAATACCAATGAGCTTATCGGCCCAGTTCTTATTCAACCACTCCGTATTCCGGTCGCTCATCAGAGCTTGTGCAACAAACTTCTCCACCGGAATCAGCATTGTCGCGGTCTTATAAAACTCCTCGAACTTCTCGGCACATTTTATACGCTCGGCGTTATCAACACGAGTAAATGCCTTCTTCTGACGTAACAAAGTCGCAATTGACACTGTATATGGTTCGATATCCACCCATCGCCGAGCACACTGCTTCACTTGGACCGTATCGAGCTCCGAATTCAGCATAGAAATCATCTTCCTATACGCACGGTGGTTCACCTTACCACCGAACATGAGAATCCACTGAGCGACCATACGCTCGAATAACCAGCCATAGCGACTCTTCTCACGTGGCGCCCACTTGGCGGCGAACGACATGATTTCCCTACCACACGGCCTAGGAACCAGTGTATCGGGGCTCGCCTTCTTAATCTGGATATATTGGAACATCGCCTTATTCCATGCGAGACGGTCCACATTCAACTGATGGTTCAATAATCCTATAGCACACTCAGTGATTTTTTCGGTATTCGGGTCATTGGTTCGCTTAGCATATGCACACAAATATTTGATATCGGCCCAGCTACCGATACCAGGTGTAGCTGAAATATACCGAAGTGCCTGAATTGCCTGAACAGGGTAGTATCGATACCAAACACAAATCATCGCATATGTGAGGTCACGTTCACCGAGGCCATGAGTATAGTCACGTGTATGAGCAATGAGGCGATACAATAAAGAAAAGTCGGGTGTATCAGGCTTAACACAAGATAACAAATAATCTAAATCGGGTTGGATGAGAGAACCACGCTTCAGCGAACTATAAAACGCTTGAATCTTATCCAAAACTGCAATTGAGTTTGAGATAGGAACTGATGCTTCCGCCATTATGCTTTTTATAATACTAAATGCTTATATTCTTTCGTGTTTTATTAAACTTACTATAGGTGACCTTCTTGGTGATTTTATTCTTGTGACTATCGCAACCTCTGTCTTTCCGGAGAACCGGTTTGATTGGAATACATGTTTCCGATGGAACCTCCTCGAATAGGAAATACACCGCGTTCATATCATGAAATATGAAAATAGATGGACTAACAACAATATCCTCCAGAAGTGGTATCGGAGTAATAAACTGCGCACTCACTTCAGATTGAGAGAATGCCTGCACTTGACTTGGTTCTAAATCAACTAAAAACATCCAGGCATCCTTGAACGTATATTTGAAATTTGTTTTCTGAAAACGCCTTTCTTGGACAAGTCGGAGAACCCGCTCTTTCGATATTTTACCATCAATAACTGATATATCTTCAGTTGTAATTTGTTCAATATACAGGTTCCGATTCATGTATAAAAAATAGCACTTAATGGAATCTGCCACTTCACGTGTATAGTTTTCTTGTATGGTTAATAGTTTTTCCTCTTTCTCAATCCAGGACATTAATTATAATTTAGGGTGATTTTAGTTTTATGCATCGAACGCATATGAAGGGGGGCTCCGCCCCCCTTTAACCCCCTCGTGGTATAAATATGTTTATATATTATATAAAATATGGCTGATAATAATGAATATAAAGAAGAGGAGGAAGAGGAAAAGGAGGAAGATGAGGAAGAGGAAGAGGAGGAAGAGGAGGAAGATGAGGAAAAGAAAAAGAGACTTGAAAAAAAAAGAAAAGGATAGAATCGCACAAAAACAAAAAATAGCCGATAGAAAAAAAATTGAAGAAAACTATAAAAATTCTCTCGGAAAAAGAACAAATTGGATGCCGCGGGTGGGGTGGTGGGGTGATGGGGGGGCAAAAACGCAAAACCAAAACCGCCAAGAAGCGCACAAAATCCACCAAGAAGCGTAAAACCAAAACAACCAAGAAACGCAAGTAATGAATATATACAACTCTCATTCTTCAATGGTGTAAATACTCGTAATGGATATAAAGAAATCCCACACTATACTATGTCTCAAAACCGCATATGAATATTTAAAAATTTAATAGCATAAAAAATAAAACGACAAAAATACAAATACTTGAGGCAGGAAAATTGATTCACTCGAATCAATATTCAACAAACCGATAATCAATGGAATCAATACTATGCATACCCAGAATGGAAATGAACACACCTAAGCAGTACATATTTTCAACACTATGTAAACTGAATTGGGGGCACATCTCCATAATCAACGAAATCCCACTCCGTAACGAACCTACGCAAAAGCGTATTCTGATAAGGGTAAAGTGGGACCCTAACGCATCCGAATATAAAAGTCGGATTCTGAAGGGCGACAGTGTAAAGCTGGTGCATAATATCAATTCACCATGGTTTTGGAAAATCGTGTTAGGCAAATCATAATGCCAAATGTTTATATATAATACTATTTGTGTCATTATGTGTCGGTTCTACAAATGAGAACCACCGATATGTTTCCGCGTTTTTAATTTCCTTTACAAATATGGCCTCGATTTCGTTATACACGTTTTTATGTTGTATAATCTCATCTTTCAGCTTATCCTTCGAACTCAGTAAAAATGCATACCGTGTTTTTTTACGTTCACCTTCCCCTCCCTTCTGCCGAATATAGCGAATTTCGTTTTTGATATCCTTATATCGAATTATCAAATTCCGCTTATAGGTCTCCACATGCTTTATAAATGAAAAGATATTTATATGGCTAATCACAGGAAACAGAAGCTTCATTGCGATCGGAATATGCACCGAAGTCTGAACCTCCGATATCTTCTGTTCAAACTCGACAATTTTCGATGCAATCAATTCGTTCTGTTCCACATCACCATGCGCCGATAGATATTTACTATTGGCCAAATTCAGTGAGGTATGTAATCGGTCATATTGGTTCGCAGAGAACAAGAACGAGCTATACATCGATTCTAGCTTAAAATAGTTAATCAGTGACACGAATAATATAATCAGGGCATTCATCGCGGAAATAATCGCACCACTCCATTTATATCCCATGATGAATGGCGCAATCAATGTGCTCGACGAAGACAAAACCAATACAGGTATCATCAGCATATTCAGTCCATTTTTTGCATAATTACTCGAATGTAGGTAGATATTCTTCTGCCCATTTAAATAGGTTACGAGAATATCAAGTTCGTTGGAATTCGAGTTGTATTGGTCAAATGAGTGAGCGACATCAGCATAGGTAAGCTTACGAAATTTTACAGATTCGATATCATCATCACTATTACTATTACTATTACTATTACTATTACTAAATTGCCCTAACGCCAAATTCAGTTGGGTCATAAAATGCGCGTCCGTTTTTTCTTCGATTTCCGAGTCACTCATACCAATAAAATTGAAAATAATATTTTATCACATGAATAACGTAAAAAGAGAACAAAAGCAAAATGGAAATCGAGAAGATAAAGCGTGAGAAGACATGCATAACTCAATACAAACGGGAAATGAAAAACTATATACTGACATCGCGATTCAATGACTCCACGTGGTCGGAAAACACCAGTTTCCGTAAGCGGAATGGCAAACATGGCTGCATATATTGCGCACCAATAATGGTGTCACACGAAATACCATATGATTCAATCATGTTTATCCTGGAAATGAATAATGACACAAATAAGATAATGGGAATCGGTATGGTCCGTAATCATCCAATCCAAAATTATTATAATGTATATCAGAACAATAATTTCAATCGCTATGTATACACGGGCAAATACCGGATAGACCGAAGCAAACTTACAGAAGAAGAGGAGACCATAATGAGAGCATTTGACATTCTATGTTTCACGGGTAATAAACATATGAAGCGTGGTCATGGACTAACGGCATTTCCGTTCGATGCTTTATGTCGTTGTGCGTATAACAAAGTCGATTTAGTTGAATTCATAACAGATATGTTCAAAACAAGAATTACCAAGCAAGAAATATAAACATAATATGTATAAGTTATAACCCATGGAAGATATTTATAATACAGCGAGTTATTCAGACCAGGAATTATATGCAATTTTAGACCTGACGAATCCGACGGACCGGGAATTGGAAGCAAAGATTCTACATATGATATGGAAATACGAGAACTTTGGTAATACGTCCGGTGACCGACTTGTGCGTTTTTTTAAGGAAATCTATTCTCATTTTTTCGAAGAAACAGAGGGATTCGAGAATGCATCAACGTCGGAATCAGCATCAGCATCAGCATCAGCACCAGCATCAGCATCAGCACCAGCACCAGCAACAATAACATCAACGTCAGCACCAGAACCAGTGTCCGCACAAGTGCAATTAAATTATACAAACGGTTTATTGAATCCTGTATTCAAACAAACAACAACACGTCTCGTCAGTATTGATAGCCAGTATCGTAACAAATCATCAACATCAACCGATTATACATTTAATTTATCTACACCACTGAAAGATGTTGTTAATTTAAAGCTATACTCTATTCAAATACCATATACTTGGTATACAATTAATAATAATTTCGGTAGTAATTTTTTATATTTAAAGGGACAATCCTCTGGAATAAATACTAGCGAGTTCGATATAAAGGTAGAAATTCCAGTTGGTAATTATACTGCCGACGAATTGATAGATGCCGTGAACCTATCATTTCAGAATTTAAAAACAGAATATACAGATATAAGTTTCGGTAATACAATAGTTACATATGATTACGCCGATTCGAAAACTACGATAAAAACAGATTTAAAAAAAACATACACAGAATCCGATTATCTATTGAGTTTTGGAAAATGGACATCACCGAATACTAGAAACATAAATAATGCAATAGATAGAACTACATCTATACCATCATTTTTAGGATACAATTACCAGTCGTATGAAACAAATGTTATAAAATCTCAAGCAACTTTACTATCAATTGCAACTTCAGCTAATGATAACGCAGTGAGTCGTTACTCTCTTACGAGTCTAAATAATTTCTTTGATATAAAACAATACATAGGAACCGATTATGTAACTGGAACAAATATAGAAACTATCCGAATAACACTGAGTCTGGCTGCTGGACAATATTCGAGAATCCAATTACTAAATGAGTTGAATACCCAATTGGCATCCAACACAAAATTGGTGGATTCATCTATGAATCGAATTGATGTTACGGATACTCTCAATACCCAATTTGGTAGTTCGTATTATAACTTACGAATAAAACTAAATCGAGCAACCACAAAAAATATACAAAATTCGAAGGTTGCAATTATATTTCCGGCAAACGACACAAACATTTGGTATACGTCAACATCCGCATTTGTGTTTCAAAATCAGTATTACGAATTGAGTAATCTAATAGCAGAATCAACTGCTCCACAGTCAATCATTACAATAAACTCGTCTCCATATATTTCATTTAGATGTAAAGCGCCTAGGTTCAATGGAAGAACTACAACAGGTAACATAATTGGTAATGTTGCATTAAATGATTATGCATTTGGTAATATAATCAATTCAAATTATACATTGAGTGGTTATACAGCTGAAATAAATCGCGTATTGAAATTACCTGGAACTATAATTAACACAAGTAATACATCACTATCTATAAATAATTCGACAAGTAATATTAAAATCGACATATTCAAAAAATTTCAAGCAAATTCATATCAATTAGATGTAACAAATAGTGCATTTTTAATAGATAATCACGGATTCGAACCACCAAATGACAATGACAGGGATATGTCAATCGGAGGAGTTATATCTGGAGATTCATATCCAAGTTCGCAGTATGTAATCACCGAAAATTCTATAATACTAACTATAAAACCAAGAACCGATACTGCAAATCGCTTCATAAATCCATATGTAATAAGAAATACGACAGCATTATCAACCGATAGTGTAGAGGTTTTATCTACAAGAATCAATAATTTATTCAATGCGTTTACAGATGATTATGGGAAACGTGTTCTTGCTGGTTCTACGATAACGTTCACACAAGTTCTAGCACAAACAACCATCAGTTTACGTCTGGTTGTCAGCGCGGAATTGACAGAAGAAGATTTTATAGTAGATTTTGTTGACCCATACGCAAACGCAGTATCATCCCTACTAGTATCATGTTTTAGTAAACAAAAACTAGCATATTCAGATGATAATGGTGCAACTTGGACCGGTATTACTCAAAGTGTATTCCCGGACCGTGTAAATAGTATCCATGGAAATAATTTGATTTCATCTGGTGTGAAATGGGTAGCCTCTGGACAAGGGGGTAATACGCTAGCGACATCGAGTGATAACGGATTATCTTGGACCGGACTTGGTAACAGTATTTTCAGTATAAGTAGTAATAAAGCTGCTTGGAATGGTTCCATATGGGTTGCTACAGGTGAAGGCACTAATACTCTGGCGAGGTCAACGGATGGTATAAACTGGACTGGATTAGGAACTGTCACTTTCACGACACGTGCTAATGGAATCGGATGGGATGGTAATGTGTGGGTTGCAACGGGCGAAGGCGCTGGTAATACAATCGCTTGGTCACCCAATGGAGTAACATGGAATGGATTAGGAAAAACAACGTTTTCGACGAGTGGCAAAGGGGTTATATGGAGTGGCTCTAAATGGGTTGCTACTGGTGAAGGTGTTAATACAATTGCAACATCATTGGATGGTAACAATTGGGTTGGAAGAGCAACAACACTTTTTTCAACCAGAGCGAACGATGTGGCATACAATGGCACAAATTTATATGTAGCAGTAGGCGAAGGAAGCACAAATACGATTGCAACATCACCAGATGGAGAAACATGGACCGGACGGGGTAAAACCACTTTTACTACAGCTGGTTATGCTGTAACAACTAGCACCTCCGGTGGTTTCATTGCAGTAGGAGAAGGTACTAATACTATCGTCAGGTCTAATAATGGCACCAGTTGGACTGGATTGGGTCAAACTCAGATAACCACTTCCTATGGAATTGGTTGGAACAGAGCTAGTCGTATAATTGCGTCTATAAATATGAACGAATTTGCGTATTCGAATGATAATGGCGACACATGGAGTAGCTCAACCCAACAAACTATATTTTCTGACCAAGCCAATTCTGCCGCGTATAATGGTAACATATGGGTAGGCACTGGAAAAGGAACCACCAATACCCTAGCAACATCTACCAATGGAATAACATGGACAGGACGTGGGAAATCCATATTCTCCACAAGCGCAAACAAAGCTGCTTGGAATGGTAACATATGGGTGGCTGCAGGCGAAGGAACTAGTCATACATTGGCAAAATCGAGTGATGGAATCAATTGGACAGGATTGGGTAAATCCACTTTTTCAACGAGAGCCAAAGGAATTGGATGGAATGGTAATGTATGGGTTGCTACGGGCGAAAGTTCTGGTTCACTAGGTAATACACTCGCTTGGTCACCAGATGGAACGAATTGGAATGGAATTGGTAAAACAACATTTTCAACGAGTGGAACGAGTGTGCTATGGAACGGATACATATGGGTTGCAACAGGAAACAGCACGGTAGGTGGAAATACAATAGCATCTTCGTATGATGGCATCAACTGGGCATCACAAGCAACAACTACCCTATTTTCAAATGGAGCAAACGATGTTGCTTGGCATGATATGAAATCAATATGGGTGGCTGTAGGTGAAGGAGCCACACATACAATAGCCACGTCATATGATGGGCTTACGTGGTCCGGGACTGGTAATATTACGTTTACCACTCGAGGAAGTGCCGTATCGATTAGTGGATCCGGACAGTTTGTTGCGGTGGGTGAAGGTGGTAATACAATAGTAACATCTGCAAACGGAATCACATGGACCAGGAGAACTACTACCAATTTTCTTTATCCGGCATACGGAATAGGATGGGATACAAGAATAATTGGTAAAAATCCTGTATTTTTTGACATTAGTAATTCATGGGTATCAAAATTAAAATTGGAGAAATCGTCATATGTTCTGAGTGACCCTGCAAATAACATTGGTGGGGATAGCTGGTCAACTATTAATGGAATCGGCTATTTAGAAACAGATACGATTGATATATCGGAAACAGATGATATGAATTTAATTACAATCGCGCCTAATATAGAGGGTGTAATAACAACTAACAATTCGAACACTATATTCTTACGAATACCTCCTCAAGTATATACGAGAAATCAATTAATAGATGCTATTAATACCACGTTTTTAACTACACAAATATCGAATGGTAATCAGGCGATTGCGAGTGGTTCGTTAATCAAGGTTATACAATCTACCGAAAATGCTGAGTTTGTACAAATAAGATTGAATATTGATAAGACATATGGTTCATCTGATTATAAAATTGTATTTTACGACCCATACAGTTTCGTTCAAAGCTGTGTAGGTTCCAATAGTGGAAAAAATGCATCGTGGGATTCGACACTCGGATGGATTTTGGGATTCCATGAAGCCACCGAATATGATTTATCTATTACTAATTCGATAACGGGTGATAATGTTGTGAGTGTAAATATTTATAATTATTTCATGATATTATTAGACGATTATAATCATAATCATATGAATGATGGGGTAGTTACTACTACCAAGGCAGAAACAGACGTTAAATTACCATCATATACTAATCGCGCACAAAGCACAATAGACCCAGTTACAGGTAATGTTATAGTGTCTAGTATTTCGAGTAGAGGAACTCCATTAACACAGAGACAATTATATGCATCACAGGTGGTTGTAGACCAAAAAAAGGCTGCATTATCTGCAACCAAATATTCATCTGGTCCATTTGCAAAGAATGTGTTTGGACTGGTCCCACTGCAAATAGCAGGACAAGTTAATAATACTGTCTATGTTGATTATGGGACGGCGCTACAGGACCAACAGCGAAATTATTTCGGACCAGTGAATATCCAGAGAATGTCAGTAAAACTGATAAATGACCGAGGCGAGACAGTCGATTTAAACGGAGCAAACTGGTCGTTTTCTTTTATCTGTGAGCAGTTATATCAAAATAATAGAGTGTAATTATATAATCGCGCATGATTTACTATTTAGACTCTGTTGGATTTTATGGTCCGATAATATTAGCGTTTATAAACATCGTGTATTTATGGGGTCGCGAGAGATATCAAATAGCATATTTGCTGTTCTTATTCTTAAATTCGTGTTTGAACGAAATAATTAAGACTATTATACAAGAGCCAAGACCAATTGGACAAATATATTTCAATGAGCATGATATTAAACAAGCTGATAAAATAAAGACATATGGAATGCCATCTGCACATGCTCAATCAACTGGATACTCTATCGCATTTATGTATCTGGTTACACAATCACCAGCGATTTTAATTGGTTCGCTGTTCATTGGTTCTCTAACATTATACCAGAGATTCAAGTATCGGCGTCATAGCATATCGCAACTATTGGTCGGTTTGTTTGTCGGTTCCGCATTTGCAAAAGTCACATATACCTATTTAGTAAAGCCATAATAATTTACCCGGATTATATATACATGTCGCAAAGTGATTATCTTAGATTCAAAAAGACATCGAGATTATTAAAGGACCAAGCGGATTTTGACTCAGTTCTCGTTCCGAGTGATTATATTGCCGGTAAGGACTTCAATTTAGAGACGACGGTAACAAATAGTAAAACGACATACAATAGCCTGACGCCCAGTGGTAAACAAAAGGTCTTCGGTATGGAGAGAACAACAGGTGGAAGTTGCCCTACATTCATATTATGCACGGGAACAAATGCTAGGGCGAATCGTGTGGCGCTAACTGGTAATCAGACGGTGTGCTTCCCTGTTCTGAAAGCACCTGGACGCTCAGTTCCGCCGGTGAAGCCAACCACGGTCAAAGATTCACAGTTCTTGAAACCCAATTTCAATTCGTATGTTCGTAAGAATTATAGAGTCCGGTGCGAATGCAATGATACAACATGTGTTGGAAGCCAATCGCGCACATGCAGGCTCAAATATGGTTGCACATGTGGTTAAGTTAATAATCCAAATATATTTTATAATCAAATTATATAATATATGAGTCAATCAATTTATTTCGATAATAAAGAGTTGTTCACTGGACCCAAAGTGAATCAATATGGTAGTCATATGTTAATGACAAATGTAACCAAGACTAGGAAATACAAATACGTAAATATAGACACGAAGTTTAGAGATGAGTATAATTCAAACGTGACATCCGATTATAATGTTACTCTTCCGGAACGAATTACAGATGTTCGTAGTATATCCGTAACGAATGTGGAGATTCCTATAACTTTTTTCAATATTTCGGAGAACCTCGGTAATAATGCTATCAAAGTGGGGTCGACTGTGGTTGTGGTTCCCGATGGCGAATACACGGCAGCTGCATTGGTGGCTGCACTGGAAGCCAGGAAAACCGCGCTATCACTGGCAATTACATTTACCACTGCCAATAATAAAATCACCATTACTGCAGACACTGGAACATTTGCTATAGATTTCGGCGTGGATTCTATCGGTGGGTTCGCGAAATACAACTTCAAATCGAGATTGGGATGGCTCATGGGGTTCCGAAGCCAGACATATTCGATTAGTAGCTCAGGCACGACGACAATGACATCGGAATTTTTGGTCGACTTATCTGGTCCGCGCTATCTTTATTTAGTCATTGATGAATTCACGGGTAACGGAAACCAGAAGTCATTTGTTTCGCCACTCCCATCATCCGTTATCAATAAAAACATTCTGGCCAGGATTCCGTTGAATAAACAGATATATCCATTTATGAGTTTTCTCCCAATTGGCATTACGACTGGTTTGTTATCGGACGTTCGGTCATATACCGGTAAGGTTGATATTCAGAAGTTGAATGTCCAGCTTGTGAATGAGAACGGTATCGCCATGAATCTGAATGGTGCGGATTTCTCGTTCTGTTTAGAAATCGAACATGAATAAAAATATACTTATATTTCAAATACAAGTATGTTTTATGAAATCGCGAGTAAGATCGCATCAGAGTCGCTATTGAGTTTATACCCAGTTATCGTGAAGAATATCGCCATACCATTTGAAATGAAATTATGGAGTCGTTTTTTCACATATGTAGTTATTTCGATGTTCTTTATTAACCCAACATATATCCAGTCAAATTTGGTATCACTCGATGGTATCCTGTTGTCAGTGGTGACCATTGCACATGTTTATACATCCTATAAAGGATTCATGTTATTAGAGAGTGGCATTTCATACACCCTATTTTATTTATACCCAATTATGATTCTATTGATGTCGGGAGAACCTATACACCCAGTCATGATTTTATCGATTTTGGGTGTATATTTACTATATTCGGAAAAAGAAAAAGAAGAAGAACAAACAGACAAAAATATAGACAAACAAACAGACAAAGACAAACTCAATGGTGTGATAATGATTTCGCTTGCCGCATTCACCGAGGCTCTAATTTACTTTATAGTAAGACGTTTGAAAACAACCAATAATTGGAACCATATTTTCCTTTCCTACTTCCCAGGTTCTCTCCTATTGACTGGATTCCTATACAAACAAATAATAAAATCGAACAGTCTCGTATCGCTTTCATTAGGGCTCAATGGTGTCATAGGTCTCGTTGGGTATGTGCTGAGATTCTTTGCAATTTCTAGGCTAGAACCATCCATATACGCCCCGTTGTCTTATTTCGGAGTTATAATGGCATATGTGTATGGAATTCTTATAAATGGAGAACAAATAACACTCACCAAGGTTCTCGGGTCTCTATGCATAATCATACCCAATTTATTTCTTCATTAATGCAACTTCATACATAAGGTCATTATTGATTGTCGGTTCTTTAAGTAATTCCATCATATATTCATGGTTTGTACCATTAACAGGTCCCGAAAATTTATCATTTAAAAAAGAACGAATACTCTTATTATTTTCTTGATTCAAATAATTCAGATGTTTTATAAAATCGTTTCTATTTACACCCGATACTTCTATAATTGTATCGAAACGAGAGTGTTTTTGGTAATCCATTATTGAACTTGCTGGAGTCAAATTTTGATATTCTAGAGAAGATTTACTCGATGGTCTTACGAACAGGTTTATTCTAGGCTTTCCATTAGGACCAAAACTAGATTCTGACATATTAATATATGCATGACTCACTGCATCTGTATTATCACCATTACTGGAACGAGAGCGCACAGTTTTTGCCTTATTAACTATTCTATCTCTTTTTTTGTAAGCCTTTGCTCTTAGGTGGGCTATATATTGGGCAATCGCGACTTCAGATGTAGGAGGTTGATTTGTCATAGTTGAGGGTTTTTGATTTTTCTTTGTTTTTCTAGGAGTAGGCATTATACATAATCATCATATAAAGTTACAAACCATCAATATATTTCTTAATCTGGTCAACAGGCTTCCAACCAAGTTTTTCGAGAGCATCGTCATGTTCTCTAAGTGTCGTCCTATAATTTCCAGGTAAATCGGGAAGATTTCTACGGGAACAGAGAGAACCGAATCTTTCTAAAAACATACCATATAGCTCATTAATCGAATAATTCACACCAGTTCCCAATTCCCAAGCATCCTCATGATAGACATCGGTATCCATGATTTTCACAAGACCATCCACAATATCACTTATATGTGTGAAATCACGACGTTGTTCTCCATCTCCGATAATTGTAATAGGTTCTCTATAACGAATCTGGCGTCGCCAAACGCCGATGACCGTGGCATAGTCTCCATCCATGATTTCATTCGGTCCATAGACATTATAAAACCTCGCAATTTGAATCCGAAGTCCAAATGACCGCTTATACATTTTGCATAACTCCTCCCCTAAATATTTACTCATCGCATATGGTGATTTTCTAGGGTCGTGCCATCGAGAAGACGAACCCGCATAAATGACTTTCGCACCAATTGTTCTCGCAAATTCGAGAACTGCCTCTGTTCCAACCACATTCGATTTGAATGTATCAGATGGACGAAGAAACGATGGTTGAATACGGGCGAGAGCAGCAATATGAAAAATGATATCAAAGTCTCGATCAATCGAGACCGTATTGTTTATATCGACCAAATCACAGTGTAAATACTTACATCCATTAAATTCGTTATGCACACTTCCAGTCGAATAGTTATCGAATGAATGGACTATATGGCCATCCCGTAGAAGACGCAAAATAAGATTAGAACCGATAAACCCGACACCACCGGTAACTAGAATTTTCATATTATAAGATAACTTATATTATATTATGAAAGAAACATCGCACTACTTTTTTGTGTTGGTGCTATGCAAAATTGATTCATATTTTTTCACGACAAAAACAAAAACACTAACCACTAACTCACGAGTTAAAACAAAATGTTTACTACCAAACAGCAGCGCTACACCAAGATTGTCCGTGATTACGAGGACATGTATGGAGCCCTTCCTTCGGATGAGAATGAGACCCCTACCATGTTTGTCGTGACGGGTCCATTCAGGAAATACATACACGACCAGATGGATAACGTAGAATTCAACCTTGGCTTACTAGTCGCAGTATTAGCGATGTTCATGCTTGCGCCCAACTGGATGTCGATTGCCTTTACGATTGTGTCAAGTCTGATTTATATTGATATGAGTCAGAATGTATTCGATGGAGAGATTCTTGATATTAACGGACGTAAGATTGGTGTGGCGATTCCCAGCCAGGAAGAGGAGGGAGATGGAGAGGCCAGAAATTTCAAGGAAACAAATGACGAGAAAAAGTTGAACGAGGCATTGGAACGCGCTGGATTGAAATCAAACACAATGACTAAGACTGTGGCGAGTATAGGTTCGGCGACAACACAGTTCATCTTCGGACAAAAAAACGTGAAACAAGCCGAGATGTACGTCGGTATTGATAATTCGCTGGACGAAGAAATCGATGAACTACTCAACAACCAAACGGAAGGTATTATGTGCATTATGAACTCGGCAGCGTATGCTATCAAGGAAGATGCGGAAATTGTATATAACGATAACGCGAGCGGAACGGATACGATTAGTGAAAACATTGTGGAAAGGATGATTGGCGGAACAGGAAATAATAAAAAGGCAATGGCCTTCGCGGAGAAGGTGGTAAGACGCCATAAGGAACTAAATAAAGATTATATTCTGGTGTTTATTCCGAGAGGCGACAAGACTATGCCACAGGGTGGTTCGCATGCGAAACAGAGGATTGTAGATAAGATTCGAGAACCCGGCGGTCGTCGCATGCGTGTCATCGAAGTGAGTGGAAAACAGACCAAGGTATTCGAAATCGATGAAAAAGATGACGATTATGAACTAGAGAACTACCATACGGAAAAGCTGTGCAAATTAATTAAAGAAAAGAAGATTACGACAAGTGAGGGAAAGACGTATGGAAGCGCGGACGTATTTAAACCTAAAAAGAGGATGTGAACAAGGCACACTGTAACATAATTATATAAGCATACCCATCATTATTACTATATTTCAAGAGACGTTTTAAATCTTTTTTACGTAGCAGGTCGTTTGATAAGAGATGGTATTCCAAGAAATCAATATCGGCAGTGGACTTATAACGCCGCATCGGGTGAAACCACATACGCCTATCAAAATTATTCATTACCCGATTATCACCATCCATTGCAATTTGTTCTAGAACCCGCGCATATTCGATAGTATCGTCTAAATAAAGGTCATCAAGTGTCGTGCGGTAACCAAGAGAGATAATAGCCCTTTCCACATAATGGACATATTCATATATAGACGTATAAGGATACTGATACATCGGCTTGGTATTCGAACCAGGGTCAAACGCAAAATACACAGATTCTACGTCGATGTCATGGATCATCGGGTTTTCATTATAGAGCTCCCAATCATGGGTCTCACACATCTTCGCCAACTCTACCCAATACTCGTAGTATTTATATTCCTTACGCAACTCCTCGGGAACTGAAGCACATACACACGATTTATATAGTCGACATAAAGACCTACGCGTGGCAAGACCACGCTCAATTAGAGCAGTCTCCAAATAATCAACGGTTTCTTTAGCATGTCCCCAGGGCAAAATAAATGACATTTATTTTATTACGCGGATTGTGTTTATACCCTTTCTTAGTTTTGTGTTGAAACATGCAAAATTGATTAAACATAAAAAGGTGCATAACAAAGATACCGAAGCCAAAAGCAAAAGCAAAAGCAAATCCAAAAGCAAAATGAGTGAAACGATTACCAAGTCGATTGATTACTTCGTCAGCAACTTCTCTGGTCGCCAGGGAGAAGCCGACTACGATGCGACTAAGTTGTTCGGTCTCCACAGGCGTCAGCGAGCGTATGTTTGGGGGCGTGATAGGCAGTTGAAGTTGTTGGATAGTATCTTGAGGGGACTGTATATCCCCCCGATTATTTGTAACGAGTATTTCATTAATGGTGTAAGGAGGCGTGATATCATGGAGGGAGGCAATCGCTCGACTACGATGAGCCGGATTTTGAAGGGTCAGGTTCGTGAATTGACGGAAACCGAGCAGTTCACCGTTCGCTCTTACCAGATTCAGATTGTCTTGATGGACAACTTGACTCCGGATGTTCAGCGTGAGATGTTCCGCCGCTTGAACAATAGCGTCAAGGTTTCCGATGGACACCTCTATGCGATGTCGGATGATGCGCCTCTCGTATGCGAGGCACTCGCATTCCTGAATGACGCGGCGTATCCGCTGCGCGCGCGAATTACCGGCGTGTTCTTCGATACGGTAAACGCGGATAATGATGGCAAGGCCAATCTCTCGAATGCTGTCGCTATTGTTTCTGGCGCGATGCATGGCGTAGAGTTCATCACCAAGTCATTCGCTCGTAATGAGTCGAAGGTCGAGTCGCAGGAGCCGATTAACCGCCAGAAAGTTATCAGTCTTATCGGTGACGTTATCTCCGTATTCGAGCGAGCCGATGCAGAGTTTCCTCTAGACAACAAGAATAAGCGTAAGGCACAGTGGAGCATCGGATGGGCACTGGGCGCCATCATGTATGACCTCACTCAGAATACTGCCAATCGCGAGCAGTATATCGAGAAGTGGAAGACATGGCTTGTGGTAGTTCGCCGTGGCGAAAACGCGAATGCGAAAGAGGCAATCGAAATCAAGGGTGCGCAGAACATTAATCCGGACAAGCTGAAGCGCAAGAGTTATAGGGTTCAGAAGTTCCTCGAGACGGGTGAGCTCACTACTGAGGAAGAGTTGAAGAGCATCAAACACGGAAGCGATGATTTAGACGATACAGACGAAGACGATGTGTATAGTGACACCAACGAATAAAAACAACATAAAAAAACATAAAAAAACAAAAACAGTATTGTATATATTTTTTTCTTTACCCCAGTTTATAAGATGGAACATTTAAGAGGTATAGTGAATTATTCGATGGGTATTCGCCATGATGATATAGAATCAAATGTGCAGAGTCGAGACTCAGATTATATCGCTGACGAAGATAGCGATAATGATAGCGAAAAAAACGATGAATCTGATAACGAATCTGACATAATCAAGATACATATAAACCCGGCTATTGATGAAGATGATGCAAATATAGACACAAGGATAGAATACAAGAAGCTAAACTATAAACAAGTTGAACGAGCTGTCGATGATAATTTTTTCGATAAAGCACATGTGTTCTCGAATTCACTCGATATTTTAGCAAGTTATCTGAATGGCCAAAAAATCATTTACATGGAGTCCAAGTCATATTCGGAAAGTAGTCTGAATAAACTCATGATGCCCGCAATTTTATTATCAACCATTGCAACGGTTCTCGCGACATTTATAACAGAGTATAGCTGGGGTGCAATAGTAATATCATCTGTAAATGCCCTCATCGCCTTCTTACTATCTGTGGTAAATTATTTGAAACTTGACGCACGTGCAGAAGCGCATAAAATATCCGCACATAAATACGATAAATTACAGACCACCGTCGAGTTCACATCCGGTTCTATACTTTTATTACCAGACGAGGAAGGGAATGTAAAAATAGCTGAAAAACTGACAACCACATTGAATATGGTGGAAACAAAGATAGCAGAGATAAAAGAAACGAATCAGTTCATAGTTCCTCGTGTCATACGTCTACGATATCCTATAGTGTATAATACAAACGTGTTTGCTATAATCAAAAAGATAGAAGATAAGAAGAAACGCGCAATTATAGCACTCAAGAACATTAAGAACGAACTCCGATATTATAATAAACTACGTGAAGCAAAGTATGATTTGGAAACATCACAGAAACAGCGAGTGGTAGACCTATTCAATATGAAACGCGATTATATAAAGGAAATACTGGTTCTCAAGTCCGCGTTCTCTATTGTGGACCAGATGTTCTTACAAGAAATAAAGAATGCAGAGATAAAGAATCAGCATTGGCTAATAAGTAGTTTCTGTTGTAATAAGGCACTGAATGTAAAAGACCCTGAGAGTATCAACAAATTCATAACAGGGATAATGGACCCGTTCAAAGATAAAGAGGAGAACGACCGACGTGAAGCCGAATTGAAACATAAAGAGCGCAAACGACAGCTCAAAGAAGAAAGAGAAGAAAGAGAAAGAGAACGAGGCATACAATGCTGGCCATTCTGCTATAAAACCACATATAATCAAGTGGAAATCAAACATCAAATCGAAGAATGTATAACAGAACTATTGAGAACGGAAACGAAAGAATTAGAGAAAGAGAAAGAGAAAGAGAACAAACGATATCCAAAACACGATTCTATTAAAAAACGTTCCACTTATCCCACCGAATTAAGCGTAAATTTACCATCCGAATCATAGATAATAATCGAACGTATATGTGATGACAAAAATGGCCAAATGACATTTATAGTGATTTGAATATGCCATGTCGGATTAATTATACAAATTTTGGTTAGCGAGTCGCCATGTTTTTGACTAATTAATTTCGCCATATCTATTGCCAGACGAAACTCAACTGCATGCCGCATATCGAACCCAGTACAATCAAACACCCATATCCAAGGCTTATCACCTTTTTGTGTAAGTTCTCCATCATAATGTGCCAAAATACCTTCACGGTCCGAGTATTTGGTCGCCTTCGCCGGGCAGGTATAATAATAAACAATATCATCGGAATCTAATAATTTTGCTAGAGAATGACTGGTATGGTCGGCCTTACATACGGGACACTCATACATTTATAAAATTGAAAGAAATAAATGGTCACTTTATAACGAGTATAAAATGACTCAATCACTATCCGAAGACCAACAATATGCGTTCGCGCAGTTTGTTACTGGTAATAACATATTAATAACTGGACCAGGTGGTGTTGGTAAGACTAAACTGATTCATCATTTAGTCGAACACGCCACTATGGTGGGTAAGAAAATTCAGGTGTGTGCTATGACAGGGTGTGCGTCACTCTTACTCGGGTGCAATGCGAAGACAATCCATTCATGGAGTGGTATAAAACTCGCGAAGGGACCAATTGACCAAATCGTCGGTCAAGTAATGCGAAATAAGTGTGCGAAGAAGAATTGGAAGACGGTAAAAATACTAATCATTGATGAGGTGTCGATGATGAGTAGAAAAATATTTGACACACTCGATATGGTCGCGCGAACGGTTCGAAATAATCCAGCTCCATTTGGAGGTCTACAAGTTGTGTTTTGTGGTGATTTTTACCAGCTACCACCTGTGCCGAGTCAGAACGAACCAGAAACAGGAGATTTCTGCTTCGAGTCGGATAGATGGGCTAGTGTATTCACTCTGGATAATCATATTGAATTGAAAACTATATTTCGTCAAACAGACTCGAAATATATCGAAATACTCGCACAGATACGGACTGGAGAACTTTCCGCAGCGAATGCGGATATCCTACGCCAGTATGTAAAACGTCCATATGAGCCAGAACAACATAATGGTGCGGCATTGACCAAATTATTCCCAGTTCGCTCACGTGTGGATTACTTAAACAAGATTCTATTCGAGAAAATCGAGGAGGCACCGGTAGAGTTCAAAATCATAAAATCGAAGAATTGTTCCATATATATCGACACGAATAAGTCAATTGAAACGGATGTGCTACACACATGTAGAGGATTAACAAAGACGGAAGAGGATTCAGAACTCGAGCAGCTAATGTCAAATACACCTTGCATACCCGATTTGCAATTGAAGCGAGGAGCGGCTGTGATGTGCACAGTCAATTTGGATATGGAGAAGGGGATATGTAATGGGTCTCAGGGAATTGTTACGAATTTCGTAGGGGCGGATAGACGCCCAGAAGTCCGATTTTCAAATGGACTAACACTAGTCCTAGGTCCACACACTTGGCAGTCGGCAGATTACCCGACAATTACTATCAGTCAATATCCACTCCAACTAGCATGGGCTTTAACGATTCATAAAATTCAAGGCGCCACATTAGCGATGGCGCAGATTGACATTGGTAGTGGAATTTTCGAGTATGGACAAACATATGTAGCGCTATCGCGCATACAATCACTTAATGGATTATATCTAGCTGGATTCAATCCTGGGAGAATCAAAGCGAATCCAAAAGTAAAACAATTCTATTCTTCGATTCCACCGAAAAAGGAGATTGACCCGGACATCAAAATCATTAAAATCCATTAGTTAGAATGATAAAAAATAGGTCAGTAGTGTATATATAAATATGTCATTCCGAAAATTTGGAGGAACAAATAAATTAGAAAAAAATAATAATATCACTGCGCACTCTATCGTAGCAGATAATTTCACAATTCGTAATGCATTCTTGAGTGTATTTACAATCGATGGTGATTTAAAAATCAATGGGAACGGGTTTATATCGAAATCTATAATCGCAAATGTGTCATTACAAACAGCGTCTTTAGATGTTAGTTTGAATGCGACGATTGATGGTAATTTATATTTGGATAAGCAAAAAACCACATTTTTTAATGGAAACAATTACATGATTGGGCTGAACAAGTCTAATCCAAGTGCAACTCTAGATATTGTATCAAGTCAAATAGGAGCACTAAATATAAAGTCGTCAATAAATGAGAATCGTAATATAATCGCTAGAAATATGTGGAACCACGGGATAGCAGTAGATGTGGCAGGTAATACATTAGCTGCTATACAGTTCTATAGTGGGACAAATAATATCGATTTATCAAATAACTCGAATGCTAAAATTTCATATGAAAATGTTGGTAATGTTCTAGTTATCAATTCAGATGGTGGAACCAAGATTACATCAAATTTGATTATTGCTGATAGTGATAGTGTTTCAAACACACATACTGCATATGATGAAACCGTATTAATATATGACAAGCCACATGCAAATCCCACATTTTTTATTGAATCTTACGGACAAACAACAGTAAAAACGGGTAGCGCAGTAACAATACAAGCGATTGATAGTTCTTCGAACACATATATGAATATAGTAACACCAAATAGATTGGGTTTAAATATAGGTGGTGGTGCATATCCGAGTGATATTACTCGTAGTATGGGTATAATAGATGTATATAATCCAGTAACTGGTAGTTTAAATGATGATGTTGCTACACCGGCACAAATCATAATATCGGGTAATACATTTACAAAATTCAATGCCACCACAGGATTTAATACATTCAATCCAAATTATAATAAATATGCAGTTGATATTAATGGTCCAGTCCACTTGAACAATGGAGAGATTAAAATGACTATAACCACAGAAAATAGAATCGTGCAGATTCTACCATTAAATACTAGTCAAAGATTATTTGCAATTGGTGGGTATGATGGAACCACTGCAGCTTCATCTCGAAAATATATATATAACTCATCAGATGGTGGTAAATCCTGGGAAAAGTTGGGCGAGAGTATTGACTCGGGCGGTGTTCTGCAAACTAACGTAAATATTATTCTAAAAATGTATACAGTTTCACAAATAATCGTAGTTGTCGGAAATGAAAACTCATTTGTAAGAATATCCATAAATTTGGGAGCCAATTGGTTTAGTGTGACTAATTTTACCGGAATACCCAATATACAATCTGTATATATATCCGAATTTGGACTTAATTTGTGTCTAGGCGGAAATGATGGCACTGTAATCATTGGAACACTCAACAGTGGCACATATAGTTTTAATGTTACACCGGTCCCATACACTGAAATAAAATCAGCCAGAGGTTCGGCATCTAATTCCATTACAGATAGTGCGCGTTGTAATGCAGGCGTAGATAGACTTTTCTTTGTAGGAGGAAAATATATATATTCATATTCATTGGATGGTGGTGGCACAACATTAGGAGATTTTACCAACAATTCTACAAGTTCTGTAAGCACTGCCGCATACAAAAAAATAAAATTTAATGGCGCGATAGGTATTGCAGTAGGCACCAACGTAATTTCTTATACAACCGATTCAGGAACTAATTGGACACATTATGATATTACTGGGGTAACTCTGAATGATGTGCACATATTGGGGACAAATTCACAAGCAATCGTAGTAGGTAATGATGGTAAAATGTATTATACATCGAATACAGGTTATGCAGTTTGGATTCTAATTGACATAGAGATTATAAATTCATCTGGTATCGGGTCGACTATAATTAATAGCACAAATAATATAACTAGTGTAAACATGACAGATTCGTCGACAATACTATTATCGATTGTAAAAAATAATGATGGTGGTGCGTATAAATCAAAATTATTCTATTTGAATATGCCTAACATTTTCAATCGTAGTGAAAATCATATATTAGATATAAGCGGATGTATTCATACATCAGGTGATATACATATAAGCGAAAAAGGTAAATTAATATCGAATAATACCGAATTTTACATGATAAACGAAACCGTCGGAAACTTGTATTTGGCAGGAGATGCAAAACTAATAAAAATCGGCTCTACAAAGACAGGTAATGTTATTGTTGGTGGAAACAACACACTAACCAAACTCGGTCCGTTGATTATAGGAAATTTATATCAAGGAAATGTCCGAATCGATAATAATTTGATAATTGGAAACTTGTATTCTATGAATATCTCGAATATTGGAGATACAAATATTATAGGAAATATAATTGCAAATAATATCATAGTTGGTAATGCAACGCTCAGCGGAATAGAACTAATTAACAATACGATGGCTAGCACATCTACAAACACAGGAGCGCTGGTAGTATCAGGAGGAGTGGGTATAGGTGGCAATATAAATACATCTGGAATACTGACAACATCTGGGAAAATTGTATCAACAGATGCATCAACACCAACTCTATTAAACAACCAAACATATGTATCGGGTAATGGTCCAATAACTTCTCTAGAAGGACGTTCGGTATTTGGTAATATACATGTAGCAAGAAATGCATATTTTGATAATATGGTTACGTTTTACGGCGACATTACTGTTGTAGGAACAATAAATGGAACGATTAATGTTAATGTGCAAAATATTGCAATACCGTTTGATGCTGTTAGTACTAATGACATTGATTTAAGTGATCCATTCAGAACTGACGTACGCCCTTCGATAAGTGTGCAAGGGGGGTTACTAGTTAAGAAAAACTCATATATTGTAGGTAATATTACAATTATTTCTACATACGAATCGTCAACTACAGCAACTGGTGCTCTTCAGGTATCGGGAGGTTTGGGAATAGGTAAAAATGTGAATATAGGTGGTAATGCTATGATTTATTCAACAATAGAATCGGCCACAACGGATACTGGTGCTCTTCAAATATTGGGAGGTATTGGAATAAAAAAAAACGCAAATATCGGTGGAAGTGCTGTAATTTATTCAACTACAGAATCGAATAATACAGACACTGGTGCTGTTAAGATATTGGGAGGAATTGGAATAGCTAAAAATACAAACATAGGCGGAAACGCTTTAATTGATGGAAATGCAGTGATTTACTCAACAACAGAATCAGATTCTACGGCTGCTGGTGCAATTAGAACGTTGGGAGGTATTGGTATTGCTAAAAATGCACAGATTGGTGGAAATGTTGTAATTTACTCGACAACAGAATCGGCTACCACAGCTACCGGTGCTCTACAAATATTGGGAGGTCTCGGAATAGCTAAAAATGCGAATATTGGTGGAAATGCTGTAATTTACTCGACAACAGAATCGAATGCCACGGATTCTGGCGCAATTGAAACATTAGGAGGTATTGGAATCGCAAAAAATGCAAATATTGGTGGAAATACAAAAATATATTCGACTGCAGAATCTACTACCACAGCTACAGGTGCTGTACAAATATTGGGAGGCATTGGAATTTCTAAAAGTGCGAATATTGGTGGAAATGTTTTAATTTACTCGACAACAGAATCGACTACCACAGCTACAGGTGCTCTCCAAATATTAGGAGGTATTGGCATTGCAAAAAATTCGAATATTGGTGGAAACACTTTAATTGGTGGAAATGCTTTAATTTACTCGACAACAGAGTCGAACACCACGGATGCTGGCTCGATTAGAACATTGGGAGGTATTGGAATAGCAAAAAATGCAAATATTGGTGGAATTACAAAAATATACTCGACTACAGAATCGGCTACCACAGCTGCCGGTGCTCTACAAATATTGGGAGGTATTGGTATTTCTAAAAATGCGAATATTGGTGGAAATACACTAATATATTCGACTGCAGAATCGACTACCACAGCTACCGGTGCTCTACAAATATTGGGAGGTGTCGGAATAGCTAAACATATACATATCGGCGGAAATGCGGTAATATACTCGACTGCAGAATCAACTACCACATCTACCGGTGCTCTCCAAATATCAGGAGGTGTTGGAATTGGTAAAAACGTAAATATTGGTGGAAATGTAATAATTAACTCGACAGCAAATTCAACATCAATTACATCCGGTGCATTACAAATATTAGGAGGCGTTGGTGTAACAGGAAATATGTATATTGGTGGAAATACGCAATTAGATAGCTTACTCGCGAGTAGTTTATTTGTTTTAAATAACATTACTTCAAATAAATTATTTGCTATAAGCACGGACCCTGTTTCCAACCCAAGTAATGGAGCATTAGTTGTAACAGGTGGGTTTGGATTAGGCGGTAGTATGCACGCAGGTGGAAATGTATTGATTTATTCTACATTTGAATCTACGTCAACTGATTCAGGCGCATTGATAGTAGCAGGTGGTATTGGAATTAATAAAAATTCACACATAGGAGGAAATGTTATAATATATTCTAATACAGAATCTAATAACGTATCTACTGGGGCCTTACGTATTGCAGGAGGTGCGGGTGTTACAAGAAATCTAAATGTAGGGAGTGCTTTGAATGTTACTGGAATATCCACACTTACAGGAGCAACAATATCTGGTGGCGCCAGCATTAGCGGAGCATTGAATGTAGGTTCAAATACAACTATAGTAGGAACACTACGAGTTACAGGAATATCCACACTTACAGGAGCGACTATTTCTGGCGGAGCCAGTGTTAGCGGAGCATTAAATGTTGGTTCAAATTCGACAATTGTAGGAACTCTGGCAGTTACAGGAATATCCACACTTACAGGAGCGACTATTTCTGGCGGAGCCAGTGTTAGCGGAG